>PVBE012790209.1_pt1 | contig 10117 bp, 9 predicted proteins | sample 1631181 | NCBI WGS metagenome assembly PVBE01 (sample SAMN08397723, study PRJNA350692) | Marine metagenome, whole genome shotgun sequencing project. | isolation source: water | place: Pacific Ocean | collected 2012-04 | reverse complement strand
TACGGGTGTGAGATCGGCGAGGCCAAGGAGATCCTGTCCAAGCTGGCCATCGACGTTCGCGCGACAACAGACGAATCCGACGCCTACAGCGCCCGAATCCTCGACACGTGGAAAAATTTCGTCAAGAAGGTCGGGGACCAACCGCTGTCCGACGACCTCGTTCTTGCCATGGTCGACGAGGCGGAGTTTTGGGCCCGGCGACACGCCGCGATCCAGTCGGGCAACCTCAAGCTCTACCGGTTGGCGTGCCTGAAGGCTAAAGCCATCGAAGAGTAAGAGCCCGCGCCGGCCGTCGTTGACAGCCGCCAGCCCACCGCGTATTGTCCCGCCTCCGTCGAACAAGATCGGTTGAGTTCGTGAAAGTCCTGAATTCATTGAAGTCCGCAAAACGCCGCGACCGGCAATGCCGTATCGTTCGGCGGCGCGGGCGCGTCTACGTGATCAACAAGCGCAACCCGCGTTTCAAGGCGCGCCAAGGCTAGAGCCTGTTTGGAACGCTGCGCGAGGTAAGGGGTCCCTTTGGACCCCGTTTTCGTGCGTTCCGGGGGAATAGCGGTCAGAACCGCCGCAGCAACCGATCGATGTAATCGAGCTCGAACCGCGGGCGGAATTGCTGACTGGAGCGCCGGCGCAATTCATCGAGGATGCGCTGGGCGCGCTGGACCGCACTCTCGTCGGGTATCTTGACGTCGCGGGTATCGAGCCCTTGGTCTCCCGGCATATAGCGGCCGAGCGGGTCGCGCCGCATGTTCAACGGGTTGAACCGCTGCTGCATGCCTTGACCACGTCCGCGCGCCATCTGGTTCATCATCTGCTGGATCATCGAACGGCCGGCCTGTTGAAGCGCATCGAGCGCCTGGCCTTGCGGCCCGACGGCGTCACCGGGCGCGCTGCGGTCGAGCGCGCCGGCGGCGTCTTCCATCGCGCGGCCGGCGCGGCCGAGCGCCTGACCCGGCCCTTTCTGGCCCGGCCGCTGGCCACGAGCCAGCATCTCCCGTAGCCGCCTGAGCGCGTCGCGAAGCGCGCGTTGCGTCGCCGCGCCGGCGCGCGACTGCCCGGGCGGCGGCTGACCGGCGCGCGACTGCGACTGGCGGAAAGTGCGGTCGAGCAGATCGCCCTGGCGCCGGATAAGATCCCGCAGCTGGTTGAGCGCCCGATTGCCACGCTGGTTTTGCTGGTTGCCCGAGAACATCCGCCCCGAGCGCAGGTTCTCCAGCATGTTCTGCAACTGGGCCAGCATCTCGCGGGCGGCCTGGCGCGCGCCCGAGCGCATCAGCCGGCGTATCTGTTCCATCATGCGCCGCAGGTCGGTGCTTTCGAGCAAACGCATGCGCGGATCGAACGGCATCGCTTGTTGATTCTGTGGCTGGTTGCGAAGCTGCTCGGCCATGGCGCGCAGGAATTTGTCGAGCGCGGCCTGAAGCTCGTTCATGAGCCGCTCGAGCTCGGCGTCCGAGGCATTCTCGGCCAGCGCTTTCATGAGCGCCTGCTGGGCGCGCCTGAGCTCGCGCTCGGCGATCGACATCCGCCCGTCCTCTATGCCGAGCGCGGTATCCCACAACAGATCGCGCACCGGCGCGATGGCGGCATCCGCTTTCTCGTGCAGCAGGCGCGCGATCGCCGAAGACAGGGCCAGGAACGTAACCGTGGAGTGGTCGTAGGCGCCGGGCCGCCGGGCGATGTCATCGAGCGCCTCCATGATCGAGCGACGGCGCTCGGGCTCGCTGGTCAGCCGCCGGCGCTGCTCGACGACGGCACGGGCGACGGGATGGGCGAACTTGCGCTCCGGCAGGATCAGCCTCGCGTCCTCGCTGTAGGCGACCTGCCCTGCCCCGTCCTTGGCGTGGAGCCTGAGCACCACGGCGAGCCCGGCCCATTTGTGCGGCGTGAGATCGTGAAAGCTGATCTCTTTGGCGCTCTCGACGTTGACCCCGGGCAGCGGCAGGTCGAGCTTCAAGACCTCCTTGCCGGGAACCTCGCCGCCCTCGTAGGAGCGTCGGATCTCACCGCCGATCTCGGCGATCCCATAATCGTCGCTGGCCGAGAAAACGATACGGAGCGCGCTTCGCTCGGTCCCGCCGGGTGGCTCGGCGAAGCCGATCTGGGGTGGCTCGTCGGCGATCACGTCGAGCGTCCAGGCACCGAGGATCTTACCGTTCTGCGAGATCTCGACGGGACCACCGGCTTCGATCTTCCTGATGATGCGGGCATTGGCCTGGTCGACCGCCTCGAAGGGCAGGCGTTGTTCACCGAGCCTCAACACCGAGCTTCCGCCGCCACCGGTAATCTGGGCGCTGAGCACCGAGTTCACCGGGATCTGGAGCACCGGCAGCGCCGCCGGCGTCGCCGCGTCGGCGACGGCCCGTTTCGGAAACAATGGCGCGAGACCGGTATAAGCCGGCGGCGTGATCCAGATCTCGAGCTTGGCCGGCGCCGTCGAGGCCAGAAAGGCGAACTGCGGCGAAACCGCACGGCTCAAGCGCTCCGGCACATCGGTAATGCCGATCGTCGCAGCGACGACGAGCAGCAGCACCAGGGCGCCCCGCATGCTGAACGGATCTCGTCGCGCCAGCCCCGGCTTCGGGACGCCGACCCTCAGACGCTTCGCTCGCTCGGCCATGCGGCGTTGGTGGAGCTGCCACAGCTCCTCCGACTCGCGATGATCCGCGCCGGCGGCGAGGTCATCGGACAACACCTGCAGCGGCCGATGTTCCAGGTTGCTGGCGCGTTCGAGACGGCGCACCCCCGATTCGCGCGGCGGCAGCCGAATCGCCCGCAGCCTGTTCCACAGGAGCCATCCGAAAGCCACCGCCGAGCCGGCAAGGATCAGCGCGTGCAGCCATCCCGGTAACTGTGGCAGGATGTCGAGCATCACCACCACGGCAAACGACGACGCGACCGCGATGGCGGGCCATAACGCCGGCCATAGTGCTTCCCACAGAAGCGCGAGCCGGGCGAGCGTCACGCGCCCCGAGATGCGGGGACCGGAATCGCGCCGGCCGGCAGTCAGCCGCGCCCGCCCACCCGGGTCGGTGTCTGATCTTCGAGCCATGGCGGTATTCTATCCTGTGCCAACAACTCTTCATAGCCCTGACGCGGCCGGACCACGGCGAATTGATCGCCGCTGACCAAGACCTCGGGCACCAGCAATCGGCTGTTGTAGCCCGACGCCATCACCGCGCCATAGGCCCCGGCGCAGGCGACCGCCAGAAGATCGTCGGCGGCGGGCGGCGCCAGCGGTCGATCAGTGGCGATCACGTCGCCGGTCTCGCACACCGGGCCGACGACGTCGTACGTCTCGCGCTCGGCGTCCGGCGCCGGCGCCGCGACCGGCACGATCGCGTGATGCGCCTGGTAGAGCGACGGCCGCAGCAGATCATTCATCGCCGCGTCGACGATCACGAACCGCCGCGACGTGCCGGTCTTGACGTAGACCACCCGGGTGACCATGACGCCGGCCTCGGCGACCAGAAACCGGCCGGGCTCGAAGATCAGCTCGACACCGAGCTCGGCGGTGGTGGCGCGGACCACCTCGGCGTAGTCCTCGGGGCTCGGCGGTTGCTCTGCGTCATAGGAGATGCCGAGACCTCCACCGAGATCGAGCCGGCGCACTGTGAGCCCTTCATGGACCAGGCCGCGCACCAGATCGGCGAGGCGCTGGAATGCCGCCCGAAACGGCTCGACCGACGTCAGCTGCGAGCCGATATGGACGGCAAGACCCGTCATCTCGACACCATCCAGCGTCGCGCCACGACGGTAGATACGCGGCACCTCGGCGAAGCCGATGCCGAACTTGTGCTCATCGGAGCCGGTGGCGATCTTGTCGTGGGTATCGACCTCGACGTCGGGATTGACCCGAATGGCGACGCGCGCGGTCTGGCGCATGCCGCGGGCGACCTCGCTGAGGATCTCGAGCTCGGGCTCGGATTCGACGTTGAACTGGCCAATCTCAGCCTCGAGCGCGAAGGCCATCTCGGCGCGGGTCTTGCCGACGCCCGAGAACACGATCTTGTTGGGCGCGACGCCCGCCGCCAGGGCGCGACGGAGCTCGCCCTCCGAAACGACGTCGGCGCCGGCGCCGAGATCAGTCAGCGTCTTGATCACGGCGAGGTTGGAGTTCGCCTTGACCGCGTAGCATACCATCGCGGGCAGATCTGACACCGCGCCCTGGAAAGCCTCATAGCTCTCGGTCAAGGCCGCGGTCGAATAGCAGTAGAACGGCGTGCCGACCGCGGCGGCGATATCGTTGATGGCCATCTGCTCGACGTGCAACGCTCCATCGCGATACACAAAATGGCTCATCGCGGGTACTGCCTCGGATACTTGATCTTTTCCTCCTTGGGGTCTTCGAGGTTGCCCTTCTTGCCGCATCCGGCAGCGGTGAAGACGAGCGCCAGCGCGACCAGCGCTGTCAACAGGTGGCGTATCATAGAAATCTCTCCCGAGCGGCGCGGGCAGCGGCCAGGACGCGCTCGGGCGCGGTGCCGCCGAGACTGGTCCGAGAAGCGACCGCGTCTTCCAGACGGAGCACCGAATAGACCGCCTCGGTGATGCCGGGCTCGACCGCCCGCATGTCGTCGAGCGCGAGGTCGGCGAGATCGCAACCCTTGTCCTCGGCCAGCTTGACCAGCGTGCCGGTTACGTGGTGCGCGTCGCGGAACGGCATGGCGAGTGTCCGCACCAGCCAGTCGGCGAGGTCGGTCGCGGTGACGAAGCCCGCGCGGGTGGCTTCCAGGAGTTGCTCGGCATCGAACCGCAGATCGCGCACCATGCCGGCAGCAGCGGCGACCGAGAGCGCCAGCGCATCGGCGGCGTCGAACACCTGCTCCTTGTCCTCCTGCATGTCCTTGGCGTAGGCCAGCGGCAGGCCCTTCATCACCACGCTGAGCCCGGTGAGCGCGCCGATCACGCGGCCCGCCTTGGCGCGGATCAGCTCGGCGGCGTCCGGGTTGCGCTTCTGCGGCATGATCGACGAGCCGGTGGTGAACCCGTCGCCGAGCGCCGCGAAGCCGAACTGGGCCGAGCACCAGATCACGATCTCCTCGCCAAGGCGCGACAGATGGCCGGCGATGATGGCGCCGGCGGCGAGAAACTCGAGCGCGAAGTCGCGGTCGGAGACAGCATCCATCGCGTTCGCCATCGGCCGGTCGAAGCCGAGCGCGGCGGCGGTCGCCGCGCGGTCGATGGGAAACGACGTGCCGGCGAGCGCCGCCGCGCCAAGCGGCGATTCGTTGAGCCGCGCCCGCGCGTCGCCGAGCCGGCCCCGGTCGCGGCCGAACATCTCGACATAGGCCAGCAGATGGTGGCCCACGGTTATGGGTTGCGCCGCCTGGAGATGGGTGAAGCCCGGCATGATGGTCGCGGCGTGGGCTTCGGCCTGGTCTATCAGCGCCGCCTGAAGGTCGCAGAGGCCGGCTTCAAGTTCATCGATGGCGTCTCGGACCCAAAGCCTGAAATCGGTCGCCACCTGATCGTTTCGCGACCGCGCGGTATGAAGCCGTCCGGCGGCTTCGCCGATCAGCTCGCCGAGGCGGGCCTCGATATTGAGGTGGATGTCCTCGAGCGCGGTCTTGAACTCAAGCTCTCCGGCGTCGATCTCGGCCAGCACCCGATCGAGCCCGCCGAGGATCGCTTCTCCGTCGGCCTTGTCGATGATTCCCTGCGCGACCAGCATTTCGCAATGGGCCTTGGAACCGGCGATATCCTGGGCGTAAAGCCGCTTGTCAAAGCCGATCGAGGCGTTTATCTGCTCCATCACCGCCTCGGGCCCGGCGGCGAAGCGCCCGCCCCACATGGCGTTGGTGCCGGCCGACCTTGCTCCGGTCCCGGGGGTCGCCTTTCTAGGGGTCTTGGCGCTCATGGCATTCGGACTTTCGCCGTCATGAACCTGAAGTTTCGCATTTGGGCGGGCCTCACGGGTACCGCCACGGTGTTATTGATTGCTCTCGCCCTGCAATCAAGCGGAAATCGCGTGAGCCGGCCGCCAATTTCCGGCTGGATGGAGAAGTTTACGCCCGCCGCCGAGCCCGCGCCACCGCCCGCGCTCGCCTTCCACGACGCCGCCGGGACGGCGCTCGACCTGTCGAAATTCGAAGGCCGCGTCGTGCTGGTCAATTTCTGGGCCACCTGGTGCGCGCCCTGCATCCGCGAAATGCCGTCACTCGTCCGCCTGCAGCAGACCCTCGGCGGCGAAGACTTTACCGTCATCGCCGTATCGCTGGATCGCAAGGGATTCGACGTCATCGGACCATTCGTCGCCAAGCACGAACTGGCGGCGCTGACAATCTTCCACGACCCGAAGTCACGATCGGCGCTAGCGCTCAAGATCGGCGGGCTGCCGACGACGGTGCTGTTCGACCGGGCGGGACGCGAACTGGGCCGCCTCGCAGGCATCGCCGAATGGGATTCCGACGAGGCCGTGGAATTGATCCGTCACTATCTGGATCGAAGCTGAAGCGGCGTCGTGCGCTCTATCCGTACTTCCTCAGCACGTGGCGGGCGAGCGCCATTTTGAGGATCTCGGTCGGGCCCTCGGTGATGACGAAGCTGCGCTGGTCGCGCCACATGCGCTCGATGGGCAGGTCCGTGGTCAGCCCGATGCCGCCGTGGATCTGCATGCAGCGGTCGGCCGCCTCGTACGACCTGGTGTCGCCGAAGGCCTTGCACATGTAGGCGTCGTAGCGGATGTCCTCGCCGCGGTCGGCCTTCCACGCGGCGTGATGAACCATCAGGGTGAGCTGGTGCAGCTCGGTGTGCATGTCGACCAGCATCCACTGCACCGCCTGGCGATCGGCCAACGGCTTGCCGAAGGTGACGCGTTGCTTGGCGTAGGCCGTGCCGAGCTCGAGGCAGCGCTCGATCACGCCCATGCCGCGGGCGCCATGGCGGATGCGCCCGGCGCTGATCCAGTTCTGGGCGAACTTAAAGCCCTCGCCCTCCTCGCCGATCATGTTCGCGACCGGCACGCGGACGTCTTCCAAGGCGATCTCCCACGGCCGGTCGTCCATCATGGTCTCCTGGGCGCGCAGCAGCTTGACGCCCGGCGTATCCATGTCGACCAGGAAGCCCGAGATGCCGCCGCGCGAGCCCTTCTCGCGGTCGGTGGCGGCGAACACCTGGGCGAAGTCGGCCTCGTCGGCGCCGGTGATGAAGCGCTTCATGCCGTTGATCACGTAGTTGTCGCCATCGCGCACCGCGGTCGTCCGCATGCCGCCCGGATCGCCGCCCGCGTCGGGCTCGGTCTGGGCGAAACACGCCTTCTTTTCGCCCCGGATCACCGGCAGAAGGTATTGCTCCTTCTGCGCGTCGTTGAGGAAATAGAGGATCGGGCTGACCGCCGGCCCGAAGATCGAGGCGTTCCGCGTCGGCAGCGCGATCGTTCGGCCAAGCTCGGACCAGACCACCGTCTTGGCCAACAGCCCGAGCCCTTGGCCGCCATACTCCTCCGGCACGTCGTAGAGCCAGAGGCCGAGCTCTCGCGCCTTGCCGTCCAGCATTTCGCGCATCTCGGGCTTGATCTTGTTGCCCTCGCAGACGTCGCGCTCAACCGGAATCAGCTCGCGGTCGACGAACCGGCGGACGTTCTCCTTCAAGAGCCTGAGCTCCTCGGGCAGCTCGAAATTCATCCCGCCCGCGTCTTCCATCAATTCGCCGTCCATCGGACCCTCCTCGTTCGTCGCGCCGTCTCAATATCCGCCATACTAGGCCGCCACGACGGGCCGGACAAATCAGCCTTTGCCCATCGGCTCGGTTTGATCCTACCCTGGCGGCGGGCTCGGCCACGGCGACACTAATCTTGGAGGAAACGGCAATGGACGGCTTGATCGCGTTCGAGGAACATTGGGCAATCCCGGAGACATTGGGGTCCTTCGCCGAGGCCAACGACGTGGACGGCAACTGGCGCGACGTCCGACGCCGGCTGCTCGACGTCCACGACATGCGCCTCGCCGATATGGACCGCCACGGCATCGAGATGACCATCCTGTCGCTCAACTCGCCCGCGGTGCAGGGCATCCTCGATGTCGGCGAGGCGATCGAGACGGCGCGGAGGGCCAATGACGCCCTGGCCGGGGAGATCGCCAAGCACCCTGATCGGTTCGCCGGCTTCGCGGCACTGCCGATGCAGGATCCGGACGCCGCCATCGACGAGCTCACGCGCTGCATCCGCGACCTCGGCTTCAAGGGTACGATGGTCAACGGCTTCACCCAGAAGGACACGCCCGATTCGGCGATCTATTTCGATATTCCGGAGTACCGCCCGTTCTGGGCGGCGGTGCAGGACCTCGACGTGCCGTTCTACCTGCACCCCCGGCGCAACGTCCCGTCGCGCGCGCTTTCATATGACGGCCATCCATGGCTGTTGAGCCCGGCCTGGGATTTCGCGGTTCAGACCGCCGAACACGCCATCCGTCTCGTCTGCTCGGGCCTGTTCGACGAGTTTCCCGGCTTGCGCATGGTGCTGGGGCATCTCGGCGAGCGCATCCCGTTCGACATGTGGCGCATCGACCACTTGATGAGCCACGTGCCCGGCGGCATTCCCGCCGAGAAGGAGATCGGCGATTATTTTCGATCCAACTTTCACCTCACCACCAGCGGACAGTTCCACGATCCGCCGTTCCGCTGCGCGCTGGCCGAGATGGGGATCGATCGCATCCTGTTCTCGATCGACTACCCGTTCGAGAACTTCGCCGACGCCATGGCGTGGTTCGAGGCGACCGAGCTGTCCGACCGCGACCGGCAAAAGATAGCCCGCATCAACGCCATAGAGCTTTTCAAGCTGAACCTGGACTGATCGGAAATCGGCCGGATCCAACCGTTATTGAATGATCGTTATAATATTTGTTATAATGCAAACTCGGGCAACTCAGGACCAATCGTCATGATTTCCGTGAAGGTCACCACCGTGGGCAACTCGGCGGGCGTCGTTCTGCCCAAGGAAGCGCTGTCTCGGCTCAAGATCAAGAAGGGCGATACGCTGTATCTGATCGAGACCCGAGACGGCTATACGCTAACCGGATACGATCCCGAGTTCGCTGCCCAGATGGAGGCTGCCGAGGAAGGTTTGCGCTCCTATCGCAATGCGCTCAGGGAACTCGCCCGCTAACATGGCGGGGGGCGAGCCGGTCTGGGTCCATCGCGACGTATTGGAAGCGGTGCACGGGGAACTGATCGCGGAGCATGGCGGGTTGGGTGGCTTGCGCGACGGCGGGCTGCTCGAATCCGCTCTCGCTCGCCCACGTCAAGTTTACCACTATGGAACCGACGATCTCTTCGAGCTGGCCGCGGCATACACGATGGGCCTCGCCCGCAATCATCCGTTCGCCGACGGCAATAAGCGCATCGCTTTCCTCGCCGCTTATATCTTCCTTTCGCGAAACGGGTACAGCCTGCGGCTTCCCGAGCCGGAGACCGTCATCGTCATGAACCGTGTCGCCGCCGGGACGCTCGCCGAGTCCGAGCTGGCCGATCTGTTTCGTGGCGCCAGCGTGGCCACCGATACTTGACCCCCTGAGGGAGCCGCCCCGGTTTCGCGAAGAAGAACTTCGCAGCCTACCAGTGCAATTCCTCGACGCCGTCGAAGGTCAGGCTGGAGCCGTCGTCGAGAGAGATCGTGCCGGAGGCGTTGTTCGACAGGGTGACAAAACCTTCGCCCTGGGAAACCACCGAGCCGCTGGTGAGAGCAAAGTCCCAGCCCTCTTCCGGGGCGTTGCCGTGGGCCCCCTGGACATCGATGACGTCGGTCCAGACGCCGTTGCCGCCGTGGAAGACGTTCATGCCCGAGGCTTCCAGCATCAGGAACGTATCGGCGCCGTGCTCGCCGAAGGCGGTGTCGGATCCGGCGCCACCGACCAGTACGTCGTCGCCCTTGCCGCCGCGCAACACGTCGTCTCCGGCGCCGCCTCGCAGCGTGTCGTCGCCCTTGCCACCGATGATGGTGTCGTCGCCGGCCGATCCGGTGATCGTGTCGTCGCCCTTGCCGCCGTCGATACGCTCGATGCCGATCAGCGTCGGGCCGGCGCCGAAGTCGAGCGTGTCGTCGCCCTTGGTCCCAATGATCTTGTCGGTCCCGCCACCGCCGTCGATGCGCTCTATTCCGTCGAGGTTGGCGAGACCATCG
>PVBE012588165.1_pt1 | contig 10117 bp, 8 predicted proteins | sample 1631181 | NCBI WGS metagenome assembly PVBE01 (sample SAMN08397723, study PRJNA350692) | Marine metagenome, whole genome shotgun sequencing project. | isolation source: water | place: Pacific Ocean | collected 2012-04 | reverse complement strand
GACAGAATTTTGCAGTATCTGCCGGCGGTGCTATGACGCCTGCCCTGTTAATGCCATTACCGACGGTCCGCCAACCGAAACTGGTCATAATAAATCGAGCTTGGAGGGTGTGCTAAAATGGACCACCGATTGTGAAAAATGCTTCGGTTACTGGACCGCGCTCAAAACCGATTGCGCCATTTGCATGCGGATCTGCCCTTACAATAAGGATTTCTCCAAATGGTATATGCGGGCTGCCCGTTGGCTGGCCGGAACGAAGCTGCGCTGGGTGATGTTGTGGCTGGACGTGAAATTGGGTTATGGCGAGCGCGATGCTCCGCAAAAATGGTGGTCTGGCGCCTATCATAAATAGATGAGGAAAAAAATGATCCTCGGCAATTAAGCCGGAGGCCAATTTCAACAATTGTTTTACAAATTTTTTCATTAGGTGGGGTCGCTTTGTTAAACTATGAAACTTAACGTTGAGATATCCTTCAACGAGTGCATTGGCGGGTATTTTTTTGTATGCCATAACCGCGCCAGAATACTTGAATAGATAGTTCATAATTAGCCAAAAATTCGGGAAGATTAAACCAGATGTTTTTTAAATGTGCCCATCATGCACCGGCGGATGATCAGTCCTCCGGACGGGTTGTTTCGAACGGCTCAACATCCAGAATCGTCGATATTCATTGTCACCGGGAATGTGCAGCGGCGGCGGAAATGATGAAAACTGAAGCCGAGTGCGTCGGTTTCGCTGCTCTTTCGTTTGGCAGCGAATTGACCAAAGAAGTCAACCGCCAGCAATTGATCGATATTAAACCAAAAATGGAATCTCTTGATAAGCGCATAGCTGATATGGATAAGATGGGAGTTGATATCCAGGTGGTTTCGATCTCACCCTACCAATATTATTATTGGGCCGAAGCTGAAGTGGGCCGCGAGGTTTCCAAGACTATCAATGATGATCTCGCTGAAGCAGTTGGCGTGAAGCCGGATCGTTTAGTCGGCTTCGGTACGGTGCCGCTGCAAAATACAGAGATGGCAATCGATGAGCTGGAGCGGTGCATCAGCGAGCTCGGCTTTAAAGGCATCGAGATCAACAGCCAAATCGCAGGTGAGGATTTATCGTCACCCCGGTTGGCGCCATTTTGGGCCAAAGTGGAGGAGTTGGATATCGTCGTCTTTATCCATACGGCCGGGTTTACCCATCCGGATCGTTTGAAAGACCATTATTTTATCAATCTCATTGGTCACCCGATTGAAGCTACTTTGGCGATTTCGAGGCTTATTTTTGATGGTGTGATGGAACGCCATCCCGGACTCAAAGTTGTGGTGGCGCATGGTGGCGGTTATCTGCCAGCTTATTCCGGCCGCATGGATCATGCCTACCGGGCACGCAAAGATGTGCGCGAAGGTTTGCCCGATCTGCCGAGTGATTATCTCAAGCGGTTTTACTTCGACACCATGGTGTTTGAGCCGGATCAGCTTGAATATCTGATCAACAAATATGGTGCCGATCATATCTTGCTTGGCACCGATTATCCGTATGACATGAGCGAAAGAGATCCAGTTGGCTTGGTCAACCGGGTCGAAGGGCTGACCGAGCATGATTGCTCCGCAATTTGCGGTGATAATGCAGCCAAGCTGCTTAATATCTAAAACGCCTACTATTTAGCCGATTATAACCCCATCGCCGAAAGACCGTGGGGTTTTTAGCAAATTGTGGTATGTAACTACTTGTCTATATATCGAAATGATATATATCAACATAATATATATCGATCAAATATAGGAAAAAGGTTTGTTATGGATACCAAAACGCTTTGTCTCGGTGCTCTTAGTCTTGGCGATGCTTCAGGCTATGAAATAAAAAAAATGTTCGAAGAAGGCACGTTTAGCCACTTCTATGATGCGGGTTACGGCTCAATATATCCGGCCCTGAATAGGTTGCTGACAGAAGGTTTGGTCACCTGTACGGAAGTAGAGCAAGAAAACCGGCCGTTGAAAAAAGTCTATAGCATGACCGGAACCGGAATGGCTAAGCTTAAAGCAGATTTGAGTGAAGAGCCATCCCGCGACAAAACTCGCTCGGAAAGTATTGTCATGATGTTTTTCAGTCATTTAATAGGCTCTGCGCATCGTGAAGAAATTCTTCAATCCTATATCGATTATTACCGTAAAGGCGTCGATTGTATCGAAAATATCGATCCAACCGGTCAGCCATTTGGCCGTCAATTTGTCCGCGGCTTAGGTCTTGCGGTCTACAAAGCTGCTGCCAAATACCTAGAAGAGAACAAGGACCTATTACTCTCTGACGAAGAAGAAAGAGACATTGGAGACGCTGCTTGAAAAAATCATATTTAATAGCTGCCGCTGTTGCCGTAGTTGCAGTTGGCTGGGTGGCGTCGGGACAACTTGGCGGTAATAAAGATGTAAACGTCGCGCCATCGAAAAAAGCAAGCAAGGTCCAAAGTGCAGCTCCCCTACCGCGCGTGCGGGTGAAATCATCCGTTGCCGAAATTCGGGTTAATGAGTTGGTTGTTCTCGGTAAAACCGAAGCTTCTCGCAAAGTCACTCTTAAGGCGGAAACAGCTGGCCGGATCATCGCCATCAAAGCCAAGAAAGGCGACAAAGTAAAAAAAGGCGATGTGATTGTCCAAATTGCCTTGGATGATCGCCAGTCCCGCTTGTTGGAGGCGAAGGCGAAACTGCGCCAGCGCCAGATTGAATATCAAGCGGCCAAGGAATTGTCGGCGCGTAATTTCCGCTCAAAATTAAAGCTTGCCGAGGCACAAGCCCAATTGGATTCCGCCAAGGCAAATCTCAAGAATATAAAAGTTGATCTAAACCGCACTGTCATTCGGGCGTCCTTTGCTGGGGTACTGGAACTGCGCCCGGTCGAAATCGGTGATTTCGTTAAAATAGGCAACCCGGTGGCAACGATTGTTGACCTCTCGCCGATTCTGGTTGTCGCCAACATTCCGGAAGTGCAAATTGGAAGGGTCCGCCGGGGCTTATCGGCCAAAGCACGCTTGGTTAGCGGCAAGATTTTTAGCGGGAAGATCAGGTATGTTTCGACCGAGGCGGTCAACGCCACCAGAACTTTTAAAGTTGAAATGGAAACGCCAAATATTGACCGTTCCATCGTTGCCGGATTAACCGCTGAACTTCGTCTCTCATTAGGTGACGTTAAAGCTCACCAGGTATCGCCAGCTGTCCTCACTTTGTCGCACGATGGTTTGGTTGGGGTTAAATCGGTAAATGCTAGCGGTATTGTTGTTTTTCATAAAATTGAACTGATAGCAGATACGCCTGATGGTATGTGGCTTGCCGGTCTGCCGGATCAGGTGACGATCATCAGTGTCGGCCAAGAATTCGTCAAAGTTGGCCAGAAAGTCGAGCCGATAACTTCAAGTGGAACGGCGATCTCCGAATTAAAAGGTAAATAGCCATGACTTCGACAGTCATTGATGCAGCCATCAGTCATGCGCGGACAATAATCGCAACGCTCTTTCTGATATTGATTTCCGGAACGATTTCCTATATCGGCATTCCAAAAGAATCAGCGCCCGACATCAATATTCCGATCATTTATGTCAATGCACCGCTCGATGGTGTGTCACCGGAGGATGCCGAGCGTCTCATTGTTCGCCCAATCGAGCAAGAACTGCGTGTGATTGAGGGTGTCAAGGAAATGCGCTCAACGGGCTATGAAGGTGGCGCAAATGTCACCCTTGAGTTTGACGCCGGCTTTGATGCCGATAAAGCAATGGACGATGTGCGGGAAAAGCTCGACATCGCGATACCAGAATTGCCGGACGATACGGATGAGCCAACTGTCCACGAAGTAAATTTCAGCCTGTTTCCGGTTGTTGTCGTTATTTTGTCTGGTGATGTGCCCGAGCGAAAACTAATTGGTCTGGCTAATGAATTGCAGGACGCAATTGAAGGCAATCCAAGCGTCTTAAAAGCAGAAATTGCCGGTGATCGCGATGAGATGGTCGAAGTTATTATCGATCCGGTTAAACTTGAAAGCTATGGTATTCAGGCGGGTGCAATAACTTCTATCATGCGCACCAACAATCTGCTGGTTGCTGCCGGTGTCCAGGATACCGGCAGAGGGCGTTTCTCGGTTAAAGTGCCAGGTATTTTTGAAAACGTTACCGATATTATGAATATGCCGGTGGTCGTTGACGGTGATTCAGCGGTGCGCGTCAGAGATGTTGCCGAAGTTCGCAAAACCTTTAAGGACCCGAAAGGATTTGCCAGGGTCGCCGGAAAAAATGCGGTGGCGCTTGAGGTTTCTAAGCGAACTGGCGAGAATATTATTCAGACGATTGCCGATGTTAGAGCAATTGTTGAGGTTGAACGCCGGAATTGGCCGGAATCGCTGCAAAAAGCGGTTCAAATTAGTTTTTCTCAGGATAAATCCGACAACATCAAAAGTATGCTGAAAGATCTGCAGAATAATGTCGCCAGTGCAATCATTCTAGTGATGATTGTCGTCGTCGCTGTGCTGGGCTTGCGCACTGCCAGTTTGGTGGGCGTCGCTATCCCGGGCTCTTTCTTAATTGGTATATTGGCGCTTTCTGCCCTTGGCCTGACGATGAATATGGTTGTGCTTTTTGCGCTAATTTTGGCAGTCGGTATGCTGGTTGATGGGGCCATTGTAGTGACCGAATACGCTGACCGGAAAATGATTGAGGGTGAACCACGGGATCGCGCCTATGGCATGGCAGCTAAACGCATGGCCTGGCCGATTATTACCTCGACAGCAACGACCTTGGCAGCATTTTTGCCGTTATTGTTTTGGCCCGGCGTCGTTGGTGAATTCATGAAATTCCTGCCGCTGACTCTTATTTTGACACTATCAGCATCACTTTTAATGGCGTTGGTTTTTGTTCCGACGTTGGGCTCGATATTCGGCAAGCCCGGCTCAATCGATGACAAAATCTTGAAAGCGACACTGGCGGGCGAAAGTGGTGATCTCGACAATGTCGAAGGATTTGTCGGGCGGTATTTAAAAGTCTTGAAGCCGGTTTTACGTCATCCAGCTAAGGTGGTAACGGCAGCATTCGCCGTACTGATATTGGTGCAGGTTGTTTATGGTACATTTGGCAAGGGTCTTGAGTTTTTCCCCGATGTTGAATCGGAAAATGCCAAATTGCAGGTGCGCGCACGCGGTAATCTTTCAATCCATGAGAAAGATAGCATTATGCATGAGGTCGAATCGCGCATTCTCGATATGACGGAGTTTGAAACGATCTATACCCGGACGGGCCGAGAGGAAAACAGCCGGGAAGCAGAAGATATTATTGGTTCTATCTCACTTGAATTTGTTGATTGGCAAAAACGCCGTAAGGCAGCGGTTATTTTGAAGGAGATCGAACAGCGCACGCAGGACATTCCCGGCATATACATTGATGCGCGTGAACAGGAAGAAGGGCCGCCGGTCGGCAAACCGATTAACCTGCAAATTTCGTCGCGCTATCCTGAGCTGCTGCAAAGTGCGGTTGGTCTCATTCGCGATAAACTCGAAAAAACATCGGGCATGATCAATATTGAAGATTCCCGGCCGCTTCCAGGGATTACCTGGGAAGTTTCGGTTGATCGCGCACAGGCAGCTAAATTTGGCGCTGATATTAAAACCATCGGACAGGCGATCCGCTTGGTAACCGGTGGTATTAAAGTTGATGAATACCGGCCCAATGATACCGATGATGAAGTGGAGATTAGAGTCCGCTATCCGGTAGAATTCCGTACCATTAAACAGCTCGATTACATTCGGGTCAGCACCAACCAGGGTTTGGTACCGCTCAGCAATTTTGTTAAACGCACTGCCCAACCCAGGATTGGCAAAGTCAACCGGATTGATGGCAAACGGTCGTTATCGGTCAAAGCCGATCTTGAACCTGGCCTCTTGGCGGACACCAAAGTGAAAGAGTTGTCAAAATGGCTGGCGATGCAAAAAATTGATCCACGTGTTACCATCGCGTTCAAAGGTGAAGATGAAGAGCAACGCAAGGCCAAGGCATTTTTATCGAAAGCTTTCGGCGTCGCCCTGTTTATTATGGCGATTATACTTGTCACTCAATTTAACAGTTTTTATTCGGCTTTGTTGATTTTATCAGCGGTGATTATGTCGACTATCGGTGTCTTTATTGGCTTACTTGTTACCGGTCAGCCCTTTGGCATAGTCATGAGTGGTATCGGCGTCATTGCGCTCGCTGGGATCGTTGTGAACAACAATATTGTCCTGATTGATACCTTCGACCAGCTGCGCAAAACGGTCAGTGATCCAATGGAGGCTATTTTAAGAACCGGCGCACAGCGTATGCGGCCGGTCTTGTTGACGACAACGACGACGATCTTGGGCCTAATGCCGATGGTATTTGGCGTCAATATTGATTTTGTTACCCGCGAAATTGCGATGGGGGCGCCGTCATCTCAGTGGTGGACTCAGCTCTCGACCGCGATCGTGTTCGGGCTTGGCTTTGCGACCTTATTAACGCTGTTCGTAACACCCGCTTCACTGATGATCCGGGCCAATATCCATGACTGGCGGGTGCGACGTCAGCAAAATAAACTCGCCGTGGAAATAAGCTCTGCTGAATAGTTATTATTCGTCTGCGATTTCTAGCTCGTTATCTGGCTTAGCGTTATTCTTAGGTGGTTTAGGAGTTTTGGCTTCCTGCTTTCGGTACGACTTTGCGCCAAACGGGAAAGTCGCAATATAGGCAACTAAAATAATCGTCAAAGTCAGCCACGGTGCGCTGACCGTCATTGCTGCCACCAGTCCAACTATCAACATGGTGAGGAGTACAAATCGATGTTGAATCCGCAAGTTCTTGAAAGAGTAGGTCGGTAGTTGGCTCACCAGCAAACCGGATACGACAATAATAAACAAGGTGACAACAAAGGGCTGGCGTAAGAACTGAACATCAACTTGAAAAGAGATAATCATCGGTAGCAATACTAAACCCGCCCCGGCAGGTGCCGGTACACCGGTGAAGTAATTCTTCGTCCAGGCCGGCAGATCGGAGCCATCGATATCGGTATTGAAACGGGCTAGCCGTAAGGCGCAACAGACGCTGAACAATAGCACCATTACCCAGCCGTAAGGTCCGGCATCTTTCATGGTCCAAAGATAAAGCAAAAATGCAGGGGCAACGCCGAAGCAGATAAAATCCGACAGGCTGTCGAGCTCGGCACCAAATTTGCTGGTGCCGCGAAGCGCACGCGCAATACGGCCATCCAAAGAATCCAGTACCCCCGATATAACGAGAGAAATGATCGCCGGCTCCCACTTGCCATCGAGGCCAAAACGCATTGACGTCAAACCAGCGCATAGCGCCAACATCGTCAAAATGTTGGGGATCATTTTGTTGAAAGATAGTCCTCTTAACCGTTCGCGGCGTGGACGGAACATTTATCTAACCTCTGCATTGCGTGGTGGGTCAGTAGCCTGAAAATCGGCAATAACCGTTTCGCCGGCAACCGCGCGCTGACCGACGGTGACTAAAGCTGGAATATCTTTGGGTAAATATACATCAACCCGGCTGCCAAATCTAATTAATCCAAAGCGCTCGCCGGCGAGGACGGTTTGACCTTCCTCGATATCACATTTGATGCGCCGGGCAACAAGTCCGGCGATTTGAACAAAGGCGATCTCGATATTATCCGTTGTGGTCATGCGAACGCTTTGGCGTTCATTGAACTCGCTTGCTTTATCGAGTGACGCATTCAAGAATTTGCCTGGCCGGTAGGCGAGCTTACTGATGGTACCGGCGATCGGCGTGCGATTAACATGAACATCAAAGACGTTCATAAATATCGAGATACGATTAAGCGGTTGTTCCCCCATTTCGATTTCCGGCGGCGGTACTGCGTCTTGGATCATTTGAACGACACCGTCTGCTGGACTTATCACAAGACCAACACGTGTCGGGGTGAAGCGATCAGGATCTCGAAAGAAATAAGTGCACCAAGCTGTTAAAACGACGCCAATCCAACCAAGCGGCACGCTGACATAGGCCGCAATGACAGTGATTGCGGAAAAAATGGCAATAAATGGCCAGCCAGCTTTATTGATCGGAACGAAAACAGACTTTAACAAATTCAATTTCCCAATTTGGTAAGCCAAAATAAATCACATTGAATCAGACGGATAGCCCTTTCATTTCCGGGTTTTAGCCGGGAATGATAGACTTCGTCAATCAATGGATTTAATTAGGTATTAGCCTCAGTTTCTTTGGGAGGATGAAACCGGTAAATAATTTTTTATTCTTAAAAACTGAATTTGTGACGCGTTGGTGTTCTTTCATCACAATTTTCTGGATTTTTGCAAAAACGCTATGTTCGATTTGCGGTACGCGTTCAGGGGAAATCTGAAATAATTGACCTTGTTTGCCGAGTGTTGCTTTTTCCTCATTCATCCGGCGGGTAACAAATATTTTACTTTCCCACTCAGTTAATTCATCAAGTGCTGAAACTAGCGGACCCCGTTAAAATTCACGTTCGTGGTATGCTGCGACGGTGTTTTCCACGGAATCCGACTAATCAATTATACGGTCTTGCCATTCCGTCCTATCTTCATCACCGACAACATCATTGAGTGAAGAATCCGAACTGCTCATCCGTCCATCCATAGCCATAACTTCATGCTTGGCGACTTTCAAACGCTCCATGATGACTTCAATATCATCCTCGGTTCCTCAGTTCACAGATGGGAGCGAAAACACTTGACCTGGCCAAATCAAATTGGGGTCCTTAATTTGATCTTTATTAGCTGCATAAATTACCGTATAGCGGAAACCTCTACCATAGGTTCTTCGCGCAATGCGCCATAAACTGTTACCCGATTCAACTACAACCAAGGTACCCGGTTTAATGCCTGTTAGTGGCACCGAGCGCGCGAATACGACTTCAATCCGGTTTTTTACTTCGCCGTCATTACCGATCAGGTCGGCTCGCACAGTGTATATGCCAGGATTAACTTTGCGTTCTGGTGTTTGACGCCATAGGCCGCGGTGATTTGACTTGCCGTGTCCAAAAAAAATATTATTCAGATAGAGATTAATATTCGCCGCCGGGGGCGCTTTACCAATAATATTGAGTTTACCACTATCGTCGTAATCAATGGCATCAATGGTGAGGGTAATATCTGGTGCATCTGGCCTAGGTTTCTGCAAGATTTCAACACCCGAGCCCGGTTTGGCCGGGACCTTCATGGCCAGTGGTTGAGAAGGTTGATCAACTGATTTACCGGTAATATTTGGTGCATCTGGCTTATGTTTCTGCAAGATTTCAACACCAGAACCCGGTTTGGCCGGGACCTTCATGGCCAGTGGTTGAGAAGGTTGATCAACTGATTTACCAGCAATGTCTTTGCCTTTTTCCGGCACTACCAAAACCACATCGGATTCAGAGGCAACAGCGGAGCCATCGGGATCAATCATTTTTAAGGAAAGCCGACGGTTGCCTGGCGCCAAAGGTGAGGTCGGTACAAACACCCACTCGCCTCTTTTATTAGCGACAACTTTACCAATTTTATTAGCACCATCATATATTTCCACTTTTACGCTAGGTTTGGCGCGACCGGCCATCACAGTGTCGCCTTGTGGCGTGATGCGGACAATATCGAAACTAGGGGCGGTGATTTGTAGAGTTTTTGTTTTTGTTTCTATTTTAGGGGCAGGTTTTGCCGGGCCTTTTTTCTCAGCTTGCGTTTTGGCTGTCTCTTCACGAGCTGCTTCTTCGTCAACACTTTCTAAGACAAAATTTAATGCAATTGCCGCTACCACGACGACACCGCCGATAATCGCTATAATTGCGGATTTACTCACGCTTTTTTACCCCTTTATTAACTTTAATAATAGTTAAATCAGACTAATACCACTGTGCTTTTTAAGCAATCCTAACCTCGGCCAAACCTCAGTTAAACCTTTTAGTTGATTTGAATTTCTATGGCAATTACGGTGGCGATGGTGGTCAATAAAAGTGGAATCGCTGCCAATACAATAATCGTCAGGGAAGGAGAAAATTTGAGAATTGTGTCGAAGCGTGGCGGTAAATTTCGCAATGCACTATCGATAAAAAAGATAAAGCCGAGCAGAATTATCGCCGGTGCCAATGG
>PVBE011799078.1_pt1 | contig 10117 bp, 7 predicted proteins | sample 1631181 | NCBI WGS metagenome assembly PVBE01 (sample SAMN08397723, study PRJNA350692) | Marine metagenome, whole genome shotgun sequencing project. | isolation source: water | place: Pacific Ocean | collected 2012-04 | reverse complement strand
ATATACGGCAGGATTGCCTGATCCGGACCTTTTCATTCGGACCAGTGGTGAAATGAGGATAAGTAATTTCCTTTTGTATCAACTTGCTTTTACTGAAATTGTGATATCCCCTGTTTTGTGGCCGGAATTTACCAGGCAGCATTTCTATCAAACCATCCGCGAATATCAATCACGAGAACGCCGATTTGGACGTACCGGCGATCAAATGTCCCAGTGATTTCGTGTGACGCCCAACCTCGTGCCGTAAATCGGATGAGGTCACTTATTAAAATACATCAACTCATCATTTTTCATCGGTGAAATACGGAATAACCCCTTGAAACTCCCTGACATGTGGATTCGTATAATCGTTGGTATTATTTTTATACCAACGATTATTTTGTTGGTATGGCTGGGAAAAGCAAGCCTGTTTGTATTTGTCGTTCTGATAGTCGTCACGGGTTTATGGGAGTATTATCGACTCGCCGGCGCGAAAAACCTGTATCCCAACAAAGTGATTGGCATGATAGCGGGAGGACTTCTGTGCCTGGATGCATGGCTTGGGATGGGGAGTCGGGCGGTGCTGATATTAACTTCTTTGATTGTTATTACTGCCAGCCTTGAAATATTCAGAGGGCATTCCCACACGGCCATATTAAATACCACGACCACGGTCTTCGGCGTCTTGTATGTCGGATGGTTAAGTTGTCATCTGATCTATATTCGGATGATACCCTCGGCCTTTGACGGCCTCTCTGAGCAGGACGGGGTCGGCATGTTGCTCCTTGCTTTTGTCATTCCTTGGTTCTGTGATACCTCGGCATATTTTACAGGCAGGGCTATAGGCCGCCATAAATTAATCCCACATATCAGTGCCGGAAAAACAATCGAAGGGTCTGTCGGTGGTGTCATCGGTGCCATCGTGGGTTTGATTGCCCTGAGGTCTGCCTATTTTCCATTTCTAACCCCCATACATTGTATTATTATGGGAGGTGTAGGGAGCATCATCGCACAAATCGGCGATCTGGCTGAGTCGTTAATGAAAAGAGATGCCGGCGTAAAGGATTCATCTCGATTGATTCCAGGGCATGGCGGTGTGCTCGACCGTTTTGATAGTGTCTTATTCGCTGCCCCTTTTGTCTACTACTATCTGATATTTATCATATTATAAACTGGTGTCTCGCTGCTTGTTGGGTAACATCAGTTACAAATATAGCTTCATCAGTTACAAACAGGTTGAATTATACCGCTTGGTGATGGATCTATGAAACGAATTGCTATTTTAGGGTCTACGGGGTCAATAGGTGTACAGAGTCTGGATGTGATTGCTGAGTTTCCAGATCAGTTCTCGGTGCACAGCCTGACGGCCGACACGCAGATTGAGCGCCTTAAAAAACAAATTGCCGCGTTTAAACCGCGTATGGTGGCCGTCAAGGACGAGGAGAACGTTAAAGGTCTGCCATCCTATCAAGGGGAACTTACCGTCCATACAGGAATAGACGGCCTGGTGGATGTCGTGACCCATCCGGATGTCGATCTGGTTATCAGCGCCATACCCGGCAGCGCTGGATTTATTCCCACCTTACGGGCAATTGAAGCTGGAAAATCGGTTGCACTGGCCAATAAAGAACTCCTGGTTATGGCCGGTGAAATCATTATGAATGCAGCCAGGAAATCAGGGGTTGATATTATTCCTCTCGACAGCGAACATATCGCGATTCATCAATGCCTGGCGGGCCAGAATCTTGATGATGTGCAACGGCTTATCCTGACTGCATCCGGCGGTCCCTTTCTGCATTCAAATCGGGACCATATGGAGAAGATGTCGCCGGCCGAAGCCCTGGATCATCCCACATGGAACATGGGGCAAAAAATAACAATTGACTCGGCTACCTTGATGAATAAAGGCTTTGAAATTATCGAGGCGCACTGGCTTTTCGGGATTCCGGTCTCTAAAATTGATGTGGTCATACACCCTCAATCCATTATCCATTCGATGGTTGAGATGATAGATGGCAATGTCCTCGCCCAGATTGGACCGCCTGACATGCGCATACCTATCCAATACGCCTTAACCTATCCTCAACGATTAGATGCCCCCTGGCCGCGCTTTGATATCACGCGGGCATGGGACCTTACCTTGTTGCCGCCCGATCATGAAAAATTTCCTTGCCTGGGGTTAGCGTACGAAGCCGGGCGAATCGGGACCACGCTGCCGGCCGTACTGAGTACGGCAGATGAAATGGCGGTTGACGCTTTTTTAAAAGGTCAGATCGGGTTTATGCAGATCCCGAAAGTTATTGCAGATGCTATGTCCTGTCATGCGAAAAATGAACCGATGCTTGATAGGCATTCGGCTCTGTCCCTGAATGCCGTTTTAGCGGCGGATTCCTGGGCCCGAACCTATTGCCGGGAACGCTTTCCGGCCGTTTAAATACGCACTATTCGCTTGTATTTTTGAAATAATGAAACTCAAAGTAAGAAAAATAAGTTGTATAATTGAAGGTGTGTTCTGAAGTTCAATGCTATAGAAAAAGTATATTTTTATGGGATTCACATGGTGCCCGGTTTTTACTTCTAAATAATGACGTTGTTTAGATGTTAGAAATCATGTATGTTAAAGCAGGTTAAAGAATAAGAATCGGGCACAACGTTCGTTGATGCGATTTTGCATCCGTTAATTTGGGAGTTTGGCATGCTGACCACCATTGTATCTGCCATATTTGTTTTAGGATTGCTCGTCTTCATTCATGAATTGGGTCACTTTATGGCGGCAAAACACATGGGTATTAAAGTAGAACGGTTTTCGCTGGGATTCCCCCCTAAAATGATCGGGAAAACAATCGGAGATACAGAATACTGTATCTCCTGGATCCCTCTTGGCGGCTATGTTAAGATGGCTGGCGAACATCCGGACGCTGATGAAGTAAAGGGAGAACCCTGGGAGTTTCAATCGAAGTCGATAATCGCCCGATCGTTTGTTATTGCTGCCGGCCCGGGAATGAATTTCGTACTGGCCTTTTTTGTCTTCTGGGTGTTCTACTTTATGATGGGCATCGCATTGACAGACACCACCACGATTGGACGGATTATGGAAGATAGCCCATACGCCGTCTCAGAACTTCGGGTTGGTGACGAAATTATTGAAATAAATAACACACCGGTGGACACATGGGAAGACGTCAGGAAAGCCCTCCTCTCAGAATCCATATCACAGGCGGAAATAAAAGTATTACGTGAAGGCAATGAGTCCGTCGTAGAAGTCGACTTTTTTGGCAGGACCGAGCCGATGGAACGAATAAGCGGCCTGAGATATTTTCGGGCGTCTGCTGCGAGTACCGTTGTCTCGGATTCACCGGCTGAACGCGCTGGCTTGAAATCCGGAGATATCATTACCTCTGTGGATGGCATATCCGTTACCCAATGGTACGAGATGGTTGACGTGATCCGAAGTAAACCCGGAATTGAGACGATGATCACCTGGACGCGGAATGACCAATACCATCAGACCTTAATTACCCCTAATGTGGCCCAGGATCTTGACCCCGAAACAGGCGAGGTCATCGATATCGGTCAAATTGGCATTACCCAGGAAGATCATATCAAACTGAGCCCGGTCGGCTTTATAGAATCGGTCAAAATGGCCGGCCTCCAGGTGGTAAACGTATCGGGCACCATTCTCATGTTCATTAAAAAGCTGGCGGGCCGGGAGATCTCGACGGATACACTCGGCGGCCCGATTGCCATTGCAAAGATGGCGGGGGAAAGCGCCAAACAGGGCGCCAGCAGTTTGTTCAGTTTTATTGCATTTCTGAGCATTAATCTTGCGATCCTTAATCTGATGCCCATCCCTGCCCTCGACGGCGGTCAATTGCTTATTCTTGGTGTGGAGGGTATTATTCGGCGGCCTTTGTCCTTGCGCCAGCGTCTGATCTGGCAACAAGCGGGTATGGCTATCCTTCTGGTCCTCATGGTTGTTGTCCTGTATAACGATATCACCAGGATACTAAGGTAATCATTCAAGGGGAAGATCATGAAGGCGAAAGACAAACGAAAAAGCACCATAGAGACAGGTCTTGTGAGACGGCGATTGATACCTCATGAGGCGATGGTCTTATCTATCATGCTGCTTTTTGCAAGCGGTGTGATGCCTGCAAGGGGACAGGGGACCAATAGCGCCATGGCTATTGAACATTTTATTCAGGGCGGTCTTTATGATGCACAGAACGATCCGCTGAATGCCATAAAAGAATACCTCCAGGCAGCGCAATACGATTCCACCTCATCGAACATCTATTCGGCCTTAGCGGTAGACTATTATCAGATGGCGCAACGTAATGAGGCCCTGATTTACGCTCAAAAAGCCATTGCCCTGGATTCTACGACTACTGACGCCAATCTGGTGCTTGCCAAATGCCTTCGGGATATGGGGCGTGATCAGGAAGCTCGAAATATCTTTGAACGGGTTATCATCCTTGATCAGGATAACGTGGAAGCCCATTTTGCCCTTGCCCAGCTGGCAGAGAAATTAAAAGATGAAGAAGCGATTTTACGTGAACTGGAGGCCATAACCCGGCTCGTGCCCCGATCTGCAGAGTTTCATTTTCGCCTGGCGGAAACGTATCAAAAGCGCGGGATGCCCAATAAGGCGTTAATCGAATTTCAGAAGGTATTGGAAGACTATCCAACCTCTCTGCGGGCGCGGATCGGTTTGGCAGAAATATACGGCCAACAAAGACAGTGGGATAAAGCCGTACTGCAATACCGTGAGATTCTTGACTTGAAGCCGAATAACGAAACAGGCTTTCGCCAACGACTTGGCCAGGTGTTCATGTTTTTAAATCGCTGGGATGAGGCCATTACAGAATTTCGCATCCTGCTGGATGAAGACAACACAACGCCCCGTGTCTGGATAGACCTTAGCAATGCGCTCAGGCGCGATGGCCAGTTAGACGAAGCGATCTCCGTACTGTATGATGGGATGAAAGCCATTCCGCAATCAGCAGATCTCCACGGGGGGCTCGGTGTTTTATTGCTCGAACAGAACAAACTGGATCAGGCTGCGCTGGCATTCCAGGAAGCGATCAGTATTGATGAAGGGGACACCGGGAGTTGGATCAATCTCAGCCTGACCTATCGTCGCCAGGAACGAAAGGATGAAGCGATTTCAGTGCTGGAGAATTCGATTAAAGCCATCCCGTCCGATCCGGATCTTAAATTGTTCTTAGGATCCATATACCTTGAGGACAAAGAATTTAAAAAAGCGATAAACGAATTCAAGGAAGCACTCGACATGGACAGCAGGTATCCAAAGAGTTGGATATCCCTGGGCTATGCATATATGGAACAGGGCGAGGCAAAAAAGGGTGTTGAAACATTTGAAAAAAGCGTGAAGATGTTACCCGACAATGTGGGTCTGCGGTTGAATCTCGCCGATATATATATGAACAGCCAACAGTATAATCAGGCTATCGCTCAATATCAGAAGGTGATCAGCCTGAATCGTAAAGACACGCGGGGATGGATAAATCTCAGTCTGGCGTATCTAAGGCAAAGAAAATATTCTGAAACCGAAAATATTCTCAATCAGGCCCTGACCTTGCTACCCCGGAATCCGGATCTACATTTGTATCTGGGCGTGAGTTACATGCAACGCGAGAATTATCCTGAGGCCGGCGTCCAGTTTCAGCAGGTTATCGACCTGAATCCACGTGATAGCAGAGGTTGGGTGAATCTGGGTCTTGTCCATTTACGCCAGGAAGACTACGGTAAATGTATTCAAATTTTCCAGGATGGGTTGACTTCGGCGTCTGATGATCCTGAATTATGGTTCTATTTGGCTTATGCGCATACGTTACAGAAGGATTATGATCAAGCCATCGACATCACGGAACAAGCCGTCGAAAAATTCACCGAAAATCACCGCCTGCGTTTCCTGCTCGGTCAGTCCTATGAGCAATCCGGACAGTTTAAAAAGGCGGTAAGCACATTTGAAATAGCCCTTGAAATTGATCCAGACGACCCCTTTACATTGAATTACCTGGGGTATATTCTTGCGGACAAAGGGCTGCGACTGGAAGAAGCCAGAGTCATGATAGAGAAAGCCTTGGACAAACAACCGGACAATGGCTCATTTCTTGATAGTCTGGGATGGGTTTACTTCCGGTCGGGACAATCTAAAAAAGCGCGCGAATATATTGAAAAAGCATTACAATTAATTGAAACTGAGAGTGCCACGCTGTATGACCATCTTGGTGATGTCCTTAATGATATTGGAAAATCACAGAATGCAATCCAACAATGGAAACGGGCGCTTGAACTGGAAGATCCAGATGCGACACCGAAGCAGATTGAAAACATCCGCAAGAAGATACAGGATGCCAATCCGATGCCATGATTTTGTCAGGTCAATCGTCGGCTCTATTTTCATCTCCATTTTTCTCAGTCTTTCCGCCTGCCGCCCGCCATCCAATCCTTCCAATCCCTTACCGGTTTCTACCATTCTAAAAAATCTTGAAGATGCGACCCGTCGTATCAAAGACTTCAAGAGTGGCGCCGACATCGTAGCTTATATAAACGATCGCCGGGGGCGTGTCGGTGCTCGTATCCGCTATCTCGCGCCTGATCGGTATCGTATCGATATCCAGGGCGGTTTTATGCGGATCATGGCCGTTTTACTCATCGAAAATCAAAACGTTCTTCTATATACCCCACGAGAGAATACGCTGTTTGAAGGTACGCTGCATGACCATGAGGTCGTGGTGCCGGAGTTACGGATTTCCCTCGCCGACATGCGCACCGCTGCCTTAGGGTTGATTGATTTACAACCTTATGTGGAAGGCCCCATCACCGAATATCGATACGAAAATGGACAGGCCCTTATATCGATTCGTCAGGCCGGTCGCACAAGAACCATCTGGGTGGATCCACGAAAATCGGTTGTCATCAAGGAAGAGGAACGGCAGGGAGATGAGACCTCAGTAACTCGAACGTTCGAACAGTACAACAAGAGAAAAGGCATATGGCGCCCCGGTCGGATCAGGATTCGCAGCGACGTAAGGGAAGAATCTATGGATCTCGTATATTATACACAGTCCGTAAATGGCGGGTTGACAAGGGCTGATTTGACGGTCCGGTTTCCTGATTCTGTCACCAGGCGACCTTTACGGGAGGTTATGATAAGTCGTTGATTACCCGACCGGTACAGATGTGATATACCATAGAAAAACCTTGACATTAAACATCTCCTCCTGCTATATTCAGCATCTTATTTGGAGAGACCTGACCGGCGTTGGGTCGTAAATGGTCAAAATGCTTGAAGTATAAAAACATGGTGGGCATAGCTCAGTTGGTTAGAGCGCTAGACTGTGGCTCTGGAGGTCGCGGGTTCGAATCCCGTTGTCCACCCTGAAATCGTTAACGCCCGGCTTCATTTTTCCTATGAAACGGGCGTTTCTTTTGCTAAGATTTCTATTGACAGGATATGATATATCCATAATTTTACTGAACCTTGCGCTGTCAGCAATAAACCCACTTCAAGACCAGGTGATTTATAGTGAGCACTATCCTCGGTAAAGTAAAATCGCTGATGGGGAAATCGCCGAACACCCCCCAATTCGGCAGGTTGGCAGAAGAGATGCGCCTGAACGGGCATGCTCAGAAAGCAATTCAATTCTGCCAGGAGGGGTTGAAGCACCGTCCCGGTTACGCGACAGGGCACTATGTGCTGGCACGCTGTTACATGGACGAGAATCAGATCAGTGAAGCCCGGGAATCGCTGGTCGAAGCATTACGATTCAGGCCGCATCATGTTGCAGTTATTACCGAACTTGCTGCCCTTTACCATAATGAAGGTGATGAAAATCAGGCCTTGTATTATTATCGTCAGGCCCAGGCAATTGATCCCTTAAATAGACGGGTTGGTAATCTGGTAGATACCTTAGCGGAAAAAACAGGCGAGCCAATAGAGGCCACCGAATTGGAAGTAGCTTACGAAAAGACCACCCTTCCTCCGCCCGTTAAGATTGAATCCGATGAGCGTCTTCCATCTCCGGAGGATATTACCGAATCATCTGAGGAAATAGAATCAGGGGAATCCGTAACAGAAGAATTAGAGCCTGTAGCGGACCTTGAACTTGTCCCATCCTCTTCCCCTGCTGATCCTGTACCGACGATAGAACCTGAACCGGTGGCAACCTTCACCGCGCCACCGGAACCCGATCCCGTGTTTGCCACAGGGCCCTGGATAGCAGAAAACTTCCAGGATCTTTTACCGGCCGGCGAGCAACCTTCAGACGCAGCCAGCGACGGCCTCGCTTCGGAAGATTTCACGGCAAACATCTTCGAGAACATGCTGGCCCCCACATCCCCCGGCCAATTAGTAGAAGAGGTCTCCGAAATTGTTCAGGAAGAGACAGCGGATGCACGTTATGATGAACCTGACGAGCAGGTAGAAGAGATCTCTCCATCAGAAGAGACGGAAGTCTCCGGAGAAAGTAAGGAGGATAAATCGATTGTTCCATCGGGATACTGGGAAGAAAACCATATCCCCGATTCGGAATCGATTAAGGAGCCGGATAAGACAGTCGAGGAAATCCCTGTATCTCCTGAGGTGGCGGAAGAACCCGATATGCCCAACCTTGATGAATCCCATGAGATCGCTGCGGAAGAACCGATCGTCTCAGATGATTTACCGAATGCGCCCATGTCTATTGTTCCCGTTAATTACCTGGATCAATTTTTTATTGGGCAGCTGGCAAACATCGAGGCCGACCAGGAGATAAAAAGTCCTGAAAATCCGTTGGTTAATGAAAGCGCATCTAAGCCCGCCAACGACTCCGACACCCAGGAAACCGATAACAACCCGCTGATAGGCGATACCTCCATATCGGAGGCTGATGGCACAGATATTTCGCCGGATACGACGGTCTCCGAGGATTCTCATCATGAGGAATCTGCGGTCCAGGAGGAAGTGCTGGAGCCGCCAGCAGAGACGGACAGTGACGGGGCTGTGGCGGACGATCCACAGGCAGATGCGATACCAACAGCGACCTTAGCCGAATTGTATGTTAGCCAGGGCGTGACGGATCGGGCCATTTCTATCTACCAGGCTATGATAGAAAATGATCAGAGCAACCCCGAAATTCAAAAGCGGCTGTCCGATTTATTTGTTTTGAAAGCAGAGCAGGATGGACCGTAAAGAGGAGTAAGAGGCATTATGATCAGTGCAACGGATTTGCGCAATGGCATGACCATTCGCATAGATGGAGAGGTGTATCTTCTGACTGAGTGTGAACATGTCAAACCTGGAAAAGGAACCGCGTTCAGTCGCGTCCGGTTAAAACATATTCATAGTGGATCTGTCATCGATAAAACGTATAAAGCATCTGATAAAGTGGAAGATATACGTGTGGAGAGGCGAGATTCACAATATCAATATACCGACGGCACCTTTTACTATATGATGGATATGGAATCATACGAACAGGTTCCAGTGGATGGGGCTATGCTGGGGGATAACAAAGATCTTATCAAGGACAGTATGACCCTCAGTTTATTGACAACGGATGAGGGCGTCGTCGGTATTGAAATGCCTAATTTCGTTAATCTGGAGGTCAAACAAACCGATCCGGGCATTCGTGGAGATACAGCTGCCGGCGGAACAAAGCCAGCGGCCCTCGAAAGTGGCGCCGTCGTCCAGGTGCCTCTTTTTGTTAATAATGGTGATGTTTTACGTATTGATACCCGTACCAGACAATACGTAGAACGTGTCTAAGAACACGCGGTTCTCGCGGTTCTGAAGGAGTATAGATAATGGGGATCGATGAGATTCTCAAACTGATCGAATCATTACAGGACACGGATGTTCAGGAATTGGAGATTTCCAACGGCGACTCGAAAGTGCGTATCGTGCGGTCGATGCCGGTTCCGGTTGCTGAGGTACCGCAAGGCATGCAGGTAGTGCCGGAGGCGCCCACACCGACAACCAATGTGTCCATTGAAGACGAAGGTGGCGTAACCAATCATTCATATATTGAAGTCACCTCACCGATGGTCGGCACCTTTTATCGTGCCCCTGACCCTGATTCCGCTCCGTTTGTAAAAGAAAGAGAAGAAGTCATATCCGGCCAGCAGCTTT
>PVBE011149772.1_pt1 | contig 10117 bp, 10 predicted proteins | sample 1631181 | NCBI WGS metagenome assembly PVBE01 (sample SAMN08397723, study PRJNA350692) | Marine metagenome, whole genome shotgun sequencing project. | isolation source: water | place: Pacific Ocean | collected 2012-04 | reverse complement strand
TTTTCTAGGCATGGTCTTTGGTGAAGCACTAATCGGCGGTATGTGGATTATTGCTAGTCTATTCACCAAAGTGGGTTATCGATTAATGCCGGGTTAGCTCTACAAGAATATGATTGATCTTACGAGCCTGTGAATATTACCAATACTCGCAGGACAGAAAACTCGTGTAAGAGGTGTTCGGAGTAGGGTCATTGATCTCCCTAACATGCCTCTTTACTATTCTCTCCCCAATCCTAAACTTAACCTCTATTTTCCTGTCTGGATAAGTTGTAATCCTTTTTAATATGCTAGTTTGTACGGCACTAGGTTGGATGCATCGATCAGACCGCAATAGTGATAATTAACGAATTCCTGACGCTCAAATGCTTTCCGGAAGAATTCGTTAGTCCAATCGGCTCTCTGCTTCAAATTGTCGGCCACAGGTCCATAGGGGCGCGGCATACTATCGGTGATTGTGAAGGACGAATCATCATTTATTAGAGGCTTATTGGTAATCTTGGACCAACGATCTAAACCTAGTTCCTGCACCTGATTATCGCGCATACGTCTGATAAAACACGATGTCAGTGAACTGGCTTGTAATCGGCAACACTGTGTTCAGAGAATCGTTGTAGGCATTGATTTTGTCGCCAACAAACAAATTCGCCTGATTATGTTGTGTCCTGCATATACTTAATCAATATGGATTGGCAATGAACTTCCAGGAACCATAGCACATCCAACTTTACAAGGAATGTGGCGTTTTGATAAGATAGAAACTGATCAAATTTGGCTTTCTGTCCGATTCCTGTTCGCGAAATTGCGAGTTAATTTCCTGTTAACCTCTGGCTTGAATCTGCTATAGTAGAGAAAAGATGATTAACCAGCTGATAGATAATGTAAAATATCAGCCGATCAGTATTTACCTTAATTGGGGTAAATATGACATTAAGCGAAGAAATATGGATGTAGAAGGTCTTCATGAAAGAAATAGCAAGATTTTTAGTAAGCTTTCAAAACTTGGTTATAACATCTTAGGCGGTGAGTTGAATGCAGGTCATGGTTGGTCTAGCTGGAAACTGCAATATGATGATATTTTTGGTTTTTTTGTTCCTAAAAGATAATCGGTTGCTAAGAGATCAACTTTTGTCTTCAGCTCTTTAGTCAGAAGCAAGCAATTGTTCTGAAATTATATTCATTATGCTTCTGAAATACAATTTAGCTTATTTATGAAAACATATCAACTATCGATATTCATCTCCTCGTTGATCATTGGGTTTGTCCCGCATGTTTATGGGGATGAGCCAGTGCCGGCTGGTTTGGGTCAGGCACTTCGCAATCCCAAGGTGCCGGCGATCGTTGATGCGACCGTTCTCAAATTCAACAAGGCGGGACATGGGGAGATCAAGTTGAACACCCTATACAAGCAGGGGCTTGGTATTAGAAATTCCAAAAGGAATGAAAAATCAGTTGTTGCCGTCGTACCGAAATGGATACGGGGCTATGGGTATGCAGGCAGTGACAAGATCGCGCCTTTACGCATCGTTGTAAGTGGGCGGCTTGGCAGGTTCCTATTCCTGCTGGATGGTAACCTGCTTTATTCTACCTACAATAATTGGTTTCCGATTCGAGAAGGAAAAAACGGCGTACTCGAAGTGGGCACTGGATTCAACGGAGGCGGTGCTCCCTGGAAACCGCTTGTGGATATGGTTCAGTTGATCCCCAGTATGGCGTCGCCTACCTTTGAAGAGTGGGTTAAAGATGGAAATAGAATTCCTGAGGGTCGCATTTTTACCGGAGGGTCTCCGTGGTTTGATGAAAGCAGGGGTCGAAATCGCTCTCCAGAAGAGGTCTATGAGATTCTCTATAGCAGGAAAGCCAAGAAGATCCCGATGCAGATATCTGGTTCGGATGGTCAAGCGACTGACTTGACCAAACCCCTTAAGGTCTATCTCCTAGTTGGCCAATCGAACATGCAGGGTCATGCCGATGTGCGAACGTTTGACCATATCGGTATGGACCCGAAGACTGCTCCAATCCTCAAGGCAATCCGAAATACCGACAGCACACCCAAGGTTTGCGAAAACGTGTGGATTTCGTCGGTTGATACGGCGGCGCCGGAGGGCGAGCGGCATGGTCGATTGACCGTAGGTTATGGTGCCTCGGGTCGTGCCCCAAAGATTGGACCAGAGTTGACCTTTGGCATCTATATGCAACAACACGTGGATGAACCGATCCTGCTTATCAAGACTGCTTGGGGAGGCAAGTCATTGAACACGGACTTTCGCCCGCTCAGTGCTGGCCCCTACGAGTTCAACGCCCAACAGTTGGAGGATCTCAAGAAGCAGGGAAAGAACCTCGCTCAGGCCAAAGCCGACTGTACAAAGAGGACTAGCCAATATTACCGCCTGATGATGGAGCACATTAAAAAGGTGCTGGGTGACATCAAGCGTGTCTACCCGGCCTACGACACCAAGATAGGTTATGAGTTGGCCGGCTTCGTTTGGTTCCAAGGTTGGAACGACATGGTGGATCGCGGCACCTACCCGAATCGCGGAGAACCCGGGGGCTATGCTCAGTACAGCGAGGTACTGGGCCATTTCATCCGGGATGTGCGCAAGGATCTCGCCATGCCGAAATTACCCTTCATCATTGGCGTCATGGGCGCTGGTGGCCCGGTCGAAAAGTATGGACCAGACCAGAAACGATATGTGGGCATCCATAGCGAATTTCGCAAGGCCATGTCCGCACCAGCGAGGCTGCCGGAGTTCAAGGGCAACGTCACGGCTGTGTTCACCGAAAAATACTGGGATCTTCAGCTTACCGAGCTTTCATTACGGATGGACAAGGTGAACGCCACGCACCGGAGCCTAGGTAGCGACAAGGCCCTTGGGGCTGAGGAGCAAAAGAAACTGGTGGAAGATTACAAGGCCAAATTGTTTACAAAGGAAGAGCTCCGTATTCTGGAGACCGGCATTTCAAATGCTGCCTACCATTATCTGGGCTCCGCCAAGATACTTGGCCAAATCGGGAAAGCCTTTGCCGACGCCCTGGCGAAAATGCAATAGGCTTATCGTAGTTGTTATCCTGAATCTCTTCCACAAGCGCCATGAAACATTTGGACTTGCGATCAGACAGACTAGAAGTTGCTTGTTCCTTCCACTTGGCAATCACATTAGGAATATCGTCGTCATCAATCTTATCTCGTTTGTCATCTAGACTGTATCCGGCTGACTTCATGTGGTTCAAACGTTATCTGTTCCTCCGCAATGATACACCAGGATGCATCCGTCATGAGAAAGGCAACACATTCAGCGAAATCTATCTCAGTTATCTGGGTGGTCCTAAAGGAGTGTGTATTCCGTCTAGTGAGTTCTTCACTTCGTTCCCACCGGATTTGAAGTTCGGTTATCGTCGCGACTTAAACAAAACGCCGGCGAATTTCATTCGTGCCTACCATTTACGAGACAAGAAGACGGGTGAATCTGGCCCTTGGCTAGCGGGGATAACTCTCGAACCATCGATAGTCTATGAGGCTTGGTGTAGTCAGCGCCTTGGGAATATCATCGTCATGGTCCTAGAGATCCACGGTAAGCCAGTGAAGGCAGGTGAGTCCTTCACTGCAACCCACATTGTAGGCTACTTCGACACGATTGCGGACATGCACAACATCTACAATCATTACAAAGGCCATACAGTGCTGACTGCTGACAATTCGGACTGGAGACTCGCTAGGTAGGTAAGAGGTAGACGGCGAATCAAGGATTGAACCGGGGACGTCATTTGCGTGCATCCAAATCCACTGATAGGGCTTAGGGACTGTTTCCAAAAAACTTTGGAACCTTTACCAGGTTGGAATTTCAGAGTCGAGAGGGATTTTATTTTATCATCGTAATTACCTTTATAACAGCTCAGGATATGGTGAATCGGTAACTTCCTCGTAAAATACAACAAGATGTTGAATGAAGATGATAGTTATAAAGAACTTCCATTTACAACGGATCTTCCAGTATTGGTCATTTAGTTCAATGCTGTTGGAGAATATCTCCGTAGAGAACTGTGGAATATCAGTAATGTTCACTGAAGGCTCGTATATATCTCCTATATCCAGTAACAGACCGATCTTATTAGCCAAGGCAAACATTTCAATTTGAGCTTTGGTTCTATCTCGAAAAGAATTAACACTTTAGATTTATATTGTATATCGCTCAAGCGTTTACTCGTCAAACCAAGGCATTTTGGAACCGTATTTAGCGTGTATAATCAATCACAGAACACCGTCTCTCCGTCCAGTAATGATAATCTCCAGTGTTCTGATCCATTCAACGACATTCATTGCTACGCCAGGTTGGTTTTCATCAACCAGAGAGTGAAAACCTCCAGCATTATCGGTCAAACTTCCAAGGAATGGCCCTAAGTTATATCCTCCTCAACGTTAACCATAATCAAGTATTATGGTAAGTTATTATTTTGTGCCCTAACTTCTGGAGAATACTAGTTGCTTTGAGCTCAACATTCAGCAGATCTGTTCTCACAACCAAAAGGCCTTTTCCTGTGGTTGTACGGTTACCATTTTGAATGATTTCGTTTATTTCTTTGATAGTGGAGCTATTTTTGTATAGATTCAAAGGAAATACGAAGTGTTATATTCTTGCCAATCAACAATTAAGGTTAGTCCCTGTCATTTTTGAATCTTATACCAATCATACAACTTTAATTTTCTCCATAAATCGATTACAATATTTATCGATCAAAGACAGAATATTGCGTCCACAAGATGAGGTAACTTAATGATAAAAGATGAAGATAACAGTCGAGTTGACAAAAATGAAATAGGAAAGAGATTGATTGCCTCATCGCAAAAAGTGAATCAAGAAGATATTAATAAGATTGCAGACAAAACTAATGAAATTTTTCAAAAACTTGGCGGTGACTCATTTCAAAAATTGGTTGGAGATATTCGATTGCTCATCTCTCTACTACAAGACTATAGAAGAAAAAATTACGAAGAAATCCCCTTGGTCATCAATTGCTGCTGTTATTGTTGCGCTACTATACGTTCTCAACCCACTCGACATCATTCCAGACATAATTCCCGGCATTGGTCTTTTGGATGATGCTGCTATGATAGGTGTTTGCTTAACTATGATCAATGCCGATTTTCAAAGGTACAGGGAGTGGAAAGAGAATCAGACTTCCACATCATAGTCAAGTGATTTCATTTGTTTCCTTCATTTTTGTCGAAACCACTCAAATTCGGAATTTGTTAATAATTCATCAAGGTAGATACGTTGTCCGTTAAGTTGATGCGATAGGTTTGCACCCAATACAGCAACGAGGCTGTACATTCCGCTGCTGAACGTACTTCGCAGTACTTGTTCATCTCCAGTAGCGATAGCGTTAAAAAAAGCGCGACTAATTTCTTCCGTAGCATTTCGTTGACCCGCAAGTGGTAATAGATGCCGGATTTCTTCTCGGCTAGGTGTCTGATCCGGTGGGTATGCACCTTCGTAATGGTAGGCGGCGACTCCGTCAGGCTCAAACTTTAGATGTCCATGCGTCCATAGAATACTATTGTAATTATCGGTGTAAAATACCTTGCGTAATCGTGAAAGGATCAGGTTACCAATTGTACCACTAGCAAAGCCGAAGGTTACTTGATAGGCATAGGGATTATCACCGCCATCGACAATATCAGAAGAATCTCGATCAACATAGTTGGCTTCCACCCAAGCAATATCACCTGCCCAATACCGCATCAGGTCTACCTGATGAATACCTGCTTCAACAACAGTTGATCCAGACCATTGGTAATTAGATGTCCAAATTCGGTTGATTGGTCCTCCTTGCTTTTCTGTGTGCGTATGTTTTACGGAGTGTGCTTCCAAAGTACTGTTCATGATCATTGAAATCATCACAATTTCTTTGTCGCTTAGAAACCGTTGTGCCGCTTCGAATCGTGAGTCATAACGCTGTTGGAATCCAACAGTTGCAATCACACCATTTGACGCTATTTCCTGTTCCATTTCTACTACTTCGTTGAGATACAAGCTCATAGGCTTCTCGGCAAAGATGTGGATACCCGCTTGTGCCGATGACACAATTTCGCCTTTATGAATGCTAGGTGGAATTGCAAAATAGATAGCATCCAGAGGAATCGATTTCAGTGTTCCAAAGAAATCCGTTGAGGTATAGATCTGGCCGAGCCGAAAACCATCGACGTGTTGACTGATCTTGTCCTCAGCCAGGTTGTCTGCATAGGTGTCAATCAACGTGATGATATGGACGATACCTTCTTGCTGAAGTTTCCAAAGTACTTTTAAGTGCTGGAGACCTCGCTGACCAAGGCCAACAACCCCAACGCGGATGGGCAATGTTATTTTCATATTAAGTTAGACGTTCAATAAGTTCAGTAAATATTGAAACGAGGTTTTATCTCTAGAGGCAACGTCTCCACCTTAGATTGATCCTGTGTACTTTCTAATTTTGATATAGTTTTAACGACTACTTAGTTTATCCAGTGTTGATATTCATTCAGGATAATTTTGCGTGAGCAAATTGGTCGGTACACCATTCGAGCGTTAAAACCGTATTCTTTGTTGACTTGATAATCAGGAATAATGAATTGGAAGTCCCAAGCTGGATTAGTAGTTTGGTATTGGCTGTTTTTTCCTCCACCAGAGGGGGAATGTGTAATGCGAATACCTTCGGTACGATCAAACATCACGATCCAGATATGTTCATCAAACAAACCATAAAACAAGGGCAATTGGTAACGCATAGGCGAGAAATTACGAAATAGTGCGTCACCATAATCGGGGTTGAAGGTCAGTCGTCTGTCATCGTCAACATGGCGAACCGTACTTTCGTCGTTGTGTCGCTGGGTACAGAGTTGTGCCCAATGTAAGTTGTTGTCCTGGAAATAGATGCTTTTATCAAGAGGAGCGTTGATGTAACTGGCCCAGAACAATCCAATATAATTACCTTCAAACACATGCTGATGCGCTAAAAAACGGAAATTGACATCTATGTAATGTGGCTCGACAAATTTAAAACGGGTCCAACTTTCAAGGGAAAACGTAGGTGTGGGTGGTTGATAGAGTTCGGCTTCAATATCCGATAGGCGCCGAAACGTCATCGGCGCGTGACGCGGTTCGAAGAAGATTTCAGGTGAACCATTGGTATGGCCATCGAAAATATGTTCCAGATTCCAACCAGCGTAGGCTGGAACGAATAGGTTTCGTTGACTGGATTCGTGTGTCAGATGCCAGATTCCATTGTAGCCAGCACAATGGTCGGCGTCTGCCGCATTGTTTCCGATTATAGAGGTCAATTCACCTACTTTAAATGTGTCAGATTCCATGTTTGTATTCCATTTGTCTAATTCTTCAACTTCTCTGATTATAGCACTGACATGGGAAATCAGGATAAATTTTCTTGTTGATTTGTGTGGCCTAGAATGTATACTGTTAGTAGCTAGATATATTATCCGAGGCCGTTTGTATCAGACAAAGGAAATATTGTATGAGCGCATTCCATCTGACAGATCAGCAGGTCAGTTTTTTTCATACTTTCGGTTATCTTAGTTTTTCTGGGTTAATGACAGACTGTATTGATGAGATCGAATCAGCATTTGAAGCGCTATGGAAAGAAAATGGTGGTGGACACAACGGTCAGCCACATGATGGCAGAGCCAGGTCTTGTATGGCACAGTTTATTGGCCAAAGCGAGCGGTTGAGCATGTTGTTGGATGATCCGCGTATTCTTAGTATTGCCAAAACGCTGCTTGGAGATAATTTCAATTACATGGGCAGCGACGGTAATTACTATGTTGGTGACACTGGATGGCATTCCGACGGATGGCACAAGGAAATATTGCACATCAAGATCGCTTTCTACCTTGATCCGCTGACTCGTGATACCGGTTGCCTCTGTGTAATTCCAGGCAGTCACCTCCCCGGCGATGACTATGCCGATTCGCTTTCCCAAAAAACTAGTAAAAGTCAGGAACTGTGGGGAATTAGTGGGAAACAGGTACCAGCCGTTGCTTTTGAAACACGGCCAGGTGACATAGTTTGCTTTAAGTATAATATCAAGCATGCTGCTTTTGGTGGAGGTTCTCGTCGACGTATGTTTACCATGAATTGTTGTCAGCGCTATCCGGAAGATCGGCTGGAAGATTTGAGAAACTACATCAGCGGTGGTGCTCGGTTCTGGGTTGAGCGAGGATATGGTGAGACAATGATTCGCACTGCGGGATCAGAACGGATGCAACATCTAGAACAGAAACTGGCTAACGACGGACATCTCGCCGGACTATCCCGTCAGGCACGTGAAACGATGTCAGAACCATCACGAGGATAATCTTGAGGTGTATTGCCATAAAAATTTTCAATTTCAGTGAAAGAACAAGAGTGCGAAGCCTGGAGTTTGGATTGGCATCGTCGGCACTGTATCCAGTTACAAACTGCATTATGGACAGAAATTTCGTGACATGCCGAGCGTTGAACTGTTTGGTTTAACCTATCTGACCGCAACCCAAAATACTTGAGGATTATGCAGAAACATTCGGAAAGAAGATCTGTGAAACAGTAGATCAAATAATTACAAGTGACAAACCGGACGCAGTTTGTATTTGGGTTGAAAACTATCCGTATCATCACTATGCTTTACAAGCAGTTGCCAATGAGCTGAATGTGTTCCTTTCGAAACCACTTGTCTGTTCCCATTAGGAAGATGAGACCATATTTTGGGTGGGTACGAATAATTTGGTGGTGGTTGAAAGTTTACCTTATCGTTTTCAAGCTAAATTAGTTTGCAAATTTTCGACTTCATGAATCAAGTCTTTTAAAGATGGGATAGCTAGGATTGGTTGATATGGATATTTCTCCAAATCCAACGGATCCGTCGAACCGCTAAAAACCAGTATTGTTCGATATCCCATCTGTAATCCCCCGAGAATATCGGTTTCCATAGTATCACCTATCATGGTAACTTCTGCTGTTCTGAGATCCAACTCCTTGCGTGCCATTCTCATCATAATTGGGCTGGGCTTTCCCACGCTGAACGCCTTTCTTCCGGAGGCTGTTTCTAGAAAGGAGATGGTCGAACCGCAACCTGGTCGAAGTCCACTATCAGTTGGGCAATTGGGGTCTAAATTGGTAGCAATTAACTTTGAACCATTGATTATTAATTTTAATGCTTTTTCCAAGACTTCAAAATTAAGCAATCGTCCTTCCCCGACAACCACGTAGTCCGGATTGGTTTCGTTAATTGCATAACCGTGATCGTGTAGCGCAGTTAACAGTCCTGCATCTCCAATCACATATGCTGAACCGTTGGGCTTTTGGCTCGCTAAAAATCGAGCAGTTGAAATAGCACATGTAAAAATGTGCGTGATTTCAACATCAATACCCATATGTGCTAGTTTTAACACAACATCGCATCGACTTCTTTGGCTGTTATTGGTCAGGAATAAAAAAGGAATTCCCTTTTCTAAAAGTATTTGGATGAATAGGTCAGATCCCGGGATCAGTTTGCTTCCCCGATAAATCACACCGTCCATGTCGATTAAATAACCTCTGTGATTGCTAGAGACGGAATTCAAATCTCCGGCAATTTTGTGATTCGAATCATCTCCCTTTATTAATTCCATGCGTTAATTTTCCTCTAATTTGAGTTAATTGAGATTGACCAAAAAGCCGATATATGGATAAGATGTATGCTGATTATTGGGTAAATGGGATGGGTAGGAAAAACCAGTAGCATCCAACTCAATAGGGGAATTTCACACACAACTCACTACCATAAAGCTCAAAGCAATCACTATCATTTTTTTTCATCGTGTTTATCTTTGAATTACTTCGGTTTTTCTGTTTTCAAACAGGTTCTTGCTAAAAAGCTAAAGAATTCGGTAAAACGCTAATTTAAATGATGTCATGGAAGTAACCATTAGGCTTTACCAGTAATTGATGTTTCTCCTAGTTTTTGGTCACTTCGAGATGTTTTAATATTGATTTTCGCATTCCTATTAGGATGTTTGGTCTATTCCTGTGAACAATACATTGCTCCAAAAATTTTTTGATGATTATATCTTTTCCAAGCGATTTGTAAATTTCGCAAATAAAATCGCCTAAAA
>PVBE010794058.1_pt1 | contig 10117 bp, 8 predicted proteins | sample 1631181 | NCBI WGS metagenome assembly PVBE01 (sample SAMN08397723, study PRJNA350692) | Marine metagenome, whole genome shotgun sequencing project. | isolation source: water | place: Pacific Ocean | collected 2012-04 | reverse complement strand
GCCAAGGACACCCGCCGCGACGATCCCGGACGCTCGCCCTCCGCGCGCCGGACTACTTGTCTCTTCGTCGGATCCCCGCTCAGGCTCGAGCGAGGAACTCACGACAACTACCTACGATTGCTGCGGCCCATATCAGTCCGCACACGAAGGCCAGGTCCAAGACAGCACCACGTGCCTACGAATCTCCGACAGCATTACGGAGCGAGCTCGTCTAGTCGCTCAGCCTGCCCTTGAGTCTGAGTAACTCGTCGCCAACCAGCCCGAGCTGAACTTCGTACGCCGTCCCGCTGTTCTCAGGGTGGTACTCAAATCTTCCCCTCTGGAAGTATTGAACAACTAAACCGTTCTCCACGAATTCCTCGCTGACCGGATACCCAAATGCATCCAATCCGCCGTTCTCGTCGAAGTACTTAAGGAACGCGAACGCTACGTAGTGCCCCGTCTCCGGATGGTAGCGGAAACCTGCCGCGGCGCCATTTGTCGGAGCGGTAGCCACCGGGAACGATATGCCTCGAGTTTCGAGCAACTCACTTCCGATCAATCCGAGGAGCACCCGGTACGGTTCAGGGTTCAGTGGGTGCCATTCGAATCTTGCTCTCTGGAACCACTGGGCGGTGACGCCGCTCTCGATGCTTTCGCTGGTTCTCGGGTATCCGTACCTATCCAAACCGCCGGTGCTGTCGAACCGGTCCTTAAACGCGTACGCGAGGTAGTTGTCGGTAATTCCGTAGTAACGCAGATCCGTCGAGAGGTCGCGCTGGACAGGGATCTTGACCATCACCGCGAACACCGAGAGGTGGTCAATCGTTCCTGTAACCGTACCGGCAACGGAATCAACAACACTCGGGAATTCCTCCCAACTGCCGAGGACCGGATCGTATGCGAAGACCGCCACGTCGGCGACGGTTAATGCGGCTGGGATTGCCGAGACGTCGAATCCAAGAGTTAGCTGGATCGGTGCTGAAAGAGTCGTTATCGCCAGGCCCGTAACCGGGTTCGTGACGGTAATCTCGGCCACAACACCAACGGTCTCGGTGATCTGCCGGGTGCCGGGATCGGCTGAGGTACCTGAGCTTGTTCTGCCGACGGCTACGACGAGGCCTGACGGTGTGGTAACAGAGCCGCTCTGACCGGACAAGATGCTGGAAACGGCGGTGGAGAAGTCGGTAACCGACAGGGTTGCGCCTTCGATCGCAATAGCGGCAGCGGGTATGTCGACTGTGACAACGCCAGATGCAGTCGTAAGGTTGGTGACTCCGCCAGTCGCCACTGATATTGGAACATCGGCAATTAGCACCACCGCTTCCGGCACCGGCGTGGCAGTGGGAACGGCGGTCGCCGTGGCCGTCGCACTCGACGAACTCGCCGGTGCCCCTGCGCCCGGAGTAGGAGCCGGCTCTTTCGAGAGTTTCCAACCGTAAGTTGCCCCATAACCGTACACAACACCGGCATTGTTCACGTATGCATAGTCGGACTCAGCATAGTAGCCAATGCCGAAGGCGCTGGCAGCACCGAAGGCGAGTTGCACCGCCCGGCCAAGAAGCGTGAACAGTATTACGACTGCGGCAATCGCTAAAACGGACCGCGGAATCCGGAGCCTGCGAACGTCAATCTCGTGTCCGTTAATTGTCAATCGAGGTTGCCCCTTAGCTGAGCCGCTTTCTGTGCTCGCGCCCACAAGGACGCTAAGCTGCCGAGTTATGCTACACGAACTCTGCGTTGAGTCAAAGCTAGCCGGACTTGGGGTCGAATATTGACCGCTTCGCCTAGGTGGGTGTGGGACGCATGCTCTCCGGCCCGCAGCGCACCGTTGGTCAACCCGTGCCGGCGTTGAGTGACTGCAGGTTCAGCCGCAAGTCCGGGATGCGTTAGGCAAGCGGGTTTACGTCATCCAACTGGCATCTTCTTTCGCAAAAAACGTCCTCTCGAGGCGAGCAAGACGACCTGAGTTTGTCTTGGTACTCGGGATCGCGGCGATGGGGGGCGTTCCTCGCCTTGTTGGGCTCGATCAGCAAAGCCTTTGGCTCGACGAGGCTTACACGATCTTCTATGCAACGACTCAAACGTGGTCAGAGGTCCTGCATAACTTCGTCGAACCGGGGGAAAACGGTCCGCTATATACCCTTTTGATGCGGCTATGGATCGGGATCGGCGGACCAACGGCTGTTTGGATCCGGGCGTTTTCCGCGATGTTCGGCGTCCTGACGATTCCGATAGGCTATCTCTTCTATCGGCAGATCCTAACGCGTCGCGTGAGTTCGATCGCCATCACATATCTAGCGGTGTCGCCCCATTTCGTTTGGTACAGCCAGGAGGGTCGACAATACTCCCTGTTCGCCTTCATTGCTGCCTGTTCATTTTTGATTGCCGCATCGATGCTTCGCGCGCCAGCGGTTTCGCGCGTGGCGTTGCTTTCGGCGGCGAATTCGGTATTCCTGCTCGTGGGATTCATGACCCATTTATTTGCGATTTGGCTGGTGGTGATTCAGGCCGGAATGTTTGTCGCGGCATGGCCGGTGCGACGGATAAACCTCGCTGTTTGGATCGTCGGAGCCGGTGTCCCCGTCGCGATACTCATTGCACAAAATTTCATTTTGCTGAACCCATCTTCAGCGTTCGGATATGCGAATCCCGGACTACTTGGGCTTACATCAACAACCTTGTACGTCCTGGTGAGCAACGGCAGACTACTGCCTGGACTCGTCCTTGGCGGAGCGGCAGCCCTGTGCGCTGCGGCATTTACAGTTGGAGGGCGTAATGCTCTCTGGACCGGCGGCCGAATTCCGTCGGCTCGCGCAGCGGGATTCTTGTTGTTCGGGATCGGCGCGCCGCTGATTGCCTACTACTTATTCAGCTTGCTGATCAGTCCGGTGGCGCTACCTCGATATTTTACTTTCCTAGGAATTCCGCTATTCGGGTTGATGGCACTCGGTACGGACGCTTTGTACCGGCGCGTCAAACCCGTCGGAATTGCAGCAGGTTCCGTAGTAGTTCTGACGTTCCTGGCCATTGTTGTCTATGGGAATTTCGTTCCAACAAAACCAGAGTTCAGAGTGGCGGTTGCAGAAGTCGCCGCGAACTCCGGGTCGTTTGATATCGTCGTCGTACGACCGTCAGTAATGATGTTTCCGGTGGACTATTACGCGAAACTGTTCTCCGGGGAAGATGGTCTGAGACTCCGGGCTTATAACGCTCAGATGGAAGGCGAGGCCTTAGCGGAGCTTCGTTCGGCGAGCGGGTTTTGGGTATTGGATGCTCCGACGGCTGGCACACAATTCCCCGATGATTTGGAGGAAATCGCCGTTAGGTTCGCAGGACACGTGAGCGACATGCGGGAGTTTTATGGTATTCGGCTTGCTCAGATAACGGTGGGACGGGACCAATAGATTGGATCGTCTCCGGGATCATGGATTTCGATGTCTGACCTGCGGACATGTTTAGAGACCAACTTCCCCTGAGGGCTTACGATCGCGGCTTACGGTCGCCGGTTGCGATGCTCAATTCCCCGAGCGATATTGGTTTATGGGGGGACGGAGACGCCGTGTTTGCAGTGAACCGGCGCGGGGCGGTTGCGACAACTCGATCGACATTCATGAATCGGAGATCAAGATCTGTCAGGCGGCAGTACCGGAGCCATCCGGCTAGTTGCGGCAGACGGCGATCGATATCGGGACTACGTTTCGTGATAATCGAGGGCCTTTTGACGCGGAAAGCGCCGGGGACCGATCATTGTAGAGATTCGTCTTCCGCCACGGTCGCAGGTCCGGCCGCGCACCGGATATCAGGGATGGCAATATGGGATTCCGAGCAGATTGATTGCAGCTCCGAGCGAGGCCCCCATTAAGGTACTGGTGACTGGTGGAGCGGGGTTTATCGGTTCCAACGCGTCTGCGCGATATTTGTCACAAGGCCACAGAGTGGTCCTAATCGACAACCTAATCAGGCCTGGGACCGAACGGAACCTTGAGTGGTTGCGGGGCGTCGGTGGCGAGATGGAATTCATTGATGCGGACATTCGCGACCCGGCACGCGTCGACGCCGTGATGCACTCTCATCCCGACACGGACGTGATTCTGCATTTGGCGGCGCAGGTCGCTGTTACGTCGTCCATCTCCGACCCGAGAGCAGATTTTGAAGTCAACGCGCTCGGCACGCTTAACATCCTCGAGGCGGCCCGGTCACTGGATGGGCTGCGGTGCTTTGTTTACGCTTCCACGAACAAGGTTTACGGCGACATGACGGATCTCAAGATTGCGGAACGCAACGGGCGATATGTATTTCCGGATTTCCCGGCGGGCGTGCCGGAAACCCGTCAGCTCGAATTCTGCTCGCCGTACGGTTGTTCGAAGGGAGCCGCCGACCAGTACGCGATTGACTACGCCCGAATATTCGACCTCCCGACGGTGACTTTTCGACAGTCGTGCATCTACGGTCCGAGACAGTTTGGAATTGAGGATCAGGGATGGGTGGCGTGGTTTTGCATTGCCGCCGCGCTCGGTAAGGAAATAACGATCTATGGCGATGGTAAGCAAGTTCGAGACGTGCTGCATATCGCGGATTTGCTTGACCTGTTCGAACTGGCGATCGAACGGATCGACGATGTGGCGGGGGAGGCTTACAACGTTGGAGGCGGTCCGTCGAACACCCTTTCGCTGCGCGAACTGCTAAACCATATCGAGGGTCGACTGAACCATGATCTTCAAATCCGGTATGACGATTGGCGCGACGGCGATCAGAAGGTGTTCGTGGCCGACATATCGAAGGCGACGCGGGATTTCGGCTGGACGCCCAGGACCGGAGTCGCCGAGGGTGTCGACGCCCTTTTGAGCTGGGTTCAAGAGAACCGGGAATCGTTTTCTGCCCAGAGTTGATTCAGTTGGTGGTCGCGGTACGGGGTTCGTTCTCCGGTTGCAGCGGCCGACGAATTGGCGTGCGACGTTGATACGAGGAATTGGATCTGCGCGGAAATAAGCCCGACGGTCGGTTAGCACGAGTGTGCTAGTCAGAGAATAAGAAGAACGGCCGAAACGATCGACGCCATCCCGATCGAAGCAGCTATGGACGGCCTGGACGGGAAGCGATCGGCAAGCTCCGGATCGATCGAAGGATCGCGGATGAATCGGAATAGAACGCCCACCGCAACAATCCACAGCGGCAGGCTGGCCAGGAGCAAAGGTTGTTTTTCAAATGAAAACCACACGAAGGTGGCCAGCGTTGCCGCTGCGTAAATGGCAAACATCGTGAGCAGCCGCCGCTCGGAATAGGCTGCAAAGCTTGGTCGGAACCGCGCGGCCTCAATGGGACTTCCGGCGGCGCGTAACTCGACGATGCGCTTTGCGGTCATAAGCAGGGCTCCTCCGGTCCAGGAGCTGAGTAGAAGGGTCCAGGGCGGGATTCCCGCGCCGGTGAGAGCCGCCCATCCAATCCAAACACGAATTGGGTTATTGACGGCTTCGCTTACGACGTCCATATACGGAACCATTTTCAATCGGAGCGGATTCAGGTTATAGGCGAAGCCAGCCAGGATGAGGGCCGCGACGGCTATGAGCAGGCCGATTCCGCCGGTAAACGCCGCGATCGTCAGGGCAGCCGCACCAAGCAAGGCTGATCCGCCAAGAACGATTTTGGGATTGAGGTCGCCCGAAGCGACGCCGCGCAAGCGCTTTCGCGGATGCAGCACGTCAAGGTGCGCGTCAACGACTTCATTGAGTCCGTAGTTCGCATAGCTGGCAAGGGAGGCCGCGGCGAGCGCCAATGAGGCGTTGACGACCCAACCGTCGGACGCGCCGCCAAACTTGACGGCAAGGATCGATCCGCCGAAGCAGACCAGGTTTTTGAATAGGTCACCTAATCGAAACGGTCGCGAATACCCGGTCCAGGACAACTTACCTCCGGATGCGAATCTGCGATCGTGGTAGGGCATACGCTTCGCGAGAGCGCCCCGTGTCGCCTGATGCTTTCAATGAAGGCCAGACGCGCCGAGGCGACCGATTCAATTCCGAGGGACTGATGACTACGAAAAGATCTCCAGTTTGCGCCCAGCCGACGAAACCATGCAGCCGGTAGAAAAACGCGCTCGATCGAGGGAAGAATCCGGGAATAGCGATTCGGCCGTCAATGGTCTCGGTCCTTTTCCGCGATCTATTCCACAGACCGAATGTTCGCCAATCGCACCTTGGCGCGAACATAAGCGACGCGGTCTGGCTTGCAAGCATTTCTGACGGCGCTTTCGAGCCTGCGCTGTGTCAATCACCCTGTCCAGATTCTCGGGAGCCGATCCAAAGGGTGGCAAATCTCCTGGTGTCGGACCTGGCACTTGAGTATGCAAACATCGCGGCAATCGGACTGTTGATCTCGACTGCGCGGTACCTTGCGGAATCGGCCTGCCAGGCGCGGACCAATCTCGGATAAGCGCTGAGTTCCGGTGGGGTCCGCGCCCACTCGTGGCAGACCGCTTCATCCACCATATTGAATCAGCATATCGGCGAAGGTAATCGCCAAAGCGGACATTGTTTTAGTGCCGCTTCGGGCGAGACCTCTAACGAAAAATCGCGACCCATCGACGTGAATGCCACCCTCACTCACCGAATCCCATCGGTGTGTGACCTAGACAAACAGATCCCAGGATGACCTCGGATTCCCGCAAAGCCGTGAACCAATTCGAATGGTGAGCCGCAAATTGAATCATGCTCCCCAACCCATTGAAATTCGATCTGAAGCTTGCCGAGCACTGAGTGCTGCGGTGATACGATTCCCAAGATCGGCTCCCAGGTCAAGCAAAGACCTAAACGATGGAGAAGCTGTGAGCAGCCCCGCCCAATTGGCAATCAGCCTCGGCCAATATCTGCGGCACAAGAGCATAAAGCACATGATCGTTCATGTGACCAATCACTGCAATTTTCGGTGTAGACATTGCTTCGTCGATTTTGACGGCAAGAAGAGAGACCTCAGTCTTGAATCGTATCGGCGACTTGGGAAGGAGTCAGGATCGCTGTTTTGGCTAGACATCGGAGGCGGAGAGCCATTTGTCAGGAAGGACCTGTCCGAAATCGTGGCCTCGTTCGACACGAAAGTTGTGCACATTCCGAGCAATGGTTCGTTGATCGACCTGATTGACGAACAGGTCAGAGACATCAAAAGACGCCACGACGCGGAGCTGATAATTGGGTTGAGTCTTGACGGGCTTGAGAATACTCATGACAAAATCCGAGGAAGCACCGGCAATTGGTCGCAGGTGTGGCACACCTACGATCGCCTGCGTTCAATCGGTGGTGTTTCGATTAAGGTAATCACAGTTATCAACAATCAGAATGTCGGCGAGATCATTCCTCTTATGCACGAGGTTAGGAGACGCGGCGTTGACTTCCATTCGGTAATCCTCATGCGGGGAATTCCGGCGAGCCCGGATATGAAGCTGCCGCCGATGGAGGAATTGCAGCGCATGGGCCCGGAGATATTCAGAATCCTAAGTGACTACGATTACGGACGTTCGCCATTCGCTGCATCAATCCTGCGTAATTTCCATAGGTATCTCTGGAATGTCTCGTTGCGGACTCTCGAAGAACAAACGCAGGTGGTCCCGTGCCTTGCAGGTCGAGCCCATCTTGTGGTCTGGGGCGATGGGAAAGTTTCGTCATGCGAAATGCTGAGCTCCGTGGGCGACCTGAAGACGCAGACGCTTACGGAAGTTAAGGCGAGCGAACGGTTTAGCCAGCAGGTTCAAGATATAAGAGACAAGAAGTGCTATTGCACGCACAATTGCGCGATGTTGGCGAGCATTTTCTTTAATCCGGCCAACTACCCCAATCTCGTCCATCAGAAAGTCAGCGGATAGGAAGGAGAGCCTGACACCCTCTCACTGCGTTCTGATTCCGATTTTCAACCGATTCGAACTCGCGGCGAGTTGCCTTGGGCGTATCCGACAAGTGAGCCTAGAAACCACCCGAATTCTGCTCGTGGATGATGGTAGTCCTACTCCTGTTCGAACCACCCCTGAGTTTGCGCAGCTGATTTCCGACACCCGCGTTCACGTGCTACGACACAATCAGAATCATGGAGTCTCTGCAGCGCGTAATAGCGCGGTTCAATGGTGCCGCGGCAATGGAATCACCGTGTTGATCATGATCGATAGCGACTGTGAACCGTTCGATGACTTCGTTAGCCGGCACCTAAGACTTCATGAAGAATTCCCAGACGTGGCATGCATTGGAGGCGGCATTGTCGGGGTTGGAAGCGGACTCTGGGCAAAACTCGACAACGTAACATCTTGGGTGCATTCGGTGCCTTATGCGAAGTTGCACGAAGTGGCGGAGCCGTACCACCTTCCCACGACCAACATGAGTGTCAAAGTTTCACTACTGCCGCAGCGGGCCGATGTGTTCGACCGGCGGTTAAATACAGGTGAAGATGCGCTGCTGATCCGCGACTTAAGGGGTGCGGGCCAGAAGGTCGTCTTTTCGCCGCATCCTCGGATTTCGCATCGGGACCGAGAAAAACTCCTCGATGTCGTTCGACATCATTATGCGTGGGGCCACCATCAATATTTTGTACAACTGGGCAGCCGGTTTGGCCCGCGGTGCTTCAACGTTTGGTACCGAATTGGGTTCGTAGTGGTGTTTCTCCTCGCGTCTCCACTCGTGGCCCTCGTGGGCAGCTACCTGAACATCCGTCCGTGGCTTAGGCACAAGCCGGCATACTCCTTGTTCTATCCGTTGATGTATTTGCTTTGGCTGGCAAAAGTGGGGGCGATGATCGAGGCAGCGATAAGACCTAGCAAAGTTATTCGAACATAGGTAAGGAAGTTCAAATGAACGGATCGTTTTCAGCCCGGACGGTGTTTGCGTCCTGAGCGCAGCCGAAGGCGGGTCGTTCGTTATATCCCAAATGGAGGCTGGCCAGCCAGCACTTCGGCACGCAGATCTCCCGGCTGTGGCGGCGAGCGTAGCAATCAATCCCGAGCCGTTCATCTAGGCGGTTGGCATGACCAACGGCTCGGTAGCGATCGTCGAGCCGCGGACCGGGCAGGGCATTGGAGCGATTTAGAGTCACCCGGGCCGCTTAGCCGGCGTAGGCTGCTGACCGGGTAGATCCGTGGGCGCCAGCGTTAGCACCGGCGGCCCCCTTGCGATTTAGGGAGTGGCTGCGATTGCCTGCGGCAAGCCCGACGGCCGGCAAATCCAGCCACCGTTGCCCAGAACCGCCTTTGAAGTCTTCAGGTTTTCGTAAGAAAGGCAACGGCATCAGGGTCCAACGGATCTCCTGAATCGGTCGAGATAGGGCTATCGCGTATCCCACAGATGATCTGCGAGCCTGAACGCAAGTGCAACGATCGTAAGAGTTGGATTGGCGACACCGCTCGTTGGGAAGCAAGAGCTTGACGCAAGGTATAAATTCGGGACTTCGTGAGTGCGGAGATTGGCATTCACAACGCTTGTCGAAGGGTCGGATCCCATCCTGGTGGTTCCCATCAGGTGATTGGCGAACGCCGGACCCGTATTGAGGATTTCTGCTCCTGCTTCCTCCAGGATGGCCTGTCGGATTTGGCCTGCCTCACTCTCGGTCGATGTGACGTGCTCACCAATCCTGAGATCGAATCGGGGAACCGGGTCGCCGAGATCATCCGACTCTGTGTCATCAAGCGTTATTGTGTTTTTAGGGTCCGGCAGTTGCTCGATTATGGCAATCAATCCGATCTCGCGCCCGAACTCCTCCTGCACCTTCCTTAGGAGTCGTTGACCCAGAAGTCCGGACGCCCCGGCAATTTGAGCCGGGGTAGGCCCTGCATGGTTTACGAACGAAATCGTAAAGGCTCCTTTGCCATTGAATCGATTCATGGAATAAAACTGATCACTGCAGGCGGTTGGAAAGGCTATCCGGTGCTGGCCCGTTGAAGTTGGTAAGACTCCAGACGTTCCGTAGAACGGGTGTTCCATGAAATTGCGACCGACCATGCCGCTAGCATTGGCCAGCCCATCGGGAAATTGACCGTTCGCGGATAGAAGTAGAAGTCGAGGCACTTGAACGCCATTATTTGCCAGGACGAACTTTCCCGCTCGAATGGATCGAGTTTCGCCGCTTTCATGGTCAAAGAAGACGGCCTGGTCGACGAGACCCGCAG
>PVBE012182877.1_pt1 | contig 10119 bp, 7 predicted proteins | sample 1631181 | NCBI WGS metagenome assembly PVBE01 (sample SAMN08397723, study PRJNA350692) | Marine metagenome, whole genome shotgun sequencing project. | isolation source: water | place: Pacific Ocean | collected 2012-04 | reverse complement strand
GCCCACCCTATTTGTCGCGGGAACGTTGCAAGCTCAAGACGGCGAGCCCATCCGGCCCACCGCGCCCGAATCGTCGCGCCCAAATCGACAAATCTCGGCCGCCACGGCCCTTCAGGAGGAAGGCATCCGCCGTGCGCCGAAGGCGCCCGCGTCTGCGCCCCACCGGTAGGCAGCCCCGACCGAATCGGCGCCCCCCGACCGCCCTACCGTTCAAACCATGGAGCCCAGGCCTCCGGCCCCACGCTCACCTCACCACCCCAGCCCGAAACGACACACCACCACCATCCGCTCGCCTCACACGTCCCGGCCTCGCATCCACATTCGTCGAAGCACGTGCCGCCCTGGGCGCAGCCGGTCTGTTGCACGACCGTTTCAAGGCCGTGCGCGGCTATCTGGCGGCGGGCACCGTGCGGACCACCACGCGGTCGGGCTGCACCGTGTCGAAGTGCGTCTTCGACCGCGCCCCTTCGCGCCAGGCAGCGACGAAACCGCCATCGCTCTCGCTAAGCGCCGCAGCCACCGGGCGGCCGAGCCCGAACCCGAGCGCGGTCTCGTTTCCGGCGGGGTCGAGCAGCGAGAGATCCGCGCCGTCCGGACGCAAGCGTCCGAGCAGGAGGCGGTCACCCGCTATCGCCAGACCCGCCACCTCGGGGTGTTCGTCGCTCCCGGTCGCCAGCGTCTCGGCGTCCTCGGGTCCGGCGACGATGCCGCGCTCGGGGAGCGGGACCGCGCGTACCGCGTCGGTTGTGTGCCGGTGGGTGAAGACGAGCCGGTCGCCGGCGAGCATCGGCGCGGCGAGCGAGCCGAAGCCGACGCTCAACCAGGTGCGGCTCTCGCCGGTGGGCATCCCGCTGGCGTCGAGGTCGATGCAGTTGACGTGGCGACGGCCCCGGTCGAGCCAGGCGACGCGCGCGCCGCCCTCTTGCGGCTGGGCGTCGTGGGTGGCCCGGGTCGTCTGTGAGGATACGTACGCCTCCTCGGGTCCCCACGCTGGCTCGACCGCCGCATCGGTGACCCGGAACGCGCGCACGACTCCGCTCTCCTCTTCCCGGCCGACCCAGATGGCGAGCAGGACTCCGCCCGAGGTCTCGACCAGGCGGGCGCGGCCCGGCACGTCGGTGAGAAGGCGACAACGCTCGCTCGCGAGCTCGCAGATCCAGGTCCCGGCGCCTTCGCCTCCGGTGCACCCGAACGCCACGTGGTCACCGGTGACCTCCGGTGCCGAGCAGACCTCGGCGCCGTTCATCGCGAGGTGGGTCTTCGAGCTCGAATCGTCACCGCGCACGGCGCGAACCTCGACGCCGCCCACACCCGAGACGACGAGCGTGTCACCCTGCAGCGCCAGGCCGTGGGACGCGCAGTCGTCGCAGGGGGTGGCGTAGTCGGTGTCGGCGCAACCGCTCCCGAACAGGCCCGCGCAAAGCATGAAATAGCGAGCGTCCATTGAACCTTCTCCACGAGGCAGCTAGTCCAGGGACGCAATGATCACGCCCTTCTTGCTCCTCGCCGCGCTGAACGCGGCTCCGTCGACGGAGGCGGCGATGCACGCCGCCCCCGGGCCGAACGCGTTTCCGAACGCGCGAAGCATCGTCTGGATTCCCGCCATTCGCTACCCGGTCGGTCCGGTCGAGGTCGGCGTTCGCGTGCCGGTCTTCTCGGTCCGCCGCGATTGCCGTGTCGAGAATTGCTCGACCTCCGGTGTCGGCAACCCGGCGCTGGAGGTTGGCTAGTACTTCGAGCTCGGCCGCACCGGTGACCCCGAGCCAACCCGGCCCTCGGGCTCGGCGGTCCGCCCCGATCCGGACGCTCCGCCACCTCCGCCGCCCTCACCCGGGTGGCTCACGCGAGTCGGCGCGCGGGCTCACGCGCCGGTCTCCGACCCGGACCTCGACGAGGGGCGCTCCGCCCGGACCGCCGGGCAGCTGGCGCCCGAGCTCTGGCCCGATGTGACCCCGGACGCGTTGCCCATCGTCCTCGAGGCAGAGACGTCGAGGCGGCTGAGCAGCTGGTTTGCAGCGGAGGGCGAGGTGATGGTCGCCGGGCTGATTCCGCTGGACGGCGATGGGGGCGTGGTCACCGCCGTGCGCGCGGATGCCCACGTCGTCGTCGCCGGCAGCGATCCGCTGGCGTTCACCCTCTTCGGCCGCGGGCGCTTCTCCGCCGACGTGCTCGACGACGCGTCGGCGATGTTCTCTCCCGGCGCGGGTGCCCGGCTGCGCATCGGCTCGGGGCCGGTCCCGAGCTTCTCCATCGAAGTAGCCGCTCGCTTCGTCGCCTGGCACGCGGACGACGACCTCCCGGACAGCTTCGTACCCGGCTACGGCGCCACGATCGTCGTCGGACTGCCCTGATCCGGCCTCACGTCAGTGGCGGTGCCACGGCAGCTTCTCTAGATCGCTGCGATGGATGTGGCGTCGCGCCGGCGCTTGCCGCGGGCGGGCGCGCTTCTGGGCGCCGACGTCGATCGGCGGGTGGTCGAAGCCGCCGCCGTCCACGTCGATGTACAGCGGGTTCGAGAAGCCGAGCGGAGTGACCTCCGAGCGCAGCGCCACCGGATAGAGGTCGCTGCCACCCTGCAACACGACGACCACGTAGGCGTCGGCGTCCGGCTCGATCTCGAAGCGCGCGGTCCAGCGCTGGCGGGCGTGCCCCTCCGCGACGACCTCGGGTTCACCCGCGGGCTCGAGCGCGCTCTCCTGCGTCGGTGGGAGCGGGGTGTCGATGACCGCGCTCGGATTCTCGAGCAGCCGACCGCCCACGTTCGTGTAGAGCTTCGCCTGCTCGACCTGCATCCAGACCGGGGTCTGTACGTCGACCTCGATGGCGACCGTCGTGCCCGGCTCGACCTCCAGCGTCTCGCCGACGCTTGCCGATGCGTCCCCGGCGCGCGCCGTGACCGTGAAGAAGGGTCCATTCGAGCCGATGAGGCGTCCCGCGTTCACGGCCTCGGCCAGGACTTCGCGGTCGAAGTCTGCCGCGCTGTCGTGGTCGGCGCCGACCGTGACCCAGGAGCGCGCCCCGGCGACCTGGCTGGCGAGCACGCCGTGGGTGTCGGTCACCGCCGTGCCCGCGGGGGTGAAGCCGCGGCCGAGGAAGAGCAGCCACCAGCGCATCCGCGTCCAGAAGCTGTCCTCGTTATGCCCGCTCAGGATCTCCATCGCGGTGAAGCGCTCCGACCACAGGCCCGTGTCGCCGGTCTCGGGGTCGGGCTCCACCGGCGGGAGGCGCAACGCCGCCGGGTCGCGGCTGCTGGTGCTCCTGAGCAGGTCGGCGCCGACCGCGCGCACATAGCCCCATTCGGGGTGGTTCATCTGCACGACCTGCGTGCCCGGCCGCGCTTCGAGGGCCGCGAAGATCTCTCCCGGCGTCATCCCGTGACCTTCCGCGCCCGCCCAGTCGACGGCGCCGCCATTGCGGCTGTCCGGGTCGCGGTCGAGCGGGAAGGCGTTGAAGTGGCCGTACGAGAAGGTGGTCACCTCGATGCCCGCGATGCTGGCGATCTCGTCCTGTGCGCCGAGCGCCTCGATGGCTGGCGCGAAGTCGGCCACCACGTCGTGGTCGGTGCTCACGGCGAGGTCGACGCCCTCCGCGAGCAGGGTGCGGATGCGCAGCTCGTGGGTGACCACCGCGTCGGGTGAGGCGATGCCGTGGACATGGAAGTCGGCGGTGACCACGCCGCTCGTGTCGACGACCTCGGCGATCTCCGCCTCGACCTCCAGCGTCTCGCCCGCCACGACCGTCACCTCGGCGCCGCCCGTCTCCATCGTGTCCGCCGGCCACACCGACCAGGCCGGCCCGCGTGACACGACGACGCGGTAGTCGCCGGCCGCGAGCGGGATGTCCGCGACGCCGTCCACGCCGGTGAAGACCACCGCGGTGATGCCCTCGAGCGGCCCGTCCTTCGTGACGTCGCGCTGCGCGCCGGTCGGCCGCTGCGGGCACACGTCGATGCACAGGACCGTGACCCGCGCCGCGGTGGGTGCGCCGTCCGGACGTAGCGCGCGGACATTGAGCTGGCCCGCCGCCGTCAGCACGAGGTCGGGCGCCGTGGTGCTGTCATCCACCTCGACCTCGACCGGCGCCTCCAGCAGCGCCCCCGGCACCCACGGCTGCAGCGACCACGTGCCGCGCGGCACCTGCATGGCGAAGCGGCCTTCTGCGTCGGTGCGCGCCTGATTCACCGCCTGCCCGTCGGCGCCGACCGCCGACACCGGGACGCCCGCGGCCGGGTCGTCACCTCGGCGGACGAGGCCATCGAGCGTGACCGTCTCCACCCCCAGCACCCGCGCCACCTGGTCGAGCACCGTCGCCGGATTGCCGTCGCCCACCAGGTGCCAGTGATCGAAGCGCGACGTCTCTCCGGGCTCGAGGTGCGCCAGCCCCGGCAGCGTCGGGATCTGCGCCACATTTGCGAGCAGCACGGGCAGGACCTGGAGCGTCCCGAGCAGCGAGACCGAGACCCCGGAGATCGTGACGTAGGCGCCGCTCACCGGCAGGCCGTCTCGTTCGTCGATGCTCGGCACCGGGACGTAGGCGCTGCTCGCGTGCCGACCGATGGACGCGATCACGTACAGCGGCGTGCCCTGCAGCGCCGACGGTCCGCGCCCTTCGCTGCCGAAGCCGCCGCCGGGCGACAGCGGATTGAACAGCTGCGTGACGCCGCCCGAGAGCTGCAAGTGCCCGAGCGGGACGTGGATCGCCGCGTCGCCGTCGTTGCGCAGAGCCGTCACGACCCGCACGCCTGCGTCCCCGGGGCGCAGCACGTAGTAGACGGTCATCGTCGAGTGCAGCTCGGCGTCGATGTCGTAGCCGATGCTCACGTTCGGGATGAAGCCCTGGACGAGGCCCTCGAGGTGGATGAAGTCGAGCAGCACCACGGGGCCGGTGACCGCGAGCACCGCCGCCCCGCCGTCCGATCCATCCTCCAGAATCTCGAAGGTCTCGGGCTCGATGGTCTGGCCGAAGTTGACGAAGGGGCACAGCTCGCCGACCACGTCCTGCCCGGCCTCGCCGTCCGGGCGGCGCACGTCGGCGTCGATGATGTTGCCGCCGAAAGGGCACGGGCCGAGCACGCGCTCGTCGGCGCCGACCACGAAACGCACCCGCCCGTTCTCGATCACGTAGTCACCCACGCGGGCGGTGGCGCCGGGACCTCCGACCAGGTCGTCCTCGGACGCCGAGACGAACACCCGCGCGGTGCCGTCGACGCCGTCCGGGATCTCCGTGACCTCGGCCAGGTCGGCCTCGACGCGCTCGGCGGGCACCGGCGCCGCGTCCGGCATCGCCGCGTCCGGCACCTCAGCGTCGGGCGCGGGACCGTCTGTCTCGATGGGCAGGTCCGCCGCGATGGCCGCGTCTTCGGCCGGGGGGGTGTCCTCTTCGGCCTCGTCGTCGCAGGCCCAGACGAATAGGAGCAGCAGCATCAGGCGCGGTGCGTATCTCATCGGCGCAGGATACGGACGACCGGGAGGCGCATGCAGGCGGAATTCGTCCGGCGATCTCGTTATTACATCAATCAGCACGCATCTGCAGTTTCGTGTAATGTATCTGGACGTGACGCCGCCGACCGCAAAGAGCCTGATCCTCGACCTCGCCTCCACCGCGGACGGCGAGCCGATGCCGGCGCAGGGCCTCGTGCAGGTCGCAGCCGTCTTCGGCATCTCCGAGAACAATGTGCGCGTCGCCCTGGCTCGGCTCCTCGCCCGCGGCCTGCTCGAACGCAACGAACGGGGCCGCTACTCGCTGGCTCGGAGCGCTTCGGCGGTCCAGCGCCACGTGGGGTCGTGGACCGACGCGGAGACGCGCCGAGTCGAATGGCGAGGTGGTTGGGTCGCCGTCTCGATGCCGCAGCCCAAAGGTCGCGGCGCGGCGGTCAAGCGCGAGCGCCAGGCCCTCGACTTCCTCGGGTTCCGCCATCTCGAGCCGACTCTGCTCATCAGGCCCGACAATCTGCTCGGCGGCGTGCCCGCCTCACGTGCGCACCTCGCCGAGCTCGGCCTGGGCGCTGCGACGCTGGTGTTCCGACTCGAGGCCCTCGACCCGTCTGCGGAGGCTCGGGCCCGAGGGCTGTGGGACACCGGCCAGCTCGACCGCGGCTACCGGGCGTTGCGCGTCAAGGTCGAGCGAAGCTGCGAAGGCTTGCCCGAGATGGCGCTGGCGGACGCGGTGGTCGAGTGCTTCGTGCTCGGCGGCGAGGTCCTCCGGAGGATGGCCTACGACCCGCTCCTCCCCGATGTGATCCAGGCGCCCGACGAGCGCCAGGCGCTGGTCGACGAGATGCGCCGCTACGACCGGGTCGGGCGCGCGGCCTGGCGGCGCTGTTTCGGCCTCGCCCTGCCGGTCTCACCGCTGCGCTCGTGCGTCGTCTCGGAGCCTGCCCCAGAACGAAGGAGCTCGCTGTGATGGACCTCTCCCTGCCCGTCCTGTCGCCCACCACGACCACCGACCGGCTCGATGTCGCCGAGCCGGCGCCGTACCCCGCCGCGATGCTCAACGTCACCAACCGCTGCAACCTCAGCTGCAAGCATTGCTTCGTCTACAGCGAGGGCAACCCCAACGATCCGGCTGACATGATCGGCGACGACGCCCTGCTCGCAGAGCTGCGGCGCGTGCGCGAGCGGCACCATGTGCACGCCATGCTCTGGATGGGCGGCGAGCCGATGATCCGGTGGCGCCTGCTGGAACGCGGCGTGAAGCTCTTCCCGCGCAACATCATCACCACCAACGGCACCATCCCGCTGCGAGACTTCGGGGTCGACCTCACTTACGTGGTCTCGCTCGACGGGCCCGAGGACCTCAACGACGAGCTGCGCGGCGAGGGCGTCTACGCGAAGGTGATGCAGACGCTCGCGGCCCTGCCCGACGACTTCGCGCCCACCATGCAGATCCAATGCGTTGTCACGCGGCAAAACCAGGACCGGCTCGGCGAGCTCGTAGGCGCCCTGCGCGACACGAAGGTCGACGGGATGGCGTTCAGCTTCCACACGCCCTCGGTGGGCGAGCAGTCGAAGTTCAGCTTCCGCGACGTGCGTGACCGGGAGGGCGCGATCGACCGGGTGATCGAGCTCAAGCGGCAGAACCGCGGCTTCATCTGGAACAACAGCCGCGCCCTCGAGTTGATGCGCGCGCCGACCGCGAAGCTGGTCACCGACAACTGCCCGACCCTGCGCACCGTGCTGCCGCTCTACGTGGAGGGGGATCGCCTCGTGACGCCGCGCTGCTGCTATGGGAACGACGCCGACTGCGACCGCTGCGCAGGTTGGGTCGTCTTCGCCCACGCGGCGAAGCTTGATGGGCCGTGGGACGACGTGTTGCCGCCCTCGAGTCCGCACGACGGATTGCTCACTCAGTTCTTCGCGGCCATGAACGGCTGACCTGGTTCCCCCGGGCATCCGTGTTTCGGCGGCTGACGGTGCAGCTCGCGTGCCACGGGGATTTCGCCCAGGACCGGCCCAACACGGCGGCTGCGTAGTGTCCGCGGACGTCCGATTGTGTCCGCGAAATAGCGCCGGACGGGGGCGAGGTTGACAGCCATACCCCGGTGCATACAGATTTCGGCGCCCCGCGATCGAGGAGGTTTCAGTGCAGGACGTCCGGGTCATCAACGACTTGGTCCGTCAGGAGAGCGGCTTCATCGACGATGTGCTCGCCGAGGTCGACAAGGTCATCGTCGGACAGCGCCACATGGTCGAGCGCGTGCTGCTCGGGCTGCTCACCGGGGGGCACGTGCTCCTCGAGGGTGTCCCGGGCCTCGCAAAGACGCTCATGGTGAACACGCTGGCGCAGGCCATCGACGCGAAATTCCAGCGGATTCAGTTCACGCCTGACCTGCTGCCGGCGGACCTCGTCGGCACGCTGATCTACAACCCGCAGACCGGCGCCTTCACCCCGAAGAAGGGCCCGATCTTCGCGAACATCATCCTCGCGGACGAGATCAACCGGGCCCCTGCGAAGGTGCAGAGCGCGCTGCTCGAGGCGATGCAGGAGCGCCAGGTCACCATCGGCGACACCACGTATCCGCTCGACCAGCCGTTCATCGTGATGGCGACGCAGAACCCGATCGACCAGGAGGGCACCTATCCGCTGCCCGAGGCGCAGATCGACCGCTTCATGCTGCTCGCGAAGATCGGCTACCCGACGCGCGACGAGGAGCGCGAGATCATCTCGCGGCAAATCGACCCGACGCCGCCGGACATCCGGAAGGTCATCACGCCGGAGAAGATCGCCCAGGCAAACCGGACCATCCACGAGATCTACGTCGACGACAAAGTGAAGGAGTACATCCTCGACGTCGTCTTCGCGACGCGCACGCCCGCCGACGTGAAGGGCCTCGAGGATTACAAGGCGCTCATCGAGTACGGCGCCAGCCCGCGCGCCAGCATCTGGCTCGCCCGCGCCGCCCGTGCCCACGCGTTCATGAAGCGGCGCGGCTACGTGATCCCGGAGGACATCAAGGCCATCGCGCCCGACATCCTGCGCCACCGCATCATCCCCACCTACGAGGCCGAGGCCGAGGAGATCACGAGCGACGACATCGTCGCGAAGGTCCTCGAGGTCGTCGAGGTCCCGTAGGCCATGGCCGGTCTGTCGCGCGAGCTGCTGGCGGAGATCCGTCGCATCGAGATCGTGACCCGCAAGCTGGTCAACCAGCAGATGGCGGGGCAGTACCACTCCGTCTTCAAGGGGACCGGGATGTCGTTCGACGAGGTGCGCCAATACGCGCCCGGCGACGACCCGCGCAACATCGACTGGAACGTCACCGCGCGGACCGGTGAGCCCCACGTGAAGACCTACGTGGAGGAGCGCGAGCTCACGGTGCTGCTCGTGGTCGACATGTCCGGTTCGATGGCGTTCGGCACCGCGCGCGACGACAAGCGCCGGGTCGCTGCCCGCCTCGCGGCGATGATGGCCTTCTCCGCCATCAAGAATGGGGACCGCGTCGGCCTCGTCCTCTTCACCGAGACGGTCGAGCTCTTCGTCCCGCCGAAGAAGGGGCGCAAGCACGTCCTGCGCATCATCGACCACATCCTCAGCTTCGACCCGGTCGGTAACGGCACGAATCTGCGCGAGGCCCTGCAATTCGTCGGTCGCGTCCACCGCCGCAAGGCCGTGGTCTTCCTGATCTCCGACTTCCTCGACGCCGACTACGAGCGTGCGCTGCACGTCACCGCGCGTCGACACGACCTCATCCCGCTGACTGTGGTCGACCCCGCCGAGGAGGCCCTGCCCGACCTCGGCATCGTGCTCTTCGAGGACGCCGAGGGCGCCGGTATGCGCGCCTTCGACACGGGCTCGACCCGCCGCCGGCAGGCCTTCGCGCTCACCCAGGCGGTGCGGAAGGCCAACCGCGACAGCGACTTGAAGCGATACGGGGTCAGCCCGATCGAGGTCAGCACCGAGGCGCTCGACTACGCCAAGCCGCTCATCAACTACTTCCGGATCCGGGCGAAGCGGCATTGATGCTCGTCCTCGTCATCATGCTCGCAGCCGACGGCGGCGTGGCGGCCGCCGCAGCGTCCGCGCCCGACGCGGGACCAAAGCCGGCCAAGGGTCCGGCCCCCGAGGTTCGCCTCGAGTGCGCGCCGTCGCCGGTGAAGATCGGGCAGCAGCTGACCTGCACCTTGAAGGTCGCCCACCCCAACGACGTGAGCATCACCGTGCTCGCTCCGCCCGACCTCGTCACCGTCGAGGCCGAGCCCGCCGCGCCCGGGCCCACCGGCAATCTCATCACCACCCGCGTGCTCACCCACCAGGTGCGCTCGATGAAGCCGGTGCGCATCGAGGGCATGACCGTCGTGTGGCACGAGTCGGACGGTGGCGAGGGGCGCGTCCAGGTCGACAAGCAGAAGATCGTGGTCGAGAGCACCCTCGGCGATGTGCCGGACCCGAAGTGGGTCACCTTCAAGGAGCCCGGTGACGAGGAGCCGGCCACCTTCTGGGCGCGCCGCGGGCCGAAGTCGATGCCGGTCACCAACTGGCCGCTGATCATCGGGCTGCTCGTGCTCGGCGCGATCGGCGTCGGCGTCGGCGTCGGCGTCGCGATCAAGCGCTGGCGGGACGCGCGCATCGTCGACGTGGGCCCCTGGGTCGATCCGCGCCCGGCGCACGTCATCGCCTACG
>PVBE012863238.1_pt1 | contig 10120 bp, 7 predicted proteins | sample 1631181 | NCBI WGS metagenome assembly PVBE01 (sample SAMN08397723, study PRJNA350692) | Marine metagenome, whole genome shotgun sequencing project. | isolation source: water | place: Pacific Ocean | collected 2012-04 | reverse complement strand
CTTGAGCACCTTGCCCATGCTGTTGAGCGGAAACTCGTCCAGGATCACGACCTGCGACGGCAATTTGTATGATGCGATCCGCGGTTTGAGGAATGCTAGTATCTCGTCCACGGTCGGCGTTTCGCCCGCCTTCGGAATGACGCAGGCGCACACCACCTCGCCGTAATATTCGTCCGGCAGCCCGATCACGGAGACCTCGCGGATGCGGGGCTCGCCCATGAGGACATCCTCGACCTCCCTGGGCGAGACATTGGCGCCGCCGCGAATGATGAGATCCTTGCTGCGCCCGACGATGCGGACATATCCCTTGTCGTCGACCGTCATCAGGTCGCCGGAGCGGAACCAGCCTTCCTCGTCCCAGGATGCCTCGTTGGCCTCAGGGTTGCCGTGGTAGCCGGCACACATTCCCGCACTCTTGAGGACCATCTCGCCGGTCTCGCCGGGCGGCAGCGCTCGCCCGTCGGCGTCGACGATGCGCGTCTCCACCCCCGGTATGAATCGCCCGATGGTGCCGTCGGCGTCTTCGGGGTCGTCATCGAGCTGGCACCAGGATCCCATGCCAAACTCGTTCATGCCGAACGCGTTGATGAAGGCGGTATTCAGTTTCCGGCGCAGCTCCCTTATCGACTCGACCGGAATGCCCGCGCCCGCGGATATCACCAGGCGAAGCGAATCCAGATCAGCGTGCTCGGCCGCGGGGCTGTTGGTCAGCGCGATGAACGCCGTCGGCGTGCCGGAAAGGAAGGTCACGCGTTCCCGTTCGATGAGCGCCAAGGCCCCGCTGGCGGAGAACTTGTCCATCAGCACCATCGTCGCGCCGGACATGAGCGGCAGCTGAATACCCGCGACCGTGCCCCAGTTGGCCGAGAACGGCACATACATGAGGAAGACATCGTCGGCGCCGAAGTTGAAGTCCGCCTGCATCGTCCGGCCCGAATGGCCGAGCGAGTTGTTGGTGTGCATGATGGCCTTGGGCAGGCCGGTGGTACCGGAGGTAAAAACGATGCGGATGATCTGGTCCGGGCCCGGCCGGCAGTCGGCCAAGGTGTCGAGGGAGACGCGGTCCTCGATCGGGTCGGCCAGGATGTCGTCGAGGGAAAGGCAGCCCTCCGGCGCCGCGCCGCGCGCCACCATGACGTGCTCCAGGTCGGGCAGCTTGGGCCGCAGCTCATGCAGCGTCGCGGAGTAATCGTGCTCGAGGAACTCGCGCGGAACGATGGCCGTCTTGGCGGGTCCGATGCCGTAGCCGTAGACCATCTCGGCGCTGCGCCAGTCCGCCCCGACCTGGACCATCACACCGCCGGTGAGCTGGATGCCGTGGTAGCACACGATGTATTCGAGCCAGTTGGGCAACTGGACGGCTACGGCATCGCCCGGCGCGATGCCCAGGGCGCGCAGATGGAGCGCGAAGCGCTGGCTCAATCGCAACAGCTCGGCCCAGGAGCAGCGGCGCTCGCCGTCGACGATGGCGATGGCGTCCGGGCGCTCCCTGGCATGCTTTGCCAGCAAGTCGGCGATGATCTCGTCGCGCCAGTAGCCGGCCTTATAGCATTGCTCGATACGCGCCGCGTCGAGCCGCCCGGGCACGGGCGCGATTGTCACTTTCGGCCTCCCCTTATTCGATCTCCTGGATCGCCGCCACCAGCGCGCTTATGTCGTCGTCTTCCAATTCCTCGAACCATTCGTCGTCGAGCAGGACGCGCTGGGTGACGCCGCCGAAGCGCGCCGCGAGCTTGCCGGGCAGCTCGTCGGGGGTGCCGACGACGGTGTATTGGTCGAGCATCTCGTCGGTCACCAGATTGCCCATCTCGACCCACTTGCCCTCGCGCGACATCTCGATCAGCGGCGTGAACAGATCCTGCCAGCCGTGCAACTCCAGCATCGGCAGGTATTCCTTTGTCGGGGCATAGAGCGCGATCCGCTCGCGCAGGTTCTTGCGTACCGTTTCGAGGCCGGCTTCGGTCTTGGCGCAGCCGATGAAGCCGTGGCTGCCGAGGTCGATGTCCTTCAGGGTGCGGCCCGCGCGCTTGGCGCCGATCTCGAGATTGGGCAGCATCACCTCGCAGAACCACTTGTAGGTCACCGGATCGCCCGGGATGTGGCCGTCGGCGAGCTCGCCGGTCAGCCGGCACATGAACTTGTTGACGGCGGCGAGATAGACCGGCACGTGCGGATGGTCGATCGGGCCCGGATTGTAGTACGGGATCATCAGCGAGAAATTGTAGTGCTCGCCCTCGAAGGCCAGCGGCGTGCCGTTCTGCCAGCAATCCCAGATGGCACGCATCGAATTGACGTATTCGCGCATGCGCGGCACCGGCGGCCCGGCCTTTTCGCTCCACCTCCGGGTCAGGTGCGCCTTGGTCTGCGACCCGAGACCGAGCTGAAATCGCCCGTTCGACAGCGACTGGATCGACCAGGCGTCATAGGCGGTCGCCATGGGGCTGCGCGGGAAGGCGACAAAGATACCGGTAAGCAGATCGATATTGCTCGTGTTCATGGCCGAGACGACCGCCGACAGGGTCGGCGGCACGGTCAGCTCGAGCAAGGTGATCCCGTCGAATCCCAGATCTTCAGCGTGCTTTGCCTCATTGGCATAATCATTCAGCTGGCGGGGCCGGACCATCAAGTAGACACGCATGAGCAACTCCCTAACGGCGTCAATCCATTTTCAAATGGCATCAATCCAGTTTCAAGCGAACTTTCTATCGTCAATCACCCCACGGACACCATGATCACATGTTCGTGTCAGCCGGCGGAGATCTTGGGAAAGATGGCTCTCCTCAATCACCGAAAACGGTAGCACAATCGATAATGTGTTAGTAGCACAATCGATCCTGTGTCAAAAGCGCGGTCGCGCCCGATCGCGGTTCTCGCGGAGAAAATCGAGCAAGACGGCGTTGAACGGCTCGGGCCGTTCCATGTTGGCCATGTGGCCGCAGCCGGGCAGGATCTCGAGGCGGGCGCCCGGGATGCGCTCGGCCAGCTTGCGCTCCATCGCCGGTGAGGTGAACGAATCGCGCTCGCCGCCGATCACCAGTGTCGGAACCGCGATGTCGGCCAGGATTGCGCTGCGGTCGTAGTGGGTCGTCGCCTCGACGGTCTTGATGTAGGACGCGACGTGGAGCGCGGAGACGCTGGCGACGACGCTCTCGAACACGTCGTCGTCCGCATCGGGGCCGAGCAGCGTTCGCACCAGCGCCGGCGCCATCTCGGCCGGGGTCTTGCCGTCCTCGACCAGGAGCCTGCTGCGGCGGTCGACGAACTCGCGGCGTTTCGCCTCGGTGAACTCGCCGAAGCTCGCATGGACGCCCTCGAGCGTCAGCGTGGCGATGCGATCCGGGAAATGAGCGTAGGTCTCGAGACAGATGCGGCCGCCCATGGAATGGCCCACCAGATGAGCGGATTGGAAACCGAAATGATCTATCACGCGCACCAGATCGCCCGCGAAGTCGGCGAAATCGAGCGGCCCGTCGTAGTCGTCCGAGTCGCCGTAGCCGCGCGCGTCCCACGCCGCGACGTGGAACTCCCGGGCCAACACCGGAAGCTGAGCGGCGAAGTTCTGGCGCCGCCCGCCGATGCCATGCATCAGGATCACCAGGGGCCCGTCACCGTCATGCTCGACGGCGATGCGGGGCGCTGGCCCGATAAGCTCGGTTGTCGGCATGGCGTGCTCCTCGGTGGCTGGACCAAGTAAAGCTCCGCGGATGCACCTCGGCAAGCCAATTTGCCGACCGAATCGCTTCCATGGCGCTTGCCGAGCCCGCGCGGTTGGCGGACAATGCGGCCAATTCGAGACATCGCAAGGGAGCCTGCCATGGCCGAAGCCTATATCTGCGACGCAATCCGCACTCCGGTCGGGCGCTACGGCGGCGCATTGAGCGCGGTCAGGACCGACGATCTTGGCGCCATTCCGATCGCCGCGCTGATGGAGCGCAACGCCGGCGTCGACTGGGGCACGGTCGACGACGTCTATTACGGCAACGCCAACCAGGCGGGCGAGGACAACCGCAACGTCGCCCGCATGTCGGGGCTGCTGGCGGGACTGCCGATCGAGGTCGGCGGCGCGACGGTCAATCGCCTGTGCGGTTCGGGGCTGGATGCGCTGGCTCAGGCATCGCGCGCGATCCGTGTCGGAGAGGCCGGCCTCACCATCGCCGGCGGGGTCGAGAGCATGTCCCGGGCGCCGTTCGTGATGGCCAAGGCGGACCAGGCGTTCTCGCGCAAGACCGAGATCTACGACACCACCATCGGCTGGCGCTTCGTCAATCCGAAGATGGAGGAAATCTACGGCGTCGACGCCATGGGTGTGACGGCCGAGAACCTTGCCGAGGAGCGCCAGATCAGCCGCGAGGACCAGGACAAGTTCGCGCTGTGGAGCCAGGCCAAGGCCAAGGACGCCCAGGACGCCGGCCGATTGGCCGCCGAGATCGTGTCGGTCACGATCCCGCAGCGGCGCGGCGATCCGATCGTGGTCGAGGTCGACGAGCATCCGCGCGAGACGTCGATGGAGAGCCTCGCCAAGCTGCGCCCGGCGTTCAAGAAGGACGGCACGGTCACGGCGGGCAACGCGTCGGGCGTCAACGACGGCGCGGCGGCGCTGATCATCGCCGACGAGGCGGCGGCCGAGGCCAACGGGTTGATCCCGCGCGCGCGCATCGTCGGCGCCGCGACGGCGGGTGTTCCGCCCCGCATAATGGGCATTGGTCCGGTGCCGGCGACCAGGAAGGTGTTGCAGATCACCGGCCTCTCGATCGACGACATGGATGTGATCGAGCTCAACGAGGCTTTCGCCGCGCAGTCGCTGGCGGTGACCCGCGAGCTCGGCCTGGACGACGACGATCCCCGGATCAACCCCAACGGCGGCGCCATCGCCCTTGGCCATCCGTTGGGTTGCTCGGGCGCCCGATTGGCGACGACGGCACTCGTCGAGCTTGAGCGCCGCGAGGGCCGTTATGCGCTGTGCACCATGTGCATCGGCGTCGGCCAGGGCATCGCGCTGGTTCTGGAGCGGGTGTAACGGGGGTGCGGGGGCCTTGCCCCCGCGTTCTTCAAAGCGCGTCAGCGCTAACCCCGCCGGCCGTCTCCTAATATAAGTTTCGATATCGAAACGAACAACGGAACAAGGGGCATGGGAACACTGGAAAAGCTGTCGGTCGAGACATTGTTCCGCATCGACGGCGATGTCGCGCTGGTAACCGGCGCTGGTGACGGGTTCGGGCGCATCGCGGCGCTGGCGCTGGCGGGTGCCGGCGCGCGGGTCGCGGTGACGGATATCAACGCCGAGACCGCCGCCGCCGTCGCCGGCGAGATCGAGGCGGCCGGCGGAGCCGCCGTGGCCCACCATCTCGACGTCGCGGACCGGGCCCGGATCGACGAGGTGATCGACGCCGTGGCAGCCGAGCTCGGCGGTCTCCACGTTCTGGTCAACAATGCGGGAATTACCCGGCGCGGCCCGACCGAGACCATGCCGGACGAGGACTGGGACGATGTCGTCGCGGTCAACATGACCGGGCCGTTCGCCTGCTCGCGCGCGGCGGCGCGCCACATGCTGCCTCAGGGCGACGGGCGGATCATCACCATCGCATCGATCGTCGGATTCCGCGGCAATCAGTTCTTCCCCCACCTCGCCTACCAGACGACCAAGGGCGCGATGGTCAACATGACGCGCGGGCTCGCCGTTGAATGGGGCGGGCGCGGCATCCGGGTCAACGCCATCGCGCCGACGTTCTTCAACACCAATTTCGGCGTCCGGATGCGCAACGATCCCGATTTCGTCAAGACCATTGAAGCGCGCACGCCGCTCGGCCGGATGGGCGAGCCCGAAGAGCTTGCCGGCGGCATCCTGTACCTCGCCAGCCGGGCGTCATCGATGGTCACCGGCCACACCCTGGCGATCGACGGCGGCTGGCTGTCGGCGTAGCCGCGATCCGCTATTCCTCTGCGGTCAGGCCGGGCTGCCAGAGCACGTCGGAGCGGCCGCCGTCATTGGCCTGGCGCGCCATGACGAACAGCAGGTCGGACAGCCGGTTGAGGTACGAGACCGCCTCTGGGTTGACCGCCTCGGCCACCGCGAGCGCCGTCACCGCGCGCTCGGCGCGGCGCGTCACCGTGCAGGCGAGGTGGAGATGGGCCGCGAACCGGCCGCCGCCGCGAAGCACGAAGGAGGTCAGTGGAGCGAGGCCCTCGTTGACCTCGTCGATCTCGCGCTCGAGGCGGGCGATCTGATTGGGCTGGACGCGCAGGTTGCCGCCGCCCGGATCGTCGCCCGGACGCGCGATGTCGGCGCCGAGATCGAACATGTCGTTCTGGATCCGGGCGAGGATGGCGCCACCCGCGTCGTCGGCCGCGTGGACGCAGGCGAGGCCGATGACCGCGTTGGCCTCGTCGATCTCGCCTTGGGCGGTGATGCGGAGCGAGTGCTTGGGCGTACGCGTGCCGTCGCCAAGCGAGGTTTTGCCGCCGTCGCCGCCGCGGGTATAGATCTTGTCGAGCCTTACCATGGCAGTTCCTTTCTCGGGCCTATTTCGTATCGCGTGGGCAGCCGGCGAAGTCCTTGAGCCCGTCGAACAGTTCTTGATCCGTGATGATGCGGGGCACCTTGTTCTGGCCGCCGAGCCGGCCGCGGCTCTTCATCCAGGCGGCGAAGGTACCGGGCGGGACGGCATGGACGCGGGGCGCGGCCATCCCGTAACCGCCAACGCGGTGGGCCTCGTAGTCCTCGTTGGTCGCCGACAAGGCGGCATCGAGGGTGCGCTGGAAGGCCGCGAGCCGCTCGTCGTCGGGCGGCGCCTCGTCGAACTCGATGATGTAGAGATGCCCGCCGAGATCGCCGGCGCGCGCCGGGAACACGGCGCCGGCGCTATAATCCGTCACCGAGGCGGCGATTTCGTCGGCCGCGGCGGCGATCGAATCCTCGATCTCGGCATCGATCAGGTGCTCGCCGAACGCCGACAGCATGTACGCCGTCCTGCCGGTCACCAGGATGCGCGGCGGGTCGAGATCGACGAAGCGGACCGTATCGCCGATCAGATAGGCCCACAGGCCGGCGCAGGTGGTGACGGCGATGGCGTACTCGACGCCGGTCTCGACCGTCGCCAGCCAATGACGCGTCGGCTCCGCGGCGTCGAGCTCGGCCGTCGGCACGAACTCCATGAACAGCCCGGTATCGAGCATCAGCCGCATGCCGTCGCCCGAGCCCCGGTCGGCAACGGCGATGAATCCCTCGCTTGCCGCATAGCCTTCGCGGAGCTCGGCGTGGCTGCCCTCCAACAGGTCGGCGAAGCGGTGGCGGTAGGGCGCGAAGTTGACCCCGCCGTGGACCACGAGCTCGAGGTTGGGCCAGATCTCGGCGAGCGATCGCCCGCTTCCGGCATGGGTGCAAAGGCGCTCGATGAAGATCAACAGCCAGCTCGGCGTCGCCGCAACCGAGCGCACATCGGCGTCTGCCGTCAGTCGGACGAGGCGCTCGACCTTGTCCTCCCAGTCGGCGATCAGGGCGATCTCGGGTGGCGGAAAGAACCACGGCTTGGCCCATAACGGCACCCGTGTGGCGGCGATGCCGGAGAGGTCGCCGCTCCTGATGCCGGGCGCTTGTTCGGTCAGGTCGGTCGAGCCGCCGAGCATGAAGTTTAGGCCGCCGAGGACCCGGCTTACCGGCCGGTTGGCGAGGTGGAACGCGAGGAGGTCGGCTGCAGCGCGGCTGTTGGAGCGGTTCATCTCCGCCGTGCAGGGAATGAACTTGGTCGCGCCCGTCGTCGTCCCCGAGGTGACGGCGAAGAACGGCACCGTTCCGGGCCAGGTGACGTCCGTGAGCGTCGGGAAACCGGCCCGCCAGTAGGTCTCCCAGAAATCCTCGTAGGCCCTGAGCGGTACCCGGCGCTGGAATTCCGCGACGCTGTCGTTGGCGCCGAAACCGTGATCGCGGCCGAAACGGGTGTCGCGCGCCTTGGCAAGCAGCGCCATCAGCTCGCGTTCCTGGACGAGGGCCGGACGCTGCGCGGCGAGCCGGCGGCGGCGGTGGCTCGTATACAGCCTGAGGAGCGGCGTCGCGTCCAACATGGAGGGCCTCAGGGCACCAGCACGGTTGTCCGCATGAACCGCGCGCAGCCCGCCATGCCGATGCCGACGACCGCGGAACATAACCCGGCGAACAGGGTTTCGGGGCGCATGCGGTTGTGATGGATCCCCGCGCGCCCGAAGTCAAGCCCGGCGCAGACGGCAACAACGTACGTCCGAACCAACGTCACTGCTGACGCGTTGTCCCGCGCTTGTTGAGCCCTACAATGATACCGAAGGTTGATTTTTCTGTTAAGTCAATCTATACTCATGGTTAGTGTGAGTTAGGTGGGGTTGTAAAAAAAATAAAATACTCACGATTATAGGGACTCCCCGATAAATCGGATGTATCAAATTCGTGCGATCGCTTCGCTCGGCTGCCGGGCCGTGGTCGCCTGCTTGGGAACAGGGATTCGCCAAATGAAAGAATTGATTCGGTCCGCCAGGGATGGGTTGTTCGTTTCGCCATTGGTGCTGCTCGCAACGGAACCCGCGCTTGCACAGGGCGGCGCGAGCAAACTGGACAGCGGCGATACCGCATGGATGCTGATGGCCACGGCGCTTGTTTTGATGATGACCGTGCCGGGCTTGGTGCTGTTTTACGGCGGAATGGTTCGAAAAAAGAACGTTCTGTCCACCGTGATCCAGAGTTTTGCCGTTTGTTGCCTAGCCTCTGTGTTGTGGATGGTCGTCGGCTACAGCCTCGCGTTTTCCGAGGGAAATTCCTTCGTGGGCGGACTGAGCAATCTGTTTCTGATGGGCATGAAATTGGATTCGCTGAGCGGCACGATCCCGGAATCCGTCTTCATGACCTTCCAGATGACGTTCGCCATTATCACGCCTGCCCTCATCACCGGCGCGTTTGCCGACCGGATGAAATTCTCGGCCCTACTGTTGTTCAGCGGTGCTTGGGTGCTCCTCGTTTACGCTCCGATCACCCATTGGGTATGGGGTGGCGGCTTCCTGGGAGACGCGGGCGTTCTGGACTTCGCCGGCGGCACGGTGGTGCACATCAACGCCGGCGTTGCCGGATTGGTGGCCGCCTACGTTATCGGCAAGCGCGTGCGCTACGGCACCGAGCCCTTCCTGCCGCACAATCTGGTCCTGAGCGTCGTCGGCGCTTCGCTGTTGTGGGTGGGGTGGTTCGGGTTCAACGCCGGCTCGGCCTTGGCGGCCAACGCCACGGCGGGCATGGCGATGGCCGTGACACAGATCGCCACGGCCGCCTCGGCACTCTCCTGGATGTTCCTGGAGTGGGCGTTGCGTGACAAACCGAGTGTGCTCGGCATGATTTCGGGGGCCGTCGGCGGCCTCGTCGCGATCACGCCGGCGGCCGGATACGTCGATCCCATGGGCGCGCTGCTGATCGGGATCGCCGCCGGTATTTGTTGTTATTGGGGCGCGACCTCGCTGAAACGCATGCTCGGCTACGACGATTCGTTGGATGCCTTCGGCGTCCATGGCGTCGGCGGCATCGTCGGAGCGCTCCTGACCGGTGTGTTCGCCGTCGAGGCCATCGGCGGCTCCCCCGGCATGATCGAGGGCGCACCCGGCCAAGTGGTCACCCAGGCTTACGGGATCGTCGCGACGATTGCCTATTGCGCGGTCGTGACCTTCGCGATCCTCAAGGTCATCCAGGTCACCGTGGGCCTCAGAGTCGATGAGGCGACCGAGACGGTCGGGCTCGATATCAAGCTGCACGGTGAGCGCGCCTACGACCTGTAACGGGAAACGCCGGCACACCTGATCGCCCGTGCCGTTGTCGCGGGTCGGAAGCGAATTGGAGGAGAATTGCCATGAAACTCGTGAACGCCGTCATTCAGTCCCACAGGCTTGAGGACGTCCGCGACGCGTTGGCGGAGATCGAAATCGAGGCGATAACCGTTTACGAGGTGAAGAGGTTCGGCCTGCAGGAGGAGCATACGGAGTTCTATCGCGCCGCCGAATACAGCATCGGGTTCCTGCCCAAGACCAAGCTGGAATTCGCGGTGTCGGACGAACTCGCCGACAAGGCGATCGAGGTGCTGAGGAACGCGGCCACGACCGGCGAGGTCGGCGACGGACG
>PVBE012819567.1_pt1 | contig 10120 bp, 6 predicted proteins | sample 1631181 | NCBI WGS metagenome assembly PVBE01 (sample SAMN08397723, study PRJNA350692) | Marine metagenome, whole genome shotgun sequencing project. | isolation source: water | place: Pacific Ocean | collected 2012-04 | reverse complement strand
GTTTCCGGCCCCCACACGCTCGTGGGAATCGTGTCGGATCGCGACCTGCTCGCAACCCGTGGTGAAGGTCCCGCCGCGGTCGACCGGCCCGACGCGTCAGATGATGCCAACGGCGGAGCAGACACGACGATCAGAGCGATCACGAAGACCCGCGTGCTGACGGCCAGCCGCGAGACCGCCATCCGCCAGATCGCATTCGTGATGATCGAGCAACGCATCGGCGCGATGCCGATCATCGACGAGAGTGGTCACCTGGAGGGCATCATCACGCGCAGCGACATCCTGCGGGCCGTCGTGAACCAGGCGCCGTTGGAGTTGTGGGTCTAGGCTAGCAGAGCGTCTCGCCCATGATCTGGGTCCGCTTCATGATGCGTCGCTGCCGATCGTCGAACGGTTCGCGCCGATGCATCGTGCAGCGGTTGTCCCAGATCACGAGGTCGCCGGCGCGCCAGCGGTGGCGCCAGACGAAGCGGGGGTGGGTCACGTGCGCCAGCAGCCGGTCGAGCACGGCTCGGCTCTCGTCGGCGGGCATCCCCTCGATGTACCGGGTGAACTGCGGGTTGACGTAGACCACCCGGCGACCCGTCACGGGGTGCGGGCGAATGACGGGGTGCGAGGCGGGCGTGGGGGGGGTTCTGAGCCGCCTCGGGATGCCGATGCACGGCGCGCCGGTGCTCGACCCGAACCCGTAGAGCCGGGTCGAGCGCGTCGTACGCGGCGTAGCCATTGGCCCACAGCGTATCCCCACCGACCGTCGGCACCTCGACGGCGTAGAGCAACGACAGGGAACCGGGCGCGTGAAGGTAGGACAGGTCCGAGTGGAAGGTTAGTTCGCCGCTGCCGAGCGCGCCGATGGGTCGCCCCTGATCGAGCACGTTGGAGATCACGAAGATCTCCGCGATGGGGCGATCGGGCTGGACCCTGACGTGGGGCTCGGGATGCCCGAAGTGTCGCGTGAAGCGAACCTGCTCGGCCTCGCTGATATGCTGGCCGCGAAACAGCAGCACGCCGTGCGCGAGCAGTGCCGCCCGCAGCCGGGCGACGACCGGCGCGTCGAGCGATCGCCTGAGGTCGATGCCCTGGACCTCGCCCCCGAGCGCACCACCGGTCGGGACGATCGCGACGTCGGCTTCGGGACCTATCGTCCTCCTCCATCCTCGGGAGGCACCCATCCCGGGCCCCGCACGACCCTCCCGGGCGTAGCGCCAGTGGCCTCCCCGTCGGCCAGGACCTGCACACCGTTGACCCAGACGTGCCGCACACCCGTCGCGTACTGGTGCGGCTCCTCGTAGCTCGCGTGATCCTGGACGGTCGCTGGATCGAACACGACGATATCGGCGAAGTAGCCGGTCTGCAGGCGTCCGCGGTCGCGGATCTTCAGGTTCTCCGCCGGAAGGGCCGAGAGGCGGCGGATGGCCTCCTCGAGGGGCAGCACGCCTTCGTCTCGGGCGTATCTGCCCAACACGCGCGCGAAGTTGCCGTACGCGCGGGGGTGCGTGCTCGTTCGGAGGAACACGCCCTCGGTGGCCATCGAGCCAGCATCCGAGGCAAAGCTGACCCAGGGCAGCTGGAGCTGGCGTCGGACGTTCTCCTCCGACATGAGGAAGTAGACGACCTGCACGCGGCTGCCGTCCGCGATCACGAGGTCTAGCGCCGTCTCCTCCGGCGAGGTGCCCCGGATCTCGGCGGCCTCCGCCAGGGTCTTCCCCGTCAGCGACCGCAAGTCGGGGTTCTTGAAGCCGACGAGTAGCGTGCCCTCGGCACCGGCGGCGAGGTAGAGGTTCTCCCACTCATCGGTCGGGGTCGTCATCTCCCGCAGCACCCGCGCTCGGACGGGCGGGTCTTGCAAGCGGTCCACCCACGCCTGGTACCCGCCCTCCTGCACCCACGGCGGCATCGCGGCGTCGAGCCCGGTCGAGCCGGCCGTGTAGGTATACATGTCCGCGGTGATACGCAGGCCTTCGTCGCGAGCCGCCTCGACCCGCTGGATCAGCTCGTCGAGCTTTCCCCAGTTGTCCTGTCCCGCGGCCTTGAGGTGATAGATCTCGGCCGGAATCTCGGCCTCACGTGCGATCGTGATCAGCTCGTCGACGGCCTCGAGCAGACGGTTGCCTTCGCTGCGCATGTGCGAGATGTACATGCCGCCGTGCTCGGCCGCGACACGCGCCAGCGCGACCAGCTCGTCGGTGGAGGCGTAGAAGGCTGGCGCGTAGATCAGCGACGACCCGAGTCCCATCGCACCCTCCGCCATGGCCTGGCGGACCAGCGCTCGCATCCGGTCGAGCTCCTCCGGCGTGGGTGGACGGTCCTCCTCGCCGATCTCGTGGATCCTGACGGTGGTCGCGCCCACGAAGGAGGCGACGTTCGGCGACACGCCCCGCGCCACGAGGGAGTCCAGGAACTCGCCCAGCGTCGTCCACGTCACGTCATAGGTGATGTCGCCCTGCCGCGCGACGACCATCTCCTTCATCGCCGGGTTGAGGGGGCCCTCCGACCAACCTTCGCCGAAGACCTCCAGGGTCACGCCCTGCCGGATGTCACCCTGGGACCGTCCGTCTTCGATCAGGCTCTCGGTCGCCCAGCTCAGCATGTTGATGAACCCCGGCGAAACGGCCAGGCCCATAGCATCGATCTCGGTCCGACCGCGCGCCCCCCCGACGTCGGCAATCGCCACGATCCGATCGTCCTGGATAGCGATGTCGCCCCCGTACCCCAGCGACCCGCTGCCGTCGTAGATCGTGCCGTTTCGGATGATGACGTCGTACTCGGTCGCGGATTGCTCCGAAGCACAGGCACCGCTGGCGGCGGCCAGGCTCAGGACGAACGCCACGACGACGGCAGTTGGCATCACGTGTCCTCTGCTCCTGATTCGACGGGGCCAGTCGGGCGCCGCGCTCCGGAGCTCACTACCGAGATGACCCATACAAACCACGAGTCGGCGGGCTGCGGTAGACCCGGCCTCCCTTCATGACGAACACGACCCGCGTCAGGGCCGTGATGTCCTCGTGTGGGTCTCCATCGACGGCGATCAGATCTGCGGCCAGCCCTGGCGCGATCACGCCGATCTCGTCGGCCATCCCGAGGGATGCGGCCGCCACGGAGGTGGCCGAGCGAATCGCGCCGGCCGGGTCCTGGCCCCCGGTCCGCACGCGGTAGGCCAGCTCCTCGACATTGCGGCCATGCGCGCCGGCCACCGCGTCGGTCCCGAAGACGATCCGCAGGTCGGGGATCGTCAGCGCCAGCCGAAACACCTCCAGCACCGAGCCGACCGCCTTCGCCATCTGCGCAAATCCCTCCTCGGTGTAGTTGCCGATCCCGAGGAATCGTTCCTTGTGCTCGAGGTAGTTGCGAAACACCAGGTCGAGGTTCGGATCGAAGTAGACGCCGTGGTCCGCCATGAGCTGCAGGCTGGCGCGGTCGAGCAGTGCGCCGTGCTCGATCGTGGTGCAGCCCGCCTGGACCACCCGGCGTGCGCTCTCGGGGTCGTACGCGTGCACCACAGAGCGCAACCCGAGCGCGCGCGCTTCCCCGCAGGCCGCCTCCAGCTGCGCCACGCTGAGGGTGGGCGTGCCACCGACGCGAATGCTGGCGGAGGCGAAGATCTTGATGACGTCGGCCCCGGCGGCGGCCCGCTCCCGCACCGCGTCCCGGAACGCCTCCGGTCCGCCGGTACGCGCACCGAGGCTGGCCAAGGACGTCAGGATGCGCGGTCCCGGGATGGTCCCACGGGCGATCGCGTCGCGCAGCACGCGGTCGTCTGGCGACCCGAGGCTCTGGACGGTCGTGACCCCGCTCATGAGCGTCTCGACGGCGTTCTCGACCCCGTAGAGCGCCGTCTGCGCGGGTGTCTCTTCCACCGTGTCGCTATGGGTCTTGCCGTTCGAGTCGAAGTGCCAGCCGATGTGCACGTGGGTGTCGATCAGCCCGGGGAGCACCGTCAACCGGGTCAGATCGTAGACGCGCCCCTCGGTCTGGCCAGTGTCGGGTCCGACCGTGGCGATCCGCCCATCGCGCACCACCACCTGGGTACCATCACGGACGTTGCCACGGCCATCGACGAGGGTCCCAGCGCGGATCACGATTGGCTGGTCCTGCGCACGCGCGGCGGGAATCAGGAACAGGAGCCAGGCGCACACCACCCACGGCAATCGTGACGTCACCGCGACGCACCTCTCGTTTGGAGCATCGACACCCATCTGTCGGATCACGTCCCTCGCAGGGTATCACCCGTCTCGCATCCCACGAAAGGCGGGACACGAGCCGAGGCGATCATGGCGGCCTAGCCTAGGGACGCGCCGGGAAGCGGTCGGGATTGTCCGTGAAGACCCCATCGACCCCGAGGCCGTACAGGAAGTGTCGCATCTCGTCCTGCACCGTGGAGAAACGCCCCGTGCTCCCCGACCGGAACGTGTACGGGATCACGGTCAGGCCGAGCGCGTGCGCGTCCCGGACGATCGCCGGCCGCGCCTCGACCAACGACTTGTCGGGGCCCAGCCCGGTCGCGAAGGCGGCCACGCGCTCGATAGCCGCGGCCGAGCCGAGGCCGGCCGAATCCCGGCGTCCGAGCAACAAGACCCGGGGCACGTCGGGCAGCAGCTCCGCCAACCGCACGAGCGTCGACTCGTCGAACGACTGCAGGATGACAGGCGTCGCGGACTCGGCACGCCCGGTCAGACCGTTGCGGCGGAAGCTCTCCGCGACCAGCTCGGCCATGTCCTGGCCGCGCGAGCCGTAGAGCTGGGGAGCCTTGAGCTCGGGAAACAGGCCGGCGCGCCCGGCGACCACGTCGATCGCCTCCTGCCAAGTAGGGACCGTCTCGCCCCGGAACTCGTCACCGAACCAGCTCCCGGCATCGAGGCGCTTGACCTCCTCGAGTGTGAACTCGCGGAGGAACCACCGCCTGAAGGTACCCCGAGGCGTCTGCTGCTCCGTGAAACGGTCGGGAAACACATCCTCCACGTTCGTCGTCCGCTCCAGCGTCACGTCATGGAGGCACACGAGCACGCCGTCCTTGGTCAGGCCCAGGTCTTGCTCGACGTAGGTCGCTCCCTGCGCCAGCGCCAACTCGTAGGCCGGCAGAGTGTGCTCGGGAGCGTACGCGGACGCGCCTCGGTGCGCGACCAGGACCTTCGCCGGGATCTTCGCCGGCTCGAGCCGACTCCCCGCTCGGACGCAGGCCGCGAACGCCGACCCGATCACCAACGCCCCCGCGAGCAAGAACGGCCAGACCGCCAGCCAGCGTGGGCAGTGACGCGCCGTGGGTCGAGCTATGCTCCGCATCATTCCAGCCCGAGGCAGACCGCATCAATGGTATCCTGGCGTTCTCCGTCCGGTCGATCCAACGGTCCGAAACGGTCAAATGAGGCTCTTCTTCACGCTGGTGGCCCTCGGGCTGAGCAGCGGCCTGCTCCCGGCCGCCACGTCCGCTCCCCAGGCCCGCACGCCGGCCGGACCCAAGAAGCTGGCCGTGCTGCCGCTGCGCCCCGCGAGCGCGAACCCGGCGACCGATCACCTGGGGCTCGCCCTGGCGCACGAGATCGCGACCCGCCTGATGTCCGTCAAGGATCTGGTGGTGCGTGAGCCGAAGGTCGTCCGCATGTACGCCGGACGGCCGAACGACCCGCGCACGGTCGCGCACGAGGTCGACGCCGAGTTTCTCTTGACGGGAAGCTACGTCGGGCAGGGACGACGCATCTCGCTCAGCCTCGAGCTGATGGACATCGCCGGGGGTGCCTCCGCCTGGCGTGAGACGCTCGACGTGTCCTCCGACGATCTGGGCATGGTCCCCTCCACGGTCCCGACTCGGGTCGTCGAGGCGCTGAAGCTATCGCTCTCCGAGGAAGAGCGACGGCGTCTGCGTGCCAATACCCCCTCCGACGGCCGCGCCTACGACTACTACCTCCGAGCCCTGGCCACGGCGTCGGTCACCGCGGCCGACTGGGCGGCTCGGAGCCAGCTACTCGAGCGCTCGTCGACGATCGACCCGGGCTTCGCCCCGGCCTTCGCCGCCCTCGGCGACGCCTACCTGCAGCACGCCGGGCTCATCGGTGGCCGTGGGCCGTACTACCAGCGCGCCGAGGACGCGCTGCGCCAGGCCCTACGTCTCGACGGCGAATTCCCCGTCACCCTCAAGCTGCTGGGGTCGCTCGACGCCAAGGTCGGCAAGTCGGAGGAATCGGCCGAGCTCCTCCACCGCGCCCTGGAGATCAATCCCAACTCACCCGCTTTCCACGCGGGCCTCGGCTACATCTACCGCTACGCTGGCCTGATGGACGAGTCGGTAGCCGCGTACCAGCGAGCCCAGGCGCTCGACGCCAGCCTGGCCAACCTCGTGAGCACGCAGGGGCAGATCACCAAGTCGCTGATCTACCAGGGCGTCTACCCGGAGGCCCTCGCGTCGCAGCACGTCGTCAACGGTTACCTCGAAGAGCTCGACAAGGGCCGGGACGAAAAGCAGATGTTCTACGAGGGCGTGATCCACTACTACGCGCAAGACATGGAGAAGGCCTCGGCGCTCTTCGACGAGTCCCTGGCAGAGGACGACCAGAGCGTCTGGAGCACCTTCGGCCAGGCCTACCAGGCCGCCGCCGCGGGTGACGTCGATCGCGTTCTCGAGATCACCGACCGCCTCGAGTCACGGAACGTCGTCGATGGCGAGCGCCGCTATCGGTTGGCGCACTTCTATGCCCTCATAGGCGAGCAGGACGCCGCCCTGCGGAACCTCGAAGCCTCGATCGAGAGCGGCTTCTTCAACTATCCCTACATCGCGAGCGACCCACTCCTCGAGAGCCTGCGGACGACGCGGGACTGGGAGCTCCTCCTCGAGCGGGCGGAGATCCGGCACTCTGCGTTCAGGCAGAGCTTCGCCGGCAAGCTCGGCAGCAACTGAGTACGTCAAACCGTGGCCGCCCGAAACGGTCAATAGTCGCCTCGGCGCCGCAGGCCTCCTCTCGTGCGAGACGCCGACCCGGCCGAGCGTCCTCAGGCCCGGTTCCCGCCGAAACGCTGCTGGAACAGGTCCTGAGCCGGCACGCGGTCGTAGCTCAGCTGCCGAAAATCATCCGCCACCGTTCCGGTCAGCATCCAGTCTGCCAGCTCGCGGGCGATGGCGGGCGCGGTCTTGAAGAGATGGCCGCTCCCACCACACAGGTCCACGTAGCCGTCCAGACCAGCGCGCGGTCCGACGAAGGGCATCCAGTCAGGGGTCACATCGTAGAGGGCGGCGTAGCCGTCGACGAGGGTCGTGCCGCTGAGCACGGGGATTCGCGTGACGAGCCTGGCGAAGATGTCGGCGGTCTCGTCGTCGTCTGGTGTCCGCTTGAAGTTGTGCGGATCGACCTCGGTGTAGGGCTTCGGATAGCCGCGGCCCAGCAGCCACCGGCGTGGACCGGTCGGCCGCATGTAGGCCGCCTCGACCGCGTTCGAGACCGGCGTCGAGGGCATGACGCTCTCGTCGGCCACCTCCCAGATCGTGTCCTGCTCGCGCACCGCGCGCAGTGGCAGGTCGACCTCGGCGAACTCGGCGAGGTGTCTCGCCCACGGGCCGGCCGCGTTCACGACAGTGCCCGCGTCGATCGCCCCGTCCTCGAGCTCAACGCCCACGATTCGATCCGCCTGACGGCGCAGGCGACGACATGGCGTCTCGAAACGAACCTCACCGCCCAAGCGGTGGAACCCCTCGACGTAGGCCCGGGTCGTGGCGACCGGGTCGGCATAGCCGCTGCCGGGCTCGAAGACGATCGCCCCCACCCCCTCCGCGTTCAGCCACGGAAAGCGTCGGCCGTAGTCCGACGGGTCGACGACCTCCGTCTCGATGCCGAGCGCTCGATGCATCGAGACGATCTCTGTCGCGATATCGACCCACGCCGGCGGGAGAAGCTGCGTGAAGCCAGTCTGCTGGAAGCCGCCGCCCCGACCGAGCTCGTCGGGGAGGGAGGCGAACAGGTCCACGGCCGTCTTCGCGATGCGCGCCATCACCGGGAGCGTGTAGAAGGTCCGGACGATGGCGGCGCTCTTGCCCGTATTCGAGCAGGCCGGGCTGGAGCCGCTCTCGAGCAGCAGGACCCGGCCTGCGCCCTTCTGCTTCAGGAAGTAGGCGGTGCTGGCGCCCGAGATGCCAGCGCCGACGACCACGACATCGTAGCTAGCGGGCATGGCTCACACGTCCTCTCATCGCTGATGACACACGGGCCTACGGCGACGCCGTCACGAGCAGGTTGCCATACACGTCGACCTCGACGTGGAACCCTGGGTGGACCAGCGAGGTCGAATCCATCTCCTCGATGATCGCCGGGCCCGCGAAGCGGTCGTCAGCCGCCAGCCGATCCCGGCGGTAGATGGCCGTGTCCAGGAACCCTCCGGACTCGGAGAAGAACACCGGCTCCGATGACCGGTGGGCGTCCCGTCGCCCCGGCCGGTCGCGGGGCAGCTCGCGGGGCGTCGGCTTGACGATGTCACCGATCGCAGAAACCAGGAAGTTGACCATCTCCACCGGCTCGTCGGGGAAACCGTGTCCGTAGGCTCGGTCGTGTTCCGCGTGAAAGCGCTCGACGACGCCCTGGATCACCCCGGCCGTCAGGACACCACCCGGTACCGGCACCGGGAGCTCGTAGGACTGGCCCACGTAGCGCATCTCGATCTGCCGGGCAAAGCGAATGGCCGACGGCGTCACACCCCCGCGCTCGAGGCGCTGGCACCCCTCGGCCTCCATGGACGAGACGATCGCGGTGATTGCGGCGAGGTCCACGCGATCGCCTCGCATCAGGCGTGTTCGCGCGAACTCGTGCCGGAGGTCGGTGACCAGCAGTCCGAGGGCCGAGGCAGTGCCAGGACTCGGCGGGATGACCAAGGTCCGGATCTGCATCTCGGCGCAAAGACGATTGGCGTGGAGCGGCCCCGCGCCGCCGAAGGCGACCATGACCAAGCCGCGCGGATCGTGACCGCGGCGCACCGTGACGACACGCAGCGCATTGATCATGGCGGCGTTGGCGATCTCCACGATCCCGCTCGCGGCCTCGACGACGTCCATCCCCAAGGGCTCCGCGCAGCGGCGCCGGATCCCTTCCCGCGCGAGGTCGACATCGAGCGGCATCTCCCCGCCGAGGAAATACCCTCGGTCGATGCGCCCCAGCACCAGGTTGGCATCGGTGATCGTCGGCTCCGTCCCACCCTTGCCGTAGCAGATCGGCCCCGGATCGGCGCCCGCGCTGTGTGGCCCAACTCGCAGGATCCCCCCCACGTCGACCCAGGCGATGCTCCCGCCGCCCGCACCGATCTCGACGAGGTCGATGACCGGCGTGCGAATCGGATAGCCACTGCCCCGGGACTGCCCGAGCCCCGGGAGCGCTTGCGCCCCGACCTCGTAGTCCTTCGTGACCGTCGGCTCCCCGCCAAGAATGAGGCCAGCCTTCGCGGTCGTGCCGCCCATGTCGAAGGCGACCGCGTCGGCCTGGCCCAGCGTGCTGGCCACGTAGCGGGCTGCCATCACCCCTGCGGCCGGTCCTGACTCGACCATGTAGACGGGCCGTTCCTCGGCGGTCTCGAACGTCAGCACCCCGCCGTTGGACTGCATCACGAGGAGCGCGGCGGCCATGCCCTGCTGCTCGAGATGCTCTTGGATATGCCGCAGGTAGGATCCGACCACCGGACGGATGGCGGCATTGATGACGGTCGTGCTCGCGCGGAGGTACTCCCGGAACTCCGGACAGACCCGCGACGACAGCGAGACGCTGAGCCCGGGGTGCGCCTCGAGCAGCAGCGCCGCGACGCGGTCCTCGTGTGCGGGGTTGAGGTAGGCGTGGAGCAGGCAGACGGCCACCGACTCGATGCCCGCGCCCGCCAACCGACGCCCGATCCCGCGCACCCCGTCCTCGTCGAGCTGCACGAGCACCGTCCCGGTCGCGTCGAGCCGCTCGCGCACCTCCCAGCATCGATCACGCGGTACGAGCGGTCGGGGTTTCTCGAAGAACACGTCGTAGAGCGACGGGCGGACCTGGCGACCGATCTCGAGCATGTCGCGGAACCCCTCGGTCGTGACGAAGGCGATCGCGGGGGTCTTCCCCTCGATCAGGGCGTTGGTGGCCACGGTCGTGCCATGGACCAGGTACGACACAGCCGAGGT
>PVBE012083184.1_pt1 | contig 10122 bp, 11 predicted proteins | sample 1631181 | NCBI WGS metagenome assembly PVBE01 (sample SAMN08397723, study PRJNA350692) | Marine metagenome, whole genome shotgun sequencing project. | isolation source: water | place: Pacific Ocean | collected 2012-04 | reverse complement strand
TAGCTGAAGCCGTGTATCTGGGTATAGATATGTTTGATTGCGTTATACCGACGAGACATGCAAGAAATGGACACTTATTTACACATAAAGGTGTAATTAATATACGAAATGCGCGTTATGCTGATGATACATCTGCTCTCGATTCAGAGTGCGACTGCTATACATGTGAGCACTATTCTTTGGCTTATTTAAGGCATCTAAATAAAATAAATGAAATGTTGGCATCAAGGTTAGGCACCATACATAATATCCATTATTATCAATCAGTTATGAAAAAGATTAGAAATGGAATAAAAGAGGGAACACTAGCATCTTACATAAAAGATCTTAAATCAATTTACGGTTCTAAAGAAATTCAGTAAACCTGACATACAAAATTTGTAGATCTTAGTTAACTGTTGTTTACGATATGTAATAATAAGCCTCATGATTAATTAACAAGCAGATAAAATTATGAATTTTTTGATTAGAGATGCATTAGCTCAAGGATCTTCAGGACAATCAGATCCATTCGGTTTTTTAATACCAATGGCAGTGATCTTCGTGGGATTTTATTTCTTACTCATACGCCCACAACAAAAACGGCAAAAAGCACACGCTGAATTGGTGCAATCATTATCAACTGGTGATGAGGTCATGACGACAGGGGGGCTCCTTGCAAGGGTAGTTGCTGTAAATGAGCATTACGCAAGGCTTGAAATATCAAAGGGTGTAGAAATTAAAGTTCAAAAATCATCCGTCTCTGCGGTTGTTCCCAAAGGAACAATTGAGGCCGCTTAAAAAGACCCACAAATGAATAGATATCCTTCATGGTTAAATCTTTTGGTTGTACTGGTATTTGCTTTTGGCTGTATCTATGCATTACCAAATGTCTACGAAAGTGTTCCATCTGTACAAATAGCTAATTCCGATGGAACAAATATTGATGAACAACAGCTGCAAGATGCTGTTGATTTACTTAGCGCGGTGAAATTGTCTCCAATCGCTCAATATATTGAGGATGGCAGAGCGATTATTTTGTTTGATAATGCAGACGATCAACTAATAGCTGGTGATCGTTTGAGAAAGAGATTATCGAGCCAAAAGAGCGTGGCATATACCTTGACATCACATTTACCAAGTTGGTTAAGGAATTTAGGGATTAGACCAATGAGTCTTGGTCTTGATTTGAGAGGAGGGGTGTACTTCCTTCTTGAAGTGGATATGGAAACGGCTATTAATTCTCGGTTGACGTTATATCAACAAAGTTTTAATGATCTTTTGCGTGATGCAAAAATAAGAAGTCGGATTGATATTAATGGATCAGATGTTCTGGTCCGAGTGCGAAATCAACCAGACTTAGATAAGGCAAGAACTATTATCACCGAGGTAGATCCAGATTTATTGATTCTTAGTGGCGTTGATAATCAATCGTTTCGAGTGAGAATGACAGAAACTCAAATAAAGGCGAGACAAGACTTTGCGATTGAACAGAATATCACAACGCTAAGAAACAGAGTTAACCAGCTAGGCGTTGCTGAACCGCTTGTGCAGAGGCAAGGTGTAGATAGAATTGTGGTTCAGCTGCCGGGCGTCCAAGATCCAAATCGATTGGACGATATATTAACTGCCACCGCAACATTGGAATTTCATTTAGCCGATAATGGGGCTAATCAACCTGGTTCCAAGAGATATCCTGGAAGACCGGGCGTCCCGTCTCAGATATTAAGGCGTGAAATTATTGCATCAGGCGATCAAATTATTGATGCTGAATCCGGGTTTAGTCAGGGACAACCAGCTGTTTTTATAACTTTAGATGCTGCTGGTGGTGAAAGCATGTTAAAAACAACGAGAGAAAATCTTAATAAACCAATGTCTACTGTATTCATTGAAACCCGAAGAGTGGCTGATGTTAGAAATGGTTCCACAAACACACGTATTGTCAAAACAGAAGAAATAATAAGCACCGCTACAATTCGTGGCATATTTAAAGATCGCTTTCAAATTACAGGATTAACACCTCTCGAAGCAAGAGAGTTGGCGCTGTTGTTGAGAGCGGGTGCATTGGCAGCACCTGTATTTAAAATTGAGGAACGAACTATTGGTCCGAGTCTCGGTCAGGATAATATTGATCGAGGGTTTAGTGCGGTAACAATTGGCTTCTTAGCTGTAGTGTTTTTTATGGCAATCTATTACAAATGGTTTGGTATGATCGCGAATATTGCTTTATTCTCAAATTTAATATTCATTGTTGCGCTTTTATCATTACTCCAAGCTTCTTTGACATTGCCAGGAATTGCAGGAATCGTGTTAACGGTTGGTATGGCAGTTGATGCTAATGTTCTAATCTTTGAGAGGATAAGAGAAGAGTTGTTTGCCGGTAATACGCCTCAAAATAGTATTAGTGCTGGTTATGAAAAAGCACTTTCTTCAATTTCTGATGCGAATGTTACTACCTTGATAGCAGCTATTGTTTTGTTCGCTTTTGGTACTGGTCCAATAAAAGGGTTTGCGATCACTTTATCCTTAGGGATCATCACTTCAATGTTTACTGCAATCATTGGAACAAGAGCGATCGTAAATCTTCTTTTCGGCAATCGACGTCTAGAGAAATTACCAATATAGGGTTATGAGAAATGCGTTTTATTAAAAATAAGACAAATATCAATTTTTTGGGCAAAAGTCGACGGAAAATTGCTTTAATCTTGTCTTTAATCATGCTCTCAATATCTTTAGGTTCATTGATTACTAAAGGATTAGAGCTCGGAATAGATTTTACCGGAGGTGTTTTACTTGAGGTAGGCTATCCTCAACCTGCAGATTTAGCCAAAATCCGAATGCTCCTAGCAGATGACGGATTTGATGATGTACAGGTTCAGAGTTTTGGATCTGAGCAAGATGTTTTATTGAGGTTGCCACCTCAAATTGATCAAAACCCTAATTTTATTCGTGATCGTTTAAGAAACCTTTTAGCAGCAGATGAACCTGAGGTAGATTTGAGGCGAGTTGAATTTGTGGGACCTCAAGTTGGTGAAGACCTGACTGAGCAAGGTGGACTAGCAATGATATTCGCTCTGATGATGATATTTGCGTATGTCATGTTTCGTTTTCAATGGAAATTCGCAGCCGGAGCTGTTTCCGCTCTTATGCACGATGTGATAATAACGATTGGTTTCTTTTCGTTGTTTAACTTTGAATTTGATTTAACTGTGGTTGCGGCCGTGCTGGCAGTAATCGGATATTCATTAAATGATACTGTTGTAGCATTTGATCGTATAAGAGAGAATTTCATTAAATTAAGAGGTGTAGCTTCTCACGAAGCCATGAATATTTCGATTAATGAAATGCTTGCAAGAACAATTATTACCGGTGTTACTACCTTAGTTGTATTAGTTGCTTTATTAGTTCTTGGCGGTGAATCCGTTAGATCTTTTTCTATGGCGTTGATTGTGGGTATTGTAATTGGTACATATTCTTCAATATATACCGCCGGTGCAATTGCTCTTGTTTTAGATGTTAATACTAAAGATCTTTTGCCGCCAGAGAAAAATCCAGATTTAATTGACGATCTCCCTTAGTCCCTTAGCAGGGGAGCGCTTTCGACCGCTGTCTTAGATTGTTAGGTTTTTTTGTACATGATTTGAATGTCATCAGCGAATAATTCAGTCAGTTTTTGATGGATCTTCGGCGAACCACACAATACATCACCCGTTTCTAAGAAATTATTGGAACCATTAAGATCAGAAATAATTCCCCCTGCCTCTTGAATAATAAGCGCTCCTCCAGCAATGTCCCAGATGCTTAAACCAGTTTCCCAGAAACCATCAAGCCTTCCAGCTGCAACATAACAAAGATCAAGAGCCGCTGCCCCAGGGCGACGAACTCCTGAGGTTTGTTTTATAACAGTATTAAGCATGTTTATATATGATTCTGGGTTTTTGTTTGATTCACGATACGGGAATCCAGTTCCAATTAATGCTCTGCTAATATCTTCTTCTCCACTCACGCGAATTCGTCTTCCATCAAGGTGAGCACCTTGACCATCAGATGCGGTATATAACTCATGACGGATTGGGTCATAGACAACAGCATGTTCAATATTATCTTTATGCATCAATGCAATTGATACACAGAAGATTGGAAAACCGTGCAAGAAGTTTGTTGTTCCATCTAGCGGATCGATTACCCAGGTATAGTCAGACTCACCTTCTTTTCCAGTTTCTTCGGCATGAATTGCATGTTCAGGGTAATGTTTTTTTATTGTTTCGATTATAATTCTTTCGGCAACTATATCTGCTTCGCTTACAAAATCATTTTTTCCTTTTAGGGTAGCTTTTGATCTGATGCGATCAAGCTTATTGAGATTACGAATTAATGAATCTCCGGCACGGCGAGCGGCAATAACAGCAACATTTAGAAGTGCGTGCATTTTTATGATTCCAGTAAGTTTGAAAAGAACATTTTGCTGAGATATTTTTTCTATATCACAGACTATATATAGGGTAACAGACTTTAATAGAGGATATAATGGAGTTATTGATTTAATTTTTTATGAGTATAGCTGACTCTTGGAACTACAACTAAAAATAATTCTTGTTGAAACATCCCACCCAGGAAACATTGGTGCTTCTGCAAGAGCAATGAAGAATATGGGTGTGCATGACTTGGTTCTGGTTAACCCGCAGTGTTATCCTCATGAAGACGCTTTTTCTAGAGCCTCAGGAGCTGAAGACATCCTTGAGCGTGTTGAAATTAAGCATAGTCTTAAAGAGGCAATTAAAGATTGCAATTTCGTTGCTGCAGCAACTGCCCGATCAAGGAATATTAATTGGCCTACTCTGGGTCCAAGGGATTGTGCATCAAAGATAATCAAAGAAAATAAGAAAGGTTATTGTGCTGTTGTCTTTGGTCCTGAGCAATCAGGCCTCAAGAACGAAGATATTGATCATTGTAATGCCTTATTGCATATTCCTGTTGATCCGAATTTTACTTCTCTTAATCTGTCAATGGCTGTTCAAATATTTTGTTATGAGTTAAGAATGAGCTTTATAGAAAATCTTTCAAGTCCTTCTGAATCCGACTTGCCTCTTGCATCTATAGAAGAGATGGAGAATTTTTATGAACATCTTGAAGGATTACTTGTCAAAAATGAGTTTCTTGATCCTAGCAATCCTCGCCATCTTATGCGACGTATCCGCAGACTTTTTGTAAAGGCAGCACCAGATCAAAATGAAGTAAATATTTTACGCGGTATGCTTTCGTCATTTGAGCAGAATGAAAAAAAAGAGATGGATAATGAATAGTTCAAATAATAATCCGGTATATCTAGATGGCGCAGCAACAATGCCAGTTGACCCAGAAGTAATCAAGGTAATGATTTCTTGTTTGAAGGATAAAAAAGTTTTTGGCAATCCTTCGGCAATGAACCCTTCTGGTCGCAATGCCATGAATAAAATAGATAATGCCAGAAAACAACTAGGTGATTTACTTGGAGTTAATGCCAATGATCTGATATGGACCTCTGGTGCTACCGAATCAAATAACCTAGCCATAATAGGTACTGCTCGATATAGAGCTCACATTGGCCGCCATTTAATCACAATGACTACAGAGCATAAAGCTGTTTTAGGTGCATTTGATTCCTTAGAAAAAGAAGGCTTTGAAGTAACTAAATTGTCACCTAATTCTAAAGGTCTTTTAAGTCTTCAGGAGTTAGAAAATGCTATTCGAGATGATACTCAGATTATTTCGATCATGCATGTCAACAATGAGACAGGAGTGATACAAGATATCGATAAGATTAGCTCATTATGCCGTCAATATGGCGTGCTTTTTCATTGTGATGCCGCGCAATCTGTCGGTAAAATTCCTTTTGATTTAAAGGATTCACCAATTGATCTTCTTTCTGTGTCTGCACATAAATTTTATGGACCTCAAGGTATAGGCGCTCTTTATATTAAAGATATTAATAGTTCTGGATTGGTGCCACTATTTTATGGCGGTGAACAGGAGAATTGGATTCGGCCAGGAACATTGCCTTTGCATCAAATTGTAGGATTTGGATTGGCTGCTGAATTAGCAAAATCTAGATTAAACAAAGACTATCGATTAATGCAGGATCTTCATGATTATTTATGGAAAGGAATAATGAGTATCCCAGAGATTACATATAACGGTTCACGCAAATCGAAATTTCCCGGTATTTTAAATGTAAGTGCTCCTGGGGTTAATGGAGAGAGCTTATTATTTATGCTGGAATCGATTTCTCTGGCACAAGGTTCGGCATGCAATTCAAGAAACAATGAACCTTCCTTTGTATTGAGGGAGCTGAGTTTAAATGATCATCAGATACAAGCAGCGATTCGTTTTAGTTTCACTAGACATACAACACAAAAAGAGCTTGATATTGTTATCCAAAAATATATAGGTGCTGTTGAATTTCTTAGAAAAATTGCCCCGGATGACACGTGATGAACGATGCTTATACAAAGGCATTTAATTTATATAACGACTTAGTCGTAAATCTCTTTTACCGTGCAGCCTACACTAAGTTTTCGGATGAATTAGATGGAAATCTTATTGAATTTAGAGCCGGGGATATAGAAAAAGACCAATTAATCCATCTAAAATGTGTCGAACTTGAGGGTAAAATCGTTCTTGCAAGATATCAAGCATATGGTTGTCCTTATTTTATAGCATCATCAGAGTGGTTATGTGAGCAACTTGAAGGGAGTGTATCTAATAAGATTAACAAAATTAAATTACAGGATTTAATGGATTTATTAGACATTCCAATTGCAAAGAAATCTATAATACTATTATTGGAAGACGCAATGAATGGGATTGAGGTACAATTAGATAATTGTAATTAAATCAGATTTGATCATGACAATATCTTTAACACAAGCTGCAATAGATAGAATAAAAGACTACGCAAATATTGATAGTGAGGAAGTGTGTGTCCGGGTTGGCGTTAAGAAAACTGGATGCAATGGCTATGCATACGTAATTAATTACACAGATAAGATAGATAATAACGATAAAGTTTTCAAAGATAATGGCATCAAACTTGTTGTCGATCAAATGAGTTTGGAGTTAATTGATGGCACTGAAGTTGATTTTTCTAAAGATGGTCTAAATGAAGCATTTCGTTTTCGAAATCCCAATATTTCAAGCGAATGTGGATGTGGAGAAAGTTTCAGTATTTAATGGGTTGTAGCTCACTTTTAATATTTCTTGGAAATTAGGGAAATTAGGTACAATTTGATTTTATATATATAGGATGTGATGTTATGTCGATTGAACTTACGCTTTCAATTATTAAGCCTGATGGCATTCAGAAGAATTTAATTGGAGAAATTTATAATCGTTTTGAGAAAGCTGGTCTTGAAATTGTAGCTTCTAAAATGATGCATTTATCTAAAGATCAAGCAGAAGGTTTTTATGCAGTACATTGTGAGAGACCATTCTTTAATGATTTGGTAAATTATATGACATCTGGACCAGTCCAGGTTCAAGTGCTCCAAGGTGAATCAGCTATTGACGCAAATAGAAAGATCATGGGCGCAACAGATCCTTCTGAGGCAGTCGCCGGTTCAATTAGGGCTGATTTTGCGGACAGTATTGAGGAAAATATTGTCCATGGCTCCGATGGCCCTGAAACTGCTGCACAAGAAATTAATTTCTTTTTTGGCGATCAGGCAGTCTGTGAACGAACAAGAAAATAATCAGATGCAACAGAACTCTCATGGAAGCACAAAAGAAAAACTTACTGGGACTAACTCAAAATGACTTAGAGAAGTTATTTGAAAGTCTTGGTTATAAGCGATTTCATGCCAAGCAATTTCTGAGATGGACGCACCAGAAACATGTAACTGATATTAGTCTAATGTCAGACTTCTCAAAAGATCTTCGTAAAGCATTAGGCGTTAATTCAGGAATTTATCTACCTGAAATTATTTCTGAAAATACCTCAAAAGATGGAACGGTTAAATGGCTTTTTGATTCTGGGGTAGGTCAAGCAATTGAGACTGTTTTTATTCCAGAGGTGGATCGAGGAACTCTCTGTATATCATCTCAAGTTGGTTGTGCATTGGATTGCTCATTTTGTGCGACTGGCCATCAAGGTTTTAATAGAAATTTAACAGCAGCTGAAATTATTGGTCAATTATATTACGCCAATGATGTTTTACCTAAAAGGAAGAATGGATTACCTGCAATTACGAATGTTGTTTTTATGGGTATGGGGGAACCGCTTGCTAATTTCAAGAATGTTATCAAATCCATAGAAATTATGTTGTCAGATAATGCTTATGGATTGTCAAGACGCCGAGTTACATTGAGTACTTCTGGAGTTGTGCCAAATATAGAACTTCTTGGTGATATTTGTAATGTCTCTATGGCAGTATCTCTGCATGCATCAAATGATAAATTGAGAGATGAGTTGGTGCCGATAAATAAGATTCATCCAATCTCAGAATTACTTAATGCGTGTTGGCGGTATGCTAAAAAGCGTTCAAATCGATATATAACTTTCGAATATGTTATGTTGAAGAATATTAATGATTCCATGGAGCATGCTAGAGAATTGACCAAATTAATTTTAAATAAACCTGCAAAGATAAATTTAATTCCATTCAATAGCTTTAATGGCTCGAAATATGAAAGTTCCTCAATGAATCAAATAAGAAAATTCCAAACCAAGTTGCGTGAACAGGGGATAATTGTTACAACAAGGAAAACTCGGGGCGATGATATTAATGCTGCATGCGGTCAATTAGCTGGAAAAGTCAATAATAAAGTGATTTCTAGACTTAGCGAAAAGAGACGGAGGCCAGTAAACATACATTAGTATGTTTTGATATTGGTAAATTACAGATGAGTGATGATTCTGATAATCAAAAAGAGAGTAAAATAGCTTTAGGTAAAGAGCTTGCTAAAATTAGGCTTGAGAAGAAACTTACTATAAAAGAAATAGCAAGAGAAATAAGGATCGAACCCTCAATAATCAAGAAAATTGAGAAGAATGATTTTGAGTCAATAGGCGCACCAGTATTTATCAAAGGCTACCTTCGGCAATACGCCAGTTTTATAGAAATGGATGCTGATGAGGTGTTGGAAAGATACAACCAATTGAATTACAAAGAAGATACATCGCCAATTGTTAATAATTCTGTCCAGCAATTAAGTAAATTCATTGTAACGCCTAAGATTATTATTTTTTCTATTTTATCAATTGCAATTTCGATGATTCTTTGGTTTTTGTTTTCTTATTTTATTAACCAAGACAAAGAATCTGAATCTAATGTTATTACAAATAATGTAGAATTGGATCTTAATCAAGAACCATCCAACGTAACCGAAGCTGTAACAATAGAACCTGAGCTGAATGAATCCCAAGACTTAACCGAAAACATTACAGTGATAGAAAATCAAGAACCATCCAATATAACCGACACTGTAGAAATAGAGCCTATGGTGGTTAAGGAGAAGCCATCAATTGAGCTGACCATGAATTATCGAGGATTGTGTTGGACCAAAGTCTACGATTCATATGGCAACCAAATTTTTTATGGTCTTGGCGATGCGGATAATAATATAAATGTAACTGGTGTCGGTCCATTAGATGTTATGCTCGGAGCAGCAGATGAATTGATTAGTATTCAGGTTGATGGTCAAGATTATTCAATCATTGACCCCGTGAGACGCGGACAAGTGCTTAGATTCCAGATTGAAGGTCAATGAAATCATGAAACCAAAAACCATTAGAGGTATGAACGATTTATTGCCTGAAATATTAGGCACATGGCGTTATCTGGAAAAGGAAATTATTCGTATAGTGGAATCTTATGGTTACAGTGAGATTCGCTTGCCTATTATGGAGAGAACAGAACTTTTTAAACGATCTATTGGTGAGGAAACTGATATTGTTGAAAAAGAAATGTATACATTTCTTGATCGGAATGATGAAAGCATTACTCTTAGACCTGAAGCAACAGCATCGATGGTACGAGCTGGAATAACTAATGGCTTGCTTCACAACAAACAACAAAAAATGTGGACTATGGGCCCCATGTTTCGTTACGAGAAGCCGCAAAAAGGTCGCTATCGGCAGTTTCATCAGTTCAATATTGAAGCCATGGG
>PVBE011984287.1_pt1 | contig 10122 bp, 7 predicted proteins | sample 1631181 | NCBI WGS metagenome assembly PVBE01 (sample SAMN08397723, study PRJNA350692) | Marine metagenome, whole genome shotgun sequencing project. | isolation source: water | place: Pacific Ocean | collected 2012-04 | reverse complement strand
CCTGCGGAACCGCTACTTTGTGCGTGCGACGATGAAGGATGCGACCTCGTTGAGGTTCGTACGCCCCCAGTCATTTACAGGAAGATCGGCCAAGATTTCGGATGCACGCTGGAGATAAAGGTTCATATGGTCTTCGGTAAATTGCCTTGCCTTGGCGTTGTCGAGGATTTTCATCACACGATCGACATCAGGAATCTCTTCCACGTTGTTGAACATGGACCGGAGCGATACACGATCATCTCCAGTTGCGTGCTCGGATGCGCGAATAATGGGGAGAGTCTTCTTGCGCTTGCGGATGTCAGCGCCAACAGGCTTTCCAGTGATGTCTTGATCCCCCCAGATTCCGAGCATGTCATCACGAATCTGAAAGGCTATCCCGAGCGCGTGACCATACTTTCGGCAGGCGTTCCGAACTTCGGACGCATTGCCTGCGAAGATTGCGCCAAGTTCAAAAGCTACCGAGATAAGTGCGGCTGACTTGCGCTCGATCATGCTGATGTAGTCGTTGATGTCAACGTCTAACTCGGACTCAAAAGCGATGTCAAGATGCTGACCCTCGGTCACGAGTTTACAGCCGTGCGCCACAACCTGAGATGCATCCCGGGCCAGCAGTGGTTCGGATCCTGGTTTTCCACTGTGGAGAACACTCAGCATTGCGAGCACGTGGAGTAAATCACCCGCGTCGATTGCTTGAGCACGTCCCCACAATGACCATACTGTTGGTCGATGGCGTCGTGTTTGGTCGCTATCCATTACGTCATCGTGAATGAGTGAGAAATTGTGCAGGAGCTCTAGGCCAGCAGCTGCGGGAAGTGCCTCGCTGACCTCACCGCCCAAGGCCTCACACATCAGCAGACAGAGTGTAGGCCGAATCGCCTTGCCTCGGTCCGCCTGTTCTTGTTTTCCGTGAGCATCGACCCAACCGAGCTGGTAATGGATCATGGTGTAGAGCAGCAGGTCGGGACCACGTGTCGCCCGATGGAGTTCCTCGTCGAGGCGGTCACGGTAGCGCGAAAAAACTTTCGGAACAGTCATTGTGGCTCAAACCACCTTGGAACCTACCCTCGGTTAGGCTCCAACGATCAGGCGCCCCGATTCGATGCGTGTATCGATCGTTGGGTCCGCGAGACTACAGGCCGTACGTACAATTCCTGAGACGGTGATTCCGTGCTCGGCCCGAATACTGTCGGCAGGCCCGTGTTCGTGAAATTCATCGGGCAAGGCAATGCGTCGAACCTGAATGTCCCCCAAATCGTTGTCGGTAACCAACTCCACAACAGCGCTTCCGAAGCCTCCCATCTTGTTGTGGTCTTCCACAGTGATGATTCGGCGCGTTCGAGTAGCTAACTCACAGATCAGGTCGCGGTCGAGTGGTTTGACGAACCGTGCATTTACGACTGCCGCTTGGAGGCCGATCCGTTCCAATTCTTCGGCCGCATGTAGCGCGGGTGTAACTCCCCATCCTATACCGAGTAATGCAATGTCTGATCCATCACGAATCAGTTCAGCATGTCCGATGGGTAGGACTTGCGGGTCGCCGTCCATCGAGGTTCCGATTCCAGGTCCACGCGAGTATCGGATTGCAAATGGACAGTCCGCGGCAAGAGCCGTCCGTAGCATGTGGCGCAACTCGTCCTCATCTTTTGGTGCTGCCACGATAAGGTTTGGTATCGCTCGGAGGTACGCAAGATCGAGAACGCCGTGATGAGTGCGGCCATCATCTCCTACGATTCCAGCACGATCCACCCCAAAGATTACGGGTAGGCGCTGGATGGCAACATCGTGCACGATCTGGTCAAATGCACGTTGTAAGAATGTGCTGTAGATGCATACAACAGGGCGTAATCCCTGTGTCGCCATGCCGGCAGCTAGCGCGACACCATGCGCCTCAGCGATTCCAACGTCGAAGACACGCCCAGGGTGTTCGGCCTGCATCTCGGTGAGTGCTGTGCCTTCCATCATCGCTGCGCTCACCGCGACGATCCGATCATCCGTGTGCGCGAGATGGGCCAACGTTCGTGCCATAACTTTGCTGTAGCTTGTGGCATTGGCAGCGCCGACAGCTTGCCCTGTTCTCGGCTGGTGCCAGGTCACGGGATCGGTTTCTGCGGTGTTCAGCCCCTTACCCTTACGTGTGAATGCATGAACCAAGACAGGGCGTTGAAGGTCCACGGCCTGTTGGAGTGCAAGCTCCAGCGCCACGCGATCGTGTCCGTCCACGGGTCCGACATACTCGAAGCCGAAAGCTGCACAGAGATCCTTTGGATTGGCGTACGGGTCTGTAGGACTTGACGCTAGTTGTGTATCCGTGAATCTTTTCCTGGTGGCTGAATTCTTAGGTGACCATGACTTGTGACCATGTCGCAGATTGCGGCTGATTGCACCGACGTTAGGCGAAATGGACATCCCGTTATCGTTCAGCAGGACTACGAAGGGCAGGTGAAGGTCGCCCGCTTGATTTAGTGCTTCAAACACGACGCCGGCTGTGAATGAACCATCGCCAATCACCGTTACGGTCGCTGTTCGCTCGCCACGCAGACGGCTTGCAAGTGCGATGCCGACTCCTGCTGACACACCGGTGCCTGCATGCCCCGCACCTATTACATCGTGTGTACTCTCTTCACGTGCGGCAAAGCCGGACAAGCCACCAAGTTTGCGTAGTGTCTCAAACTCACGTGCCCGACCGGTCACAAGTTTGTGAGGATATGTTTGGTTGCTTGTATCCCAGACGATCTTGTCGTTCGGGCTATCGAGCACACGATGTAACGCCAACGTGATCTCGACTACACCGAGATTACTTGCTAAGTGCCCCCCGTTTTCACCAACAGTTTCGACGATTGTGCGCCGGATTTCATTGGCAAGTTGAACCAGTTCGTCGTCTGTCATCGGACGCAGATCAGCTGGATGTTCAATCCGGTCAAGAATGCGGTCCACTACCGCTCCTCACTCTCAAAAAATATAGTTGGACCGCACGTTCATACTGATGTTGCCCGTTCTGGATCGAATCGCGCAATATTTGTGGTCGAACGGTGTGGGTTGGGTGTGCAAGAGGGAGACGTGGGAGTAACCGGCAGGCCACATAGGATTACCGATTGACGGTGAGAGGAGATGGGTGGTGCGAATTGGAATTAATGGCTTTGGTCGAATAGGTCGTTTGACGCTTCGTGCTCTACTTGAGCGGCATCCGGAGGCTGAGATCGTTGGTATCAACGATCTTGCCGAGATTAGTTCGGCTGTGCACCAGCTTAGATATGACAGCAATTACGGCCAACTCGGGCGTACGGTGGAGGCAAAGGAATCGGAAATCTGCATTGACGGAACCGCTATCTCCTATTTGTCAATTCGGGAGTGGGGCCAGCTGCCGTGGGGTGATTTAGGAGCTGATCTCGTTGTTGAGTCGACGGGCGTCGGCACCGAACGAGTCAGAGCGGCTGGGCACCTTGAAGCAGGTGCGCGCACTGTCTTGATTTCCGCACCCTCTTCCGATGCGGATATGACGATTGTCCTAGGTGTGAACGAGAGTCAATTCGATCCATCTGTACATCACGTGGTGAGCAATGCGTCATGCACGACGAATGGCTTGGGGCCACCTCTTGATGTCGTTCATCGCGAATTTGGAGTAGAGAAGGGGTTAATGTCCACAGTCCATGCCTACACATCGTCTCAAAGCCTGATTGATAGTTCGGGACGAGACCTACGTGAATCTCGGGCAAGCGCGCTGAGCATTATTCCCACGGCCACTGGGGCTGCTCGCGCGATCGGATTGGTCATTCCGGATTTGGCTGGTCGGATGCATGGGGCGGCTTACCGTGTTCCTGTTTCTACGGTTTCGATCGTTGAATTTGTCGCACTGTTGAAACGGACGGCAACCGTTGAAACGATCAACGAAGTACTGCGTACGGCGGCTGATGGTCCAATGACAGGGATTCTTGGCGTTTGTGACGAGCCAATTGTGTCGGTTGATCTGCGTGGCGATTCGCGTTCATCAATTGTTGATGCTGAGTCAACGATGGTCATTGGGGATAATCTCGTAAAGGTGGCGGCTTGGTATGACAACGAGTGGGGTTATGCATGTCGCGTGGGCGATGTAGCAGTGATGATTGGTTCGCGGGTCGGTGTGGCTGCTGGAATCTGAGCAAGCATCGCGATGAAGCGCGGTATCGATCATCTTGAGGTAGGAGGGCAAAGTGTCTTCGTGCGTGTTGATGCGAACGTGCCTCTTGTGGATGGCAGGATTCGTGACGATACGAGGCTTAGGGCTGTACAGCCGACCCTCAATGCTCTACGGGCGCGTGGTGCGCGTGTCATATTGGGAGCACATCTCGGACGTCCGAGAGGTCATGTCGATCGAACGCTTTCAATGGCACCAGTCGCAACTTGTTTAAGCGGGTTGCTCGGTGTTGAAATATCAATGGCTCCTGACAGTGTTGGTCCGGACGTTTCTGCTTTGGTCCGTGGGCTTCGGGATGGTGAGATTCTCATGCTCGAGAATCTTCGCTTTCACCCCGGTGAGGAGCGAAATGAACCTGAATTTGCTACGTCCCTCGCTAATCTAGCGGACTGTTATATCGGTGATGCCTTTGGGGCGGCCCATCGGGCGCATGCCAGTACTGTTGGTGTGCCGGGGATCTTGCCGTCCGTTGCGGGACCGTTGATGTGTGCTGAGGTCGAGGCTCTGGAGCGTGCGACCGGCCAGCCTGATCGGCCCTATGTTGCGGTTCTTGGCGGAGGAAAGACTTCCGACAAGATTGGAGTGCTGGAGCAGCTAGCTTCTGTCGTGGATGTGCTTATGCTGGGTGGAGGACTGGCCAATACGTTTCTCAAGAACTTTGGTCATCACATGGGGCGTTCGCTGGTGGAGCCTGGCCAGTCGGCTGTTGTTGCCGCCGTACGCGAGATAGCAAAGAAATCTTCTTGTCGGCTCATGCTCCCCACGGATGTTCTAGTCGCTGCTTCACCCGTAGACGACGCATCTGTAGCGGTCGTCGAGGTCGATGCGATTCCGTGCGACCAGATGGCTCTGGATATAGGACCAGATACCTCCGCCATGTACACACAGGTCCTTGGCAGTGCTCGAACAGTGATTTGGAACGGTCCGGTTGGCGTGTATGAACGCGCTGCCTTTGCGAAAGGAACTCGGGCGCTTGTCCGAGCGCTAGCAGACTCGCCGGGCTTTGTGGTCGCTGCTGGCGGTGATGCCGCGGCAGCGGTGCAGACGGCCGGTCTGGCTCATCGTATGGGCCATCTCAGCACAGGCGGCGGTGCTGCGTTGGAATTTATTGAAGGTCGAGACTTACCTGGGCTTGCGGTGTTGCCTGATGCGTGAACTTAGTCGAGCTCAATGTCGTGCTGAAGCCATACGCGTGCGTCACCAACTCTCCGCGTTATCGATCGACTATCGAGGTGTTCAAGAAACGCTAGGGCAAACTTGCGGCTGGTGCCCAGCCCGTCTCGCACTTCGCGGACAGTAAAAGGCGAACCTGCAGCACCGACCCTGCGTGCCTCCGTAAGCCATTTGACGAAGGTGCGGTGTGAAATTGCGATGTCACGGTCCAGCATCACAATCCTTCCTGTGTCGACGAGGGCCGCGACGGCATTCTTCGATGTGTTGCTTGATTTGACCACTCTTGTCAAAGGTGGCGGAGTTGGTCCTCCCCGATCAAGCTCGTTGATCAGACGACGTGCTGATTGTTCGTCATGCTTACCGAGTTCTACACGTCGATTTGCGAGGGATACACGTGACCCTTGTACAAGTATGTTTCCTCTGACCTCCGGCGCGGCGAAGATCTGTGTCAAAAGGTCGAAGGAGACGTCTAGTGCCGGAGCTAGCTCTGTGATTTTCAGATTGGGTCCAGTTGGATCGTGGTTGTAGTGATCCGTTAAAATTGCTGTGAGTTCGGCTATCTTTTTCTTAAAGAAGTGCTTTGTCCCGACGTAGGTGCCGATCACACTTACGTCCTTGGACCTTACCAAGGTCGCGATGGTTTGGTTGATGAGATGTTCGTCGAGTTCAGTTCGCCGTGCTAACTCATCCACATTCACTGCCCCGTCACGAAGTGCGTCGTGCATAACGGCCACGGGATCGCCACTCGCAGCGTGCTCAAGCGCGGCCAGGGTTTTGGCATCGCCGCGCGGCAGGTGGCGTGCTGATGCACGAGCGACGGTCCCACCGCCAATCGTCATGGCAGGTGAGAGTCGACGGATTACGTACCGATCGCCCCGGACCGTGGCAATCGGCTCAGGTAGCTTCCACTGGACCCATCCTTCGCTTCCGGGGGGAATAGGATTTGCTTCGAGTATTCGAAGGCGGGCCGTCAGCTCGGCGGTGCCTATGTGTAGCGCAACTCGCTCGCCTGCTTTCAAGGCGCGTGGTGCTGTTGGCAACATGCGCAGGCGGGCATCAATTCGGTGCGTTTCGATAACGGATCCTGGTTCCGCTAGTACATTGCCACGATGAAGCTCACGTGGGTTCACACCGCCGAGGTTTACGGCAACTCGATTTCCTGGCGGCGCAATTTCGATAGCTGATTCATGCGTCTGTAAATTCCGAACGCGAACGGTACGTTGGTGTGGATATATAGCGGGCCTATCATTGATTCGAAGAGGGCCCCCTGAAAGTGTCCCGGTGACGACTGTTCCGAATCCTGACACCGTGAATACGCGATCGATGGGTAAGTGCGCTTTCTGGGTTTCCGGTCGGTGACGGTTAACCTCGAGAATTGTGTCCAGAGTCTGGGTTAGGTCGTAGAGTCCACGCTGCTCAGGGACAGAGACACGTACGATTGGGGCGTCCGAGAGCGTGGTGTCTTCGAGCAGGCTGCGTACGTCATCAGCCACGAGGTTAGTCCAGTCATCATCAACCAAATCGATTTTTGATAGGACTACAACCCCTGCCTTAATCTCGAGGAGATTGATAATGTCCAGATGCTCGCGCGTTTGAGGCATTACACCTTCGTCAGCAGCTATGACGAGCAGGACGGCATCAATTCCCCCGATACCAGCCAACATGTTATGGATGAACCGTTCATGACCGGGCACATCCACGATCGAGAGCTCCCGACCACTTGGGAGGGTAAACCAAGCAAATCCGAGATCGATTGTGAGGCCTCGTTTCTTCTCCTCGAGAAGCCGGTCTGGGTTTATCGAGGTCAGTGCTTCGATCAAAGTGGATTTTCCATGGTCGACGTGGCCAGCTGATCCGACGGTTGCACCTCGGGGTTTGCATTTCGGATCATTCATCGTGAAGTCGTCTGTTGTCTGGCTGCGTATGTGATTAAGCAGGTCGTATTGCACGTTTGTCGCAGCTTGTAACGTATATACCTCAATGGGCTCCGTGCTTGCTTGCGTGCCGACGATGCTAACGGCGGTCTTGGCCGCACCGACTTCAAATTAGCGCGCGCATGCGCAAACAGACCAACAACAATGTTTTTCGTACTCTTAATGAGAATTGATATCACGCGGCGGACCCGACGGGTAGGTGGCTGTTGATCGAGGGTATATATAAGGGTTTCACACGTGCGTTTCGTTGACCATTTGGCTATCGGTCTGGTGTCTGCTGAACTAATGCAGTTGCGGGGGCTTCGACAGGCGGCGTTCGTTGCAGCTTCGGTCTTCATTGATCTCGATCACTATCCGGGCGCGATCCGGAAATATGGTGTCCAAAACCCTCTTCGCGGGGCTATTTTTGCTCTCACGGGCGATTTACCTGGCCTGAAATCTGATGATCAGAGAAAGCCGATCGCTGTTGACCGTCCGCTACACCGCATTCAGGTGGCACTTGTGCTTGGCCTTCTTGCCATGTTTGTGTCAGCAGCACGTCCAGTAGTGCTTGGAGTAGGTTTACATTTTGTTCTTGACTTGGCTGATGTTCTTGTAGATGGGCAGACGCGGTAAATTAGTTAAACGCTCCTAGTAGAGCCAATACCACCGCTGTTCCAAATCCTACGCAATACACGACGGTTGCTGTGATGATATTCAGTACAACGCGCTGCCATCGTGATCGTTTTTCGAGAGCACGCAACTGTTCTGCGGTGTGCTCGACCAACTCTTGGGTTTCTGTCAACTTGGTCTGAATCTCGTCGATGGCCAGCGCATTCATTTGATCTAGACCTGTCGCTGCTGTTTCGGATGTGTTCGCCCGGTCTTGAGCGATACGTCCGGGCAATTGTTCTAGCACGCTAGCTAGTACGCGCTGAGTCACTTGCTGCAAAACGACGCGGGTTAACAGTTGGGAGACCATCTCATCTAATGTTCCGGCTGGGAGAGTTCAGCCTGCTGGGGGTAACTGAACATTCGTACTCAAACGATATATCACGGTGGTGCCATCGCGATAGATGGTGTGTACTCCCATCGGTTCCATACGGTCGAATTTGGCCAGGGCTTCGGCGGGGTACAGGGCTCTCTCCAGTTCTCCGACGTAGATTAATTCAACACCGAGTGTCGAGAGGAGTGATTTAGCACGTTGAACGTTCCGTGTCGCAAAAAGTTCCCGAGCATCGTTAAATCGCGCCTCAATCTCATGCGCGTAACCCCAATGTTGTTGTTTAGCATGCCAGTCCCAGGCGATTATTGATGGGAGGCCGGTATAAACCGAAATCCTTCCTCCCCACCTGTAGATCGTTGTGGGCGTCTCAGCTAATGTCGGTGCCCCTACAATATTGTTCCTTAGCCACTTGATTGCTCGGTGGTCGGCAGTCAAGTTGATCGGAACTCCTTGGTCAAGTATTTGTCCACCAGTTAGGTAGGCCTCACCATTGAGCGTTGGTTTAAGCGGCTGAATTCGCAAGCCGAGCTTGTGTGGTGTTGCTAATAATGGATAAGCAAAGGCCGTTATTGCCAGCGTCCCAATGACTGCGCCCCAAGCTGTTTGCAGCCATGCAAAGTGAGTGACGCGTATACGCCGGATATGGCGCACCAGCGCTGGCAATGCGAGCGCAGCTCCCAACCCCAGGAACATCCATGCTTGTAGGTATGTCTTAAAGACCGTGTTGAGACGACCGATATCATCACGAATTACCACGAATTCCGGGATCATTGTTAGCGCGATTCCGGCGAGCATAAGTGCCAATGGCGCAAGTGTGGTTGGGTGATTACGGGATCTCCATGCGGCCATGCCACCGACGAGTATGAGCCCTCCGGCAAGCGTGCCGATGGACCATCCTAAAGTCACGGCCATCATCGCTGCGATCGAAAGCGATACAACCGTGAGGATCGAAAAAATCTGGGTTTTGAAGACTTGGTTTGCTGAAGCTTGCCTCGGATTCTGAGCGAGTGTCAGAACTGTGTATGTAATCAGAATCGCAATGGGAGCTCCGAACATCACCAGCCAACTCGCTGTAGGGGTTGTTTCAGTCGTAGGTGCTATTCCGCTGAAGAAGTCAACATAGGTTGAGTGGAAAGGCCAGAAAATGAGCTGTGAAACAACGAATAGTGCGACTGATGCACAGCTGGCAATCGCACCTATCGTGCGCGCCGGGTAATGACTGCTCCGCCAGAGGGCGTATATCAGTGTTGCGATCGTCACTACTGTGTAGGTGGGGAAGTCCCATGGATTTGTTACACGATGCAACGCGAGCACAAATGTTGGCAGGACAAGTGAACCGACCCACAGGCGCCAGTTGGAAGTATGCCGATGTCGCATCTGTTCACCCACAGCGAGAATTCCAACTGATCCGATGAGCGAGACCCCGGTATTTGCGAAGTTCATCAGATGTGGGTGCAGGTCACCATATAGAAAGGTAAACCATGGGAACTCGTTGACGGTGTCTGGAATTACACGGGTCGGGGCCCAGAAGTCAAAGTCGCGGGCAAGCTTTCCACTCAGGACAACACCAGGGGCGGCAAGGACACCAATGCGGGTGCCACCGACGCTGTGTTGCGCCATCGAAATAAGTTGAAGTGCGGGTTGGAGATTCCCGGCGATGAGGATGAGCGCTATTGCGCTGAGTCCAGCGGCGATTGCTTCCCCTAAGCGCTGACCCAACACCGTCCAGAGGCTCGATGCTGCAGCGAAGACCGCGACAATTGCTGCGGAGAACGCGCTTGCGATTGCGAGGTTATACGCCACGGATGGAACGATGCCTAGCGTCTTGGCGAGTGCGGCTGTTGGTACATGACCAAAGT
>PVBE010475205.1_pt1 | contig 10122 bp, 5 predicted proteins | sample 1631181 | NCBI WGS metagenome assembly PVBE01 (sample SAMN08397723, study PRJNA350692) | Marine metagenome, whole genome shotgun sequencing project. | isolation source: water | place: Pacific Ocean | collected 2012-04 | reverse complement strand
GGATAACCCGTTCTACCTGTTCCCGGAGGGAGATGATGGCCTGCTTGTCGACGGGCCTTATCAGACACCGGATCGATCAGCCTACCCCAAACCCGGCGCGATGATGGGATGGATCCACCGTCGGTTCTTCGAGGATGGGACCATCGGCTATGGCTTGATGAAAGGTCTGATGGGTGGCGAGAATGAAGGGGCGACGGCCAGGATGATGACGCTGGCCGAGCAGGCCATCAAGACGAGCAGCCTCGGGTGCGAGATGTGCGGAGACTGCCGGATTGCCGACCTTCAGTATCTTTGCCCAGAGCCGACCGATGGGTGTGCCAAACGGTTGACGAACGGTCCCTGCGGTGGCGCTGATGAGGCCGGGATGTGCGAGGTGAATCGCGAGCGCCGGTGCTACTGGGGCGAGGTTATAGAGAGAGCGCTGAAGACAGACACTGTTGACAGACTTTTCCCACTACAACTGCCGAAGGACCCATCACTGGTACATACGTCATCCTGGCGGAATGAAGTCCTCAGCCGCTGCCCCGAGCCGCTGGACCTTGGTGCGCCAACAGAGGTTCCGACGGGAGACTGAATCGGAAGAGGAGTCCCACCAAGTAAACAGTTTTGCACGTGGATAACGCGATGCCCGATGCCCGACTGACCGGGCAGTCGGGCATCTACACGATCACACCGTTGATGGCTAATTGAGGCGGGCGCTCGACCGGCGCTCGCCCTGCCATTTGGAGGAACTATGCTGAGCGATCTTGAGATCGCCCGATCTGTGACGCTTAAGCCCATCCTGGATGTGGCTGGCGATCTTGGGATTGTAGAGGGAGAACTGGATCTGTACGGCACGCACAAGGCGAAGGTGCATCTGGACGTGTTGAATCGTCTGGCCGACAGACCGAACGGGAACTATGTGGTTGTCACCGGAATCACGCCGACGCCGCTTGGAGAGGGGAAGACGGTGACCACGGTGGGTCTGAGCCAGGCCTTGAACCGCACTGCCGGACCGAGCATGGCGTGTATCCGGCAACCTTCGTTGGGACCAACATTCGGCATCAAGGGCGGGGCAGCCGGCGGTGGATACTCCCAGGTGGTTCCGATGGAAGACTTCAACCTCCACCTGACGGGCGATACACACGCCGTGGGTGTCGCTCACAACCTGCTGTCGGCCGCGATTGACGCCCGCATCATGCACGAAGATCATCTCAGCGACGATCGTATGGAGGTCCTGAACCTCCGCCGGTTAGATATCAGCGCGCACAATGTCACCTGGAAGCGCGTGATGGACGTGAATGATCGCGCGCTCAGAAATATCGTGACCGGTCTGGGGTCGACGGAGGATGGTCGACCGCGCGAGACCAGCTTTGACATTACGGCCGCATCGGAAGTGATGGCTATCCTCGCCCTGTCAACAGACCTGAAGGATCTGAGACGACGACTGGGAGACATCGTGGTTGGAACGAGCCGATGGGGGAGGCCGGTGACCGCGGACGATCTCACCTGTGCCGGCGCTATGGCCGTGCTGATGAAAGATGCGTTGAAACCAAATCTGATGCAGACCCTGGAGGGAACACCCGCATTCGTGCACGCCGGCCCGTTCGCTAATATTGCCCACGGGAGCAGCTCAATCATCGCGGATCGAATTGGCCTGAAGCTGGCACCCGATGGCTACGTGGTGACTGAATGCGGCTTCGGTGCCGATTGTGGGTTGGAGAAGTTCTACGATATAAAATGCAGGACGTCGGGCCTTGCCCCGGACTGCATCGTTCTGGTTGCTTCTGTACGCGCGCTGAAGATGCACGGTGGCGGTCCACGCGTGGTGCCGGGCCGCAGGCTGCGCCGCGCGTATCGTCAGGAGAATCTGCCGCTGTTGGGGCGTGGATTGCCGAACCTGGAAGCGAATATTCGGATCGCACGCCTGTTCGGTGCTCCCGTGGTCGTGGCCGTCAACCGGTTCCCGACCGATACCGACGCCGAGGTTGAGGCCGTTATGGAGGCCGCGGTGGCGGCCGGTGCCCACGGCGCGTATGCCAATGACGTCTGGGCGCGTGGTGGGGAGGGCGGGGTCGAACTGGCAGAAGGCGTGGCCGATGCCTGCAACGGCGAGACTGAGTGCCGATTCCTCTATCCGCTGGATGCCTCGATCAAGACGAAGATTGAGACTCTAGCCGCAGAGGTTTACGGGGCCGATCGGGTCAACTACTTCCCCGAAGCGGAGCGGAAGATCGAGCTCTACACGGGCTTGAAGTATGACAAGCTACCGATCAACATGGCCAAAACACACCTGTCGTTGTCCCACGATCCGAATCTGAAAGGTGTCCCGAAGGGGTTCACACTGCCCATCCGGGACCTTCGCATCTCACGTGGCGCGGGCTTCATCTACCCCCTCTGCGGCGAGATGAGGACGATGCCGGGGTTGCCGTCGCTGCCCGCATTCATGCGCGTTGATCTGGACGATGATGGCAACGTGGTGGGATTGTCGTAAGAATATACCGATCCGAAAGCAAGATCGACTGATAGCAAGTGATCACGGCCCTGTCACGTTCCTGTGACAAGGGTCCAGTCTCCGTGATGGGGGGGACCAGGTCCTGTGCCTGCCGCGCATCGCACATCAGGATGACGCCCTCCTGTTTGCTCATCAGAACCTTTTTCGTGCGTAGCCGTGTCATTGCCGTTTGGTCACGAGCTACACGCCAAATCCGGGAGCGTGTCACTCATCCGGCCTCACTACGATACGGCTGCTGCTCGATATCACGCACAGGCTCCCTGCATATCAAGAGCCGCGCCTTCGATTACGTTCAGGCCCGTGTCGCCTCGCAAGCCTCAGATTTCTTGCCCTGAGTAGGCCAGAAGTCGTTTATTCTTACCATCCGCACCTCTACCGACCGATATTGGGTTACTCATTTCATAGCTCATTTGTTCAGCCTTGCACAGCTATAAGACCATGATCGACTTTGTCGAAGATCTGCGCACGCAGCCGCTGTTATCCGATGGTGCCATGGGGTCGTATCTGTTCGACCGCACCGGCCGCATCTCGGAAACTAATCACGTCGACGAAGCGCTCAATGTAGATCGGGCCGATCTGGTCCACGAGGTCCACCTGACCTACCTCCAAGCCGGGGCGCGGTGTCTGACCACCAACACCTTCAGCGCAAATCGAACCCACCTCGAACCATTGGACCAGGGCAAGCGACTCGTCGAGATCAACTGGGCTGCCGTTGACGTCGCCCATCAGGCTATCGAGGCGTTCCGCGCCCAAAGCGGGATCGAGTTGCCCTTCTACGTATTGGGTGCGGTGGGCCCTACGTCTGAGGGCCACGAGTCACCCCACGAGCTCAACGCTATCTACCGCGACCAAATCGGCGCCCTGATCGAGGGCGGAGTGGACGCTCTGCAGTTGGAGACTTTCAGCTCGCTGCCGCACGTGATGGCCCTGCTCGATCTTATCCAAACCTTTGAGAATCCTCCCCCTGTCATCGTGCAGATGGCCCTGCATCAGGACGATAACGGCTGGGATCAGAATCCCCAGGTGTTTGTGAAGACGGTGGCTGATATGGGTGCCCAGGTAGTTGGTGTTAACTGTTGTGCGCCCTGGGAGGTCACTCATTTTGTCGACGAGGTAGAGGATCTGGCGGTTGTCAAGGATGGGCACGTTCTGCTATCGGCCATGCCCAATGCTGGCGGCTTCCAGCGCATCGGACACCGGTATATGAGCCACGTCAACCCGGAGTTCATGGGGAAGTTTGCCCGTACGCTGGCGGAGCGCCGAGTTTGCCTGCTTGGCGGGTGCTGCGAAGTCCATCCAGCTCATATCAACGAGATGCACAATTATCTGCAGGGACGCCAGGTGGGGAGTCGTGCCGTCCAGTTGGATCGTGCTCTGAGCAAAGCGCCTGTCGGCGATGAGGAGAAGAAGCAGAACGGTCGCTTCTCACACAAGATCAAGAACAGCGAGTTTGCCGTTAGCGTGGAAATGCTCCCAGCCAGGGGCACCGCGCCCAAGACGCTGCAGAGCAAGGTCGACTTTGTCGCTGGACTGGCCGCCTCGGGATTGGCTGACGCACTCGACGTCACTGACGGCTCGCGCGGGATCCCCCTGATGCCCCCCGGCGACTTTATCGGAATTGTGCGAGAACGTCTGGGATGGACTCGCGAGCGTGGAGATGGTCTCGAACTCATACCCCACTACACGACCCGCGATCTCAATGTCATGGGCTTGCAGAGCCGGCTCATCGGGTATCATGCCCGGCGCATTCACAACGTGCTTTTTGTCACGGGTGACCCGCCCAAGATGTCTCCCACTTACCCACGATCGACCGCCGTCTTCGATCTCGACTCGGTGGCCATGATTCACTACGCCCACAGCGGTTTGAACGCCGGTGTCGATTTCGGCGGCCAGCCGCTGGGTAAACACCGGGACCCGCGCACTCATTTCACTATTGGCAGCGGGTTTGAGCCGGAAGCTCTGAATCTCGAGTACGAGTTGGAAAGACTGGAACGCAAGATCAATGCCGGGGCTGACTATATCCTGACCCAACCGGCTTTCCGCTTCGAACCCCTCGCGTGCCTGGAGGCTTACCGCTCACGTGTCTCCATCCTCGTAGGGCTGGCGATTCTGATGGGCCTGGAACACGCCCGGCGTCTGGGACAGGTGCCCGGGGTGGTCATTCCAGATGACGTCTACCTGCGGTTGGCTGCCTTCGAAAGTCCTCAGGATCAGGCGAAGGTAGGGCGCGATATCGCTGTTGAGCAACTGTGCCAGGCTGTCCAGCAGGGATGGGCGGGGGCATATCTGATGTCGCCCGCTTCGCATCACCCGATTCTGGATGTGCTCAAGGGAGGATTGGCTTGAGGTTCCAGCCAATTGGTTGGGACCGGCCAGAGTGCGATCAAGCGGGGGCCAGGATCGCTGGGGAGAGGCAGTGATTTGCTCGTTCATCAATCGTCGCAGGGAATGTCCACGATCAGAGATGCAAACAGATCCCTGGACACGATGCCGGGCGTAGTTGCGTCGGTGTTGGATGACTGCTAGGATCCGGCCGGTCCGAGCTCTCTCTCTGTCACTGGTGATCGAGTTTGCGAGAACCTGCCGGGTGATTTGTGCTCGCATGATCGGATGTGCGGCTCTGCTCAGTATCTCCTCCGGATGTCTTCCTTCCGATGACAAGCGGAATCTCGACAAGGTTGACGGGGTCGGCGCTTCGGATGATCAGAACACTTCCGCTCCCGCTCAGCTCAATCCAGTGTCTTTGGTTGACCGAGCTTTCCAAGAAGCGCCGATGTTATCCGAGCGGGTCAGGCGCGGCGACCTCCCTGCCGTTTCTGAACGCCTTCCGACCAATCCTCTCGTCGTTGTTCCTGTGAGTGAGATCGGTGAATACGGCGGCACAATTCGCCGCGCTCTGACAGGCGATATTGTGCAGACTCCCGGGGTCAGCAAGACGCTCGGTGAGAATCTGATGGGATACGAGCGGCCCCTGCCAAAGCGGATCCTCCTCAATCTTTCGGATTCGCTCTTCTACGAAGACGACGGACACGCGGCGGTCTTCAGGATACGAAAGGGTATCAGGTGGTCGGACGGTGTCCCTTTCACGGTCGATGATATCCTATTCTGGTATGAGGATATGATGCTCGACTCAGACGCGAGGAGCGCCGCCTCTTTCTCGTCTTTCCATCTCGTGGATGGTGTGCCCCTTGTGGCGGAGAAGATCGATGACCACACGATCCGGTTCAGGGGGAGGAAACCGCTTGGGCGGATCCGTCAGGCCTTCGCGACCGATCTGAGCGCGATGCCCAAGCACTATTTCTCGAAGTTCCATCCGAGATGCAATCCTGAGACGACCTACGAAGCGTGTCGTGACAGCACGTCGAACGCGATGCGACTCTACCGACCGGGAACACCCGTTCTGTCTGCGTGGATGCCTGTCGAATGGGCAAGGGGGCAGCGGATCGTGTTCGAGCGCAATCCGTATTACTGGAAGGTGGACAGCGCAGGAAACCAGCTTCCGTATGCAGATCGGCTGATCTTTAACGTGATCCAGGACAAACAGGTAATCTTGCTCAAGTTTGTGAACGGCGAGCTGGATCTGCTTGGCAGATACGCGCAGATCAACATGTTCCCGACGTTGAAGGCGGCGGAACGAAACGAGCGAATCAAGATCCGGCTGGCCACACCAAGCGTGGTATCTCAGTTCCGCCTGAACTGGGATACCCCACGACCCGAGTTGCGGGAAGCGATACGGGATCGTCGGGTTCGCCTGGCGCTGTCGTATGCGCTAAACCGTGAGGAGATAGGCGAAATCCTCTACCACGGTCTGCTGACGCCCGCCAATCACGCCTACGGTCCCGCCAGTGCCTACTACTCCGACGAGGCGGCAAAGCGACACGCGACCTTCGATCCTGACCGATCCCGTGCATTGCTGGACGAGGCCGGGTATCGAGATTCGGACGGTGACGGTGTCCGAGAGCTTCTCGACGGATCGCCCTTTGTGACGACTATAGATGTGATCCCGGGCATCGGCGTCGACGTTTCCCTGCTGGCGATCGACTACTGGAAGGCCATCGGCATCCTGGTGCACTTGAACGTTTCGCTCCGGGATATCATCTTTCCGAAGTGGAGTAACGGTGAGTTCGAATTCTTCTGGTGGGGGGGGTGGTCCGAGGATCCTGTCGCGCGTCCTGCAGACTGGGGGGCAATCGGAGACACACGGCCAACGTGGCATCGAAATGCGGCTACGGAGGGTCCGGACTGGCTGCGTGAAGCGACGGAGCTGATCCTGGAGACCCACAATACGCTGGATGAGAGCAAGCTTGAGGAGAACATGATCCGTGTGCGTGAACTTCACGCCGACCAGGCCCCCCTGATTATCGCCGGTTTCGCCTATCACGTCTGGGGATTCAACACACGTCTCGGCAACGTGCCGGAGGAGATTACGACATCGGACGGTTACCGAGGGTGGAGCCGACCGATCTATCACGAACAGCTCTTCGTTCGGCCAGAGATGGAGAGCTGGGATGAAGAGAGAGCTCATTAACCATTATCCAATGACCATTGGCCAGTGAAGAGAGGGGAAGATTGGCATGAAATACGTTACAGTCATTGCCTTCTGTGCAATCCTGGTTGCAGAGAATGCGGCCTCCGAGCCGACGCGACCTTTCATGGCGACGGGGCTGAAGATCTGTGAGGTGACCTCGAGCGAAGCGATTGTCTGGACACGGTTGTCGCGTGAAGCGCAGCGGGCAAGCGAATACAATCCGAAGCCGGATGTCTTCTACGTGAATCCGAAAACGGGCGGCCTGGTGCCTAGAAGAGGCAGGCCGTCCTGGACGCCGATCGTAAAATGGCCTGCGGGCTACGACATCGACACGATTGAAGGCGCCGTTCCCGGGATCGATGGTGAGGTTCGTGTCAGTCACCGAGTACAGGGGAGCGAAGAGGCATGGTCAAAGTCGGAATGGCAGGCGGTTGAGGCCGACCGGGATTACACGAGACAGATACGACTCAGCGGCCTGGCTGCCGGTACCGCATACGATCTGCGTGTGGAGTCCCGGAGAGAGGGTATTGCTGGGCAGATGCTGGCGGGCAGCTTTATGACGGCGCCCGGGAAGGAATCCGTCCAGAAGGTTGTCTTTACAGTCGTTACCGGACAGGGCAACAACGGGATGGATTCGCCGCGCGGCTTCAGGATCTATCGACAGATGCGGAAATTGAACCCGAACTTCTTTGTTAACACGGGAGACATCCTCTACTACGATTCACTGGCAAAGACGCTACCCCTGGCACGATGGCACTGGCAGCGTGTGTTCAGTCTACGGTCACAATTCGACTTCCATCGTGAGGTGCCCAGCTACTTCATCAAGGACGACCACGACACGCTGATGAACGACTGCTGGCCAGGCCAGGTAACGAAGTTCATGGGTGAGTTCACGTTCGAGCAGGGATTGGCAGTCTTTCGTGAACAAGTCGGGATGGGTGACCGGACCTGGCGGACCGTACGTTGGGGGAAGGATCTGCAGATCTGGATGGTCGAAGGACGAGACTATCGAAGCCCGAACAGAGATCCGGACGGTCCGGAGAAGACGATCTGGGGACAGGAGCAGAAGGACTGGTTTTTTGAGACTGTCGAGGTATCGGACGCGACGTTCAGGATCCTGATGAGCCCGACGCCCGTCGTGGGCCCGGACCGGGATCGCAAAAGCGACAATCACGCGAACGCGACGTTCAAGACTGAGGGTGATGAGGTTCGGGAGTTCATTGCTTCTCAGGAGAATATGGTCGTGGTGTGTGGCGATCGACATTGGCAGTATGTGTCGATCGATGATGAGACCGGTGTGCGTGAATACTCCACGGGACCGGCGAGCGATGGTCACTCGGGCGGATGGGAGCAGAATGACGTGCGACCGGAACACCAGTATCTGAACGTGGTAGGCGGGTTTCTGGCCGGGGAGGTGGCACGTGTTGACGGGAAGGCAACCATGACTTTCAGGCATTACAGCGTTGATGGGAAGGCGCTGTATACGGATAGATTGGTTGCTGAGGAGTGAAGAGAGCACAGGCAGTGTCTCAATGGTTCGTTATACAGCAGTCATCGATCATCTGCAGACGTCAACCACCGAAGGGAACCGCATGGCTGACAGGCCACACATTATCCTGATCTTGACGGACCAACAGCGATCTGACACGATCGGTGCCTGGGGGAACAAGCACATGATCACGCCGAACATGGATCGCCTTGCCAGGGAAGGGATATCATTCCAGCAGGCCTATTGCCCGGGAGCGACGTGTGTCGCGTCGAGGGCCGCGATCTTTACGGGAATGTATCCGCATACGACCGGCGTATACAGCTTCGACCCTTGGGGAAATCACCGGAACTGGGTCCAGGATCTGGCCGACAGTGGATACTTCTGCGCGAACATCGGGAAGATGCACTTCACTCCGAGGGATATTTCCGGTGGTTTCCACGAGCGCGTGATCGTGGAAAATCCAACAAGTACGGCCCGCGACAACGGTAACGCGGATGACGACTGGGGACGTTTTCTCAGCCTGAACGGTCAGGTGCGTCCGAACTATCGGCAGGATACGGACCCGGAGTGGATGTCGAAGTATCAGAGTGTTCCTTGGCATCTGGAGGAGAAGTATCACAGCGATGTGTTTATCGGCGATTCGGCTGTTTCGTGGATTCGCGATCATCACGGTGACAGGCCGGTCTTTTTGGAAGTGGGGTTGACGGGACCGCATGAGCCGTGGGATCCGCTCCAGAGACACCTGGATCTGTATGATGGGATCACGTTGCCCAAGCGCGTTATACGAGAAGGTGAACTGGCAGAAAAGCCGCCGCAGCATCAGGCACATCTCGAGGCCTTTGCTGACGCCGGTGGCGAGGCCAAGATCGATCTACGCGGCGCGACCGACGATGACATCGATATGATGCGTCGTCACTACTATGCGAAGATCACGACGGTTGATGAGATGGTTGGGAATGTACTGGAGGCCCTGGAAGAGAAGGGCTGGTTGGAGAACAGTCTGATCATATTCTGCTCGGATCACGGTGAGATGCTGGGGGATCACGGACTGGCGTACAAGTGGTTGATGTATGACTCTATCACCCACATTCCCCTGATCGTCTGGCAGCCCGGGGCAGAGAAGAATGCGTCATCGACTGATGATCTCGTGTCGTTGATGGATCTTGGGCCGACCATCCTGGAAGCGGCAGGGGCCGATATCCCAACCTATTTCGAGGGGCGGTCGCTATTGCCGTATCTCGACGGGCAAGATATTGCTCCCCGGGAGTTTGTCGTGTGTGAGGACAACTATCAGATCATGATGCGAACGGGTACGCACAAGCTTGTATACTATTCCGGTCAAGAGGAGGGTGAGCTCTATGACCTTGCTGAAGATGGCGATGAGCTGTGGAATCGGTGGGATAGCACGGAGCACGCGAGAATCAAGGAAGCACTCCTGATTCGGATGCTGGAGTGGATGGTGACCAGCAACTACTACAACGCCGGCTACAAGAGGAATCGACAGAAGCAGTATCAGATGCGCTGGCCCACGGAGGATTGCCGGAAGCTGCACGGTAGAAATTCGACGAGTCCCAAGCAGATCGACTATCTGTAGACCGACCTAAAGCATGT
>PVBE010132828.1_pt1 | contig 10122 bp, 10 predicted proteins | sample 1631181 | NCBI WGS metagenome assembly PVBE01 (sample SAMN08397723, study PRJNA350692) | Marine metagenome, whole genome shotgun sequencing project. | isolation source: water | place: Pacific Ocean | collected 2012-04 | reverse complement strand
GTCGGCGCGATCGTCCGGGCGACCGACATGAACAACGCATCCACAGTGCCGGTGGAGCCCTCGATACTGAAACGGGTCCAGGCACCTTACCAGTCGGTAGGTGAAAAAGGCTGCGCAGAAGCCGGTTTTTATCGGCGCTTCGCAGCCCAGGGACTGGAAGACCTTCGATTCTTTCCTCACCAACTGACGCTGCGCGACCCGCATGGTGCCGCCTGGGCGTACCGCGAACCTTATTTCCTAGCCCAGTTCAACGCCAATGAGACCCGCGCCTGGCTGGCGGCAAAGCAGGTCGCGATCGACGACGGCAGCTTTCTGTTCGCCGCGGGCCTGCACTGTGCGGTCGGCACAAAGCCTGTCTGTGCGACATCAATTCGATAACATCTCATCGAACGACTGTCTTTTGATTACACGCCGTTACGGATCCATCTCGGCCGTTCACCGCGCAGCAACACGGCCCGCACGTTGTCGTGCGCCCAGGCCCAGGTTCTGGCTGTCGTGTCGCTGGCAACCCCGGCGACATGGGATGTCAGCAGGCAGTTGTCAATCCCGATCAGTGGGTTGTCCGGACGAATGGGTTCTGTCTCAAAGACATCGAGCGCTGCGGCCGCAATAGTACCGTCGCTGAGCGCCGCTGCCAGCGCCACTTCGTCAACGACACCGCCACGGGCACAGCAGACCAGCCTCGCGTGCGGCTGCATCTTTGCGAGCGCCGCGGCGTCGATCATGCCGCGCGAGTGCTCGTTGAGATCCGTGCTGATACTGACGAAGTCCGATTCTGCCAACAGCACCGCCTTATCGACGCTACGTGCACCGAGTTGGCTGGCAAGATCTGTATTCACTTCGCGCAGGTCGTTGTAGAGAATGTCCATCTCAAAAGCATGGGCACGCTTTGCCAGCGATGAACCGGTGTTGCCGAATCCAATGATCCCCAGCGTCTTGCCCTTGATCTCAAACGAACTCAAGGTCAGCCTGCGTGCCGACAGCCAGTCGGCCGCCTGGGTGTAAGCCTGTGCGGGTACGAACTGCTTGGCGAGCACCAGGATGAACATCATGGCGTGTTCCGCGACCGCTTCTTTGTTCACCCCTTCGATGTTACAGGCCGGGATATTGCGCCTCGCTGTCGCTTCGAGGTCCAGGGTCTCGTAACCAACGCCAAGGCGCTGCACGATCCTGAGCCTGGGCGCCGCAGCCAGGATCTGCTCGTTCACAGGCTCCATACCAATGACAAAAGCCTCTACGTCTTGCAGCTTCACCAGGTCTTCATCCGAATACAGCCCATCGTCACCGGCCTGGATACGCAGCGCTTCGACGTCGTCCGGAATGATGTCCTCCAGATCGGGTCGGACTCTAAGCAGGTAGGCGATCTTCATGGATTGTCCTCGCCAGGTCCCGGTGCCGCCGGCACCGACCGACCTGCCTGGGTGCACTAGAGCAGGCCACCCTCCGGCGCCGCGCGTGCACGCTGGTTGTAGAGTATGCCAGCACGGCGCTTGACCTCTTCCTCGGAAAGCTCCGCCGGATCCTGGCTGAAGTCGTTGCCGGCCGCCATCCCGCGCGTGACGGCCGGACGCGCCGAAAGCGCCTCGAACCAGCGGCTGAAGTACGCAAATTCCGAGACATCCTGACCCTGGTTCTTGGCTCCCGCGCACCAGGGATAGCAGATCATGTCGGCGATCGTGTAGTCGTCGCCGGCCAGGTAGCGCCGGTCGAAGAGGCGGTTGTTCAGCACACCGTACAGTCGGTTGGCTTCGTCGGTGAAACGCCGCACGGCGTAGCTCTGGTCACCCTCACGATCACCAAGACGGCGGAAGTGGCCGCATTCACCGAGCTTAGGCCCCTGGTTGGCCATCTGCCACATGACCCACTGGATGACTTCGTTCCTGCCGCGGGGATCCTGCGGAAAGAATTGGCCCTCTTTCTCGGCGATGTACATCATCATGGCCCCAGATTCGAACAAGGCGATGGGCTCACCGCCACCCGCCGGGTCGTGATCGACCATCGCCGGCATACGGTTGTTGGGGCTGATGTCCAGAAATTCGGTGGTGAACTGATCGCCCCGGCCGATATTGCACGGGATGATCTGGTAGTCGATCCCAAGCTCCTCGAGCAGAATCGTGACCTTCTTGCCATTGGGCGTCGGCCAGTAGTAGATATCAATCATAGCGGGCATCTCCTTGCCAGACGGAATCATACACCGTTGCCTGTTAGGGTATACGATAATCAATCTGAACTGTATTCACAGGACAAGACCATGTCTTCGGATAATCAGACCAGAACACCGCAGCCGGGTAATTCTCCTGAACAACTAAAATTGGACCTGGCTGAATTCGGCTATTGCCTGGTTGCTGCTGCGCTCGAGGGGGCTGAGCTGGGAGCCGTTCAGAAACGTCTCATCGACCAGGCCAGGGCTGAACTGAATCTTTCCATCGACTACAAGAACCCCGGACACCTCGACAATCAGTGGGTCAATATGCTGATCAACAAAGGTGAGGTCTTTGAGAGACTGGTCCTGCAGCCTCTCATCACACAGCTTGTCGAATACCAGCTAGGGCCTGATTTTCTGCTGTCGTGTTGCGATGCACAGATCAAACACCCCGGAGCAGGCGCCATGCCGCTGCACACTGACCAGTGGTGGATGCCGCCGCCGGCAGATCCTTCAGGCCCACACGCCCAGCCGGCAGCAATCACCCGCAACCAAGGCCGCTCGCTGAATCCTGTCGCCCTACAGTCGCTGATCACACCACCTGCCGTTGTCCTCGCGCTGTACATGGTTACGGAATTTACGGAACAGAACGGGGCCACGCGGCTGATCCCGCGCAGCCATCTGAGCGGTCAGCAACCGGATCCAGCCGTGCCACATCCCGTCGAGACCATTGCGGCACAAGGCCCGGCGGGCACCGCGATCGTGTTTGACGGACGACTCTGGCACGCCGCGGGCCGCAACGACAGTCAATCCAGCCGCTATGGGATCACCTGTGCCTATTGTGGCCCCCAGTTCCGGCCCCTGGAAAACTACACGCGCGGACTGCGCCCCGAAGTACTCCAGAGAGCGGCTCCAGAACTCGTGAGGCGGCTTGGTTTCAAGGCGTGGTCGACCTATGGTCATACGGGTGACCCCGACCTTGACGTGTCGCTGGACGGCGCGCAGACCCTGGGAGCGCTCAAGCCTTAAGAGGTTAACTCGCACACCAGGGTAGCGACCGATGGTCCGGGAACACTGTCGTGCTGACCAACCGTCTACAATCGACAGATCACGGCGAAGGAGAACCGAACGATGACGAATATTACCGCCCAGGACCTGCGCGAACTGCAGTCGCCCATCAAGGAACGCTATCGGACCGATCCGGCCTCCGCCAGCGTCACCCTGTCGGCCTCGGGGGATCTGGACAGCAGCGAGATCGCCTGCAATGTCGACACGGGCCACGCCCTGGTCAAAGCCGGGCTGCATCCGGCCACCGGGGGTGACGGCACCTTTGCCTGTTCCGGCGACATGCTGCTCGAGGCCCTGGTGGCCTGTGCGGGGGTCACGCTGCGGGCTGTCGCGACCGCCCTGGGGATCACCATACACCGCGGGCTGGTGCACGCTGATGGTGATCTGGACTTCCGCGGCACACTGGGCGTGGACAAAGCGGCGCCCGTGGGGTTCGGCAACATACGCCTTAAGTTCGAAGTCGACTGTGATGCCGACGCCGAGGCGCGCGCCACTTTGCTCAAGCTGACCGAGCGCTACTGTGTGGTCTACCAGACCCTGACCCAGGCACCACCGATCACGGTGTCCCTCAATCAGGCTGAAGACGCCACCGCTGATGGTGACTGACTGGTTTTAACGTTGCTGATCTTTCCATTCTGTTTTCGGCCCGGCGACAAAATGATTGTCTTCCTATGCCCATCTTTGATGAGCTCAAGAGCACTCCAGGTGAATCTTGCTGAATGGGTTCTCGTCGTTTGCAACAATCCGAATGTGGAACACAAAGAATGTCGACAATAAGCGAACTCCTGAACAACAACAGCATCATCCTGCTTGACGGTGGTGTCAGTACCGAAATCCAGCAGCGCGGCGTGACGATGGATAACGAGGCCTGGAGTGCGCTTGCCACCAGGACCCACCCGAACGTAGTCCGGGAAGTTCACGAAGACTATATCCGGGCTGGCGCCCAGGTCATCACAGCCAACACCTACTCGACGGCCCGGCATGTTCTGGAAAGTATTGGCCTCGGCGAAGAAACCCGATCCATCAACACGGAAGCCGTGCAGGTGGCCAGAGCCGCCCGCGACAATGCAGCGTCGGAACCGACCTGGATCGCGGGGTCTATGTCGAGCTTCCCACCGTTCAACAGTTCCCACGACGTCACCACGGGCACCTCGGCGGCCGCCAACTACGAAGAGCTCGCCGTAACGCTTGCCGAGGCGGGTGTGGACCTGATCATCGCGGAGATGATGCGCGATTTTGAGAACGCGCCCATGATCATCGAAGCTGCGCTGTCAGTCGACCTGCCGGTCTGGATCGGCTACAGCGCCTGCCGTACTGGGGACGGTACAAACGTGCGGAGCTACCCGTGGCGCAGAGCCGGCGGTGCCACTGTCACCCACGATTTCGGCGAACTGGTCAAGGCGATCACCCTGCTCGGCGGGGAGGCTGCCGGGGTCATGCACAGCCAGGTCGAGGACACCGGACCTGCGCTGGAGATCCTGGCCCGGCACTGGCCTGGTCCGAAACTAGCCTATGCCGAGACCGGTCATCTGATCCCACCGGACTGGACGTTTGACGAGGCCTGCTCGCCGGATGAGTACGCGCTGGCTACCGAAGGCTGGATCACCGATTACGGAATTCAAATCGTCGGCGGCTGCTGTGGAACCCGGCCGGAACACATCCGCCGGCTCAGGGAACGCCTGCCGCGGCAACTGCCGGCCTGATCTTCTCGGGCAACTGAACAGCACTGACCGGGATACCCCAAGGCGGGGGATGCACCTCTGACGCTGTTCCCTTCACAGGGGCGGGTATTTGCCGGCAAGATAATCCTCGCGAAGCGCAAACTTCTGGATCTTGCCCGAGCCTGTGAGGGGAAACCCGTCGACCTGGCACCACAGCACAGGTGTTTTCTGCGGTGAAAGATGCTGGCGACAAAACCCGTGCAGCAACTGTCTGTCGATCACCTGCCCGGCCTCGGGACGGACAAAGCAGGCCACGATCTCGCCCCATTTATCGTCCGGCAGACCGACTACGGCGACTTCAGCCACGCTGGCATGTTCCAGCAGCACGTTTTCGATCTCGGTCGGAAACAGGTTCTCCCCGCCCCTGATGATCATTTCCTTGACCCGCCCTGTGACCCGTACGTAACCACGGGCATCTATGGCCCCGAGATCCCCGGTATGCAGCCAGCCGTTCTCATCGATGGCCTCGACCGTTGCGGACTCGTTGGCGTGGTAGCCGATCATGTTGCAGTAGCCCCGCACGCAGATCTCACCGACGCTATCGATCGCTGCCACCTGGTTGTGCTCGATGCTGCGGATCGACACGGCCGTCTGTGGCATCGGCTGGCCCACTGTGTTGCAGATATCTTCCAGCGAATCGGTGGCATGGTGCTGGGTAATCAAGGGCGACGTCTCGGTCTGCCCGTAAACCGTCTCGAACTGGCAGCCGAAAGCCTCTCGCACGTTGCGCACCAGTTCCGGTGCGACCATCGACCCGCCTGAGACCACCATTTCAACCGAAGACACGTCACGGGGTTCGAGCCTGATCGACTCCAGCAGCCCCACCAACATGGTCGGCACACCCAGAATAGCCGTGACTCTTTCTCTCTCGATCAGGCGCAGGATCGCAGCGGGATCGAACAGCTTGACCAGCAGCATCGGACAGGCGGATTGCAGGCATCCCAACGAAACCATCCCGCAGCCGCTGGTGTGAAACATCGGCATGAAGTTCGACCAGCTCGACTTACCGGTGGTACCACTACGCTGGGCATAAAACCTGGCGTTGTTGGTCAGGCTGCGATGCGCCAGCACGGCACCCTTGGGAAAGCCCGTGGTTCCGGAGGTGTACTGAATCTGGGCGGCATCTGCGGGTCGCACGACCGGCAGTATGGGGGGCTTCTGCCCAACGCGATACAGCGCCTGTGGATCCTGCATGTCGATGATCTCGCGAACCGCCGCCAGCCCGGCAACCGCCTTGTCCGCAATCTCGGCCATCGGGTTACCGCGATAGGACCCGACCTGGAACAAGGCGACCGAGCCCGACTGCTCCAGCACATAGGCGAGCTCCTTGGCCTGGTACGACGGATTGGCCGTCACCAGAACCAGACCGGCAAGCGCGCAGGCGTACTCCATCATCAGCCATTCGGGGATGTTCGGTGCCCACACGGTGATCCGCTCACCCTGGTCGAAGCGGCTTGCCAGTGCCAGAGCCAGCTTCTCGCTGTCGGTCAGCAGCTCGGCATACGTCCATCTGCGGCTGGTTCCGCCATCATCGTCCACTTCAACCAGTGCCGAGGCCCGCGGATGCCGCTTCGCCACGTCCCGCAGCAGACCGCCGACCGTCGTCTCCAGTACGGTTTCATCCCCCAGGGGAGGGATCAAAGACTCTGACAGCTGAAGCTGATACATGGACTGATTCCCGAACCTTTTGGTTATGCAGGCACTGTCAACCAGGCTTTCATCCATTCTCGGGCCTTCCGGCTCGAACATACTATCGCATTCTGCCCCGCTGAGGCGGGTCACAGCGGCGATTACCTCCAAGCTGTGGCACACTCCAAATTCACCCGGTGTGAGCAGCACCAGATGAGGTGACCGATATGGATGATCGCGATCAACAACTCGACCGCGCTGTGGCCAATGCAGTCCGTTCGCGGGCCGAACGGGAACAGGGTTATCGAGCTCAGTCGCTGAAGATACATCCCTGGATCTGTGGGCGCTGTAGTCGGGAGTTCAACCATAAGAACCTTCATGAACTGACGGTCCACCACAAGGACCACGACCATGACAACAACCCGCCTGACGGCAGCAACTGGGAGAACCTGTGTATCTACTGCCACGACAACGAACATGCCCGCCTGGTCGATGCCCATCCCGAGGCAGAGCAAGCCAAGCGCCAGTCTGAGACGGCGACCCACAAGCCGTTCAGCGGACTCGCCCAATTGCTCGGTGATGAGACAGACCCGGAGAACACCAGTTGAGCGAAGCCACTGCAGGTGACGGCAGGCTTGCCGGCAAAGTGGCCCTGATCACTGGCGCCGCGGATGGGATCGGCCGGGCCATCACCGAACAGTTCTCGGCCGAAGGCGCGGCCGTGGCGGTTGCCGACATCAACGCCGAAGGGGCCGAAGCTCTTGCAGCGCGCATTCGGGCTGCCGGCCGCCAGGCGATGGCGATCGCCTGTGACGTCAGTGAGTCGGGTGCTGTACGGCACGCAGTGGAACAATGTGTGGCAAATTTCGGCTACCTGACAACGGTGGTCGGCGGAGCGGCCGTGCTGACCCCGGTCGTACCCATCGACGCATTGTCGGAGGACGACTGGCAGCGTGCGCTCGACGTCAACCTGACCGGCTGTTTTCTGCTCTGCAAACACGCCGTTCCCCACCTCAAAGCCGCCCAGGGAAGCTCGGTCATCCTGATTGCCTCGCAGATGGCCCGGGTGGCGAGTGAAGGCCAGGCTGCCTACTGTGCCACCAAAGGCGCCCTGACCCAGCTGGCCAAGACAATGGCGCTGGACTATGCCGCCGACCGGATCCGCGTCAATACCCTGTCGCCCGGTGGCGTCGCCACCGGCCGGCTGGCAAAACGGTTTGGCAGCCTCGAGCAGGCGCAGCGGATCTGGGGCCCGAAACACCCGCTCGGGCGTTTGGGTGAACCCGAGGAAGTCGCGCGCAGCGCTGTTTTTCTGGCCAGTGAGGATTCGAGCTTCATGACCGGGTCTGACCTTCTGATCGATGGCGGCTACAGCGCCTGGTAACAGCTGAGTACAATCAGCACCCGCCGCTTCCTGGAGATTGACGCACCACGATGACATCTGTTGTCGCACAGACCGAGCGGCTAATACTGCGGCAGTTCCATCCTGGCGATCTTGACGCTCTTACCGAAGTTCTCGGTGATGCGGACGTGATGACTTTCAGTGTCACGGGACCGCTCGCGCGCGCGCAGGTGCAGGAGAAGATCCAGAGTTACGGCGCACACTGGAGCCGGTGGGGTTATGGGCTGTGTGCCGTCGTTCATCGCTGCGACGACAAAGTGATCGGCTACTGCGGCCTGCAACACTTCGACGACATCGGCGGCAGACAGGAGATAGAGGTCGGGTATCGCCTGAACCGGCAGTACTGGGGGTGCGGTTACGGGAGTGAAGCGGCCGGCGCCATCGTCGAGTTTGGTTTTGTTGCCCTGGGTCTTAAAAGAATGATCTCGATGATCGACCCCCGAAATCTTCGCTCTATCCGGGTCGCTGAGAAGATCGGCCTGCACTACGAGAAAGATGCGGACTGTGGCGGCTATGTCGATCGGATCTATGTAATTCAACAACCTGCCAGGCCGGAATTGACTCAAGGCTCTGAGCCAAATGGCGGCGCGACACCACCTTCAGAGTGAATTCCCTGGTCGAAGTCGGACCCAGCGATATGAGGACCCACCTTTGCCCAATCTTGAGGCATCGATGATCAAACATCTCTAGGATTCATCTAGAGTAACAGCCAGCCGACACTGGTTTTCTGTATTTGGGCCCATCATGCGTTCATCATTGCCTTAGGCTACACTCCGGGCTTCCTGACTTGAGCTTCCTGACTTGAGCTTCCTCAGACTTTCTCGGCCATACATACAGCTCGAACAGGATACTCCCTTGCTAACAGTCCTGAATATCCAGTCACCCAGTGCACCGTAAAGCCAGGGCATTGATAGATCTCAATGCCATCCAAAGCAATTACCGTCTTGCTCGATTGACTCACCCCAAGAGTCAGTGTGTTGCAATTGTCAAAGCTGATGCATACGGGCATGGTGCAGTGCGCGTAGCAACACAACTAGATTATGAGGTCGATGCCTTTGGCGTCACCTGCATTGATGAAGCAATCACTCTACGTGAAGCCGGAATCAAGAAGCCTGTGTTACTACTTGAGGGGTTTTTCGATCATAGGGAATTACCGCTGATCTCGAGCAATAACTTTTGGATCACGGTTCATAGTGAATTCCAGATCAGCCAATTGGAGAAAACTTCAGTGGAAAACAGCTTGACCATCTGGCTAAAACTAGACTCAGGCATGCATCGCTTGGGAATATTACCTGAAAACTATGTTACAGCTTATAACCGGCTCAATAGATTGCCACAGGTCAACAACGTTATTTTAATGTCCCATTTTTCCTGTGCTGATGAACTGGATAATCCAACCACCACGAATGAACTGAGCATATTCAAACAGGCAACCAAGGGAATCGACGCCAGAGTCAGCTTATCCAATTCACCGGCCATACTTGGGTGGCTTACACCACCCGGCGAGATTCGGAGGCCGGGACTGATGCTCTACGGAGCCTCACCTTTTAGAACAGAGCACCCCAATGTCAGCGGGCTCATCCCCGCAATGACTCTGCTTTCTGAAGTTATTGCGATACGCAGGATCAATGCAGGTGAGTCGGTAGGCTACGGAGCCGGCTGGACGGCAACAGCACCGACGATAGTAGGTACTGTGGCAATGGGATACGGTGATGGTTACCCACGCTATTCAGAAAATGGAACGCCGGCATTCGTCAGGGGTGTCCGCACGCGGATAATTGGTCGTGTCTCAATGGATATGCTATCTATAGACCTGACCCATGTATCAGGCGCTGACATCGGTACAGAAGTAGAGTTCTTTGGCAAGAATCTGTCGATCAATGAGGTTGCTTCCTGGTCTAGCACTATTCCCCACACGCTAATGACAGGCCTGACAACGCGAGTTCCACGGTACTATGGCCAAGACTAACTAAAACGTTCGGTATCGACGCGGACAGGACAGGCTCTATTCCATCATCTGGTGAGGAACCATGGTATCTGCTCAACCAACACCGAGCATCTGGCGCGCATCGTCTGGCGAGGCGATCTGCCGCCCCATGGACTCGGCCTGCTCACGAACCCTGCGCACCAGATCGCTGTTGGTCGGCTGTCCCAGTTCC
>PVBE011721095.1_pt1 | contig 10123 bp, 7 predicted proteins | sample 1631181 | NCBI WGS metagenome assembly PVBE01 (sample SAMN08397723, study PRJNA350692) | Marine metagenome, whole genome shotgun sequencing project. | isolation source: water | place: Pacific Ocean | collected 2012-04 | reverse complement strand
GATGCTGATTTTGACACGGCGGGTAGGCGAAACCCTGAACATCGGCGATAACATCCAGGTAACAGTCCTGGGCGTCCGGGGGAGCCAGGTACGAATCGGGGTAAAGGCACCCAAGGATGCGGCTGTACACCGCGAAGAAATCTTTGAGCGGATACAGGATGCCGACGAACAGGGCACAGAGGTTTCGGACGAACCGGGGCCCTGAAGAAATGTGTTAACGGAGAGGTGGCCGAGCGGCTGAAGGCGCTCCCCTGCTAAGGGAGTATGGGGTTTATAGCTCCATCGAGGGTTCGAATCCCTCCCTCTCCGCCAGAAACCCAGCGATCGTGTCGGGAATCCTTTTCTTCCTCTGTGCTTACGGATTTGTGCTCTCGATATAAAGGCTGGGGAAGATCCAAGGTCGGTCCGAGCTGGATACCCATATGCTAATATCCTCGGTCTTTGTGTGGAATCACTGCACCTTCAAACGCTTTTTTCAGCCCCAACATGGACAAATTAATCGATTCATCTTTCGAGCGCCTCATCCAAGAGGATGAGCGATTGAAAGCCTTCAACGATACTGTTCCTGTCGGGATTTTGGTAATAGAAGTCGAAAGTGGCAGGCCTGTCTATTCCAACCAGTTCTTTCGTGAACTGCTTGGAGCTGATGGCGATCAGGTTCTCGGCCAGTCCTGGGCGAATTTTTTTGTCGACGCTCAGGAGCGCGAGAATCTGATGGTTAAGTTCTCGGTTGAGGATGAGGTGAGAAATTTCGAATTGCGGTTGCGCCGCATCGATGGGGAGGTTATGTGGGGGTTGGCCTCGATGTCGGAAATTCCGGTAGAAGAGGAGAGTTTGTTGCTTTTCGCGTTTGTTGATATCACGCGGTTAAAAAGTGCCGAGGCGGCAATTCAGCATCTTGCCGATCATGATCAGCTGACAGGTCTCCCCGCCCGTCGCTTGCTCCAAAGCCGGCTTGATCAGGCGATAGTTCGGGCCGACCAGACTGAAGCGCAAATAGGCGTTTTCTTTATCGACTTGGATGGGTTCAAGAACATCAATGACACCTTCGGCCATAACATTGGTGATCTTGTGTTGAAGGAAACAGCAAATCGTTTGGCCGATAGCGTGCAAGAGGAAGATATGGTTGCCCGACTGGGCGGCGATGAGTTTCTGATCGTCGCTGAAGAGCAGGGTAGTCAGAGCGCAGAATCGATTGGCAAGTTGGTTCTTCAGAATGTAAGCCGGGCGATCGAAACAACTGAAGGTGAGGTTACAATCAGCGCGAGTATCGGCATTGCACTCTATCCAGACAATGGCTTGACACCCGAGGAGCTTATCAAGGCTGCTGATAATGCAATGTATGGGGTCAAAAAGACTGGCAAGGGTGCCATAGCATTTGCGTAATAGGCTTTTCAGGTTTTTGTTAATTGGCCAGGGTCAGTCCGGACTAAGATCACAAAAAGTACTACTGAGGTACCGTCAGGAAAGTAAGACTCTCTGAGAGTTCGGATCCCTCCTTTTCCGCGACACGATATTTCTGATTGACGATGCGTCAAAACGGCGTTTCTGACGTGGTAGAATTCGCAGCCTTCCCAGTACGCGCCCGTAGCTCAGTTGGATAGAGTGCGTGGCTACGAACCACGAGGTCGGGAGTTCGAATCTCTCCGGGCGCGCCATAAAAACAACCACTTACAGCCATTTGAGAAATCCCATCCTTCCACTGGATTAGGTAGTCAGGTTGATACAAGCACTACTTGGGCGGTAGTGTGGACTCTTTTCTGTGGTGAGCAGTCCGTAGGTGAGCACTGATTGAGACTTGGGTAAAACTGTAAAGGTCTAGAAGTGTCTCCTTTAGGGCTCGATCTCATATTGCTTTACCAAATGCAATTTCAAGCATCGCGTTCCGGATAGCATCAGGCATTCCCGGGTCGTAATGAGTATGGGACGCTCCTTTTATAATCTGGCATGTTGTTTCTAGTGCATAAGTTTCACTATCAGTGCGTTCACCGGTGTCTTCACCGTTTTCTAATAATTTTTCGATAACTTCGTGTGCACAAGCAGGAGGGCAGAGCATATCGAACTCACCGGTTATCAATCGTATTTTATTCGGTAAAGATCGAACAAGTTCTTTGTGACTTTCAATAGAGGTAGTGCCCGCAGTATTCCCGTTAATTTTCGCAACTGCCATGTCCAGAAAGTTTTTCGAGTTAAGGTCCGACTCAGCCGAGTTCAAACTTCTATAAAAACTCAACCCCAACTTAACGATATCCTCATTCGAAGTAAGCAACTCGTTACTGGTAGTCGAATTAGGATTGTCGATGCCATTTTGGGCCACTACACTCGCACCCAAAGTATCCCATTTCAACCAGCTAGCCGCTGCTTTTCTACTTTTCTCTGGAATATCGCACGTCATCAATTCCCAGTATCGATTAACGAGCACTAGTCCGGGATTTTCGGTTTTTTCCAATCTTTCTAAATCAGCGCGTGTTTTATACCCAACATGCCCGACAAATTCGTGCCACTCGGCAGGGTAATATTTTCCTTTCCCGTTTCTACCATCCCCATAGTCGTGGTCCAAATCCTTTTCGCGAATCAGCCACAATCCGCGCAAAACCAAACCAGAAACAGTGCTCCCAAAATGTTTCGCGGCATAGGCTAACCCAAGCGCGGCACCGTTCGAGCCTCCGTAAACGACAGCCCAGTTGTCGATACCGAAATGCTGTCTTAGAACTTCACAATCTATAATGTTTGCATCAATGCCGGTGGAAGCAACCGTCCCAGTCATACCAATAGTCGTTTCCATGTTCGATCGTCCCCACCCACGCTGATGAAAATAAATTATTCGAAATTTAGAACGTATCTCACCATTAAAAATCTCCAGCCTGTGTTCCTCATTATCCATTGGGCCCCAGCCACCGTGCAGGAATAGCAGCGGTGCGCCATCTGGGTTTCCGAGTTCAACGGTATAAAGAGAGAAGCCATCTTTTACCTCGACCATCGATATTTGTGAATTATGAGCGAATTGGGACGCCATTTTGGTTTTCCGAGAGTAACGAGAATTGACAGCGAATAGTTTTAAGATATCGTAACTGTACTACGAAATCATACACTGTTGCGGCAAGACAGCCCCACACCAGTAGACTCTAGGACGCACTCAAGTAATTTTCGAGATAAAGAGATTGAAACCGTTTGATATCCATCTATGTAATACGTCAAATAGAGAAATGTTTTTAAATGACTGTGTCGAGAGGAAATCTTCGGAGTTCAGTTCAGAATCGAAGAGGTGGATGGTGAGCCACCCAGAGCATCAATATTTCTCTGAACGCTCAATCAAAAACTTAGTTGGGTCTGAGGGAGAGTTGCAGAACACCTTGGAAAGGTTAGGTGATGTTAGTCCGGCTACTACTAAGCGATACTACAGGCCGAAGCCAACAGTAGTCACTACTTTATCGTCCCAAATAAAATAGGGAATCCCGCCGTTATAGGCGGGAAACTCTTTGAAACTCAGAAATATTCGGGATGGCCGTTGTGCAATAGTGTCGTAAATCTTAGTGTGAAGGTCGCTTTCGAACGCGTGGCTACGAACCACGAGGTCGGGAGTTCGAATCTCTCCGAGCGCGCCATAAAATTAAGGGCTTACGACTGATCAACGAGCACTCGTCGTTTCCCAAAAAATAGGGACATCAAAGCGGTACGGGTTTATGTGCTCGAGGTCGCTCGCAAATTCTATAAATGACCATGCCACTTACCGCGGCAATAACAATGATACCTCCAAGCAGAGAATTGGCGCTTGGAATTTCGGCTAGCACTAACCAAGCCAAGAGTACAGACAAAATTGTTTCTAAAGGTACAGCTAACATGAATTCTGCTGCACGGATATGGCGAGTTGCGACCACAAAGAGCGAATAATAAATCGGCGAAACTAGGCCACCCCATAAGAAAAGAATTACGATATTTTCGCTACTCAACGACGGACCGTTAAATGAGAAAGGAAACGCAATTGCAGCTGCTATAAGGCTGCCTACCGCAAACATGGGGATCATGTTTAGACCGCGACCCCAGCGCAGAATGACAGCAAATATGGCAACGGTGACTGCGCATCCAATGCCTAGGCCGGCACCTTTCATGCTACCTGCATTTAGATGACCAACGACCATCAAGGCGACACCAATTGCAGCTCCGATCATAGCGACCCAGGTAACTTTCTGAATTCTTTCCCGTAAAGTGACCCAGGCAATCAAGGCTGTCAGGATCGGAATTAATGCAAGAATAAACATGACGTCCGCAATCGGCGAATTGTGAAGCGCCATAGTCAGAAAGAGCAGGCTTAACCCAAAAGCTATGGCCCCAAAAATACCTGGCCAGCCAATTTTCTTGAAAGCATTTATAACACCCGATCGGTAGGATACCGTAAGGCCCAAGCACAACATTAATCCGATCAGCAGGTGTCGCCAAAATACAATCTGCCAATCTGTCATATCTGCTAGTGCGCGGATAAAGACGCCATTGAAGCTAGCCAGCGTTGCCGCTGTTATGAGGGTTACAAATGCCAATGGGTATCGCATTGAGGCAATCAGCCTTAAGTGTAGGATTTGAAGTTTGTATTTTTGGTTAGTTATAAATCTTTTGATACCACTATCTTATTCCGGCTTGGCGGAACCCTTTAATTACTCCCTGGATGGCACGCAAGCCATTCATGTCGAATCTGCCCGAGTCTCCTGGATGGGTGAGAAGTCTATGAGCGTATCGTCTTTCTCAAAGGGGTCGAGAAACCTAACTGCCTCGGGGGAGAGATCACCATTGATTATTAGATTTGCTGGAAATGAGCCTCCAAGTTCTGGAGCAATATTTTCAGTGGCACAAATGCCGACCTCCCCATCTGGATCGGAAATCTGAAATAAAAGAATGACTGGCTGGAAAAAATTCAGGCTCCCGCAGGAGCCTGAATCGATCCTAGCTTGGTATCTTTTACGGTAACCACGAGCGCCATACAGACTCGTTGGCTTCCATCCATTCTGCAACTACTTCGTCGACGTCGCGCTTATTGACATCAACTTCGTAGATCATCACTGCCTGCTGGGCGTTGGTGAGGCGGTGATTTTGCAGTACCTTCACCACGTCGGGATGGTCCTCGATAAATTTTGGGCTCCCTATTTTGATGCAAATGTCCGGCGCCCAGTTGGTCGCGGGCCACTTCGCTTCATCGTACTCGGGCAACTCGACCTCCACTAGATCGAGGGCAGCGAATATCCAGTGCGGCGTCCAGGCATAGGCAAGGAATGGTTCGCCACGCTTGTGCTTTGCCATTAATTCTGCCCAGTGCGAGGTTTCAGAGCCCATTAACTGTGCGTTAAAATCGACGCCGAGTAAATCGAGGCGCTTCTGGTCTTCGCACAACCACGCCACTGACGGGCAACCAATCATGTTGCCTCTGTCGCCAGATTCGAGACTTTTGAACACATGCTTATACTTGTTCAAATCTTTATATGTTTTCAAATCCGGCGCCGAGGCCGCTATGCCGCGTGATGAATCGCCTTCGATAACGTAACGCGGCACCCAATAGCCACTGCCTCCGATGATCCCGGTATCCGCGATGGTTTTCAGCGACCCATCGCCACCGTATTCCTCGAGGATTTCGGATTTGATCGGGTTATAGGAAGGCCACACCTCGGAATAGTAATCGACGTCACCTGCGCGCATGGCTTCCCAGACCCCAGGACCGCCAGGCATAGTAGGCTTTTTGATTTTGTAGCCCATTTCGTTTTCGAGTACGTATTGTATGGTTCGTTCAGTAACGATTTGACCGGTCCAGTCCAGATCGGGCACGGTTAGACGCTTACCTGCCTGGGCTGAGGATAGGGTGCCGAGACACATGGTTAGTGCTGCAAAAGCCAGTATGGCCTTTAGTTTTGACGACATGTTACTCCTCCTCTTTTTGCTGTGATTACTTCGCCTATTAAGGCGCTTCCTAGTAATGCTAACACATTTGTTGCGGTATTTTGATCGTATAAAGCTTAGGTCAATCCCATGGCTTCACGTTGAGATTTAGTCCACGCCTGCGAGATTCTATCGAGGATGATGGCAAGCATCACGATCCCTATCCCCGCTTGCAGAGAAAGTCCGAAGCTGGCGGTATTCATCCCCGTGAATACATCCAATCCCAGTCCTTTGCCACCGATCAACGGTGTTATTACTTCCATCGCCAGCGCCATCATAATGCCCTGGTTGATGCCGACCATAATCGCAGGGATCGCCATTGGGATCTTGACCTTAACCAAGGTTTGGGTCGTCGACGCGCCAAACGAGCTGGATACTTCATTGATCTCCTCGGGCAATTCGCGGATGCCCAGGGTCGTGCAGCGCACCAGTGGGGGCAGCGCATAGATGACTGTCGCAATCACTGCGGGAATCTGTCCACCGCCGAACAACATGATGACTGGCACCAGATAAACGAATACCGGCATGGTCTGCATCGTATCGAGCACCGGTTTGAGTAACGCATCGACGGTGCGGTTATAGGCGGCCAAGATGCCGAGCGGCACACCAACGATGAAACAGATCAGCACCGATACCGTGACCGTTGACAACGTAATCATGCCTAAGATCCACAGGTCGGTGGTGCCGATGAACAGGAATCCAATAGCCGTTGCGATAGCCAGCCCACGACCCCCGATCAAAAGAGCGATACAGGTGAAGATCAGGGACGTATACCACCATGGTAATCCTTTCAAGAATATGTTCAATGGATTGATCAGACCAAAATAGAGACTTTCTTTAATCCACGTGGTGATCCCATAGAACACTTCGTTGGTGACCAGTTCGTCCATGTACTGGTTGACCGGTGTGCGGAACCGGTACTCCCAGGCACGCGGGAACTTACCGAAAAGATCAGTATAGGTGTCGAGCAGCATCATGGCCGTGATTAGCACGATGCTCGCGATCAGAAAACTGTGGGCGAACAAGATTTCCCGCAGTTTGACCGAGGTTTCCGAATCGTAAATCGTCGCCAGCTTGCAAGTGCCGGTTACAATCACCAGGGTTGCCAAGTTCCCTGCATAGGAAATCTGACGCCAGGCCCAGTCGATGCCGTACTCGATATAAAGGATGGGTTTGACCTGCTCAAGGCCTTGTGGGAAAAGTCGAAAGACGTGATCGTACCGGCTTTCGCTGGTTTGCTCGGTCTGCCCCATCGCATTAGTGATGCGATCGAGCACGATGGCCATCAATACGATCGCAAGCCCGCCCTCGAGTGCCTTGCCAACGTTGAGTCTCATCATACCCCGCAGCACGATATCCCCGAGTCCAGGCGCGGCGATAAATGTCGCTAATACCACGAGGGCTAAGGCCATCATGACAGTTTGATTAATGCCGAGCTTTATCGCCGGCATTGCCATCGGGATCTTGACCTTAATAAGCGACTGGATTTTTGTTGCCCCAAAAGAGGTCGCAGCCTCGTCGATACCAGCGGGCACCTGGCGGATACCCAGGTTGGTCAGGCGTACCACCGGCGGCAGGGCGTAAATCACCGTTGCGAGAATCGCGCCGGGTGCACCCAGGCCAAACAGGTAGAACGCAGGTATCAGATAAATGAAGGCCGGCAAGGTCTGCATCGTATCAAGTATGGGTTTGATGATCGTCTCGAAACGATCGTTCTGCGACGCCATGATGCCGACGAGCACGCCAATCATGACCGAAATTGCGATCGAGATGCACATCAGAGCCAGCGTTTCCATCGCTGCGTCCCACATATCGAGCACCAGCCAGGAACCGACCGCGAAGACTGCAAGCAGTCCAAGCCGCAGCCCACCGTAAGCGAAGGCCGGCAGCACCAAAATCACGAAAACAATCTGCCACTGGGTGAAGGTCAGCCAATCGACCATTAATTCGTAAAACCAGGTAACCCCGGCTCCTATTGCGCGGGTGGTGGGCTGGATGAATGGTCGTATCCATTTGTCAACTTGGTTGACTTTGTCGACAAAAGGAAAGGCTTCGATCCAGCTTTTGGGGAAGACGGTTTCGGTACCGTGGACTTTCCAAACCGCAAGCGATATCACCAGCGCCGCGCAGGTCAGCACCCAACCACGGTGTTCTTCCCAGGCTTTTTGTAACAGAGGGCACCGCTGGTTTTCGATGACTCTGCTCATGGGTTTGCACCCCAACTAGAGGTGTTGATTAGATTGTCGTTGATGATCCACGCCCCCAATGATCCAGGATCAGTATACAGCCCCGTTGAGTTCGGTCTAAGATAGCGTCAGAAAAGCCGCACAACGCTATTACTATGCCAGAAACACCTAAGATCATCTGCAAGAATGTCTGGAAGATATTCGGTTCCTATCCCGAGCGGACGCTGGAAAATCTCGACTATTCCTTGTCGCGAGCTGAGGTGCAGGCGCAGACTGGACACGTGATCGGCGTCAACGACGTCTCTTTTGACATCAAGAAGGGCGAGACTTTTGTCGTTATGGGTCTCTCGGGCAGCGGTAAATCGACCCTGGTGCGTTGTATTTCACGGCTGATCGAACCCACTGCCGGAGAGATATTTGTCGACGGCGAAAATATCATGACTTATAACAATGCCCAGCTTACCGAGTTGCGCCGATTTCGCATGAGTATGGTATTCCAGCATTTTGGTCTGTTTCCGCACCGCAAGGTCATAGATAATATTTCCTTTGGCCTGGAAATCCGCGGTATGGATAAGAAGGTCCGCAAGGCCAAAGCGATGGAAGTACTCGAAAAAGTCGGCTTGCACGGTTGGGCCGATCACTACCCACGCGAACTTTCTGGCGGTATGCAGCAGCGCGTCGGACTGGCGCGCGCAATGGCGGTAGACCCCGAAATTCTGATGTTCGATGAGCCTTTCAGCGCGCTGGACCCGCTGATTCGCCGCGAAATGCAGGATGAATTGCTCAACATCCAGGCCGAAGTCCATAAGACCATGATGTTTATCACCCATGATTTCCTGGAAGCGATCAAAATGGGCGATCGCATTGCGATCATGAAAGACGGAGTCGTGGTACAAATCGGCACTTCTGAAGAAATTGTGACTGATCCGGTTGACAACTATGTGCGAGAGTTCACTGAAGATGTACCGCGTTACAAAGTGTTGAGCGTTGGTAAGATTATGCGCGATGCCTCCGATCAGGTGCTTAACAACGGTACCGCACGCGTCAACGCACACGCCAAGCTGGATTCATTAATCGATATCGCAACGAAATGCGATGGACCGCTCGCGGTCATCGATGACGATAATCAGATCATTGGCGAAATTGACCAGACAATGATTCTCAAGGCCATGGACAGCCGGTAATAAACAGCTAATCAGTCGGGTCTCATTACTCGTCATCTGGCCGGATTAAAGGATCACTTACGGACTGTCTCAGAAAGATTCGGACAGTCGTCAACTTCAACTACGCAACAGTACTATCGGAACGAGCCTACTGTCGTCCTACCGCTTGCCCATACAAAGTAGTCCAGACTATTTTAATAGGGTAGAAAAACGCCCAAAGCGGAAACTCATTGGGCTACCCAATGTACAATTCTTCCCGGGTACCAAAAAATATTGGCTCCCGTAGGAATATCGGCCAGCACAGCCCAATTTGGATCGAATGACCCGGTCAGAATGGGTAATGGGTAATGGGTTAGTGGGTTTCTTGCTCAATGAAGAAAAAAGGAGATTGTGAAAAAAGATGCTGGAAGCTATTGATCAAAAGACCAAAATTCATAGTTTGATCCTTCTGTTCTGGGCCTTTTTCTGGTTGCTCAATGGGGGAGACAAGTTCTTTAATGGTGAGTTCACATTCGTTGATATGCCGGGAGTGACCAAGGCGGTAATTGTCAACGCGGATATGGATAAGGTTTTTGAGATCAAGGGAGTGGAGGCCATTGGCTGGTATGGCGTAAATCGTGATGCCAAAATGATTAACTACTTCCAGAGACTATATCTTCCTTCCTGGTCTGCGCTGACGGCGCTGTACACGCTGGCTGTATTGGAAGTTCTGCTTGGACTTCTTTTCGCAAGAATCTTCATCGAAGAATTTCGAAGTTTAGAGAAATCCTCTGCACTGATTAAGAGTCGAATTTTGCATCGCTTGGCATTCAAATTGGGCATCATCATCTTTATTATTTTCACTATCCTCGATGT
>PVBE012055410.1_pt1 | contig 10124 bp, 9 predicted proteins | sample 1631181 | NCBI WGS metagenome assembly PVBE01 (sample SAMN08397723, study PRJNA350692) | Marine metagenome, whole genome shotgun sequencing project. | isolation source: water | place: Pacific Ocean | collected 2012-04 | reverse complement strand
TGAGCAGTTGCCGCATTTCACAGCGACTTTTGACCCCATTGATTAGCGGATCACTTCACCCCTTCGGTTGCGGGCAGTCTTGCCTGTGAATCCTCCAGCCCCCCATTTACTGTCTTCGGATTGTCCTACATGTGGAGGGGCATATCTTCTGGAGTTGAAGGTTCGAGAGACGCTCTCGCTGCGAGTGGGTCGCTTGGGCGAACTGATAGTTGAGCCAGGCAGGTACCTCTACGTGGGATCAGCCTATGGGTCCGGTGGGATCGCGGCGCGTGTGGCACGACATCTAAGGCCTGGTCGGCGCCGTCTTCATTGGCATATTGACTACCTGAACGCGGCCACCGGCGTGGAACGGGTCTGGGCGGTGCCACATGGGAACGAGTGCGAGGTGCTCAGTATGCTTCTGGACAACCAGGAGATATCCGTTCCCTTCGTTGGTTTTGGGAGCTCGGACTGTGGTCGGTGTGCAGCGCATCTGATCCTCGCCAGCGATGGCCTATCACCGGTGGATGTCCTCGGCGACGAGACCGAAGTGCTCCAGGTGATGGGCGGTGCGGAAATCTGACCGTGCTGTCTCATGAAGCGCGCCACGTCGACGGGCGTGCTTTCGTCCCTGGGCATCGAGCCAATGCCGACGGCACCTCCGGGCTCCTCTTGACGGCTCTCAGATGAAGACAAGAGCTCTGCAAGAGCCGCGCACAGCCGTCTATGGCGCCCAGGGGGTGGCTACCTTGAATCAGCGTTCCGGCTCATCTTCAGGCCATTAAGCATGGCGTCTACCAGCCAATGCAGGTGTTCTTTCCGCTCGGCGACCCCTTCTTCAGACATGGGATCAAGCCCCCAACTCGCCCCCAGCACCGGACCGTAGGTGAAGAAGTTGATGACTGCCCCGGAGAAGGTCAGGAAGAGGTGTCGAGCGGCGAGCGCTCCCTCCGGTGGTGTGAGTCCCTCTAGAGCCCGCTCGGTCCACTTGAGCAGAGGCTCCATCCCTCTTCGCACAAGGTCTGTGTCAGCGTCGGACCGTCCGCTCAATCGCCGTTGCATGAGTCGCGGGAAGTTTCGATTCTCGTCGATGTAATCCACATAGGCGTCTGCCAGGTAATGCAATCGTTCGGCGATGCTGCCCCCACGCGCAAACGCCTCCTCGAGGACGATATGGTGTCCCTCATAATACGTCCCGACCACCCGCTCGAAGAGGGCGTCCTTACTGTCGAAATAATAGAAGACAAGCGCCTTGTTTACGCCTGCTCGCTCCGCGATATCGCGAACGCTTGTCCCGTCAAAGCCCAACTCACCAAAGAGTGAGTCTGCGGCCTCGAGAATCATCTTGGCGCGGGCGTTCTGACCGTTCTGGTGATTGGCTGCTTCGCTCACTTTCGACCTCCTGTGGAGACGCATTCTGGCAAATTTTAACCGATTGGTCAAAAGATATTGACCGATCGGTTAAAATTGTGGTTAAAATGTTGCCAGTTCAACGAGAAAAAGGAGAAGAACGATGGGAATCGCGCTGAAACTAAAAGGCCAGTCGAAGATCAAAGGCGGTGCCATCATCAGCCAGATGTTGGCCACTGAAGGCGTGGACGCTGTCTTTGGAATCATCGACGGAACGTACATGGGCATGTACTCGGCCTTCGGTGAGGATGGCATTCGACTGGTCACGCCTCGCCATGAGACCAGCGGTGTGCATATGGCGGGTGCATATGCCCGGGTCTCCGGTAAGCTGGGGGTCGCGATCGCAAGCAATGGTCCAGGGGTAGCTAACGCCCTGCCTGGCGTGGCCGTAGAGGAGGCGGAGGGCAACCGCGTGCTCCTTATCACCTCCAGTCGGCGGCACGGAATCGTCCAGCCCGACAGGGGGGGGACCTTTCAATGCTTCGACCAGACCGGGGTGATCGGGGCCATGTCCAAGTGGAGCGTGGCTGTCCCCTCCGGAGAGCGGATCGCGGAGATCATGCGCCGCGCGCTCCGGCTCTGTTACACCGGACGTCCAGGCGTGGTGCATGTGGACGTCCCCGAAGACATCATGAACGGCGCATTTCCCCGGGATCCGTCCTGGTTTCGGCCTGTGGAACAATACCGTGTCACCGAGCCACTCACACCCACTGCGTCTCAGGTAGATAGGGCATTGGAGATGCTGGCAGCCGCGAAAAAGCCGCTCATCCATGTTGGTTCAGGGGTGGTTCACGCGGGCTGTTGGGACCAGGTCATGAGCCTGGCCGCGGAGCATAAAGTCGCCCTCACGACGTCGTGGGCCGCGCGCTCCGCTGTGGACGAGCGTGACCCGCACACCATCCCTATGTGGGCGGTTGGCGCTGTCCGCAGAGTGCGGACAGAGGCGGACCTTGTGCTGGTCCTGGGTTCACGACTGGGTGAGACGGATTTCTGGGCGAAGCCTCCCTACTGGGCGCCAGCTAAGAAGCAGAAGCTCATTCAGGTGGATCTGGACCTTGAGCATCTCGGGAACAACCGCCCCGTGGATCTGGCTATCCAGGCCGATGTGGGTGCATTTCTGGACGCTCTCCTCGCAAGTAAACGAAATGGTCCGGCTGACCTCCCGGAGCGCAGCCGTTGGCTAGAGGCTGTGGCCAGGGATGTGTCGAGCCGCCGGAAGACGTTGGACAAGCACCTCTCCAATGACGCGACCCCGATGCATCCCGCGCGGATCCCTGAGACCTGTCAAGAGGTCCTAGACGATGACGCTGTGGTGGTGGTGGATGGCGGGAACACGTCAATCTGGTCTCATTTCTACCATGAGGTGCGCGTACCAAACACCATGGTGGGTACCGCCAAGATGGGGATGCTTGGTGCGGGTGTGGCTCAGGCCCTGGGAGCCAAGGCTGCCTTTCCTGATCGCCAGGTCGTCTGTCTCATCGGGGACGGTGCCTTCGGCTTTCATCCACAGGAGGTGGAGACCGCCGTTCGCGCCGACCTTCCCGTCGTCTGGATTGTCTTCTGTGACCGGCAATGGGGCATGGTAAAAATCAATCAGCACTTCGCCCTGCGCCCCGTCAAGACGCTTCTCAAGAAGACGCTGCCGGCCGAGGAGTGCATCAACACCGACCTCAGCGAGATTCGTTTTGACGAGATGGCCCGCTCGATGGGGGCGCATGGCGAGCGCGTCTCGGATCCCGCAGAGTTGGCTGGAGCGTTGGAGAGATCATTGAGCTCCGGCAAGCCCGCCGTGATTCACGCTGACGTCGACAGGGTGGCGCATCTGTGGGCGCCGAACCTCAAGACCTTCAAAGATATGCACGACGAGCCGTCAGGACGATGAGGGAAGGGGCGGTTCTCATAACAGGAGCCTCGGGCTATCTGGGCTCGCTGGTGGTGCGTAGGCTCGCATCAGGCGCGGAGAGGCCTGCGAAGATCGTCGCCACCGACGTCAGGGATACGCCTCCTTCAGAGCGTCTGGAGGGTGTGCATTACCGACGGCTCGACGTGACTGACGTCGCAGACTTTGGGTTGATCGCTGAGGAGGGCATCGACACCATCGTTCACCTCGCGGCCATCGTGACGCCTCCACCTGGCGACAGCCGAGCGATTCAGCATGCGGTCGATGTTGTGGGGACCAGGAACCTCCTCGCTGCCTGCGCGCGCTACAAGGTGAAACGTCTCGTCTACACGAGCTCCGGCGCGGCCTATGGGTACCACGCAGATGCCCCCGATCGGCTCAAAGAAGACGAGCCGCTTCGGGGTAACGAGGTCTTCGCGTACGCGCATAATAAGCGCCTCGTTGAGGAGATGTTGGCTGAAGCTCGCGAGAGCTGCCCCGCCCTGGAGCAGCTTGTTTTTCGAGTTTCGACGATCCTGGGAAAGAGCGTCTCGAATCAGATCACCGCGATGTTTGAGCGGCGCCTTGTGCTGGGCCTGTGGGGGGCGAGGAGTCCCTTCTGCTTTATCCTCGACGAGGACGCCGCTGATTGCCTCGCGTATGCGGTCTTCGACGGTCCCCCCGGGATCTATAATCTGACCGGAGACGGGGTGATGACCCTGCGAGAGATCGCCGCCGCCATGAAGCGGCGCTACGTCTCATTGCCGACGATGCTCGTTCGCGCGGCCCTGTCCATCGCCAAGGCCCTCAAGAAGGGGGCGTACGGCCCAGAGCAGACCCTTTTCTTGCGTTATCGTCCGGTCATGGACAACGCACGCATCAAGGGGGAGTTGGGGTGGGCCCCTTCCCACACGAGCCGTCAGGCCTTTGAGGTATATCGACGCTCCCGCAGCGAGGGAGGTCTCATGGTGGAGCATGCCCATGGAGCTTAGAGATAAAGTCGTCGCCCTCACAGGCGCGTCGGGTGGGATCGGCACTGCCCTGGCGGTCGCCTTGAACCAGCAGGGCGCCCGTCTCGCGCTCCTGGATGTGGACGCTGAGGGTCTTCGTCAGCTTCGGGCCGCACACCAATGGGCAACCCCCCCACTGCTGCTCCCCGGTGACATCACAAATGAGGCGTCATGTGTTGCACAGTTCCAGGCGATCACGGAGCATTGGGGCGGGGTAGACGTTCTCGTCAACAACGCCGGCGTTTCGCATCGGAGTCTCTTTGAGGAGACAGAGAAGAGCGTGTTGCGAAAGGTGATGGAGGTGAACTTCTTTGGTGCCGTCAACTGCACCCAGGCTGCTCTCCCATCCCTCCTGGAGCGAAAAGGAAGCGTCGTCGCTATTTCTAGCGTAGCCGGTTTCGCTCCGCTCGTGGGGCGGACGGGTTACTGCGCTTCCAAACACGCGCTGGAGGGCTTTATGGGAGCCCTTCGGTCAGAGATTGGCCACCGCGGCGTCGGCGTGTTGGTCGTCTGCCCTGCGTTCACCGACACCCGCCTCAAGGAGAGAGCGTTTGGCGGTGACGGAGAGACCCTCAACAGTCAGGCGCGTGCGGTCAGTGGTCGAGTGCTCACCCCGACAGAGGTCGCCACGGGGGTGATCCGCGCGATAAGGCGCGACCGTTGCCGGCTCCTCCTCCCTGCAGTCTCTCGGATCTCCTACTACCTCTCCCGACTTATGCCGGGCCTCTATCAACGGCTCATGCTCAGGACACAACGGGTCGAGTTTCCCCTCGAGAGATAGCTCTCAGCAGAACACAGGCTTTCAGGTGTAGTGATGTTGGCCTGAGAACCCTGAATCCAGGGTTCATGAGAACCCCTTTCTTTTCGGGTTGGCCTGGTCGCTTCTGTCCCGTCACCTACCGACATGGCGTCGGACACAGAGATGGAGGCGTGCTCGGAGTGCGGAGAATTGGTGGCGCGCGCGCGGCAAGTCTCAGACGCCACCATCTGCCCGACATCAGCTATCTCTTCGTCAACGCGCTTGTGGTGTCTCGCCATCTTCTCTTTGTCATCGCCCCTCAACATGAGCGTCGTCTTCGGTTCCCCGCCCCCCATAGTGGCAAGAACGCCTGACGATGGTCGTTGACATTGCCCACTCAGCAAAATACGCTGCAGGGGTATAGGTACCAACCATGATGATTCGAAACCTTCAACGTGTTCTGAGTGCGATGGCCCTGGTGATGGTCATCCTCGTCGCCGCGCCCGCCGGTGGGCCGGGTCAGCTGCTGTATTTCTGCGCGATGACGGGTCAGTTGGGGGCCAGGTGCTGCTGCAAGGCTGAGGCCTCGCAGGATACCGCCTCCTCCGCCTCACTGACCGTGGCGCCATGTTGTGAGATCGTTGGCGCTGACGAGGGGCTCGCCCCCGCAGCGGTGAAGCTGGTTTCACCGCGACTCAAGCCCCCGCAGTTTGTTGCTGTGCCCTGCTCGCCGAACTGCCATCGTAGAGTGCTCCGGACCGTCGCGCGCTTCGTTCTGCCGCATGGCTCCCGCGGGTCACCACCGGGCACCGGACCACCCACCTTTATCAGGCACTGCTCCTTCCTGATTTGAGCCCTGCACGGCTTCGACCTCCGGGGTCCGGGCACGGGTGTGTCTGGCGCCTCTGTGCGACCGGGCTCGCCCGCCCGGCTCGTTTTCGAACCGACGTGCAGGAGCAGGAGTATGCAAACTCGAACATCACGGTGCGCTGGATGGCGGCGACACCTTCTTACGGCAGCTTTACTGCCATCCCTCGGTGGCTGCATGGCGGCCACCCAGGTCTCACATCACACAGCGATGGGCTTGGCGATGGCTCGTGGTGCGTCGGTGGAGGCGCCGGACCCAACTGAAGACCCTTTTCCGGGTGTCGCCACCCTCGAACGGGAGCGGCTCATCGACGAGGTGCTCCGCCGTAACCCCGGCGTCGAATCAGCGCGGCAGGCGTGGCGTGAAGCGCTCGCCCGTTATCCGCAAGTGACGGCGTTCGCCGATCCCACGTTGAGCTACGAAGCAGCCCCTGGCACCCTCGCCTCTGAACACGGTTACGGGCAGGTCATTCGCTTGAATCAGCGCTTCGAGTGGCCTGGAAAGCAGGCGCTGCGGGGTGCAGTCGTGTTGGCTGAGGCCGAGGCGAGGGGCGAGGTCCTCGAGCGGGTCCGCCTCCGGCTTCGCACCACAGCATCGGTCCTTTATGACGACTATTTTGTGGTGCGGAGGGCGCTGGAGATCAACCGGGTACACCAGGCGCTCGTCACCGCTCTTCGGCGAAGTGCCGAGGCACAATACGGCGCCGGACGCGGCTCCCAACAGGATCCGATACAGGCCGATGTGGAGCTCGCGCTGCTCCAGCGGGAGCGGCTTGCGCTCGTTGCCCGTGGGCAGGTCATCGTGGCCCGGCTCAACGGTCTCTTGCATCGTCCAGCGACGTCCCCGCTGCCCGCGGCTCCCCCGAGTCTAGACGCTGCCACAATGCCGTCATTGAGCGCCACGCAGTGGCTGCAGCGTGCCCACGAACGTCGACCCGATCTTCGGGCCGCGTCGAGGATCGTGGACGCCAGAAGGAGCGGCGTGACGTTGGCGGAACACGCCTATTATCCGGACTTTTCCATCGGGGCTGCCTACAACTCCATGTGGCCCCAGATCGAGCATCAGTTTATGTTTCGGTTCTCGCTCAACATCCCGCTCCAACTGGATAGCCGTCGCGCGGGCGTAGAGCAGGCGAGCGCAGCCCTCGCTAGGGCTCAGTCGCGCCACGCAGAGCGTGAGGACGCGGTGGGCGTGGAGGTGAGGAAATCACTCGTGGAGTTTGAGGAGACGATCGCCGAGGTCGCCGTCTACCGTGACCAGATCCTGCCAGCCACGCGGCGCCAGGTTGAGGCTGCTGAGGCCGGTTATATGAGCGGGCGCAACAGTTTTTCCGACATCATGAACGCCCAGCGCAGACTGCGGAGTTTTGAACTGGAGTACGCCCAGGCGCTGGCCAACACCTGGCGTCACAGGGCATCACTCTCGGGGGCAGTGGGGACAGCTCGGCTGCAGCAGACCACGGAAGGAGGTGCGCCATGAACGCCACTCATGCTGGACGTTGGTGGCGTCTTGTCCTTTTGGGCGTCACCCTGACCCTCCTCGTGATCTTCCGGGGCCCGTTGATGCAATGGTTCTCCGTCGGCTCCCTGGAAGAAGTCACGCCCTCCCAGTCGCATCCAGACCACGCCCACGACAAGGCAGACGATCGTGTGGCGCAACGCTCACAGAGTGTGCCGTCGCATCGCTTCTCCGAGGACGAACTCGCTGCGCTGCGCGGCATCTTCGCGGCGACTGAGGAGGTTCGCATCGCCCTGTCTCAGGACCGACTCGACTCCGTTCCCGCTGCAGTGAACAGGGTTCGAGATGGCCTGGACCGGCTCGCCGGGGCGAGTCGGCCATCGGCCATTCGGGTCATGTTGGCGCAGGTGAATTCAAGCGCGAGAGACCTTGAGATGGCCGGCTCACCGGTCGCCGCGCGGACGCCTTATGCCGCCCTGTCTCAGTCACTCTTCCGGCTGGCCGAGGCCGACACGCGACTTCAGGAGGGCTGGCACGCTTTCTTCTGTCCCATGGCTGAGGAGTTCCAGAAGTGGTTTCAGGGCCACACGGAGATCCAGAACCCCTATATGGGCCAGAAGATGCTCGCGTGCGGCTCGACGAGCGACTGGGCGACGGCGGCGGCGCCGCCAGCACCGCTACCAGACGTTGACGAAGTGGCGCATTACACCTGCTCTATGCATCCCTCGGTGCGTCAGCAGACGCAGGGCACCTGTCCCATCTGCAATATGGATCTCACAGGCGTGAGCTACGAGGATCTGCGGACGGGCGACGTGCTCGCGGACGCGATGCGTCGTCAACGCATCGGCGTTCGCACTGTGCCGGCGGTCCGTCGCGCTCTGGTGCGCCAGATTCGGGCGGTGGGCGAGGTGGCCTGGGATGAAAGCCGGGTGCGTGATGTCACGGCGCGGGTGGACGGCTGGGTCGAGGATCTGCGGGTGAGCCGTGTCGGTGATGCGGTGGAGCAAGACGCGACGCTCTTGCGCTTCTACAGTCCGGATCTACTCGCGACCCAACGAGAGATGTTGGCGGCGCCGCGGGGCGGCCGCCTTGCCGAGCTCGCGAGCGAAAGGCTGCATCTGTGGGGGATGTCGAGGTGGGCGATCCGAAAGGCTCTCCGGCGTCGAAAGCCGTGGGAGCGGATCTCTATCCGGAGCCCCATCACTGGCGTGGTGGTCGATAAGCGCGTGAACGAGGGCGCGCATGTGGCGGCAGGTGCGCTCCTTTATCGTGTTGTTGACCCTGGCCGGGTCTGGGTGCTGGCGGAGGTGTTCGAACAGGACCTGCCCTATCTCTCGGTTGGCCAGCGGGTGGAAGTGACCCTGCAGAACATCCCCTTGCAGGTCAGTGCCGGCGAGGTGGCCTACGTCTATCCGAGCCTCTCTCCGGTCAGCCGGACCGCACGGGTGAGGGTCGAACTGGACAATGCCGACGGCGTCTTACGCCCGGGTATGTTCGCCAACCTGAGCTTCGAGGTGGAGCTTGGCGAGCAGTTGGCCGTGCCCACCACCGCCGTCATTTTCACGGGATCCCGGCGCCTCGTGTTTGTGGATAAGGGGGAGGGTCGGTTGCGTCCGGTAGAGGTGCAGGTCGGCGCACGTACGGAGGACTGGCTTATCATCACGGGTGGCCTGAGCGAAGGCGACGTGGTTGTCAGCTCCGGCGTCTTTCTGCTCGCCGCAGAGAGTCGGATCCGCTCGGCCGCCGACTATTGGGATGTTAACGATGAATCCAGGTAACGACACCGGCGGCTTCATCGGCCGCGTCATCGAGGGCAGCGCTCGAAACCCGCTCCTCACGTTGCTTTTTGTGACGGCCCTGGGCCTGTGGGGTTTCATCTCCCTGCGTGCGACACCGCTGGACGCCATTCCCGACCTCTCGGATACACAGGTCATCGTGCTCACCGACTGGCCGGGACGCAGCCCGGATCTGGTGGAAGACCAGGTCACCTACCCGGTGTCATCTGCGCTCATGAGCGCGCCCGGGGTCTCCTATGTGCGAGGCCAGTCCTTCTTCGGCCTCTCCTTCGTCAACGTCATCTTCGACGATGACACCGATCTGTATTGGGCGCGAAGCCGTGTGCTCGAGTACCTGAGCGGTGTCCAGAATGATCTGCCTGTCGACGCCCGGCCGAGCTTGGGCCCGGATGCCAGCGGTGTGGGCTGGGTGTTCATGTATGTCCTGGTCGATGACACGGGTCATCATGACCTGGCAGAGTTGCGCGCGTTTCAGGACTGGAATATTCGCTACGCCCTTGAGAGCGTACCCGGCGTTGCCGAGGTCGCAGCCGTGGGTGGATATACGAAGCAGTACCAGGTACAGCTCGACCCGAACCGCATGATGGCCCATGGGGTGTCGTTGAGTCAGGTCAACGAGGCGATTGAGCAATCCAACAGGGACGCTGGTGGTCGCACCCTGGAGGTCGCCGGTCATGAGCATATGATTCGTGGGCGCGGTTATCTGCGCAATGTCGATGATATCGCCACCATCCCCCTGCGGGTTTCCAATGGAGGCACGCCCCTGCTGGTGCGAGATGTGGCAGAGGTTTCCCTGGGTTCGGAGGCGCGTCGAGGGCTCGCCGAGTGGAAGGGTGAAGGAGAGACGGTGGCCGGCATCGTGGTGATGCGGCAGGGGGAGAACGCCCTCACGGTGATCGATCGGGTGAAGGATCGCCTCGACGAGATACGGGCGGGGCTGCCCGAGGGCGTTCGGTTGGAAGTTGCCTACGACCGCTCGGAGTTG
>PVBE011900275.1_pt1 | contig 10124 bp, 9 predicted proteins | sample 1631181 | NCBI WGS metagenome assembly PVBE01 (sample SAMN08397723, study PRJNA350692) | Marine metagenome, whole genome shotgun sequencing project. | isolation source: water | place: Pacific Ocean | collected 2012-04 | reverse complement strand
GATTTAATATTAATAATGATCTTAATATTTTAAAAAAATTTTTACAAAAAAATAAAGTTGATTTTATAATAGATTTTTTGGGTCAAGGAATGGTGGCTGAAAGTTGGATCAATCCTCATCATTGGTATAAAACAAATATTTTATCAAAGATAAGAATGTATGATTTCCTTTCAAAAAATAGAAAATTTAAAAAATATATTCGTATTTCAACTCCCGAGGCTATTGGTCATGTAAAAGGATTTATTTCAGAAGATACGAAAAGCAATCCTTCAACGCCTTATGCAATTTCTCATTTAGCCCAAGATTTAACATTATCGGCCTATTTTAAATTTAATAAATTCCCATTTGTTATTTCGCGTTTTTCAAATTTTTATGGCCCACATCAGCAACCACATAGAATTATACCTAAAACACTTTACTGCATTTTTAATAAACAGAAATTATCCTTACACGGCGGAGGCAAGTCGATAAGGTCTTTTATTTATATAGATGATTTTTGTGAAGGAATTTACAAATCTATGACAAAAGGGCGACTAGGAGAAATTTATAACTTTACTAATAGAGAATATGTTTCAGTTTATTGGTTAGTAAAGAAAATTTGTTTTTTAACAAAAGTAAATTTTGAAAAATTAGTCAAAACATCAAAGGATAGACCAACAAAAGACCATTCTTATAAAATGAACCCTCGAAAAGCAGAAAAAAAACTTAACTGGAAGCCAAAATATTCAATTGAAGATGGATTAAAAAAAACAATCAAATGGTACAAAGATAATAAAAAACAAACTTCAATTTTAAGAAAAGCTTATGTTCACAAACCATGATAAAAAAGTTATTAAAATAAATTAATTTAACTTAAAATATGAATAAATTATTAAAATCAAAAATTAGATGTAAAAATTACAGAAAAAAAATTCTAGAAATGTCACAATCTGTATCTGCTCTACATATAGGAGGATCGTTTTCTAGCGTTGAAATAGTGGACTGTATTTATAATAGGCTTAAAAAAAATAAAGATATATTTATTTTATCCAAAGGTCATGCAGGAATACTTCAATATGTGATTCTAAATGATTTGGGTATAATAAAAACTAAGGACTTAAATAATTATCAAAAAAAGAATGGTTTTCTTGGCGTGCATCCTGATTATGGCTCACCTGGAATAAAGGCTTCAACCGGATCGCTTGGACATGGATTAGCTATGGCTGCGGGCATGGCTTTAGCATCTATTAATAAAAAAAAAAAATTTTATATTTTATTAAGCGATGGAGAGTTGCAAGAAGGGTCAGTTTGGGAAACGGTACTTACCATCTCTTCATTAAAATTAAATAATATAATAGTTATAGTTGACAATAATAACCTTCAAACCTCTAGCTGGACTACAGATACTCACCCTACGCTATATCCTATAGACAAAAAATTTAAATCTTTTGGGTGGGGAGTTAAAAAATGTAACGGACATAATTCTGATGATATTTATAATAAAATAAAAAAAAGATCTTTAAAAAAACCTTTTGCATTAATTGCCAAAACTATAAAGGGATATCCTGTAAGTTTTATGAAAAATGTTCCCAAATGGCATTATCGAACCCCAAATAAGATTGAATATATTAAAGCTATCAAGGAAATTAATAATTTATGAGAAATATTTTTGCTAACGAGCTGTACAAAAACGCAATTAAGAATAAAAAAATATATATATTAGTTTCTGATATTTCCCCAGCAGGAAATATGATTAATTTCCAAAAAAAATATCCTAATAGATTTTTAAATGTTGGTGTAGCAGAACAAACGATGATTGGTATGTGCGCTGGTTTATCTATGGAAGGAATGAGACCATTTGCATACACTATTTCAACATTTGCCTTATATCGTCCATTTGAAATGGTAAGAAACGATATTTGTTATCAAAATCTTCCCGTCACTATTGTAGGCATGGGTGCTGGCACAATATATTCTACATTAGGAGGAACTCATTTAACACAGGAAGATGTATCTATTGCTAGATCAGTACCAAATATGAATATAATTGCGCCTTGTGATCCGGACGAATTAAAAGATGCAATTGCTTATTGCTGTACAAAATCAAAATCACCAATTTACCTAAGAATAGGGAAAGCTGGTGAAAAAAGTTTTACAAAAAATTGTAAAGAAAAATGGAAATTTGGTAAAGTAAGAAAAATTGCTTTTGGAAAAGACATTTGTTTTTTGACCTTTGGACCAATCGTAAGAAAAGCTTTTGATTTAAAAAATAAACTAAGACTAAAAAACATATCCTCAGAAATATACAGCTGCCATACATTAAAACCTTTTGATTATAATGGATTAAAAAAAATATTTAAAAAATTTAAATTAATTGTAATTATTGAAGATCATTCTAAAATTGGAGGTTTAAATAGTATTGTTAAAATGTCCGCATATGAGAACCGCTACAATGGACAGATTATTTCTTATTCGCTTAAAGATGAGTTTATTCATTGCTATGGGTCTCAAGATGATTTACTGGACAAACATGGCATCAGTAGTAATAAAATATATCAAAACATTATAGGAAAAATAAAATGAAAGCAGCAATATTAATTGAAAGTAAAAAACCGTTAACAATTGCTGATATAGATTTTCCAAAAAAATTAGAATTTGGACAGGTTTTAGTAAAAATTTTTTATAGCGGAATATGCGGAAGTCAAATAAATGAAATTGATGCAGCAAAAGAACCTGATAAATTTTTACCTCACCTTTTAGGACATGAAGGATCTGGAGTTGTTGAAGAAATTGGGGAAGGTGTGACAACTGTAAAAGTCGGTGATCATGTTGTGCTTCATTGGAGAAAAAGTGCCGGCATCGAAAGTGTTGTTCCAAAATATACTTGGAATGGAAAAAAATTGAATGCTGGAAGAATAACGACGTTCAATGAAAAGGCCATTGTATCTGAAAATAGAGTAACAGCAATACCTCCGGATTTTGACATGAGAACAGCGCCACTGTTTGGTTGTGCTGTCACAACTGGTTTTGGAATAGTAAATAATGATGCTAAAGTTAAGATTGGCCAATCAGTTTTAATTTTTGGAGTAGGTGGGATTGGACTTAATGTTGCCCAAGCATCATCTATGGTTTCTGCCTATCCAATTGTAGGTATTGATATTCATAAACATAAAATAGATATGGGTAAAAAATTTGGATTAACACACGGTTTAACTACAAACTCAAAAAATCTAAATAAAGAAATTTATAGTATTGTTGGAGAAAAAGGAGCTGATACAACTATTGATACAACTGGCAATACAAAAGTTATTGAACAAGCTTATGAATTAACAGCACCTGATGGTAAAACTATACTTGCGGGCGTTCCTAAAAATAAAATTACAATATATTCTTTACCACTTCATTTTAAAAAAATATTGACCGGTTCTCATGGTGGAGATTCCATTCCTGATATAGAAATTCCTCGCTATATTCGTCTTATAAATAAAAAAAAAATGACTTTAGATAATATGATAACTGACGAATTTAAATTTTCAGAAATAAATGATGCAATAGATCTGCTTCGAAGTGGAAAAGCTGGACGCATTGTTATCAAAATGAATTAATAAAAATTAACAGAAGAATTATGGGAAATTTAGTAAATTATTCTACTTCATTACATCAAGCTACTAAACGTGAATATATTAAAAGAATGGTAGATGATAAAATTAATTGCATGCTTAAGGCAAAAGAATATGAGTTTGATTATTGGGATGGAAGTCGACGTTATGGGTATGGAGGCTATAAGTATATACCTGGTCGCTGGAAACCGGTTGCAGAATTGCTTATAAAAAATTATAAATTAACGAATGATTCAAGCGTTTTAGATGTGGGTTGTGGAAAAGCATTTCTACTTTATGAAATGAAATTATTATTACCTAACTTGAAGATTTCAGGATTTGATATTTCAAAACACGGTATAGACGAAGCAAAAAAAAAAATAAAAGAAGGTTTGTTCATCCATCAAGCACAAAAACCTTATCCATTTAAAGATAAACAGTTTGATTTAGTTATGTCTTTAGGATGTTTGCATAATTTAAGAATTTTTGAACTTGAGATAGCATTAAAAGAAATTGAACGTGTGGGTAAAAAAGGCTACGTCATGCTGGAAAGTTATAGAAATGAAAAAGAATTATTTAATCTCCAATGTTGGGCTCTAACATGTGAGTCTTTTTTTGATCATAAAGAATGGATATGGATTTATAATTACTTTGGGTACACGGGTGATTATGAGTTTATCTATTTCGAATAGACTATAAATTTAAGATTAAAGAAAAATATTATGGAAATAACCCAATCAAAACGAGATGTATGTCGATTATGCGAAGCTAAAAATCTAGAACTAGTAGTTCCACTTGCACCTACACCGGTTGCTGAAAAATATTTAACCAAAAATCAATTAGATCGAAAAGAATTAATCTGTCCTTTGGATCTTTATATGTGCAAAAGTTGCGGTCACGTTCAACTATTAGATATTATAGATCCTAAGTTTTTGTACAGCGATTATACTTACTCTTCTGGTAACTCAAGTGGCTTAGTTCAGCATTTTAAGGAATATGCGGATAAGATAATTGACAAGTATAAACCAAAAAAAAATTCTCTTGTTATTGACGTTGGAAGTAATGATGGAACATTACTACGCTTCTTCAAAAAATATGGATTAAAAGTTTTAGGGGTTGATCCGGCAAAAGAAATCGCAGAAAAAGCAACTTCGGAAGGAATAAAAACATTACCCGAATTTATGAATATGGAATTATCTCAACGTATTAAAAAAGAGTATGGCTTAGCAAAAATCATAACAGCAAATAATGCATTTGCTCATATGGACGATCTAATTGGAATGTTAAAAAGCATTAGAGCTTTAATGTGCTCTGATGGAATATTTGTTTTTGAAATTTCGTATTTACTCGATGTAATTCAAAAGGTTCTTTTAGGAACAATTTTTCATGAACACCATTCTTACCACTCATTAAAACCATTAATAAAATTTATGAAACGTTATAATATGGAGATTATTGATGTTGAAAGAGTGACTATTCAAGGAGGATCATTGATTGGAACATCGCAACTTGTTGGAGGACCGCACAAAATTTCATCTTCAGTTGGAAAATTGATTGAACTAGAAAAAAAACATAAATTAGATAATCCAGAAACACTCAAGTTTTTTGCAAACAGAATGAAAAAATTAAAAGATGAATTGGAAAGTATATTAGCTAATTACAAAAAACAGGGAAAGACAATTGCTGGATTTGGAGCAGCACGTAGCGGAACTACATTAATTACCCAAATGGGTATCGGAAAAATGTTGGATTTTATTGTAGATGATAATCCAGAAAAACAAGGTAAATTTACACCAGGTGATCATATACTTGTAAAACCTACGAACACTATTTATGAAAAAAGACCCGATTATCTTTTTATTTTAGCCTGGATTCATGCTAAAAAAATTATAAGAGATAACAAAAGATACATCAATGAAGGAGGACATTTTATTATATGTTTTCCTGAAGTTAGGATTATCGGCAAAAAAGAGATAACTGAAATATGAAAGTATGTCAGGTTTGCAAAAAAGAGAGATGTGATAAACTTATTGATTTTGGCAAACATCCCATCTGTCATAAATTCACTAACGGTAAAGAAGAAGAAGAAAAATATCCTTTAACCTTGGGACAATGCCAATTTTGCGGCGTTGTTCAGTTAACGTCTCCAATACCCATTGATAAACTTGTGCCTCGATATGATTGGATTACATACAATGAACCAGAAGAACATCTTGATCATCTAGTAGATGTTATTGCAAATCTACCCGGAATTACAAAAGAGTCGATTATCTGTGGAGTGAGTTATAAAGAGGATACGACATTGACTCGTTTAAATCGATTAGGATTTAAAGATACTTGGAGAATAGATATGAACGAAGATCTTGGAATTGGCAATTCAAAAGCCAACCTTGAAAGCATTCAACACCACATTAGGCCAAATATTGTTAATTCAATACATCAAAAATATGGCGTTCCTGATTTAATTATAGTTCGACACATACTTGAACATACCCATGATACCCTTGGGTTTATGTCAGCTCTGAAAAAACTCGTAAATCCCTCTGGTTATATTATTTTTGAGGTACCTGACTGCACAAAGGGATTTGAAAAACTTGACTATACTACTATTTGGGAAGAGCATACCTTATACTTTACTGACGCTACTTTCAAAATATGCCTTAATACCGGAGGTTTTTCACTACATTACTTTGAAAAGTATAACTATCCTTTTGAAAGTGTTTTAATAGGAATTGTTAAACCTAATAATATTGAAAGTGCGTTAAAACCATTTCTTATGGATGAATATGCTCTTACATCTGAAATTAAAAGAGTACAGCTCTTTACCAAACAGTTAACACAGAAACAAAACAACATTAGAAAATTTTTAGAAAATTTTAAACAAAGACAGAATGATATTGTAATGTTTGGCACGGGACATGCTGCATGTATGTTTATTAATTTATTAGGAATTAAGGATTTGATCAATTTTGCAATTGATGACAACCATAAAAAAAAAGGTTTTTATATGCCAGGTTCAAAATTACCTATATACAATTCCGAATCTCTTGTTAACAAGAAGACAAATTTATGCTTATTAGGTCTTAGTTCGGAAAGTGAAAAAAAAATTATCAATAAGCATAGACCCTTTGAAGAAAATGGTGGAGTTTTTGCCTCAATATATCCTACCAGTAAATATGCAATTCAAGTATAATTAATTAAGAGTAGCAATCATTATATGATGCAATTTAAAAAGATAAGTAATGAAGTTTTTTATACCAACAAAACGATTACTCAAATTGAAGATCGCGATATAGCTTTTCTGAAGGCTAACGTTAAAAATACTGAAAAAAAAAGAATCCGTCTATGTATGCATTTAAATGAAAAAGATAGTACTCACGAAATGTTTATTGTCCTTTCGAATAAAACATACATAAGGCCACACAAACATTTAAGCAAATCAGAGTCACTACATGTATTGGAAGGTTCTGCTGATGTCATTTTTTTCGACAATACAGGTAAAATAACAAAAATTATTTCATTATCTGATGCTTCATCAAAATCTTGTTTCTATTATAGAATTAACGAGCCGACATATCATACTTTTATAGTCAAAAGTGATATTTTTATTTTTCATGAAACTACACAAGGACCCTTTAGAAAATCTGATACCATATACGCTCCGTGGTCTCCAAAAGAAAACGATTTTGACAAGATTACTAAGTTTTTTTTAGAATTAAAGGAATCTGTAAAAACCTTTATAGACTAATTATGAAAGAACTTGCATCGCAGTCTATTATAACTATTATTGCTATGAGCACCAAAGAGAGATTTTAAAACATGTCCGAAAATAATGTTGATTTTACGTTTGTTATACCAAATACTCGTTGGCATAGAGATGGGAATGGTAGATATTGGAATCATATACCGTATCCTGAAGGTATATTAACTGCAGTATTAAGAAAGAACGGTTTTATAGTTAATCATATAGATGCGAATGTAAACGACTATTCAGAAAATGAATTGTTTGAAGAGTTAAGTAAAAAAGCTGGCAAAGTTGTTGGCATAAGTGCTTTGAGTGTTGAGTATAGAGATTCAGTTCACAAAACTTTTAGCATAATTAAAAGTGCAAGGCCTTATGTAAAAACTGTGTTGGGAGGTGTCTATCCTTCGATATCACCGGAAGTTGCAAAGAAAGATGAGAATGTTGATTTCATAGTTATATCAGAAGGTGAGAATAGATTATTACAACTAATGAATTGTTTAAAAAATAATCAACCATTTGATGATGTAGACGGGCTTCACTATAGAGTTGGTAAAGAGTGGCGTCATAATCCAAGAAAATTAGAAGGAAACGTAAACAATTTAGATGATTTACCTTTCCCAGATTATAGCGACTATAATACGAGTAAATTATTTAACTGGAGACAAAAATATACGCAAAACTTTCAATTTAGAAAGCTGCCTATGACAATTATGATGACTTCACGTGGATGTGTATATAAATGTACTTACTGTGGTGCTGGAAAGTCAGGAAATCCAATCAACGACGGTATAAAACAAAGAACTCCAAATAATGTTTTGGATGAAATTAAATATTTGGTTAAAGAATATGGAATAAAAGAAATTATTTTTGTTGATGATAGTTTACTACTTCCACCAGATAGAATTATTAAAATATTAAAAGGTATTACAAAACTAAGAGAAGAAGGCACTGACTTGATTTGGAAATCTAACAATCTTGACTTGAGACACGTTCCTATGCCAGGAAGAGTAAAAGTTCGTGGTGACGATAACGATCTTTTATACTGGATGAAACAGTCAGGATGTTACCAAATCAGTATTTCTCTTGAATCTGGTTCTCCCGAAACATTTAAACGGATGAAACGTCCAACGAATCTCGTACATGCCGTTCAAAGACTGCAAGAAATAAGGAAATATGGATTTGAAGAGGTGGCGTCTAATTTTATAATTGGAATGCCAGGTGATACATGGAATGATATTTTAACCACATTTGAATTTGCAGACAAAATGGTTAATCATGATAAATTGCTTGACTATGCATTATTCTCGATAGCAACACCTTTACCTGGAACAGAGATGTTTGAAACCGCAATGAATATGAATTTCATACCTAAAAGTTTTAAACCAGAGAATTTTTATGGTTTTGGAAAGGGAGTAATAAATACTGATGAGTGGACAGCAGAGGAACTTCAGGTAAAAAGAGCAATGGAATGGGATAGAATAAATTTTCCATCTAGCAGACCCGAACATCATAAAAAACTAGCAAAAATGCTTGGGATTACTATGGAAGAACTAAAAATATGGAGACAGGAAACTAGAAAAAATTCTGGCGTTCAGGTCAGAAGTGCTGACAAAACTGACGAGACACAACCTTCAAGAACTTCTCCAGATTTAACTCAAATTACTCATTAATTCAAACTGGCTTGTACTACGATAATAAATTAAAATTAATTGTAATTAAGAAATGATTCTTGTACTTGGCGCATCAGGATATATCGGGAATAACCTCTACAAAAGTTTTTTAAAAGAAGGATTTGATGTAACGGGAACATATTCTAATAATAAAATAGATGGATTGATTCATTTTGACATACGCAACATGAATCTTGATAAAATAAAATTCAATAAAAAAATACGTTATGTAATAATTGCATCAGGAATTAATATTAATATTGATAATTCAAAAAAAGATTGGAAAAATTCATACTATGTTAACGTTACAAAAACAAAAATAATTATAGACTACTGCTTTGAAAACAACATTATACCTATATACATTTCTTCTGACGGTGTTTTTGATGGACTAAAAGGAGGATATATTGAAACGGATAAAAAAAATCCTGTTAACTGTTATGGTACCATTAAAAATGAAGTCGAAGACTATTTATTAAAATCTGGTAACAAATTTATGATATTACGAATGGGAAGAGTATTTGGCACTGATTTGTGTGATGATACGATTATTACTAATACTATAAGACAATTGAAAGAGAGAAAAACATTATTATGTGCTAATGATGAGATTTTTACACCATTATATATAGATGATTTATGTAAGGCTATAATAAAGCTTATACGCAAAAGATATGAAGGAGTGTTACATTTAATTTCGATCGAATCTATCTCGCGCTATGAAATTGCTAAAACAATACAAAAATATTTTAATTTACGTAATATAGAAATTATTCCATGTAAGATAAATTCTTTGGGTTTATTAGAAAAAAGACCCCTGTTAATAAATTTAGATGATAATAAATTTAATAATTTAGTAAAAACTGAACATTGTGATATTAAACATTATTTAGAGATTATTGACGCGAAAAGTTAATTTAACGATTGAAAAATAGCTTCTACTTTTTATAAGATTTAAAATCTATATAGAGTCCTTTGGTTTTAAAGAACATCTTGTTTAATTTTTAAAGTAATATCAGCAGATATTTTTGATATTTTATGATCTGGTTTTTTGTAGGTCAAGGGCAAACCCCTTCTATTTCAATACCATCCATCAGTTATTTTTTTTAACCAGATAGACAAATATTAAAG
>PVBE010919795.1_pt1 | contig 10124 bp, 9 predicted proteins | sample 1631181 | NCBI WGS metagenome assembly PVBE01 (sample SAMN08397723, study PRJNA350692) | Marine metagenome, whole genome shotgun sequencing project. | isolation source: water | place: Pacific Ocean | collected 2012-04 | reverse complement strand
GACTCGATCTACGAAGTGCCGCTGATCCTGCAACGTGCCGGGCTCTCCGAGATCGTGGCTAGGAAGCTGCGGCTGCCGGACGCGACCACGAATATGGAGCAGTGGGAATCGTTCGTCCACCGGCTACAGCGGCCGGGCCGCAGCGTGGAGATCGCGATCGTTGGCAAGTACGTGGAACTGCCGGACGCCTACCTCTCAATCAGGGAGGCGCTGGTCCACGGCGGCGTCCACCACAACGCGCGCATGGAACTGCGCTGGGTGCACTCCGAGGACCTGGAAGCGGACGATGCGGCCACGGTCATCGGCGATGTCGATGGCATCCTGCTGTGCCCCGGATTCGGGGACCGCGGGCTGGAGGGCAAGATCGCGGCCGTCCGCCACGCCCGCGAAGGCCGCATCCCGTTCTTGGGCAGTTGCCTGGGGATGCAGATGATGGTTGTGGAGTTCGCTCGTCACGTTGCGAGCATGCCGGGCGCGAACACCACCGAGACGGACCCGCAGACGCCATTCCCGGTGGTCTCTCTGCTTTCGGAGCAGCGGCAGGTCGAGGAGCTGGGCGGGACGATGCGCCTGGGCGGCTACGACTGCCGGCTGGTGCCGGGAACGAACGCGGCGCGCGCCTACGGCACGGAACTGGCGCGGGAGCGCCACCGCCACCGCTATGAGGTCAACAACGCGCTGCTGCCGGCGCTGGAGGAGCACGGGTTGGCCGCCGCCGGCTGGACGCTGGACGGCCAGCTGGTGGAGATCATGGAGGTGCGAGACCATCCGTGGATGGTGGGCGCGCAGTTCCACCCGGAGTTCACCTCGCGGCCGAACCGGCCGTCGCCGCTGTTTCGCGACTTCGTGGGCGCCGCGCTTGAGTACATGGGCGGGCGGTCGTCGCTCGCGCTGTCGCGCGATGACGTTGGTGCGGAGCCGTCGCGCGCGTGATCTGGCGGGCCCTGCACCTGCTGGCGCTGTTCTGGATGATGGCCGGGGTAGGCAACGTCGTGGCGCCGATCTGGCGCGCATGGTCGGAGGACAAGATCGAGGTCAAGGCGCTGCTGCTCTCAGACGCCGCGCGGAACGAAACCGCGTGGCTGCTGCCGGGGATGATAGCTGTTGGCCTCACGGGATTCGCCTGGGGCGCCGCCGCGGACTGGGACCTGCTCCGCACCGGCTGGCTGCTGGCGCTGGTAGCGGTGTTTGCGCTGGACTTCTTCATCTTCCTCCCGCTGATGGGAGTGGGGCTGCGGCGCGTGCGCCGGCTGGCGGTGGAGGCGCAGCAGCAAGGCGAGGTCAGCGAGGAGTTGCGCGACGCGCTGGCCGACAATGTTCCGCTGGTGTTCGGCACGCTGATTGTGGTTAGCGTGCCGCTGATGCTCTGGCTGCCGGTCTTCAAGCCGTTCTAGGAGCCGGTTCTTTCCGAGGGGTTTTGATTTTGGGGGGCCGTGGTTCCGGGGGTCGTGATTCCGGGGGGTTGTGATGCGCCTGTTCGTGGATACCGCCAACATCGACGATATCCGCCGCGTCGCGGCGATGGGCGTGGTGGACGGGGTCACCACCAATCCCACGCTGATGGCGAAGGAGGGGATCGAGTACCGCGATCGGGTGATCGAGATCTGCGAGATCGTGGATGGGCCGATCTCCGCCGAGGGCGTCGCCACCACCGCCAATGAGCTGGTCGAGGAGGGCAAACGCATCGCCTCCTGGCACCCGAACGTGGTGGTCAAGGTGCCGTTGACCGAGGAGGGGCTGCAGGCCACCAGCAGGCTCTCCGCAGCAAGCATCCGGGTGAACTGCACGCTCGTCTTCTCGGCGAACCAGGCGCTGCTGGCCGCCCGCGCCGGCGCCGCCTACGTCTCGCCGTTCGTGGGCCGGCTCGAGGACGCGGGCCAGGACGGAATGGACGTGGTTCGCGAGATCGTGCAGGTGTTCGAGACTTATCACCTCCCGACACAGGTGCTGGCGGCGAGCCTGCGCCATCCGCAGCACGTCACGCAGGCGGCGCTGGCCGGTGCTCACGTCGGCACCGTGCCGCCGGCGGTGCTGCTGCAGATGGTGCAGCATCCGCTCACGGACGCCGGTATCGAGCGCTTCCTGGCGGATGCCGCGAGTTACACGCCCGTATGAGCGGCGGCCTCAGCGGCCCGAGGCTTCGACTGCGGGTCCCGAAACGGAAAGTCGTCATTACGCACTTGCCGGTCGGGCGACCTGTTCTGTACACTGGGGGAGAGCCAGTTTCCACGGCTACTTTCCTCGGCCCTCGGCGGGTTATTACCTAGCATATGGCAAGACCTCCTTCACACGGCCGCGATGGCGTGCCCGCAGACAGCACCGGCGCGCGTCGCCGTGGCCGCGGTCGCGGTCGCGATGGCGGCAATGGGCGCGATGGACGCGATGGACGCGACGGCGGCAGCGGGCGCGACGGACGTGACGGTCCGCAGCCGGCTGCGCTCAACATCGCGGAGCTCGAGGGTCGCTCGCGCGAGGACCTGGTCAGCTACGCGGTCGGACAGGAAATAGACAATGCCGCCGCGCTGGCCAAGCCGGAACTGATATTCCGCATCCTGCAGGACCAGGCGGAGCGCCGGGGCAACATCTTCTCTGGCGGCGTGCTGACCGTGGTCGACGATGGTTTTGGCTTCCTGCGCGGCGAGCGGTTGCTGCCGGGACCCAGCGATGTCTACGTCTCGCAGTCGCAGATTCGCCGCTTCGGGCTGCGCGGTGGCGACTACGTGACCGGGCAGGTCCGGCAGCCGAAGGACTCCGAGAAGTACTACGGCTTGCTGCGCGTGGACGCCGTCAACGGCATGGACCCGGAGGAGGCGAAAAAGCGGACGGACTTCGACTCCCTGACGCCGATCTTCCCGAACAGGATGATCCACTTGGAGACCGACCCCGCTGAGCTCAGCCAGCGCATGGTCGATCTGTTCGCGCCTGTCGGTCGCGGGCAGCGGGCGCTGATCGTCTCACCGCCGAAGGCCGGCAAGACGATGTTGCTGAAGTCGATCGCCCACGGCATCGCCGTCAACAGTGCGGAAATGCACCTCATGGTGCTGCTCATCGGCGAGCGGCCGGAGGAGGTCACCGACATGCGGCGCTCGGTGCGCGGTGAGGTGGTCGCCTCGACCTTTGATGAGCCGGTGGAGGATCACATCCGTGTGGCGGAGGCCGCGCTGGAGCGCGCCAAGCGCCTGGTCGAAGGCGGCACGGACGTGGTGATCCTGATGGACTCGGTCACGCGCCTGGCGCGCGCCTACAACCTGGCGATGCCCACCAGCGGTCGCACCCTCTCCGGCGGGATGGACCCGATCGCGCTGTACCCTCCCAAGCGCTTCTTCGGCGCCGCGCGCAACAGCGAGGAGGGCGGCTCGCTCACCATCGTGGCAACCTGCCTGGTGGAGACCGGATCGCGGATGGACGAGGTGATCTTCGAGGAGTTCAAGGGCACCGGGAACATGGAGCTGCGGCTCTCGCGCCGTCTCGCGGAACGGCGCACATACCCGGCGATAGACGTGCTCGGCTCCTCGACGCGCCGCGAAGAGTTGCTGTTCGATGCGGAGGAGCTGCGCCAGATATGGCTGCTGCGGCGGATGGCGGCGATGGTTGAAGAGGCCGGGAATGACGCCACCGAGCGGGTGCTCGAACGTGTCTCCAAGACGGAGACAAATGCGGAGTTCCTGCTGGGGCTGAAGGCAGACGTAATCTAGATCTAGCCGCGCTGCAATCTAACGTCGCTGCCGCGTCTCCTCGCCACGCATTCCGGTGTCTCATATCCCCGCTCTTGTCCCACCTTTCCTGCCGGCATTCCCTGCCGCTTCGCGGTTGTGGCATGGGTCGCGGTCTCAGATGGCAGATGGTTGCCCCCTCCAGTGGCCGTACGGTCCCGGTGGACACTGCCCGTGTGACTGTTCACACTGTGCCCGTTACGAACTGATTGCCGTGGCGCCATTCGCATGGTTGCTGGCGCATGACTGTCGGCGTACGGTCGCCGGCGCAACCTCAGGCGTTGGGGCCTTCGCGGAACGCGGCGCTGCCGCACCGGGGGGGAGACGGGTATTCCGGGGACGATCACGCCGCCTCCCAGGCGTCGACGGAGCCGCACCTTACTGCGGGCGCGCAGGCACCCCGCATCGGGGCCGGGGTATCGCGTGCGCGCGCTGACGCACGGCGCGGTGGCGCTGCTGATCTTTGGCCTGGTGCTGCTGGGAGGGTTGTTCCCCGTGACCGTCGCCGGCGTTCTGGTGACGCCAACGCTGCGCGCGGCGTCGCTCTCGATGCCGGGTGTCGCCGGCTCGGCGCCGACGACGGTGGTCAGCTCGCTGGCAGCGGCTCCGGTGCCGCTGACGGTGGTGGCGCCGGCGGTCATGGAGGAAACGTTGCTGAGCGCCGCCGACGGCACGCAGGCCGCGCTTGGCACTCTGCGCCAGGCGCAACGCGACGCCTCCGTGTCGGTCGAGATTGTCTCTTCGCGCGAACCGGAGCGGGTGCCACTCTACTATCGCTACGAGGTGCTGGCGGGGGACACGATGACCTCGATCGCCGGGCGCTTCGGTATCGACAGCAAGTACATCGAGTGGAACAACGTCGAGGTGGTCGACGATGCCGATCTGCTTTCGGTCGGTGACCTGCTTCAGATCCCGAGCGTGTCGGGCATCATCCACGGTGTCCGCGCCGGCGAGACGTTGACGGAGATCGCGCTCAAGTACGACGCCGAGGTCCAGGACGTCATCGATTTCTCGGCCAACGGGCTCGCCGACCCGAACCAGCTTCGGGAGGGCGAGCTGATCCTGGTGGTGCGCGGCAAGCGGTTGCCGCCGCCGGCGCCGAGCCTGCGGCCGAGCCCGGTCGCCCCGGACTTCGTGAGCCGCCAGCCGTCGCCGTTCGGTTTCATCTGGCCGGTGGTGGACGTGATCACCTCCTACATGGGTCCCTACCACCCGCTGGGTATCGATATCGCTGCGCCGTATGTGCCGGTGGCCGCCAGCGCCGCCGGCCGCGTGATCTTTACCGGGGGTGATATCTGCTGCTCGTACGGGCTGTACGTGGAGGTGGATCACGGCTCGGGCTATGAGACGTTGTACGCGCACCTGTCGTCGATCAGCGTCCAGATCGGTGAGTGGGTGGAGCAGGGGCAGATCATGGGGATCAGCGGCGCCACCGGGCGCTCCACCGGGCCGCATCTGCACTTCGAGTTGACGCGCAGCGGAGTCCTTCAGAACCCGCTGCTGTTCCTGCCGTAGCGTTCTGGACCCGGCTGTCCGGTTGTCCGGTTATCCGCTTGCCCGGCCTCCGGGTTGCCGCGGGCGCCACCCCGGGGTGAGCCACGGCGACGCGGGCGACTTCAGGTGCGCGGCGTCAGCAGCAGCAGCCGCAGCGTGTCGCCCAGTCCCCGACGATTGATCGATGCGCGCGGCAGCGGCTCCGCCGGCTCCAGGCCGACGCTGGTGACAAACTTCTGAAGCGCTTCCTGGGCGCCGTCGCCGGTCCCGTTCACCGGGTAGTGGACCGGGATCACCAGCGACGGCTCCAGCGCCCGCACGACGCGCGCCGCCGCCTCCGCATCCAGCGTGCTGCCGCCACCGATCGGAAGCACCAGCACGTCGGCGCTTGAGAGTTGCTCTATCTGCTCGGCGGTTAGCGGTACGCCCAGGCCGCCCACGTGCACCAGTTGCAGATCCTCGGACTCCACCACGAAGGCGATGTTGCGCTCCGCCGGAGCATTCTCTTCGGGTGGCGCCAGGTAGGTGGAGACGCCGGTGATCTGCACTCCGCCGATCTCGTATTCGCCGGGACCCTGGATCGTGATCGGGTCGCCGCGCACGCCGCGCACGTGACTGTGCTGGGGGCCGGGATTGCTGACCGTGACGATGTCGGCGGTGGGCCGGCCGATGTCGAATCCGGAGCTCTTGTCGCAGGGGTCCATCACCAGCGCTGTCTGGTGAGTTCGCACACGGATACAGGCATGGCCGAGCCAGGTGATGTCCACGTTGCCTCCCGGGCGCTGGAGGGGAGTCGGCAGCTGCCGCCGGGGGATCGTATCCATGGTCGCAGTCAGCCGCCAGCGGCGCACGATGGCGCGCTGCGGGAGGCGGCCAGTCTCCACCAGCTGATGGTGTCTCCGGGACCGTCCGCGGGAAGCAGCGCCGGGGGAGCAGTGCCCCTTGACGCGTCCGCCGCGGCAGCGCTGAGCGCGCGGGGAGGACTCAGTCGGCGACGGTGGACGGTCGAGAGCCCGCGCCCCGGGTGGAGAATGGTGCGCGCACGTCGGCCCACTGGAGCACCATCGCGCCCCACGACAGACCGCCGCCGAAGGCGACCAGCAGCACGTGATCGCCGGGGCTCAGCCGGCCCTCCGCGGTGGCCTCTGCGAGAGCGATCGGGATCGTGGCGCTGGAGGTGTTCCCGTAGCGGTCGACGTTGATATAGAGGCGCTCCTCCGGCAGTCCAAGGTTGCGCGCGGCGGCGTTCAGGATTCGCAGATTGGCCTGGTGGGGTATGCAGAGCGCGATTTCGTCGATGCCGAGGCCGGCGCTGCGCAGGACCTCGGTCGCGGCCTCCGACATGGCGGTGATCGCCTGCCGGAAGACGCTGCGGCCGTCCATGATGATGTGGGCTAGGGGTGCCACGCCGTCCACGTGTGCGCTGGCCGGGCCGGGGGCGTACAGCAGGTTGGCCTGGCTGCCGTCGGAGCGCAGCAAGAATGACTCCACTGCGCCCGGCTCCTCTTCCCGGGAGCGCTCCAGTACCGTCGCCCCGGCGCCGTCGCCGAACAGCACGCAGGTGCCGCGGTCCGTCCAGTCCACGATCCGCGACATCGTCTCCGTGCCCACCACCAGCGCCCGCCGCGCATCGCCCGTGGCGATGAACTGGCCGGCGGTGCTGAGCGCGACCAGGAACCCGGTGCAGGCGGCGTTCACGTCGAAGGCGGCGGCGTCGGGGGCTCTGATCGCATCCTGGATCAGGGTTGCGGTGGCCGGGAACATCCCGTCCGGGGTGCAGGTGCCGACGATCACCAGGTCGATGTCGCGGGGCTCCAGCTCGGCGGATGCCAGCGCCCGCAGCGCCGCCTCGGCGCCCATGCTGCTAGAGGTTTCATCGGCGGCGGCGATGCGACGCTCGCGGATGCCGCTGCGCTCCACGATCCACTGGTCGGAGGTGTCGACCATGCGCTCGAGGTCAGCGTTGGTGAGCCGCCGTTCCGGGAGGTAACGGCCAACGCCAACGATCCGCGCCGTCTGTCGCATCCGCGCTCCCATCCGGTTCCCGGTCGCTGGCTCCCGGTTGCTGACTTCCCCGGATGCGAGGGCGTCGCTAGCGCTCTGACGGATCGCTGAGCGTGCCCTGGAGCCGGCGCAGCGTGCGGTGATGAAGCGATTTCACCGCTCCCTCGGTGCGCCCCATAATACGGCCAATCTCCGCGTTGGACAGACCATTGACGTACTTGAGGGTGATCAACTGCTGGCGGTCCGGCGCCAGCTCGTCGATCGCCTCGCGGACACGCTGGTTCAGCTCGTTCGCCTCTAGGCTCGACTCCGGCCCCGGGGTCTCGGCGGGGATGTCGATAGCGGCCTCCAGCGGCGCCATCGGCGGGCGCCGCCCGCGGTCACGGTACCAGTTGACCAGCAGGTTGTGCGCGATCGTCATCAGCCACACGGAGAAGCCGCGGCGGCGCGCTCGGTAGCGGCTCAGGCCGGCGAAGGCGTTCAGGAAGGTGCGGGAGGTGAGCTCTTCGGCGTCGGACTGGCTGCTGGTGCGGCTGAGCAGGTAGCGGTAGATGCGGCCCGCGTAGGCTTCGTAGACCTCCGCGAACGCGCTCTGGTCGGCAGGTGCGTGATCGGCAGTCCGCGCCCGGGGGGCTGGTGGCCGCCGGGAGGAGCGATCATCGGGCCGCTGTCTGGCCGTTGCCGGCCTCCCCTGCTGCGCGGTCTGTTCTGTGTGGGTCTGCGTGGGTCTGCGTGAGCTGAACCAGGGAATGTAAGCGAGGGTTGCTGCACCGAGGTTACCGCATCGAGTATAGGCGACGGCACCACATTGCGCGGCGGCGTCGCACCAGGCCGATTGACCGGCCGCCGTCCGTCCAGATACAATTCTGGAGCCTGTTAGCACTCTCAGGCGGAGAGTGCTAACGGTGAATTAAAAGGGGGCGGAGTGCTCACCGAGCGACGCGCGGACATCCTGAGCCTGCTGGTGAATGACTACATCAACACCGCCATGCCGGTGAGTTCGAGGGCGCTGGCCGGTGGCCACCAGCTGGAGTTGTCGGCGGCGACGATCCGCAACGAGCTTGCGGCGCTGGAGGAGGAAGGCTACATCACCCACCCCTACACGTCGGCCGGCCGCGTTCCCTCGGATCGCGGGTACCGGCTGTACGTGGAGTCATTGATGGCGGAGGAGCCGGTGCCTGCCGGCGAGCGTCGGACCGTGGAGCACCAGTTCCACCAGGTTGGCGCCGGGCTGGACGAGTGGCTGGGCCTGGCGGCCACGGTGCTTGCGGGCTGGGTGGGGAACGTCGCCGTTATCACGCGTCCGCGCGCCGTGGTTGCACGGCTAAAGCACGTGCAACTGGTCCATCTGCGCGAAGACGCGGCGCTGCTGGTGGCGGTGATGGATGACGGTCGCGTGCAGCAGCGGGCGCTGGCGTTGCGGACTCCCGCCGGCCAGCCGGAGCTGACCGCGCGCGCGGAGCGTCTGAACGATCGCTGCGCCGGCCGGGGGGCCGCGGTCGCGCGGTCCGCGGCCGCGGAGCTGGCGGACGATGACGATCGGGAAGCGGCATTCGCGGTGGCGGAGCTGATCGACGAGCATCAGGCCGCCGAGGGCGCCTACCTGGAAGGCCTGCAAGCGGTGTTGGAGCAGCCGGAGTTCGCCTCTTCGGATCGCATGCTGGAGGCGGTCAGGCACCTGGTGGCGTACGAGCTGTACCGCATGCTGTCACCGACGGCCGACATCGAACCCGGCAACATGCGGGTGATGATCGGCGACGAGAACGCTGACCCCTGGATGCGAGAGTGGAGCATGGTGGTATCCGCCTTCGGCGACCGCCACGGGACGGCGGGCACGGTGGCGGTGCTGGGTCCGACGCGGATGGCGTACGCGCGTACCATCCCCCGGGTGCGCTACCTGGCCACGCTGATGAGCGAGTTGATGGACGAGGTCGTCGCCTGATGACGCAGCCCCCCTCGGGCGGACAGTCGAGCGAAAAGGCTGCTGCCTCCGCCGAAACGGCCGAGCCTGCGTCCGAGGATGGCCCCGACGCCGAGCAACTGCGGGAGCGGGTGCGTGAGCTAGAGGCGGAGATGGAAGAGTTGCGGGCGCAGCAGGCCCGCGCCCTCGCCGACTACCAGAATCTGCGTCGCCGCTCAGCCGAGGAGCGGCGGGAGCGTGAGCGGCTGACGCAGAAGGCGCTGCTACTCAACTACCTGCCGGTGCTGGACGACCTGATGCGGGCACTGGACTCCGTGCGGGAGCACCCGGAGATATCGGGGCACCGCTGGCTGGAGGGCGTGCGCATCGTGCAGCGCAAGTTCATGGGTGTGCTGGAGGCCGGGGGCGTGCAGGCGATCGAGGCGCTGGGCTGCGCTTTCGACCCGGAGCTGCACGAGGCGGTCGCCTACCAGCCCGGTTCGGACGGCCGGGTGGTGGGCGTGGTGCAGAGCGGCTACACCATAGACGGACTCGTGATCCGTCCCGCGATGGTGCTGGTGGGTAACGGCGATGCCGCCGCCGGTGACCAGGCCGCTCCCGAGACGGCAGGCGCGCCGGCTCGCGAGACAGCCTCCGAGCCGGACGATCAGAAGGACGATGAGACGGCCGGCGGGTCGTCAGGCGACGATCCAGCGAGCGGAGCGGATACCCGGGAGCAGGCGGAGAGGTAGCGAGCGATGGCGAGGGCAATTGGGATTGACCTGGGGACCACCTTCTCCTGCGTCGCCGTCATGGAGGGCGGCGAGCCGCAGGTGGTGCCGAATGCGGAGGGCGAGCGCACGACGCCGTCAGTGGTGGCGACCAGCAAGGAGGGCGAGCGCCTGGTCGGCATCGTCGCAAAGCGGCAGGCGGTGACCAACTCGGAGAACACCGTCTACTCCGTGAAGCGGCTTATGGGCCGCAAGTTCGGCGACGAGGAAGTGGTGCACGCG
>PVBE010262537.1_pt1 | contig 10125 bp, 12 predicted proteins | sample 1631181 | NCBI WGS metagenome assembly PVBE01 (sample SAMN08397723, study PRJNA350692) | Marine metagenome, whole genome shotgun sequencing project. | isolation source: water | place: Pacific Ocean | collected 2012-04 | reverse complement strand
GCGACCGACTTTGAGGATGTTGAACGCCACCCGGTGACCGGCGCCGACCTCGCCGAGCACGTGGTCGGCCGGGATCCGCACGCCGTCGAGGGAGACAGACGCCGTTGGCGCCCCGCGCAACCCCATCTTGTGCTCGGGCGCGCCCACCGTGAGTCCGGGCGTCTCGGCTGGGACGAGGAACGCCGTAAAGGCTTCGCCTTCTACCTTGGCAAAGACCGTGTAAAGGCCTGCAATTCCAGCGTTCGTGATGAACTGCTTGCTCCCGTCCAGCACGTAGTCGCCGCCATCACGGCGCGCGCGGGTGCGCACCGCGAGGGCGTCGGATCCGGCCGAGGGCTCGGTCAGCGCGTAGGCGCCGATGCGGCGGGCGCTCGCGAGCTCCGGCAAGTAGCGGGCCTTCAGCGGCTCCGGACCGAAGAGGGCCAGCGGGAGCGTCCCAATCCCGAAGTGGGCGCCGTAAGCGTTGGAGAATGACGCCTGCCGAGCGACCTCTGCGGTGACCAGCATCGCGGGGGTCTGCGCGAGCCCCAACCCGCCGTAGCGCTCGGGGACCTCGAGCCCGGTGATGCCGAGCTCGGCGGCCTTGGCGAAGAGGTCGAGCAGGACCGACACGTCGCCGGACTCGAGCGCCTCGCTGCGCGGCAGCACGTCGCGATCCATGAACGCGCGCACGGTGGCCGCCATCATGCGGACCTCCGGGCTCTGCGCGGCGAGGCCGTCAGCCTGCATCGCTGCCACCATCCGCTTGCGGTTCCACCACGACACGCACCACCCCGCCCTCCTTCTGCGCGAGGTGCTGCAGCGCAGCGTTCACGCGGCTGAGCGGGTAACGCGCGGTGACCGACTGCGAGAGGTCGAGGCGTCCGGCGGCGACCAGCGCGTAGAGGTCCTCGATGTCGGCGCGGTCCATCCCGAACGAGCCGAGCACCGACTGCTCGCGTCCGACGAACGCCGCGAGTGACGGGAGCTGCGGGCGGCCCGGCCCGACGCCGACCAGGACCGCGCGGCCCCCTTTGCGCAGACAGCGCACGGCCAGCTCGACGGTCACCGGGAGGCCGACGCACTCGAGGGTCATGTCGAGGCCGCCTCCCGTCGCGGACTTGATCGCGCGCCGGGCGTCGTCCTCCTTCGGGTTGACGCAGAGGTCCGCGCCCAGGCGGCGCGCTCGCGAAAGCGCCGCGGGATCGGTGTCGACAGCGACCACGTACGCGGCCCCCATCATCCGGGCGAGCTGGATCGCGTGGGTGCCGAGCCCTCCGCAGCCGAAGACGCCCACCGTCTCACCGGCCCGCAGGTGTCCGCGGGCGCGCAGCGCGTGGAACGGGGTGGCGATGCCGTCGGTGACGACCGCGCCGAGGTCGAAGGGGATGCCTGCGGGGAGCGCGATCGCCGAGCTCGCTGGGGCCGCGACGTACTCCGCGAGGGCGCCGTCACGCATCATCCCGTACACCTGCGAATGGTCGCAGAGAGACTCCCGGCCCATTCGGCAGAAGCGGCACGACCCGCAGAACGCCGCGGGGAAGAGCGCGACCCGATCGCCCTCTTTGACGCCGACGACGCCGGCCGCGGCGCCCACGACCACGCCGGCCGCCTCGTGGCCCAGGGTGATCGGCGTGCGCGCGACCGGCAGGTCGCCCTCGACGGCCAGGTGGAGGTCGGTGCCACACAAGCCGCAGGCCTCGACCTGTACGAGCACCTCGCCCGGAGCAGGCTCGGGTTTGGGCACCTGGTGGATCTGCAGAGGCTCGCCGGGGGTGATCAGCCGGGCCGCGTTCATGGTGGTCATGACCCCTCCCCTTCCGCTCGGTGAATCCCTGAGAGCAGCAACTCGAACGCCGAGGCGAGCTCCGCGTCCGTCGGGTGCGGACGCGCGCCGAGGTTCACCCGGGAGTCGCGCAGCAGCATCAGGCCGACGAAGGCGCCCCAGACGAGGTCCGCGGCCAGGCGCGGCTCGGAGAGCCCGGCTGCGCCTCCGAGCAGCGACGAGAGCCGCCGGAAGTTGTCGCCAGAGCGCTTGGCGAGCTGCGACCTGACCTCTTCGGAGACCGAGGCCGTGGCTTGCGGATGGGCGAGCGCGCCGAAGACGTGGAAGTACTCCGGGTGCTCACGGCGGACGTCCGTGAAGAAGGACCAGAGCCGGGTGAGGGTCTCGCGCGGGCCCAGCTCGGCCGCTGCGATCTCGTCGATCCCGAGCCGCGTGAACTCAATCCCGTCGAGCAGCAGCGACGTGAAGATCTCGTCCTTGCTCTTGAAGTAGAAGAAGAGCGTCGCTTCCGAGAGCTCGCACGCCTTCGCGATCTGCTTGGTCGTGGTCCCGTTGAAGCCGCGCTCGCGTACGAGCGCCCGCGCCGCGTCGAGCACCGACTTGCGCCGCGCCGCGCGCTCGCGGGCTCTGCGTTCCGATACGCCCATCTCCTCAGACCTCCAACGTGCGCGCGATGGTCTCGCGCTGGATCTCACTGGTGCCTTCGCCGAATTCGAGCACCTTGCAGTCGCGGTAGAATCGCTGCGCGGCGCTCTCGAGCATGTAGCCCTGGGCGCCGGAGAGGTGCAGGCCGCGCTCGCATGCCCAGGTGCACGTCTCGCTCGCGAAGAGCTTCGCCATCGAGGCCTCCGTCCCGTGCGGGCGGCCGGCGTCGGCGAGGCGGGCCGCGTGCAAGGTGAGCTGCCAGGCGGCCTCGATGCGCGTCTTCATGTCGGCGAGGGTGAAGCGCACGAATTGCTGCTTCAGCAGCGGCCGCCCGAATTGAACGCGCTGTTGAGTGTGCGCGCGCGCTTCCTCGAACGCGGCGCGGGCGAGCCCCACGGCGAACGAAGCAGCCGCGATGCGCCCGAGCGTGAGCACCTTCATCGCTTGGAGGAAGCCTGTGCCCTCCGGGCCCAGGCGGTCGCTCTCCGGGACGCGGCAGTCTTCGAGCACGATCTCGGCCATCTGCGAGGCGCCCATCCCGAGCTTCTGCATCGGCGGACCCACACGCATCCCGGGGTTGTCGCGGTCGATGATGAAGAGCGAGAGCCCTTTCAAACCGCGGTCCGGCGCGGTGGACGCGACGACCACCGCGAAGTCGGCGATCGGCGCGTTGGTGATGTACAGCTTGGCGCCGTCGAGCACATAGCCGCCGCCTTCGCGGCGCGCCCGGGTGGCCACGCTCGACACGTCGGACCCCGCGCCCGCCTCGGCGTACGCCCAGCAGCCGACCCGGTCGCCACGCAGCGCTTTGGGGAGCACCTCGGCGCGCTGAACCTCGGAGCCGAGATGGTAGACGGCCGCGCACGCCAGCGCCGTGTGCACGTACATCCCCAACGCGACGCCGGCGGACCCTTGCGCGAGCTCGGCGCAGAGCAGCGCGTACAGCACGGAGCCGCCGCCGCTCCCGCCGACCTCCTCCGGGAACGCGGTGCCGAGCCAACCGAGCTCGCCGAAGCGCGCGAAGAGCTCGCGCGGAGCCCTGCCCTCGCGGTCCCACGCTGCGGCGTGTGGCTCGATCTCCCGCTGGACGAACGCCCGAACCTGAGCGCGGAGCTGGGCTTCGGTCTCGCTGAGAAGCGCGTCGGTCATCGGTTCCTCCTCACCTGCCCGTGAAGCGCGGCCTGCGCTTCTCACGGAAGGCGGCCAGGCCCTCACGGTGGTCCTCGGTCTGGAGGCACTGCACCTGGGCAAAGATCTCGTAGTCGAATTCGGGCTCCATCCCGCGGTCGAGCGAGCGCCGGATCGCGCGCTTCGTGAACGCCATCGCCACCGGAGGCCCGGCGGCGAGGCGTTGGGCCAGTGTGTCGACGGCGTCGTCGAGCGCTTCGGCGGGCACCACGCGGGTGACGAGCCCGATCGCCTGGGCCTCGCCTGTTGCCACGAAGCGGCCCGACATCATGATGTCCGTCGCCCGGCCCAGCCCGACGAGGCGCGGCAGGAAGTACCCGGCCGACATGTCACAACCGGCCAGGCCGATCTTCACGAAGGGCGCGCAGAATCGGATGCCTTCGGCGGCGATTCGGTAGTCGCAGCAGAGCGCGAGGCCGAAGCCGCCGCCCACAGCGTCGCCGTGCAGCTTCGCCACGACCGGCTGGTCCATCGCGGAGATCCGCCGGATCGGGTCGAGGTAGCGGTCGACGATGCGTTCCCACTCTTGCGGCGTGCGCCGGACCATCTCGCCCTGGTCGGCCCCGGCACAGAACGCGCGGCCCCGGCCGGCGAGGACGACCGCGCGTACGTCGGGCGCCGCGGCCACCTCGTCGAGGGCCGCGACGAGGGCGTCGAGGGTCGGCAAGTCGATGGCGTTGAGCCGCTCGGGCCGGTTGAGGGTGATGGTGGCCACCGCGCCGGCGCGGTCGATCTGGACGGCGTCGCTCATGAGGTCCTCGGTCGCAGCGCGTAGTCGAAGCGGCCCTCGAAGACGGTCTCGCCCTCCACGTCGGTCATCGAGACCTCCACCGCCGCGTCCGCTCGCGCGCTCGCGTCGAACGCCTGCCGGGCCGTCGACACGTCGTCGGCCTCCACCCGCGCCACGGCCACGACCTCCCCCTCGGCCCGCCGGGTGTACTTGACCGTCGCCCCGCGCAGGAGGACGTAGGCGCGGTCGCCGGACACGATGCGCCACGCAGCGACGCCCGCGGCCGTCTCGGCGGCGGTGAAGAGCGCGCCAGCGTGGGCAATTCCGACGTAGTTCGTGATCGCCTCGCGCAGCGGCATGCGGACCTGGACGGCGTCGTCCGTCGTGTCGACCGCGAGGTCGTGCACGCGCAGATACGGGATGCTCTCCAACATCGCGCGCAGGCTCACAGCTGCAGCCCGAGCGCGCGGATCGCGTTGTCGCGCACCACCTTGCGGAAGATGTCTTCTGTGAGGTCCAACGCCTCCAGCTCGGCGAGGGTCCGCTCGAAGGAGAGCAGCGGGTAGTCGGTGGCCCAAAGCACCTTCTCCTTGCCCCAGCCGCGCAGGAACTCGACGAAGGAGGCGGGCCAGTGCTTCGGGGTGCGCGCGGAGGTCTCGACGTAGACGTTCGGGTGCTTCCACGCGAGCGTGATCATCTCGTCGTGCCAGGGCTGACCGAGATGGCACCCGATGATGGTCAGGTCCGGGAACGCCAGCGCCACCTCGTCGAGGTAGATGGGGCGGCCGCACTCCGAGGGGAGCAGCGGCCCGGTGTGGCCGACCTGGATGGCGACCGCGACCCCGAGCTCCTGGGCCTTCAGATAGACCGGCCAGTAGTGCTTGTCGTTCGGCGGCAGACCGGTGGTGCCGTCGCCGTACATGTACGGCTCGAGTCGAATCACCTTCATGTCCAGCTCGCGGACGAGGCGCTCGACCTCGCGCGCCACCGCGCCCGGCTTCTTGAGCGGGTTGACCGTGCCGCTCCCCACGAAGCGGCTCGGGTGCAGCTTCACGGCCTCGGCGACCTCCTCGTTGGAAACCACCGCCAGATCCTTGTGGTAGAAGGCCGACAGGACGCAGCGGTCGACCCCGGCCGCGTCCATCTCGGCCAGCATCTGGTCGAGCGTCATCCCGTCGAAGATGACCTGCGGCGAGCGGTACTTCCGGAAGATGTGGAGGTACTCGGCGGGCCAGCGCTTCGCGCCTTCGTGACTGATCCAGCTGCCCCAGGCGTCGATCGCGATTCGTTCCCTGCTCATGAGTCGTTCCTTCGTAGCTGCAAAATGGAGCGCGCCTCTTCGGGGCTCGCCGGCTCGGCGCCGAGGTCGCGCAACAGGCGCACGGCCTTGTCGACGACCTGGCCGTTCGAGCGCGCGAGCTCGCCGCGCGCGAGGTAGACGTTGTCTTCGAGGCCCACCCGCACGTGGCCGCCCATCGCGGCGACCGCGCCGAGCATCCGGAAGTGGTTGCGGGCGCCGATGGCGCTCACGAGCCACTGCGCGCCGGGGGGCAGGCCGTCGACGAGGAAGACCAGGTTCTTGACCGTGGCCAGGTTGCACTCGCCCGGGATGCCCATCACGAAGTTGACGAGCAGCGGCTCCTCCAGGACCCCGCGGTCGAGCAGCGCCCGGATGTTGTTGAGCATGCCCGGGTGGTAGACCTCGAGCTCCGGGCGGACGCGGCATTCGTGAAACACGCGGGCCGCCTGCTCGAGCTCGGCGTGGGAGTCGAAGAGCGACACGAAGCGGTCCCCCACCCAGCGACCCTCGCGCGTGTCGTAGCGGCCCAGCAGACACCCCGCACCCACGCTGAACGAGGCGATGTCGGGCGCCAGCTCCGGCACGACACGGATGCGCTCGTGCAGGGGCAGCCCCGCGATGGCCCCGCCGGTCGTGAGGTTGATCAGCGCGTCACATCCCTCGGCGCGCAGCCCCTCGATGATCTCGCGGAAGACCGCCACCTCGGCCGTCGCCTTGCCCTGGGCGTCGCGGGCGTGGATGTGGAGGATCGCCGCGCCCGCTCGCCAGGCTTCGAGGCCCTGCTCGATGATCTCGGATGGCTGCTCGGGCAGGTTCGGGTTGGCCGCCTTGCCCTGCTGCGCGCCCGTGAGCGCGCAGGTCACGATCGTCTTGTCGATGCTCATGCGCGCGTCTTCCCCTTCGCGAGGAAGGCCGACATGGCCTCCTTCTGGTCTCGGGTCATGAAGTTGAGCATCACGGTGTTGATCGAGAAGTCGATCGCCGACTCGAGGTCGGTGGTCATCCACTTGTGGATGATCTCCTTCTGGGTCGCGAGGGCGGCCGGGCTCTTCTCGGCGAGCTTCGCGCACCACGTCCGCACGTGTGCGTCGAGCTCCGCGTGTGGCACGACGGTGTGGACGAGTCCGCGGCGCTCCGCCTTCTCGGCGTCCCAGAACTCGCCCATATAGGCCATCTCACGCGCGCCCTGGATGCCGATGCAGAGCGGCAGGATGGCGGCCTCGACGATGGCCGGGATGCCGCGGTGGATGTTCGGCAGCCCGAAGCGCGAGCGGTCGGACGCGAGCATGAAGTCGCAGGAGACCGCCAGCTCGAGACCGGCTCCGAGGCACAGGCCGTCGATGGCGCAGACGATCGGCTTCTCGGTCGTGCGCAGGTCGAGGAAGGTCCGGTGCAGGGCGCGGCCCACCTCGCGGGCCTCGATCCCGTGCATGTCCTTCACGTACGCGACGTCGATGCCGGCCGAGAACGCCCGGTCGCCTGCGGCGTCGATGAGGATCACCCGGACCTCGGGGTCGGCGGCCGCGCTGGCGAGGGTCGCGCGGATCTCGTTGAGCATCCGGCCGTCGATGGCGTTGAGCACCTCTGGCCGGTTCAGCGTGAGCTGCAGCACCGGACCGTCTTGGGTGCAGCGGATCGTCTCGTACTCGTTCATGACCTGTTCACCTCCCTCGGAACTCGGGGGCGCGCTTCTCGGCGAAGGCGGCGATCCCCTCCTGGGCGTCTTCGGTACCGCGCAGCGGCTCGGCGTAGAGCTGCTCGATGCGCAGCCCTTCATCGAGCGGCAGGTGGCGACCGCGAAGGGCCGCCGTTCGCGCGGCCTGGACCGCGAGCGGCGCGTTGGCCGCGATGCGGGTCGCGAGCTTCATCGCCTCCGAGAGCAGCTGGTCGGGCTCGACGACACGGTTGACGAGTCCGGCCCGGAGCGCCGTCTCCGCGTCGACCGCGTCCCCCGTGAGCAGCATCTCCATCGCCAGCGCCTGCGGGATGCAGCGCGGCAACCGCTGGGTGCCGCCCGCGCCGGGGATGATGCCGCGCTTCACCTCGGGCAGACCGAAGCTCGATCGGGCCGTCGCCAGCCGGACGTCGCACGCGAGCGCCAGCTCCAGGCCGCCCGCGAGGCAGTGACCATCGATGGCCGCGATGGTCGGCTTGCCCGGGTCGAGGTTGCGGGTGATGCCGCCCAGCCCCGGCTCGTGCTCGCCGCGCTCACGCCGCTCGATGGGCGTCAGCGAGCGGTAATACGCGCCGAGCTCCTTCAAGTCGGCCCCGGCACAGAACGCGCGGCCACCCGCGCCGGTGAGGACCGCGACGCGCAACTCGGGATCGTCGCGCAGGGTCCGCCACGCGTCGCACAGCGCCTGACTCATCGAGCGGCTCAGCGCGTTATGCGCCTCCGGCCGGTCGAGGGTGATGACGAGAATGTGCCCTTCCCGGGCCACTCGGATGCTCATGGTGTGGGCGCCTCCGTGCGGGCGAAGCCTTCGATGTCGAGCACCGACCCCGTCCGGGCCTCTGCGAACGCCGCGCGAACCCGGTCACCGACGCGCCAGCCGTCGGTCGGACCCACCAGGCGGTGGAGCAGCGCCGTGTCGGCGCCGTCGAGGCGGATGAGGCCGAACACGCCGCGTCCCGGGACGCGAGTCCACGAGACCAGCTCGCCCTCGGGTCCTACTTCGACGCCCTGCGTGGTGTCCTCGCCGCAATCGGGGCAATACGCCGCCGGCGGACAACGCACCCGGTCACACGGCTCGCAGCGCGCGCCCAGCAGGCGCCGCTCGTCCCGCAACGCGACCAGGAAGCGGCTGCCGGCGGCCCCGGCCGCGTAGCTGAACGGGATGCGGATCGGCTCGGCGCGGATCACGGCAGCACCTCGAAATGCAGGATGTCGTCCATCGCGCCACGCAGCTCGTCGCGCCACACGGCGCGTACCCGCTGGCCGATGTGCAATCGCGTGGGATCGCTCTCGGCGAGGAAGTGGTTGACCGTGGTGTCCGCGCCATCGAGCCGAATGAGCCCCATGCCGTAGGGCGACGGGCGCCTTTGCCCGGTGCGACCGTCGAGGATGGGGAGGTGCACGACGGTCCAGGCCTCGAGCCGGCCCTCGGCCGCAACCGGTACCCACGTAGACAGGTCTACGTGACAGTTTCCGCAGACCGGACGAGGCGGCAGATAGCGCCGGTTGCAGGTCTCGCATTGCTGGGCCTCGATGCGGCGTTCACGCAGACCAGCGCAGAAGCGCTCCATCGCGGCGCCGGAGGCGTAGCGCCAGCGCAGGTCCATCATGAGCGTGACCGCCAGCCGCTCGTTCATCGCCGTGCCCCGAGCACGACCGCGTCCGCCCACGCGTACACGCCGTATCCGGTCGCGAGCGCGAGCTCGGCGCCGTCGACCTGTCGCGCGCCGCCGCGCCCGTGAATCTGCAGCGCGGCCTCGGCCACCCGGATGACGCCGGATGCGCCGACCGGGTTGGTGGAGAGCACGCCGCCAGACGGGTTCACCGGCAGCTCGCCGTCCATGGTCGTGACGCCATCCTCGATGAGCCGCCCGGCCTCGCCGTCCGGGCAGAATCCGAGCGCCTCGTACCAGGCGAGCTCTGCATAGGTGACCGGCTCGTAGATCTCGGCGACGTCCAGCTCGCGTAACGGCTCACTGATGCCGGCCGCGGCGTACGCCGCCTGGCTGGCCTCGCGAAGCGTGCGCATTGACGCGAGCCGGCGGTCGAGGTCGCCGAGATAGGGCTGGTCGTGCCGTGTCGCCGCCGCCTTCACCCACGCTGGCCGAGCACAGCGGCGGCGGGCGACGTCCTCGCTGGCGACGACGATGGCGCAGGCCCCGTCGGATTGCGGGCACATGTCGAGCAGCCGCAGCGGGTGGGCGAGCATGCGCGAGGACAGCACCTCGTCGCAGGTGAGCTCGGCCATCTGCAAGTGGGCGTGGGGGTTTCGAGCCGCGTTCTGGCGGGCCTTCACGGCGACGAGCGCGGCCTGCTGCTCGGTCACCCCACGCTCGGCCATGTATTGCGACACCGAGAGCGCGAAGTTGCCCAGCGCGCCCGACGCGACCGACCGGTCCCAGAACGGGTCGGTCAACGCCATGCCCGTCTGCGTGTGGCCCTCGGAGTGCTTCTCGAAACCGACGACGAGCACGACATCGAACAGGCCGGCGGCCACCTGGTGGAAGCCGGCGATGCAGGTGCTCGTCCCGGACGTCCCTCCGGTGGCGACCTTGAGGCACGGCTTGCCGGCGCCGAACGCCGCTTCGCCGACCCAGAGCTCCGGCAGCGCGCGTCCCTCGAAGAGCTCCATATTGCCGACCAGGACGGCGTCGACATCCGACGGACGCAGGTCCGCGTCGCGCAGCGCGGCGAGGGCGGCCTCGCGCACGAGCTCGGGCTGCGACACGTCGTCGCGAACGCGGGCGTGCTTCGTCTGGCCGGTGCCGATGATCGCCACCGGCCTCACGACGCCGCCTCCAGGATGGCGACGACCTGACCCT
>PVBE010237767.1_pt1 | contig 10126 bp, 8 predicted proteins | sample 1631181 | NCBI WGS metagenome assembly PVBE01 (sample SAMN08397723, study PRJNA350692) | Marine metagenome, whole genome shotgun sequencing project. | isolation source: water | place: Pacific Ocean | collected 2012-04 | reverse complement strand
TCGCTCGCCGCCGACAGACGCGCGTTCAAATTTGAGACGCGACGCTCTAAATCCCGAACCGTCGTCTCGTACTCCACCTCCCGCCGTCTCCACTCCCTGTGAAACTCGCGTTTGGTGTTTTGCAGATCCGCCACCGCGATGGACGCCACCGCGCGCGCCTCGGCGACATCGTACGCCCTCGCGTCCGTCGACGCCCCGTTCGAGTCCGCGCGTCTCGCCTCGCGCAGCTCCCTTCGCAATTCCTCCACCTCGCGCCCGTTCGCCCCTCGCGCGTCATCCAACTCCCTCTCCAACGCTCGCGCGTCCCTCGAGCGTCAATCGAATCTCGCGCTCGCGCTCGAGCACGCGCTCCGCGTCCCTCGCCGCCGAAGTCGACGCCTCGAGCTCTCGCGTCCTCGCCTCCCGCTCCGTCTCCAGCGCCCGTCGCGACTCCCGCAACGCCGTCGACGTCTCCGCTAGTTTTTTCGTCAGCGCCTCCGTCGTCCTCGCCAAGGTCTCGCCGACGTCGAACGCCTCGCGCGCGTCGTCGTCGTCGTCGCCCAGAAAACGTCCGTTCGATTCATCCGCGCACCCACGGCCGTGGCCGACGCGCGCGCGCTCGAGCGCCGCCGCGGACGCGACGACGTCGTCCAAGACGCGATCTTCTTCCTCGAGCGCGCTTCCCACGGTCTCGAACGAGACGTCGAGCGGCGACGACGCCATGGGCGCGAGACGTCGTCTGGCGTCAGTCACGGCCGCGATCGAAGGATGGCGAGCGGATTCGGCGCGCGCGGGAGCGAGGGTCGATGCGCGCCGCTCTGGCGCGAGTTCACCAAGGTGCGACGAGCCGACGAGGACGCGCGCGAGCGCGCGAGGGCGTCCCGAGAGACGACCCCGTGCCCTAACCGATCGCGCGCGGGGAACGCGCGAGCCGAGCGCGAGGACTGACGATGCGAGCGAACGACGGCGACGACGACGGTGATCGTCGTCGACCGCGTCCGTTTCCGCGCCCGCGCAGTGCGTGAACGAGACGGGCGAGCGATCGACGGCGTGCTTTAAGTTTCGAGAGGACTACGTCGAGTGCTTGCACCACAAGAAGGAGTACACGAGGGAGAACGAGATCGAGCGCGAGCGCGTGAGACGGAACGAGGAGCACGCGGAGGTGATCAAGGAGGAGCTGACGCGGGAGATGCGGTCGATGTCGTGGGTGACGGACGAAAAGTACGCGCCGCGAGGGGAGAAGGAGTAGCGAACTGTAAAAACATTGGCGAGAGATACATAGCTATATGTGGGCGGAATCGTATCGCATCGCGCGATGAAGCGAGACTAGGTGCTATTTCGTGCTATTTCGTGCTACGGTGAGGGTGGGGATCGGGCGAGCGGGCGCTCACGAGGACGTTTTGTGACGCTTTTTCGGCGCCTCGTCGTCGGGAGGTTTAAAGTCGCCCGTGCCGTGAAGAATTTTCCGGTGAGGGTACACGATTCGTTGCTCGCCGGGGGCGAGTTCGTAGTCGAATATGTTCTTGGTCGGTCCGGGCTCGGTCGTGGCGAAGTAATCGAGCGTCGTCAGCGCCTCGTACGCGGTCGGCCGCTTCTCGGGGTCGTACGCGCAGAGCTCGTCGAAGACGGCGGAGAGCTCGGGATCTTTCCTGATCGGTGCCTTGTCGTTGATAGGATGTCCCTCGGGGTGACTCGGTGGGTAGAAAATTTTCTTCGCGCGCTCGTAGTCCGGATGCTCTCTGAACAGCGGCCACTCGTCCTCGGTCGGCGCGCCTTTCGCCGCGGCTATGGATTCGATTTGCTCCGCCTGATACATCGATTTCGGATCCTCCTTACCCTTGGGAACGCCCTTGAACGGAACGACGAGCGTGGTGAGTTCGGCGAAGATGCACCCCGCCGCCCAAATGTCCACCGCACGCGTGTAATGCCGCGCGCCGAGCAATAACTCGGGCGCGCGATACCACAGCGTCACCACCGGTCCGTTTTCGTGCAGCGGCCGCAACACGCTTCCCGGATCGACGTACCTCGCCAATCCGAAATCCGCGATCTTCACCACCCCGCATTCGCTCCCATCGCCCATCACCAACACATTCTGAGGTTTGATGTCCCTGTGCATGATCCAATTCGTGTGCAAATAATGCAATCCGTGCAACAATTGCCACGTCGCGCTCTTCGCCATGCGCGGCGACACGTACCTTCGATGCGCGCGATGCCACTGTAATATCGCCCCTAAATCGTACTCGGCGTAATCGATCGCCAAACTCAACGACCGTTCCTCCTTATTCACGATCACCTTATGCAAACGCACGACGTTGACGTGTTTCATCGCTCGAAGCGTCGTCACCTCTCGAAACGTCGGCGTCGGCAGCCCAAACTGTTGTCCCTTCAGCGGCGCGCCCGTCTTCGGATCTCGTCGTATCGGCGGCGTCTTGAACGTCTTGATCGCGTACAGACGACCTATCGCATCCCATCGCTCCCATCATCCATCGTCAGTCATCCCTCTTCCCTCATCGCGTCGTCGCGCGAATCACGCGCGCGCGCGCATTCATTCGCGCCATCCGCGACGACTCGCGCTCGCGGTCGACGCGCGCACCCGTGCGATTCCTGGCGTACAGGACGCGACCGAACGCGCCCTCGCCGATCTGTCCGACGATCTCGAGCGCGTCCGCGCCGTCATCGCGCCGCGACATCGCCCGCGGCGCGAGCGCGCGCGAGGACTGCGGAGACGCGTTCGAACGGCGCGCGTTCCCAGACCGCGACGCGTCGTCGGTCGTCGTCGCCCGGGACATCGCGGAGGGAGTCGTCGTCGACGGGTGAACGGCGCGCGTCGGGAGTCCCTCGCGCGGGGGGCGCGATGAGCGGAGGCGGCGCGGGAGGCGCGAGCGCGGGCGAGGTGGATCGAGACGAGGATCTCGGGGCGATCGTCGAGGCGGAGGAAGACGCGGTCGATCGAAGCGTGCACCCGAGTGGGATCGTGCCGGTGTTACAGTACGTTTCGTGCGCGCGTCGCGTGAGGGTGAGAGGGAGGGGAAGGTGGGGAGACGGAGGCGTCCGGACGACGGGCATTCGGTTTGGAATTCCTCGCGAATTCGAGCGCCGAAGTCGAACGGGAACGCGACGACGCTCGACGCGAACGATCGAAGGCGAACTGACGAATGGATGTTGTAATCGCGCACAGGAATATCGTGGCGACGGTGAACTTGGATTGTAAATTGGATCTGAAGACGATCGCGTTTCACGCGAGAAACGTCGAGTACAATCCAAAGGTGCGCGAGGCTTTACCCTAGCGAGCGAGCGCGCCGACGAAACCGGACGCGATCGACGCGCGCGCGACAGATTGACGACGACTGACGCGTGTGACTTTTTTCTCTTGATGTAGCGTTTCGCGGCGGCGATCATGCGGATTCGTAACCCGAAAACCACGGCTTTGATTTTCAGCTCCGGGAAGATGGTGTGCACGGGCGCCAAGACGGAGGCGTTGGCGCGAGAGGCGGCGAGAAAGTACGCCAAGGTGATCATTAAGCTCGGTTTCCCGGCGCAGTTCAAGGATTTCAAGATCCAAAATATGGTCGGTTCGTGTGACGTGCAGTTTCCCATTCGATTAGAGGGTTTGGCGTGGCAGCACGGACACTTCGCGCAGTACGAGCCCGAGCTCTTTCCCGGTTTGATTTACAGAATGCAAATGCCGAAGATTGTGCTCTTGATTTTCGTGTCCGGTAAAATCGTCCTCACCGGTGGGAAGAGACGTGAGGACATTTATCAGGCGTTCGAAAACATTTACCCCGTGCTCACCGAGTTCAAAAAGCTCGCTCAACCGGAGGAGGCCGCCGCCGACGCGCCCAAGGCGCTCCCGAGTGCCGCCGGCAAGGGCGGGAAAAAGTGAGCGTCGAGTCCGACACGTAGACCAAGGAGCGACGAAAAACGCCGACGAGAAGAACGAGAATGAGAACAAAGAAGACACCGCGCGCGACGTCGTCCGTCGCCGTCTCTCTTCGTCTCTCGCCGCCTCTCGCCGCCGCGCGCTCGTCCTCCGCCACCCGCCGCCGCCGCCGCTTCCCCGCCGTTCCGCCGCCGTCCACCGGCCGAAACACGCCACCGAGCGCGCGAACGTCTCCACACCACCACCCCCGCCTCCCGCTCGCCGACGAACGAACGAGTGAACGAACGAACGAGTGAACGAACGAAGACTCTGCTCGTCGACGCGACCGCCGAACACCACCAGTATACAATAAATAGCTTAAAAAATTAGACACTACGTACCTTTGCCCCACGCTCGATGGAGAGTCAACCGTGTCCACCCATAGTCCACTACCGATGAAAGCCATCATCGATTCGAATAAGGACACGCGCGCGCGAATCGCCGATCCGCGATCTTTTCGCGTCGCCTCGCGATCGGGGCGATCGAAGGGAACGTTCGCCCGACGCGCGCGCGTCACACTCGCGCGAGCGCACGCATTCCCCGAGCGCGCACACGGAATCGTGATGATGATGACGCAAACTAGCCGTGCGATGGCGGTGACGCCGGCGACGCGAGTCGCCAAGGCTCGTGGACGCGGGATCGCGGCGAGAGGGCTCGCGCGACCCGCGCGCGCGGAGGTCGCGGTGACCGCGGAAAAGGGCGTCGAGGACGCGTTGCGACGAGGACAGGTGCGCGCGCGCGCGTGAAAACGATGGGTTGGAAATGGATGGATGCGTTCGCGGTGAAGGGACGACGGATGAGGACGTCGGGCGCGGGCGAGAGGGGTGGGAAGAGTCGAGACGATCGTGGGTTGGGTGGAGATCCGGATATCGCTCGGGGCTTGGGCGTTCCATCGGGGGCGTCGCGCGCGATGCGAACGGGCGGTGACGCGGGCGATCGTGGGGAAAGATGAGAGAAATGATGACTGACGGATTTTTCACCGCCTCGGCGGGTGCGTGCGTTGTGTCGCAGATGGCTGCCATGGGTATGGCGGCGACTTTGTTTTTCGCCGATCGCGCCGACGCCGCGCAAGAGTTGATGCAATCGGCTGACGTGCAAAACGTCGCGGATCTCGCCGGTATCGACGGCCGCATCGCCATCTTCTTCGTTTTCGGCCCGGTCCTCGGCTGGGTCGCGTACAACATCCTCGGCCCGGGTCTTCGTCAGTTCGAAGACATGCAAAAGGCCAACGCGAAGATAAAGGGTGTGCTCGCGGGTGCGGGTCTTTCCGCCGCTGCGCTCATGGGCATGCCGGAAGCGTCTGAAGCTGCGCAAAACGTCGGCGACCTCGCTGGCATCGACGGCCGCATCGCCATCTTTTTCGTTTTCGGCCCGGTCCTCGGCTGGGTCGCGTACAACATCCTCGGCCCGGGTCTTCGTCAGTTCGAAGACATGCAAAAGGCCAACGCGAAGAGAAAGTAGACGCCTTTTCATGCGTCACCATTCATGACACCAATTACCTAGTATTTAGTCTCGGTGTGTTCATCACGAAGCCTCACTCCGAATGCAAGCTTGTAACACAAATGTGAGCTCAAAACCAATCTGTTTTTACATCTAACACTACTTCGAGAAGAGATCCGCGAATGGATCTTTCGCGTGATTGCCTTTGGCGACGCCGCCTCGCATCGACTTCGGTCCGTCCACCTCGGGCGGAGACTGCACGGGCGCGGCTTTCGGTGGCGTGGCCGACATCAGATCGACGGGTGGGAACGGGTTTTGCGTCGGCACCGACGACGTCGGTACCGTGGACGTCGGTGCCGTGAGTTCCGAGAGGAGATCGACCGGTGCAGGCCGCGCGCTCGCCGTGCGCATCGTCGGCGCTCCTCGCGGCGGCGGCGTGAACGCCCCGACTGGGCCGGGATCCACTCTCTGCGTTCGAGCGGGCGCCGCTTCACCGAACAGCGCGTCCGCGAGTTTTGACTTCATGTTATCCACCGTTGGTTCCGGAGCTCGCACCTCCGCAGGTGGTTGGTTTGACGTCTCCACTCCGCCCAGGAAGGATTCCAAATCGTCCTTCGGCGGCACCGCCGCGCTTGTCGGCGCCGGCGCACGCAGAGGTTCAGGCAGACCCGAGGGAAGCGCGTTCGAGGCTTGACGATGTTCGAAAACCAAGGTTCCAGACGCGCGAGAGGCGCTCGCGTTGGCCTTGATTCGAGATTCGATTTCCTTTGCGCGCACCTCCGCGGCGGCGGCCGCCGTCGCGTCTCGCTGCGTCTTTTCCTGATACGGCTTTGCACCGTTCACGAGAGCGTTCGACACGTACTGATTCATCATGCTCAGCGTCGCGTCGACGTTGATTTCCGTGGCGGAGGGTTGAATCACGCTCGACGCGATGGACTCATCCTCGGCCGCGATCGCCGCAACTTCCGATGCGCGCTGCTGCTTCTCCATGTACTTGCTCTTCAGGTTGCGCTCCACGAATGTCTGCGCCTTGTCGCTCAATCCGCATCCACTGCGTCGAGAGATCTTCATGATGGCGCTCAACACTAAAGTCTCGACGGACGTACCCTCCGATTGCGCCTCCACCGCGTCGACGAGCGTGTCCATGAGCGTCTCCGCCGTCTCGCCACTCGCCTCGCCGAATTCGCCGAGCACCCACACCGCGGTTTCCAACAACACAAAGGGTAATTTCGGCCTTTTGAACAGTTTCAGGTACGCGTCGACGGCGGATTTACGAGAGAGATTATCTGCCACCTCGTCACCGGTGCCCTCGGAGATGAGACGCATCAAACCATGCCCGATCGAGGGCTTCACAACGTCGCCCGCCACCTCGAAGAGCTCCGTCATGGTGTCCACGTACCACTTCGCGTCCGGCGCGTATCTCTCCGCTAACTCCGCCACTCGAGACGCTGTCTGTTCACGAACGAATTTATCGCTGTATTTATCCCCGTCGCGTCCCAAAAACGCCAACATTCGTTCCACGATCACCTCCACGTTGTTCGGCTTGGTCATGGTGTAGAGCAAGTCGAGAGTTTTTTTGCGCAACGTCTCGTCCGAGTCCTCTAAACAATCCACCACCGCCATCTGATGCTCCGCCGCGTACTGCGGATTGATGTTCACCATGCACGCCAGGGTGTTCAATCCGGTGTACTTGAGATTGTTGTTTGTGCTCTTGATGAATCGAGAGATGACGGAGGCGCACTGCGCCAACAGTTGCGGATTCGGGTAGATACTCGTGATGGTCCTCACGGATTCATACACGAGCGCGTTACCGATCTGCGTCTTCGTCATCGCTCGCGCGAGAGTGTCTTCTAACACGCTATACATCTCGCTGCTCGTCGATCGGTCGTGAGCGCCCAAGAGTGCGAGCGTCTTGAGCAACTTGATTTGCACAAAGGGCGCCGGCACCTTGTGATACTCGTACGACTTTGGCAATCTCTTATCTATGATTTGCTTGAGCACGCTCACGAAGCTTGACGTGAGATTTTTGAACGCCTCGGCGTCGTGCGCGATCAACTCGTGAAGCGCGCACACCGCCGCCGACATGACGCTCGGGTCTCTATCGCAAATCATCTCTCGCAGCTTGCCGTGCATGTGACTCACGCTGTGCGGGCTCTTTTGATAAAATCGCATCAACGCCATCACCGCTTTCTTTCTCACGTGCGACACCGGATGCGCGAGTAAATCGGCCACCTGCGGTAACACTGCCGGCACCGTGTCTTCGTTGACGAGACGCGTGATCGCCGTCAGCGCCGCGCACACCACCAAATAATCTTCGCTCTTCAAGTCTTGTTGCACCGTGTTCACGATCAAGATTATCAAATCGTGGTTTTCATCCAGGAACGACGTCGTCGCCAGATAACCCGCGCGTTTGATCGCGATCTCCGGCTCCACGCACGCTTTAACGGCGTGAATGTGACCGAACGTCGCGTCGTGTCCCAACATTTCCAAATACATCAACCGAAGCATGATTTCCTTGATCTTCGACTTGTCCGTCTTGGGTTGCTGCAACACCGCCCTGAGGTACATCGACTCGCGCTGCATGATGGCATCTTCGTCGGTCTTGCTCTTACACTCCCCTGCGCGCGAGAGAGACGGTCGTCAGTCGAGGTTTTCGCGCGCATCCGCGGTAATCTCGAATTGCGCGCGAGTCCGAGAAAACGACGCCACGCCGTCGTCCACGAGTCGCGCACGCACCCAACTGTCGAACTAAATCGTAGAAATCTCTCGATTTATTCTTTTGAACGATCGGCGCCGACGCGGACATGGTGCCACGCCGCGAAGTGTGGGGTCGTTCGTTCGTCGGCGAGTCTCGTCGGCGACGACGGGCGACTAACGATACGCTGGGCGCTACAAACGCGAGATTCTATGGCTTGGCTATGTGTTCGTGCGTTCGTTTTTCGCGCTATCCATTGTCCTACTCGCGCTCGTCCCCACTCGCGGTGTTGCTCGCGTGAAGTATGACCTCGGCGACGTCGCCCCGCATGAGAGCCGCGGCGGTGTCGGCGCCTCGAGGCAGCGCGCTCTGACCGTACGGCCATCGCACGTGACGCTTATAGATGGTAAAACTGAGCTTTGAGTTCCCCCAGTGGGTCTTGATCTCTCTCGTCTCCAAGGCCTCGAAGCAACAGCAGAGTTTGATCTTGGTGCGACAGGCGGGTCGACACAAGTGGGGCTCGTTGACGACGACGTGCGTGAGGAGCGGAAGTTCGGCGCACACGCGAAGGATGTGATTCGTCGTCTCAGAATCGAAGTTGTGCGTCGTCGCGACGACGACCTTGGCGGTTCGAAAGTTGTGAAGCACCTCCTCGGCGTCGCCGTGAATGAAATTGACGTCTCGAAATCGCACCTTTGCCTGTCGAACCAATTCGTCTTGACACTCGATGCCGAAGACGCTCATGCTCGGAAACGCCTTGGCGAGACCTGCGCACAGGGAGCCACACCCGGACCCGACGTCAACGATCGCGGCACCGTTGTACGCTTTTCGTTGTATCACGTTGTGATCGTTCATCAGCGACGCTATGCCCTCGTCGCACGTTCTTCCCGGGTGCAACGCGCGTCTGCTCCGTTCGGTGACGTTCGCCCCCGCGTCCATTTCTTCTTCGTCATCCACTTCGTCCGTCTTCAAAGCGTCTGGATCGCTCATCAACACCTTCGGCACGCTTCTCTTCCCTCTCGTCTCTCGCACGAGCGATGGATGCCTCAAAAGCGTCCCATTCGGCACCAACAGCGTCAACCGCACCGGCGTCTCCGCAAAGACGTCCAGCGACCACCCCCCCTCCTCTCTCCCGTGTATCCGCTCCATCGGCGCCAACACCAGGCTCCCCCACGACAGCGTCACCGCATCTTCGCTCGCATTCGGCGGCAACTGCACGCAATTCTGTATAAACCGCCTCCCGCGCGTCGCCCCCGTCACCGCCACCGTCGCGTCCCGGCACGCGGGCGCCTCCCCCGACTCGTTCGACCGCCCTCTCGTGCGCGAGATCCACTCCACCGTGAGCGCCACTCGACCGACGCGCGCGGAGAAATCAGTCATCGTCGTCGCCGTCGTCGTCGATCGATCCTCGTCGTCGTCGTCGTCGTCCGAGCGTCGCGCGCGTTTCGAGCGCATCGCGCGGGAACCGTCGCCCTTCTCGCGCCTCGGCGACGGAGGACGTCTCGACCGAGCACCGCGCGCGCGTTTTGCGTCGTCGTCGTCTCTCGCGCGATACCGACGACGCGCGAGCGCGAGTGTCGCGCGCAATCGTAATCGTAATCATCGTCATCTGTGTCGACGACGCTTTTTGAAATTGAATGAATGAAAAATGAAAACGCGACGCGCGACGCGAGCGCTCTCGAGTACGATGAATGCCTCGTGTTTTTTAATTAAGCAAGTATACTAGGAATGTGACGACACCGCGATCGTCGTCGGTATCGCGTCGTCATCGCTCGCGCCGCGCGATCGATCGCGCGCGCGCGCGTCGACGCCGACGACGACCGACCGACCGAAACCGACGCGCTCGTCGCGTCTCGATTCGATTCGATTCGTCCGCTTACAAACCGGAGCGACCCCACACGACCAAGGACAAGGAGAACGAGAACGTGGCCATGATGGCGGCCCACGCCAAGTTCACGATGAACGGTTCGCCCTCGGCCACTTGACCGACCGCCTCGACGACGGCGGCGTGCGCCGGCGCGGCGCTCGCGACGGCGGCGACGACGCTCGCCGCGGTGGACGCCACCACAACCTATACGCACGAGAAAACACAC
>PVBE012716543.1_pt1 | contig 10127 bp, 11 predicted proteins | sample 1631181 | NCBI WGS metagenome assembly PVBE01 (sample SAMN08397723, study PRJNA350692) | Marine metagenome, whole genome shotgun sequencing project. | isolation source: water | place: Pacific Ocean | collected 2012-04 | reverse complement strand
CCCATTCTAATTTATATGGGCTGGGACAATCCGTATTGGATTTTCTTTGTGCTGCTGGCTCTAAGCATGCCAGGGTTGTACGCCATGGTTAAGGGAGCTCCCTTTTTACCGACCACCAGAAAGACAACAAAGAAGATGATAGAACTCGCAGAGATCGAGAAGAATCACGAAGTCTACGACCTAGGCTGCGGTGACGGACGGCTAGTCTTCGGAGCTGCAAAGAAAGGCGCGAAAGCAACAGGGTATGAGCTCAGTATTCCTGTTTACATTTGGGCGAAGGTGAAGTCTTGGTTTAAGCCGAACAGCAAAATCGAGTACAGAGATTTCTGGGGCCAGGATTACAAAGGAGCCGATGTTATTTTTTGCTTCTTGCTAGTCCAGAGTATGGAGAGATTCGAGAGAGAGGTATGGCCAGGTCTAAAATCAGGATGCCGAGTCGTATCTCACGCATTCCGAATGCCAAACATAAAGCCGACCCACGACCTAGAAGGAGTTAGAGTTTACGTCAAGCCTTGACGAGAACGGAAAATGGTCTCAAGAGTTTCGACGTCGAAACTTCCGTCAAGGTTTCGCGATTACGTCAAACTATTAGCCCCGATAAACCAGGAAGGCCACATACGCGACATACATGATAAGGAATCCATAAGCATTTCCTTTTTGAATGATCGCCTTCTTTCCGATCATCACAGTTGCAATCAAGAACAAAGTCGCCAGCATGACCATCAGCATGTCGAAATTATTCATAGAAGGATCGAAAACGATCGGATTAATTAGGGCGGTGATTCCAAGGGTAAAGAAGATGTTGAAGATGTTCGATCCCACAACGTTACCAATCACTATGTCGGACTCCTTCTTCAACGCTGCAACAACGGATGTCACCAATTCAGGGAACGAAGTACCGAGCGCAACAAGTGTAAGTCCAACGAAACCTTCAGTAATATTCAATGCTCTAGAAATACCAAGTGCTCCATTCACAATCCAGTGACCACCTAGCCCTAGACCGACTATCCCAAGGGCAATATAGACCGAAGACATGGGGACAGACATTTTCGCAACATCAGGCCTATCCTCAAACAGGGCAGGCTTTTAAGTGGCGAGATAATAGATGAAAATGCAAAAGAAAGTCAGAAGCAGTAGACCATCGATACGGTCGATCTCACTAAATCCTCGACCGACTATCTCTGCATCGTTCGCAATAAAGGCCAAAACTAGAATTGCCAAGAGGCTGTAAGGGATTTCTTTGAAGAACAGACCATGGTGCATCTTAATCTCATATATTAACCCTGAAACACCTAGGATCAACAAGATATTAGAAACATTCGAACCCAGCACGTTACCGATCACCAACTCTGACGAGCCCTTTAATGCTGCCAATATATTAACAACTAGCTCAGGAGCCGAAGTACCAAACGATACAACTGTAAGCCCAATAATGAGCGGCGGAATCCCTAGTTTTCTCGACACAGAAGAAGCACCATCAACTAAGAAATTAGCTCCATAGTAGAGAAACACGAATCCGATAATGAACAGTAAATACGTGAGCATACGAAGGGATTCTACGCACTATTAAGCGAAGGAGCAAATCAAATATATCTGGCTCCAAAAAGATCGACAATTCTCGGATTCACTAATTGAACCAGGCGAGCGTTACTTTGGTTTATAGGATGAGGTAACTCGTATGATATAATCTGCCACAGAGATTAACCCCGGTACTATCAACGAAGCTCCATCCAATCGACCGAGTCAGGAACCAACTTTTGTTGAGAAGATCACAGAATTATTGAAGGAGCTATTCGAGCCTTTTCTAAGAGCATTTGGAATCGAAGACGATGAGGAAGTCTCGCCGGCCCAACAGGATAGACTCGCTCTAGCCGCAGAGGTAACAAGCGAACACGGCAGTATATATTTTGACGACAATACGAATCCACTGAACGAGAGAGGCCAAGAGGCTCTCACTAATCCACTAAGGGTTCCAAGCGGTAGCATCGCTGTACCAGACATGAACTCAAACAGCCCAAAGAATTCGTGGGTAAAAAGGAGAGGGGAAGCTGTCTGGCTAGACGAAAGCGGATTCTACTTTCCAAAGGGCGATATGCGATTCCTCATCAGAGGGGGATACAATCCAGATCAGCACGAATCCATTGAGGCATTTTGCTTCAGCCAAACTCGAGAAATAACGATGTTTAACAAAACATTCAGAGTTCACAATATATTCGCAGCCAGATTACTGAGCGCTAACGCGAATCTAGAAGCAGCGGGCATTCATCACACAGTTGATTGGGCTAAAGGTTACAACTTCAGAGCTATGAATGATGCCGGGCGAATCAGCAATCACGCTTTCGGACTGGCTGTAGACTTTGACCCTAGCGTTAACGTGATGGAGGCTTTCCCCGACGGCAACGAAGACGAAGTCGCGAACTATCCAGAGGGGCTCGTTGAAATAATGAGGGACTCACACATCCGCACATATCAAGAATGGACAGGCGCTCGTAACAGAATAGACCTCATGCATTTCGACCTAAATACTGATGCGATGGGCCGAATACCAATGAGTTTTGAAGCCCAGGAGCATAGCCATTCGTAGGGGTACATAACTTGACGAAACGCCCATTATTATGTTATTTTTCATGTTATTTTAATTAGTAAACAAAAAAGCCACCTTGGCAGGTGGCTTGGGAGATTTTTATTATCGATTAACATCAGTGGAAAATCGAAAATAGTTTCACGCATGCACACCCGCAAGACATATGGCGATGCGTTTTTTTGTACTGAGCTGAAATATAGTTTTTGTTTGTATACATAAAAATAACCTTAAGTGATTAATACCCAAGGTCTAAATTAATACGCAAAACGCTGACCTCGAGTTAAGAGGTGTGACGATGAGCGATATTTATAACTATTTTTTCATAACGAATACATTAAACCATACTCATGTTAATTTGTCAAAACTACCTTGTAGTGTTTAAGTAAGCGCCCTTCTACTTCTATATTTTCGGTAAACACACCACCATTTCTAAGTATAATTTTCTGCGATGCGATATTGTCATTATCGCAAGTTATCAATGCTTCTTTTAATCCAATGTCCATTGCATAAGGGAGAGCTAGTGCAAGAATTTGGGCTCCATACCCTTTGTTTCTCTCAGAAGGCCGAATTGCATAGCCAATGTTTCCACCGATACGCTCAAGCCTTTCATTGAGCTCGTGCCGGATATTAATATGCCCAATAAAGCGATCATCATCAATGAGCCAGAACGTTGTAGAGGGGACGCCACTACCAGGCAAATCTATACCTTGCGCATGGTTTTCAACTCTTTGGACATAATCCTCAATGTTAGTTGGTTTCGACGGAATGTTCCAGAATCCCTCACGGTCTTCACTTTCAAACTCATCGAGAGCTTCACGCCAGCTTTTAGCATGTTTTGCACTCGGACTAACCAATACAGTCTGCATAGGATTACTCAATGACTATTAAAGAGATACTATACAAAATATGAGGAAAAATATACCTCGCTGAGGTAACAAAATTCGAGACAGAGCATGAGTTCCAGCCAGGTTATCTTTTAGAACTACTAAATAATTGCACAATAGCGTATAAATGACATTGTAACCATTGTACTAATAATCATGATCCATAATTCTATATTTTATCGTGTTGTTACGGCCTGCTCGATCATAGCAATTTGCATAAGTTTAACCGGTTGCACGAACAATGAACCAGGATCTCAGCCTTCATCCTCTCCAGAAATTGGAACCAATCTTGCACCGAATGATGTAGATGAGGCTACACAATTGTCAGGCAAATTCTTAGGGTTCTTGCAAAGTATAGTCTATCATTACGAACTTGGTCTTACGGATGAGGAGTTTTTAATTAGTAAGGAAATTTTCACAGATACTGGCAATATTCACAGATTTAGTATTAGTATGATAGTAGACAGTCCAAATATGGAGGATGTACTTGAAAGATACTCAGAAGATATAGAAATCACATATCAAAAGACCGGCGAAACAAGAGGAACTATTCAAGGCTATATCTCTTACGAGATTTTACCAATTTTCGCTAGAGATGAGGCCATATTGCAAGTTGTTCCCATTAATAAAATTGGTCTAGAGTAAAGTAAGTTGCCTTAGGGATTCACCCCGCAAGGGGTATAAACTTCGAATCCTTACATTGCCAAAGATAAAAAGCTCAGCCTACTTCGCAGGCTAACCTTTTCATGGTGGCATACAACGGTTAGGTTACTACTTATTTGAGTTTGAACGAGTGCTAGCCATTCGGAATCTTAAGACTAATGATTTCGTGCTATCTAGTAATACGGCGAGAGAAAGAGGAAGAGTTGAATGTCTTCAGTGAGCCATTGATAAAGACAAGGAAAGAACTAGACCATGGAAAGGTTAATTTTACCTTCATCCGAATAAAATTCGCAGAAATTTAGCTCGGCAAGACTGCATTGTATTTAGATCTTTCCCTCGCAGAAATGCCAAGACTAATGCACTTATCTTTAAATCTTGCATCCGAGTCCATCGGGTACACTTTGGAGTGTTCACCCGGCTCTTGAGTTGATTCATATCGTGTAATTCTATGTTTAGGAAGATCAAGAATCGACAGGGGGTTTTTACGAGACCCCAGTTTACCCCCTCCTTGCAAAGGCACATCTAGGTAACGCTGCGAAGATGGATCTAATTTGAGAGCTGCATTTCTCAGTGCATACATGAACAATCTTCCGTCCTCACCCGACCTAAGGTATTTGAGTAACTCCCCATCTTTTTTAACCACTAGCGCAAATTTAAAATGGCATGATCTCCCTTCCCACAATGCTAGCGAAGTCTCACTGGCTGATAGCGTCTCGTACACTACAATAGCAGAATTTGGGTCAGTAGGATGGTTTTGAATTGATATTCTTGTGTCTTTTGATTTTATGCCCGGAGTTAGTGCGATGAGTAAATCCTCACTTGTTGAGCGGGTTAATGTATCGTTTAACACATCCATTGATGATTTGTCTGCATTATGCAAATCATAGTAGTGGTGGTCCTGAATTCGCCTATCCCGAGATGATTCAACTCCCAACTTTTTACCTGACATACCGATGACACGAGCCTCTGCTTCTATAGCCGCCGCAAGGCTATCAATTTTCTCCTTCTCTTCACCCGTAAGACGGTCAAACTCCTCTTTTAGATGAGGATTTTTGTACTTGCTCCAGACTGCATCTAGCTTATCAGGATGTTCATTTAGCGCATTAGCCACCGTAGCACTAGTCGCATCAGCGCCACTTCTAACCGCACCGGCTGCTTGGGGCGGAGCTTCTTGAGTTGCCCCCACACCTAATAATGCTTGCAGCTCGGTCTTCAACTCAGGATTAAGCTCACCACCTCTTCGGAGGAAGTTTAATAGCATGGTAGCTGATAAGTTAATTTCACCCTGTGTTTCCATACTCATATTTGCTTTGTTAAAGGATGCTAGTATAGCATTATTCTGCCCTTCTGTCAATATTATAGCCCATAATTTAGCGCCACTTTATGAAGTACTTAGTAGCGCTCTGAATATGCAGCACTTAGGGCTGCAGCAGCGACTGTCGCTAGAATTATGATAGGCATCCAAAACCACAGTTTTGATTTCTTCTTCGAAGCTTGAATGCCTGAGGGATTGGGGCTTTCCGTAACAGTAGAGGTATCTTCTCTTATTGGCTCTTCCATTTCATTATATTAATAGCTATCCAACTATTATACATAAAAATACCTCTAAAATCAATTCTCAGCAAATATAAATGGCTATCACAAGCCATCTGTAGGGGATTTGGTGGGCACGCTCCCCACAGGGGACCCGCTGCAAGACTCTTCGAGCCTCGCTGAGTAACCTCAGCTACCTATAATAAAAAAGATCCATGTACCTTTGGCACATAGACTTTTTCATGGTGGCGTACAACGGCAAGGTTACTACTTATTTGAGTTTGAACGAGTGCTAGCCATTCGGAATCTTAAGACTAATGATTTCCTGCTATCTAATAAGGATGAGAGCGTTAGAATTCCTATTTAGCCATGGATTATCAAGGGAGGAAGACTAGAGCTAGGAAAGGTTACTCAGCAGAGCATTGACATACGGCGCAGCTGTTGGTAAGGTCGTAACCTTGTTATTTAATCAACAAACATGGCAGAAGAAATGGCAACAGATAAAAGAGTAGACCCATTAGAATCTCAGCCACCTCCAGTTCGCATAACAAACGATGGCGAGTGTATAGATGCAAGAGAAAGAATCAAAGCTATTGCCGCACTCCTTTTTGGTGCAGACATGACTGATCCAGCTAATGTTTTACTGCGACAAGAGGCGTACGATACACTTGACGGTATACGTGCTTTCAAGCCGCAAGAAAGTGAAGCTGCATACACTGCAGCAATGGAAATCCATATTACGTTAGAACGATCCAGAAGAGCAGCACTGAAAGGCATAAGCCTAGAAGAAGCATCAGAACCAAGTGATTTAGAAGGGACTCTTGCCCCAGGACAAACTATGCCAATCCCAGGATTTGGGATGGTCGTACATGATCCTGCTGACGCTGCAGCCGAAAGAGGCCGTCAGCCAACCGAAGATGAAAGAACTGCAGACGTATATCGGATGGATGCCTCTGCATGCGGCAGGAGTTTAGAATCTACAATTGCAGCCTGTGAAGTGTTCGGAGGTCAACAGGGCGCAACAAATGACAGGGTAAAGAAATTACTAGGTTTGCTCTAATATCTATCTACTGGTTCACCTAAAACCGCTTCAGTAAGTGGTTTATCGAGGGCGAGAATAAGATGGTGGGCGCTATAGGATTCGAACCTATGACCTCCTCGGTGTAAACGAGATGCTCTAGCCAACTGAGCTAAGCGCCCTATTTCATTGAACCCGTGTATTTTATGGAAACAGTCAGTTCAAAGCAACCCAAAATCGCATACCCTAGCCCTCTTTACAAATTCCCGAAATATACTATTGAATTAGATGCTATTTCACAGTATAATTATCTAATACATATAAAAAGTTTGAGCAAAATGAACTCAATGAAAGACGAAGAAAATCCGATAAATCCAGACCAATTAACTAACATTGGAACCGTCGCATTCGATGTCGAAGGAGACTCCGAAGAAGACGAAATAGAGGTTCTATTTATCCCAGAGTTCGAAATGTAGTCGCCGACTACTTAGCCAGTCTGTAAACGTCACGCCCGACTCTCTCGAACTCAGGCTTGTTTTTGAGGTTCAATTGAACAGTGATCTTCTTTACTTGTCGTCTCTTAAGGACTTCTTCAATGATCGCGTCTCTCTTCATCTCACCCTTTTTAGAAAGGATAGATTTGATGACGTCTGCAACTGTTCCTTCTTCGTAACCCCATTCTCGAAGAGCGTAGATACCACGACCGATAAGAACGAATCCATCGTGACGGATCAACTCGTTGTGAACGGCCTGCGTATTAATTTTCTTTGAGTCGAAGTCGAGTTCAGAAATATTGTTTGATATTTCAATGTAGTGGAGAGGTCTCTTGATAGTTTTAAGGACGAAGAAAATTTTGTCTCGTAGAGTCTTTGGATTGATTGTTCTCCAGCTCGCTAGACCGACTTGACCTTCATCAATTACGAACAGTTTACGGTCTAGGTCGAAGCAAGAAATTGCGAACATCACATTAGCATTTACCTTAGTCTTCTTAATTACAGCGTCAGCTATACGCTCTGAATCTACTGGCTTCTCTTTGTCTTTTAGCTCAGTAACTGCAGCATTACAAATCTGGTGTACGTCAGAAGTTCTCACTCCCTTTAGACGCCAGTGAGGTCTGTATTGGATGGTGTTGTGAGCGTGCTCGATCTCAGTTTCAAGATCAACGGTTAGCTTCAAGCTGTTTACGTCGATAATTTCAGGTTCAGGAGAACGCTTCAAGATCTCAGAGATCATGCGTTCTTCTTCGATCAATCCGCCGAACTCGTCGAGGATGTCGACCGCCATAGTCGTGATGTCGGATAGGGCAGTATTGTTAACATTTCTCTTAAGCTTTCTAAGAGCATTCTTTTCGATTTGTCGAATTCTCTCTCGAGTGACGTTGTATTTCTTTCCAATCATTTCAAGAGTCAGACGAGGATTTTCGTTGAGACTGAATCTGTTTTCAATAATAAATTTTTCTTTCTCGGACAGAACGATCAATAAACTATTAACTAGTTCTTGTACTTTGGGAAGGGTTTCACTATAGGACATTTATTTTATAACTTACAAAATAAATCGATAACATTAGCAATTATATTGATATTTTCTCACTTGGCAAATTTTTTGATCAGACATGCTGTAGGAAATACTTTACGACCTGCTCAGTTTCCTTTAGCTCTTGCGGCATATCCTTGATCACATTTTGTATATCTTTTTTTCTATAACCAAGATTTTCGAGCGCATTAAAGACGTCATCTGACAACCCCGCATGTTTTCGGTCGTCACCGATTACGTCAGGCAACTTATTCTTCATTTCCAAAATTAATCTTTCAGCACCTTTCTTTCCAACTCCGTGAGCCGACGTTAATTTTTTCACATCTTCATCTATGATCGCTTCTTTCAATTCAGTGATCGAGAACGCCATTAATGCCAGTGCACTTTTAGGGCCGATCCCATGGACTGACCTCAGCCGAACAAAAAAGTCCTTCTCTTCGGCGGTAGGGAATCCATAAAGATCCAAAGCATCCTCCCGAACGACGGTGTAAATATATAGCTCCACTTCGCCCTCGAGTTTTAAGCCTTCAGGGACAGCGACCTCGTAACCGACTCCGTTAACGTCGATGAGAACGCCGTCGTTGTACTTTGCTTTTACCTGTCCTTTTAAATATCCAATCATACTTTATTGAGGTTATACCACCAGTCCACAAAACTTTTACCTTCCATTGATTCCACGATTTTCTGAGCCGACTTTGTGGAAAGCATCTCTTTCCCATTCGCGACCCACCTAGATAGAGGATACCCCAGCTCGGCCCATTCGTGCGCCTTAAAAATTGTCTCCAGCAAATCCGCGTCACGCGCAACTACGTACTCAACGGGCTTACCAGTGTCATTATATGTTGTGATCAACCCCGTAAGTCGAGCGCGGACTTCATCGGGCAGCTGAGCAATTTGGTCCTCAAACGCTTTTTCTTCTCCCTCATTCCTATCAAAATATCTCTGAGCAATTAACGTGTGATCACCGACGCGCACTTCACCATTGTCGTGGAATAAGCAGATCTCAAGGACCTTCAATCTATCGACACCTTCAAGTCCGGCCAAAATGTACCCAATCTGAGCAACTCGAAAAACATGCTCAGCAATTGAGTCGGGCTCAGAAACACCGGCGTACCTGGTGCCCGAGTGCTTGAGCCGCTTCATGTTATTGATCTCGAAAATAAAATCTACAATCCCTTCGTAATCTGACATATTTATTATGGCTATTTCTGCCATTTACTATAGAACTGTTTGCGGAATTCTTCAAACTTACCGTTGTTTACGGCGTGGCGGATGTCTTCCATCAGCGCGTGGAGGAATCGCAAATTATGTAGGGACAGCAGTCTGTGCCCAAGAAGCTCATTCTCTTTCATCAGGTGATGGATGTAGCTCTTTGTAAACCCAGCCAGCTCTGTCTCATCATCCTTGAACTTTGCATTCAAAATATTGTGGCGACCGTACTCATCCCAGAATGTTGCGTGGCGCGCGAGCCGGGTAGGAAGAACGCAGTCAAACATGTCGACCCCTCGCGCGACCCCCTCAACGAGATCTTCGGGGGAACCAACTCCCATCAAATACCTCGGCTTAGATTTTGGGAGGTGGGGATTCAATATGTCTAAAGTGTGATACATCAGCTCTTTCGATTCACCAACGGAGAGTCCACCGATCGCGATACCTTTGGTATCAAGCGAAGAAATAAACTTGGCTGACTCAACTCGAAGGTCGTCATAAACAACTCCTTGAATTATTGGGAAGATAGTCTGTTGAGTTGGATCAGCTATATCCGCAAAAGCCTTAAGGGATCTCTCGGCCCATTTGTGTGTTCGCTCCATAGCCTTGCGCGCGTAAGACATCTCAACATCACCAGGAGCGCATTCATCGAGCACCATCATAATGTCAGAACCAAGATCGACTTGAGTCTGCACGACGCTTT
>PVBE010090007.1_pt1 | contig 10127 bp, 10 predicted proteins | sample 1631181 | NCBI WGS metagenome assembly PVBE01 (sample SAMN08397723, study PRJNA350692) | Marine metagenome, whole genome shotgun sequencing project. | isolation source: water | place: Pacific Ocean | collected 2012-04 | reverse complement strand
TCGATAATAATTTCTGGAGCTCCAGCGTTAATATTTTCGAATAGTCTTTGATTGATTCTTACAATGTCTCCCATCTTGTGGGTAAGATCGTCCTCACTTCTTTCACCTGATTCTAAGGTAATAGAAGGTCTCATAGTTACGGGTGGAATAGGCATAATTGTAATGACCATCCATTCAGGTCGTGCAGTTTCTGCATTAATTCCAAACATTTCTACATCTTCATCAGAGATTTTTTCAAGTCTCATTCTAATTTCAATAGGTGAGATTCTTTTATCATTCTCTAGGAAAGTTGTAGGTTTTTCTAATGCGATTTTAAATTGTCGAGCAGAACAGTGTGCACATTTATTTGCATTCTTCATACTGGTAAGCACTTTTTTCATGTATGCTTTCCTTCCGGAGAATCCAATTTCTTTATCAATACGTGCAAATTCTTTTTTTGCTTTGTCAATCTTAATTTTAGGTATTAATACTCTTCCACAATCTCTACAGGTAGATTTTAGTAAATTTAATACTGTTGCAATATGAGAAATGTGAATGATAGGACGAGCTAATTCCATGTATCCAAAGTGACCTGGACATTCTTTTAATTTAGCTCCACAAGTTTTACACCGTAGTCCTGGATCGATAACTCCTAGTCTGATGTCCATTAGTCCACCGTCAACAGGATATCCTTCTTTATCGTACAATTCTGGAGTAACTACTTTAGCGACAGCCATTTTTTTAATGTCTTTAGGACTCAGCATCCTAAATTCAATAGCTTTTACTTGTTTAAAGATTCCCACTTCAGTAGGTTCTAGTTCTTTCTTTTCCTCAGTAGATTCTGAAGATTCATCACTAGGTTCTTCCATTGGTTTCTCTACCGGTGCTTCTTCGTCTGCCATTTTAGTATTTATTCTCCAAGATTAATTTTGGATAGATTCCAAGTGATTTAAACTCGTCTAGTAATAGTTTGAATGCATAACTGATTTCAATATCATTTATTTCTGCGTGTTCAGTGGATACTGGTTCTATCTTACTATCATGGTAAGAATCATAGAATCCCATTAATCCTGTTTCTTCTGAAACGGGAATAATAGTTCTGTCTGAATCGAATCTTTCTTTCAATAGTAATGCAGCTCCGTGAGCGATGAAGGTATCCTTCTCCATCTCTCCTAGTCTTAATCCTCCTTCCTTAGCTCGTCCTTCTGTAGGTTGTCGAGTAAGTAGTTGGATTGGACCTCTTGCTCTTGAGTGGATTTTGTTAGCAACCATATGCTTTAATTTAAGATAATACATGTTTCCTACGAATACTCTTGCTTGGTATTTAATTCCTGAAGCTCCATCATACATGGTTTCTGTTCCGTCGTCTCTAAATCCTAGAGTAAGTAATTCTTTTCTAATTGCATCTTCAGATTCTCCATCGAATGTCGTACCATTAATAGGTCGTGCAGCCAAGGATCCTGTTTTTCCTGCAATAAGTTCTAATAAGTGTGCAACCGTCATACGTGAAGGGATGGAATGCGGTGAAAACATAATGTCAGGAACCATACCGGATGAGGTAAATGGCATGTCTGCATTAGGTACAATCATTCCGATAACTCCTTTTTGTCCGTGTCGTGAGGTAAACTTGTCTCCAATCTCTGGAACTCGTGAATCTCTCACTCTTACTTGGACTAATTTGTTACCTTCTACGTTTTCTGATAGTAAAATAAAATCTACAACTCCTTTTTCTCCGTGTCTTAATGCAACTGAAGATTCTCTTCTAGTTGAAGAGGCAAGGTTGTATTCATCTAATCCTGATAAGAATCTAGGAGGGGATGTTTTTCCGATGATAACATCATCTTCACCTACTTTTGCTTCTGGGTAGATAATTCCATCTCCTTCAATTAATCGGTAATCTTTTTCTGATTTGTATCCTTTGATATCTTTATCAGGAACTGTAATAGTGTCTTGTAATCCACCTGAGTATCGTAATTCTTCTGCAATGGATGGTCTGAAGTAAGTTGATCGTCCTAATCCTCGGTCAACAGCACCTTGATTTAAGACAATTGCATCTTCCATGTTGTATCCTTTGTAACTCATAACAGCTACAATAACATTTTGCCCTGCAGGATGTTTCTCATACTCTGCAATATCGTGCATAATTGTTTTTACAACAGGATTTTGAGGATAATGAAGAATATTTGTATCCATGTCCATTCTTACGTTAAAATTAGCAGCGTAGAATCCTAAAGCTTGTTTTTGGTTCTTTGAACCTGCGTTTAGTTTTGCTGATGGATTAAAGTTTCCGTAAGGGACTAAAGCTGTAGTTAATCCTAACATTGCAAGTGGACTAATTTCTAGGTGTGTAGTATCTTGAGTAATGCTTTTTTCATCGAAAGCAACTAATGCATCTTCTTCTTCTGATGCGTCTAGGTATTCAATAATTCCTTGTTCAACAAGGTCATTCCATGTCATTTCTTTGCTCTCTAATTGTTTAAGATGTTTTTCTGTTAACAAAGGAGCTCCTTCTTTAACGACAATGATAGGTCTTCTTGCTCTCCCTTTATTGGATTCTATATGAATCTCATCAATTTGATTATGGAATTGTAGGTTTAAGTTTTTAGAGATAACTCCCTTTCTTCTTTCTTGCTTTACCTGTTTGATAAAGTCTTCAGGATTATCTATAGTCCCTACATATTTTCCGTTTAGGTATATTTCAGTCATTTTATATGTTCAATGGCTTTAAGCCAAGGTTTTTTAGTGATTTTAAAATTTCTTCTTCGTCTGCATCTCCTGAAATACTTGTTAAGAGAGCAAGATTTTTTCTTAATCCAATATTAGTTCCTTCTGGAGTTTCAATTGGGCATAATCTTCCTAGATGTGTACAGTGCAGTTCTCTCGCTGCGAAATTTTCTTGGGAAGCTGATAATGGTGATACAACTCTTTGTAGATGAGACATAGTCTCTAAGAAATTTAATCGTTGAATTCTTTGTGAGATTCCTTTTCTTCCCCCTACCCAATTACCCGTAGCCATTGCTGAATACATTCTTTGAGTTAACAGTTTGTCTCTGATAATAACTTTGATTGACGGGAACTTTCCTCGTTTTACAATTCTTTGGAAGTTGTATAATAAATCTTGAATTAATACTTTTAGATTTACTCTGAAAAGATCTGATAGTAATTCTCCTGCTAGTTTTAGTCTTTTGTTACCGTAATGATCCTTGTCGTCTAATTTTGTTTTACCAGATTCAGCAACAATAAACTTTTTCATTAATTTACATAAGTTGTGTGCTTTTACCATTCTATCATCACTTGTTAAACCAAGATTTGGAAGAAGGTATCTGTCTAAGATATCGTGCATTCTCTCAAGTCTAATTTCTTTTGTTTGTGTGATTCCAATTCTTCTTGCAATGTAATCGATAGCTTCTTCTTGCGTTTTAATTTCAATGTATTCGTATAGATTGATTAGGATTTCATCAAATTGTTTTTTCTCTGAGATGAACTTCATGATGTCTTCATCTTTAAGGATTCCCAGAGCTTTGATGATAACAACTAATGGTACTCTTTTTACTCTTGTGAATGAGAGGTAGAAAATTCCATCTTTCAATCGTTCGATTGTATGTGGTATCTTGAAACTTCCTGATTCTGAGAATAATTTTCCAACATAGGGTGAAGTGGTATGTCCTTTTTCAACTAAGAATTTGTTAGACGCTAAATCTTCAATATCGATTAGTACTTTTTCTGTTCCGTTGATAATAAAGTATCCTCCTGGATCATCTGGATCTTCTCCTTTAGAGATAACATCTTCACGACTGAGACCGGATAGATGACAGAAGTTTGAATGTAACATCACTGGAATGTTTCCAATCTGTGTAGTAAATGATTCTCTTTGTACTTCGTTAATATGAGCAGAAACTTCGATAAAGACAGGAGCTGAGTAGGTAATTTTTCTAAGCCGTGCTTCAACAGGGTAGATATCTCTTTTGGATCCATCTGCTTCTGTGATTTCAGGCTTTGTTACCCAGATTTTGTCTAGTTTGATTTTAAAATCGTCAATATTATGTGGGATAATCGTAGGAATAATTTCTTTGTTTTCTTCAACAATTTTTTGTAGTTCATTTTCTATGAAGTTGTTAAAACTTCCAATATCTGAATCTACAAAAGACCGTTCTTCAAAGTACTTTTGGATTAAAATTTTTCCTTGATCAAGCATTGATAACACACCTATAGAATATTGTTTCTCCGACGTATGGATTTTGTCGGGTAATTTTGATAATATCTCCTTCTTTTGCTTTTAGATTAGCAATAGAAGCATCTTTAATATTGATTTTAGGAAGACTGATAGTAGTGATCTTGTAGTTTTCTAGCAGTTTTTCTTTCTCTTTTTCAGAAAGCTTCGCTTGCTTAGGTACAAGATAATGTTTCGTGATATCAAATTTTGAGGCCATTTTTGTTTCTAAACGTTTGTGTTATTCGACAATCCCCTTTGTTATTTGGTATGTATGATCGTACGGGCCGGACGAGATTTGAACTCGCGACAGCTGGATTAAAAGTCCAGTGCTCTGTTGCCCACATTTGTTCCAGGCTGAGCTACCGGCCCATTACGCCCTGGCCGGGAAAATCTCATCCCCACGAACGTGGTGAATGTTTCGAACCCGGGTCGAAGCCTTACTTCCTGCAATTGAATGCAGTCGACAGGGCTTCATGATAGTTACTGCAGCTTGTCGCTGTGCCAGACTACACTACCAGGGCGAACGTCAGCAAACCTTCTACTCTTTAATAAACGTCTAATTAGACTCTATTAAGTGTGTAGAAAGATTTTTCTGGCATTTAAGAATAGAGTAAAGAGCCTGTTTATAAAGCTTTCTCTTTTGTAACCTAAATTATACTATCTAGAAGAAATCACGTATTTCATGTACGGATTTAGAGTTTATGAGGTATTGATATATATAAATATTGTGGAGCTGGGTTATAATTTGATGCAAGATTTAGTAACCTTTCCTAATATTGAATTCCAAATTGTTCTAAAATGTATTGAGAGACTTCACCTTTTCTTACTCCAAAATCAATTCTAATATTCATTTTATCCACACAATGTTTAAATTGACTTTTACTGTCAAGATGAAAGAATTCCCTATAGGGAGTCAATCCCAGATAATGTGGTGGAACTATTGCATTAAAATCTAGTTGGTAAATATATTCTCTAGCTAATGAGTATCCGATTGTGTGATCTAATTTGGCAGTCAATGAATTGGAAAAACAATCATGATCCAACCTGTCCCTATTTCTTTGAGAATCATTCCCATTCCTTGCAAATGCTAATCGCAACATAATGTATTCATCGATTGCTGCTATCATTTCAGTCATTGCCCCATTCGGTTGAGTGCCAAATTTTTGATGATAGGAAAAACCATGACAAAAATGACTTACTTCTTCGAATACTGTTATCCAGGCGTCATGGGGTGTAACTTCTTCTGCTTCATTAAATTGATTGAGAACTTCTGGTTTAAAATAAATCATAGGAAGTAGATCTCCTGTGAATTTATTTTGATTTAGGATAACACACCCGAGACAATTTGATAATCTTTCTATAATACTTGGGATAAATTTTTCAAGCCTAGGAAGAGATTTATCAGTAATAAGATGATTTTTGGCATTTTCACCAATTTGGATATCATGCATTTTCTCAATTTGCGATTGTGCTAGATCTATAGCTTCGTAAATACTTGCCATTGTTGTCTATCACACCATAGATATATTTATTTATTGTTATTTATAATAAGAGAAAAATCCCTCCCCCCAGATTACTACGTTAAGTATGAATCCTGCAGGTTAACTAAGTAATGGAATGGTTTATGATGCAATGTGCGAAAGAGTTAAATACCTAATAAACAGAGAATTAATCAATGGTTAATAATATTTTGATTCAGGAGACTCCCAGTAGTAAAGTAACCATTTATACAGTAGTAAGTACTGTGATTAATCTGATTATCGGTGTGCTTATATTACTAATAAGTGCCATAGTAATTAAGGGAAAACTTCAAGTTGGAAATTATTTGATTTTTATTGTACCTTCTTTTGTCGTTATTGGATTGGTCGTAATAATTTTTCTTGTTAAGAGTAATAAATCCTATAATTATTATGTGATGGGAGATGGTGTCAAAAGCATTTATAGTTTTTTGTCAACTAAAGAATCTATGGCTAAATTCGAAAAAATAACAGATATCCAGATTTCTCAAGGTATGTGGCAAAAAGTTTTTAAAATTTATAGTGTATCTTTTCAAACTGCTGGTTCAAATATTTCTGAGGTCGTCTTCCACAACATTGATGATCCTGTAAAGTTGAGGAACCTAGTGAGTAAGAAATTGGGACTAAAATGAGTGAACGGTCAATTCAAGCTAGTGGGAAATTCCTAACTTCTATCGTACTCCGACCTTTGAAATTTGATCTTTTGGTATTGTTTGCTAGTACATATTTTAGTGTGTTTTTGATAAAACCTGATTTGATCACTCATTCATTGTCTTTGGGTTTTCTTATTACAGTACCTTTTTTGATTATGGGCATAGTATATCAAAGGTTGTTTTTTAAATCGTACCAACAAACTGTCAGTGGGGACAAAATAGTTTTCAGATACGGAGTACTAACAATGAAAGAAAAAATTATTCCCAAATCTAAAATTACAGATGTTTCTATTAGCCAAAACTTTTTCGAAAAGAACTTAAATATATTTCGTATTCAGATTAATACTGCTGGATCTCATATAAGGCGTGCAAATTTTGAGGAACATATAGGGGGATTAGGGGGGCTTCCAAGGTCAGGTATGAAGAGCGAAATTAAATTTGAGGGAGAATTCATCGGTATTACTCGTCCAGAGCAGATAAAAAAATTGATTGAGAGAAAGTAATAATTATAAAATTTCTCATTTTTTGGAATCTAAGTCTACTTTGTTTGTAATTTTATATAAGTAATCATTCTTTTGTAAGAAAAAAAAGGCTCAGAACATTGTTCTGAGCCCCGGATCCCTCCCCCCAGATTCGAACCGGGAACCTTTCGGTCTCAGCTGACTTGGTGTCATTCAGTGCTTTATACACAGTCTCCAAGCGATTATCTACAGCCGAACGCTCTAGCCATTGAGCTAGGGAGGGAATAGTAATTAGTTTATTGAATTGCTTTATAAAAGTTCTTGTTAAGAAGTTGTGCATTGGGCAAAGAATATGGTAAATAGTATTGAGCAGTCACCACTACTACTGGCACACACAGTGTGCAGTAGTGGTGAAAACAGTATTTCTTTAAGGGCTCGCAGTCGTAAGACTGCGAGAGTGGGCACTCTGTGAGTGCCTCTGTTTTTTTTAATTGCTCACAAATACTTAATCTAGAACTAAATCTTACTTATCTCTATTTTTATAGGCAACTAGACATGCTGCTTTGATCCAGCATTCTTTACATTGTTCTATTTCATCGTGATGTAAGCCAAAGCATTCATCATCCTGATACTTAACCATTTTTATTGCCATATGATAAATAGAATAAAAGAACTAGTATAAAAGGTTTTAGGCGGGAATGATTCTTCCCGTCTGAGTTACCCTATAGGTTCCCGTCATTTCACTATCAGGTTGGGGATTATTGAGATAGATTGCTCTATTTTCTACTGCTTGAGTTACCATCATCTCAGGGTGTGGTTTTCTGATAGTAATATGCATATTTCCTTGTCTATCCTGATTTTGTTCAACAACATGTCCACCCGTAGGTAGTTCAAAGAGTAAATGATCTTCTTCAATATTAGCTTCTCCCATAATTGCTTCGTATCCCGTTACAAATATTTTCGTACCGATATATTCCAACTCTTTGGTTTCTTCGGGTTTAGGGTGCATGTTTATGGGCGGGACAATATCATCCTTCTCTTTTTCCTTGTAGTTGGTAACCTTCATGGATCCTCCCCATGGTTCTACTGTTTCCTGGATTTCACTTCGAATTCTAGTAGCCCCTAAATTGATTTTAGCGTTATAGGCTTTGAATACTACATTGAAGTTTTCATCATAGGTAATCATACCTGCAAGGTTTCCTTTTTCATCTTTAATGTGGTATTCTTTCTTTGCTAAGTATCCACAGTTTGCTACGTCGGTAGATTCTTCTTGTAATTCATAAGAGTATTCACTAAATATTTCCATATCTAATAGATTATGTTCTAGACTTTGTTTCAATTTTCTGTTGAGTTCTGTGTCTCTCATGTATTGTTCCCATGAAAGTGCTACATTCTTTGTGTCCATAGTATCTTCTAGTGTCATTATGTATACCTCGCAGAATATGCTTCATTGAGACTTTTTATTAAATCTCTTGGTGTTGGAGCAAGGTACTCTTTAGATTTGTATTGTTTAATTGCTGCCTGTTGCTCCGCCATTCTAATTTTTTCAAAAGGGGGAACTATGGGTGATGGCATTTGATAGGGGTTGTTATGTTTCATTTTTTTACCTCGTGATTCAATAGATATTAGAATAAGATATAGCTATAAGAAATTGTCAATATAAGGTATATAGAATTGTTTCAGTCTTACGACTGCGAGGATAGAAAAAAATAAAACAAAATAAAATTAGAAAGTTACTCTTTATTCTCTTCTTCCTGTTCTTGAACTTCTTCTTTTTCTTCCTCAGTTTCTTGAGGTTCAAGTTCAGGTTCTTCTTCTTTCATTTCATCGGAAGGTGTATCTTCCTCATTGTCAGATTTTTCCATGATCTCATCGTCATCTTCGATGTCGTTTCCTAAATCATGTGAGTCGTCACCATAGTCAGCAGGATTTTCTTCTTCTTCATTATCTTCCTGAATTTTTGGTTCGTTCTCTTCTTTCTCTTTTTCTTCTTCAGTTTTCTCTTCAGAAGATTCTTCGGATGTTTCCTCAGATTTTTCTTCTGTAGTGTCTTCTGTTACTGCTTCTGCCAATGCATCTACAGTCTCTTTTTGTTCATCATCAGTCATATTATCCCTCTTTATCGTGTTTTTCTATGGTAGGCTGCTTTTTTAGATGGTCTTATTTTTTCTGCGCCTTTACCTTTTTTCCTAAGGCCTCTGGATTTTTGTCCAGCGCTTGTAAGTCCTCTAAACACTCTACCTTTATGATTGGATGCACTGATCCAATTTCTTTTTTTGTCAGCTATAATTTCTGGAGCTGCTGTATCGATTAAGATTATCTCATACCACAGAGTTTTTCCATCTTCTGCAACGTAGTATGAATTTAATACTTCACAGTTTGGATACTTTCTGTTTGCTCTTTCTTCAGCAATTTGTTGATGAGATTTATCTAGGACCATTCTCACACGAGAAGTTTTAGGTCTTCTTTTACCCATTTCGTATCTTCTGTGTCCTCCTTTAGAAACACGTTGTCTTACAACAATAAAACCTTTTTTAGCTTTGTAACCTAATGATCTTGCTCTATCAATTCTAGTTGGTCGTAAAACTCTTACTGTAGAATTTTCTCTTCGCCATTTGATTAACCTTTCTTTCCAAATTGGACCAAGATTTTTCTTTGGTTGTTTCCAAAGATCCTTTACATATTTGTACATTCCCATTTTAGCCTCCGTTGTTATAATTCTTTCTAGGATTCAGGCAAGCCAATACCCACATCTCCTAGATTGAAGGAGTAATGGGGTGTTTATAAATGTTTCGTAGATTGATTATTGTATATGCTAGGAAAAAAAATCTTGACAATTCTATTTATTTCATCCCCTAAACCAGCTATGTCATTAGTATTAATATTGCCAATAATTTCCCTCTCTTTCAATAACTCTTATGTAATTACTTGCAACCTACTGCAACTTCGTCAGCATAACACGTTTGTGTAAATGAAAGAGTGCATTGAGAGGTAAATTGATTGAAAAGAACATTCTGGATTGTGCATGACTCCTGGGCATAAGGAACATCTGACAATATATTGTGAGATTTGGTCGTGCATGATTGCCCCACACTATTGCACTGACTATTTGATGTACAAAACATACAATTAAATGTACAGGTTGTGGGGATTGTTTCACTATATACACCGTATTGAGTCCAGCCAGCTGGGCAAAAATTGTGTGTACCAGTTAATCCATTCTTTCCATTGATAACTGCGAACCTGCAAAGTAATTGACCTGCTCCACCCCCTCCAGAATTTGCATGTGTCTTTGCAATAGTTC
>PVBE012532735.1_pt1 | contig 10128 bp, 6 predicted proteins | sample 1631181 | NCBI WGS metagenome assembly PVBE01 (sample SAMN08397723, study PRJNA350692) | Marine metagenome, whole genome shotgun sequencing project. | isolation source: water | place: Pacific Ocean | collected 2012-04 | reverse complement strand
TGGTGGATCTGACCGAGCTCGAACCCGACCTCGTGCGGACCAACCGGGTCACCGTAGGGCCCGACGGGTTGCTGTATTTCACGTCCTATCTCACGGGCCAGGGGGCCTCCGTGCGGCAGTGGGATCCGGAGAATCCGGGCTTGTTGACCGGTTTTATGTCGGGGATCGAACACGAGGACAACGATCCCGATGACCTGGATTTCTCGGAAGCTGATGGATGTCTGTACTGGAGCTCCCCGCTGACGGGGCGGGTGTGGCGGACTTGCGCCTGCCCATAGGCTGGCGCTTTGGGAATCCAGGCTGTGTGCTGGGCTGGCGTGGCCCCAATGGAAGCGACTAGTGCTGCTCGACCGCGAAGGCCGCGTGCAGCTGCTCCAGCCTCTCCGTGATGGCGTCGTCGTGGCGCTTGGTGGCGGTTCCAGCGTCACGGAGGGTCCACTCGGGCGTGGCTCGAGCCAGTGCGTCGTCGAATTCCCAGGCCCGCTCGAACCGCTTGCCGTGCAACGAGAACACCGCGTGTAGCTGCGCCTGACTGAACCGGCTTCCCTTCCAGTAGGGGCGCAGCCGTTCGATGTCGACCTCGACCGGCTGGAGGCGTGCGTAGGGCAGCACGTCGCTCCAGGCACCGGGCTGGTCGCTGGCCGCCAACAGGGCATCGCGAAACGCCACGGAGCCCTCGAAGTCCTGGTCCAGCAGGTCTGCCCAGCCCTCCTCCATCAGGGCCTCGGCGCGCAGCTTCACCTCTACGTTGGCGTCGAGGCGGTACAGCCCTGGCTCGCAGACCCGCTGGGAGAAGACGTTTTGGACGATGAACAGGGCGACGAAGGCCAAGCCCCCTGCGACGATGGGCGTCGAGACCCAGCCCGACGCGATCTTCCCGAGCACACCGAAGTGGATGTTTCGCCCCCCCTTGGCGATGCCGATGCCGATGACCGCGCCAATAACGGCCTGGGAGCTGGAGACCGGCACCAGGGGAATCGTGGGCAGCCCGTGGCTGGCCAGCCAACTCTCGAGCCCCTGGGAACTGAACAGGAACAGCACCAGCGCTTGGGCCATCACCACCACCAGTGCGGAGATGGGGGAGAGCTTGAACAGGTCGTTGCCGACGGTGAGCATGACGCGCCTGGAGAAGGTGAAGATCCCCACGCCGATGGCCAGCCCGCCGAGCAGGAAGAGCTGCTGGGCGGCGCTCAGCACCAGCCCGCCGGGCAGGTGCAGCTCGCCAAAGGGTGCCGCGGGCACGAACACACCCACCACGTTGGCGATGTTGTTGGCACCGAGGCTGTAGGACGCGAAGCCTCCTACCAGGAACAGGCCGATCCTCGTGAGCCGGTCGAGGCGGAAGAGATGGATGCGGAACGTGCTCAGACCCAGCTCCACCAACTTCAGCAGCACGATGGCGAAGCCGGCGGACAGGACCGGACAGAGCACCCAGGAGCTGACGATCTTGGTCAGGGAGCCATAGTCTGTCAGGGAACCGGAGAAGAAGTTCCAGCCGATGATGGCGCCTACCACCGCCTGGGAGGTGGACACGGGGAGCTGGAGCTTGGTCATCCACGTGACCGTGAGCGCTGCAGCCAACGCGACGGTGAAGCTTCCGGCCAGGGCATTGACCGCGCCGAGCTTCCCCAGGGTGTGGGTGGCTCCGGCCCCTCCGACTATCGCCCCCAGCAGCACCAGCACCGCGGCCGCGATCGCGGCCGTGCGGAACTTGAGCATGCGGGTGGCCACCGCGGTGCCGTAGACGTTGGCGGCGTCGTTGGCACCCAGGGACCACCCCAGAAAGAGCCCGCTGGTGAGGAAGACGAAGAACATGCCTGGGTCGCTATACCGAGCGTCGGATGGTGGCGATGGCTAGCGTAGCGGCCACGTCGTCGGCGATGTCGGACAGGGACTCGACCTTCTCGGCGAAGTACCTGAGATGTTGCTTGCGCGCCATGCCCAGGTCCGAGCGGAACACGGCCATCTTGAGGCGCCGTGCGGCCTCGTCGGCCTCGCTCTCGTAGAAGTCCACCTTGTTCAGATCGTCCTTGACCCGCACCGGATCGCGGAAGTAGCAGCGGGCCGCCGCGATGGCGTGGTCTGCGGCGTGGATGGAGTGGTCGAGTACCTCGAGGTAGCCCTTGCGGAACTCCGCGGGGACCTTCGGGATCTCGATCTCGAAGTTCTGCATCACGGACTTGGCCAGGTCCATGAGGTCGTCGATCTCCTCGAGCACGGTCATCACGTCGCCGCGGTGTTCCGGCATCAGGGAGTAGGTGTACAGCGCGGTCTCCACGTCGCGGGACAGCTCGTCGGCTCGACTCTCGAGCTCGCTCACGGACAGAAGCTGTCGCTGGAACTCCTCTTCGTTGTCCTCGAGGTACGCCTTGATTCCGTGCTGCAAGGCCAGCATTCCGGTGGCTACGACATCGAGGAAGGTGTCCACCTTCATCTCGAGGGCCTTGGTGCGTCCAAAGGGGAGCTTCATGGATCTACCTGCGCTGTCGGTTCGGGTTCGGGCTCTGGGTTTGGCTCTGGCTCTGGCTCTGGCTCTGGCTCTGGCTCTGGCTCTGGCTCTGGCTCTGGGTCTGGCTCTGGCTCGGGGGACCAGACTGGCTCGCCTGCCACGAGGATGTCCTGCGCGAGGGAGTCCTGAACCTGTCGGATCAGGTCGTCCGAGATGGGGACATACTCGAGATCCCGCGCGATCTCCCGGCCCTCGTCTTGCGTCCAGGCGAAGAAGTCGAGCAGTGCGCGGGCGCGGTCCCTGTCGGGCTGTGTGCGGCGGAGCAGAACGTAGGAGGCGCTCGTGAAGGGCCAGGCATCGCCCTCGGTCGGCTGCGCCGTGTCGAAGCGGAAGCCCTCGGAGGGCCCTCCGGTCCGGCCCTCGGCTGCGGCGGAGAAGCTGTCCAGGGAGGGCTGGAGAGCTCGGCCCGGCCCCAGCGCGAGGGAGACCCATGCCAGGTCGTCGTGCAGTGCGTGGGTCAGCTCCACGTAGGCCAGCGTGTCTTCGAAGTGGCCCACGAAGTCCAGGACTTGTTGGTTGTCTCGCGCCCCGATGCCCGAGGGCCACTGGACCAGCTGCCCGTACCCGATCGCCTGGGACCAACCTGGAGAGGCCAAGGCGAGGTTCTGCGTGAAGATCTTGGTGGTCCCGCTGGGATCGTTGCGGTGGATCGGCAGGATTTCTCTCGATGGGAGGGTGAGGTCGGGGTTTAGATCCACGATGGCCGGGTCGTCCCAACGCGTCACGGCTCCCATGTAGATGTCGGCCAGCAGGGAGCGCTCGAGGGTGAGCTCTCCGGGCTGCACGCCGGGTAGGTTCACGACCAGCACGACGCCGCCTATCAAGGCTGGGAACTGGAACAGACCTGCCTGGTCGAGCTCCAGCGGGTCGAGGGGGACGTCGGTGGCGCCGAAGTCCAAGCGGCCTCGGCGGACGGCTTCCATGTCGGTCAGGGACCCAACCTGGCGGTACTCGACCCGCACGCCATCGCGGCTTCCGTAGACGCTGGCCCAGCGTGTGAAGACCGGGGATGGGAAGGAGGTCCCCGCCCCCCGCAGCCGCAGGCTGGCTGCCTGTGTGCTCTCCGTCGAACCTCCAGCGACACTGGGCTCCAAGCGGTCGGAGCACCCCGCGCATGCCGCCAGCATGCCCAGGACGCGTAGGAGCGGGGATGAGCTCGCGCGACCCGCGCGGCCAGGGAACGGCCATCCGGATGATGTCGGGCGGCAACCAAGCATCCAGCAAGAATATCCGACGCCCGGCCACGAGCAAGGAACTGCGGTCCCGTAGGGCTCCCCGTCGACGTCCACTCGCGGCTCGACGGATCAGCGGGGGCAGCGTTTGGCGCCCTTTTTCTTGCCGCCGCGTTCCTGTACTTCCCAGCAGGGCTCGCCTCCGAGCCTCAGCGCAACCCGCGCGGTGCGCTGTCGGACACCCACGCCTTTCATGTAGCGAGTGGCCTTGTGTTTGCCGAACAGCCGCTTGGCTTCGTCTTCGGGCAAGACCGTGCCCTCAACCGAGAAGGGCACCCGCAGCCCGCAGCCTCGCTTCCAGTGGGAGCAGCACCAGGCGGCCCGGCCGGCGACGACATAGCCCGGGTTGGTCTCCGCGCGGTGGGTGCACATGGGGCAGCTGACGATCTGGCCGAAGGCCGGGGGCACGGAGCCGCGCGGTAGCTCGGCGATCTCTTCGCCGTGGTCTCGCTTGTAGTCCAGCTGGACATGGTGTTGCTCGTTCAGTGTCAGGGCAGCCTTGAACGCCGAGCCACGCCGCTGGCGGAAGCCGTGCAGGCGCTTGGTGCGGCCTCGGTGCAGCAGGTCGGCCACCTCGTCACGGGACAGGTCGCGGCGGGCCACGGCACCGGGGATGCGCCAGTCACAGCTCGTACAGCGCCACTTGCGACGACCGAAGCGCACCGGTTGCCGGCAGCGGGGGCAAGGGCCGGCCACGCCGTGTTGTTCGCGGGCATCGCTTTCGCGGACCTCGACGCGCTGGTCGGTCCAGACCAGGACACCGTCGAACTTGCGCCCGTCGCGGCTCTCGAAGCCCTCGATCAGGTCGGAGCGGCCCTTGGCGAGCAGCTGCTTGACCGCTCTTTCGGGGATCTTGCGGCCCGTCATCTCTCCGAAGACCACGAAGCGGCAGCTGCGGCCGGTGTCGCAGGTGTAGATCTTGCCCCGGGTGCGCACGGGCTTGCCACAGGCGGGGCAGGCACCCAGAGGGTCGGGTTCGGGGAAGTGCAGCCGGACCTTGCCCTCTTCGTCGATGCGCAGGGCCGCGGTGAAGGGCTTGTTTTCTCGGGACTTGAAGCCCTTGACCGCCGAGGTCTCGCCCCGGGCCAGCAGGGTCTTGGCCATGCGGGGGCTGACTTCGCGGCGAGCGACCTTTCCGGGAATGAACAGCGGGCAACCGCTGCAGGACCAGCCGCCCCGCCCCTGGCGCACGGAGCCGCCGCAGCGGGGGCAGCTTCCCAGCTCTTCACCGTCGGATGGCTGGGTGGCCAGCACGTCGCGCAGCTCGCGGGCCACGGGTGCGTCCCGTAGGGTAGCGACGACCCGTGCCGTGAAGGCGCGGATGTCTGCCATGAAGGCATCGCGGCTGTCCTGCCCTTCGGCCATGGCCACCAGGCGGGCTTCCCACTCGCCCGTCAGGCGGGGGGAGCGCAGCGCGTCGACGGGGAGTGCCCGGATGAGCGCCCGACCTACCTGCGTGGGGACGATGTGGCGTTGCTGGCGGGCGACGTAGCCACGCTTCACCAGGGTCTCGATGATGGCGGCCCGGGTTGCGGCGGTGCCCAGGCCATTGCGCTTCATGGCACGCTTCAGCTCGGCGTCCTCGAGCTCTTCCCCGGCCCTCTCCATGGCGGCGAGCAGGCTGGCGTCGTTGAATCGATTGGGAGGCCGGGTCTGGCCCTGGTGCAGATCCACCTGGATCAAGGGTGCGTCTTCGCCCTCCTGCACGGCCGGCAGGAGGACCTCCTTCTTCTTGTTGCGGGGTGGGTCCACCGACTGCCAGCCGGCCTCGAGGCGGCTGCGGCCCTTGGCCAGGAACAGGTCGTCCCCGATCAGGGTGTGGATCGCTACGGTGGCGAAGACCGCGTCGGGGTGGAAGGCCCCCAGGAAACGCCGGGTGACCAGGTCGTAGATGCGCTTCTCGTCCAGGTCCATGCCGAGCGGCCGGGGATCCACGCCGGTGGGGATGATGGCGTGGTGGTCGCTGACCTCGCTGTCGTCCACGAAGCGCTTGCCCAGGCTGGACGGGTCGCGTCCCAGGGCCACGGCGACGGCCTGGAGGTAGGGGCCGAAGGACAGCCCACGGGCGATGTCGTGGAGCTCGGGCAGTTGGTCCGTGCCGAGATGCCGGCTGTCGGTGCGAGGGTAGGTCAGCACCTTGTGGCGTTCGTACAGGGCCTGGGCGAGCTGGAGGGTTCGTTCTGCCGTGAAGCCGAAGCGCTGGTTGGCTTCGCGCTGCAAGCTGGTGAGGTCGTACAGCAGCGGTGGCTTCTCTCGCTTGCGCTTGCGATCCACGCGGTCCACGTGGCCCAGCCGGCCTCGCGCGCGGTCGGCGATGGCCCGGGCATCGGCCTCTGCGAGGAGGCGGTCGAGGGGCTTGCCGTCTTCACCGGTGGTGGTCCAGACGGACTCCCAGCGCTCGCCCTCGGGATGCTGGCGGGCGAAGGTGGCTCTGACCTGCCAGAAGTCCCGTGGGACGAAGTCTTCGATGGCCTGTTCGCGGTCGACGAGCATGGCCAGGGTGGGGGTCTGGACCCTGCCGAGGGAGCGGAGCGCACCCCCGGGGCCCGTGGCCAGGCGGATCGTCATGGCCCGGGTGGCGTTGAGCCCCACCAGCCAGTCGGCTTCCGTCCTGCAGCGAGCTGCCGCTTCGAGATCGCGCATGGCGGTGCCATCCCGTAGGCGGGCGAAGCCTTGCCGGATGGCCTTGTCGGTCATGCTCGAGATCCACAGCCGCTTCACCGGGGCTCTGCCGCCCGCAAGCTGGTAGCAGTGAGCGAAGATCAGCTCCCCTTCGCGCCCCGCATCGCAGGCATTGACCACCTCGGCACAGTCGCGGTTCTTCAACAGGTCGCGCACCACCCGCCATTGGTCTTGGCCGCTGTCCTTCCGTGGTTGAAGTCCGAAGTTCTCTGGCAGCATGGGCAGGCAGTCGAAGCTCCAACGTCTCCACGAAGGATCGTAGCTCGCGGGTTCGGCCAGCTCCGCGAGGTGCCCCAGGCACCAGCTGACGCGCAGATCGTCTCCCCCGATCCAACCTTGATGGCGCCCGCGCACCCCCAGCACCCGCGCGATGTCGCGGGCGACGCTGGGCTTCTCGGCGAGGATCAGGCGGTAGGGCATCCCGGCAAGCTATCCGGGTTCATCCCGGAGATCATAGGAGATAGCGGGTCATCTACGATGGGTCGCATTCCTGCACGTGGGTGGTCTCTGTCCGTGAGCCCGTCTTCGGCACGTACCTTGCAGCGTGGACCACCCACGCCCACCCGCTCCGAAGCGGATAGCTGACGGCTGAAGGCTGACCATGGCCAAACGTTCCATCCTCCGCGCATTCCTCTAGTCCTCCCTGGGCACCGGGCTGTCCAGGGTGATGGGGCTGTTCCGCGAATTGGCCATCGCACGGGTTCTGGGGGCTGGCACGGCGTCCGACTCGTTCTTCATGGCCTTCACGATCCCCAGTATGTTCCGACGTTTCGTGGCGGACGAGGGGCTGACGGGGGCGCTGGTCCCCATGGTGGCGATGGCCGAGAAAGAGGACGGCACCGAGGAAGCGCGGCGGTTGGCTGGGCGCACGCTGACCGCGTTGATCGTGGTCTGCGTGCTGATCTGCGCCGTGGCCATTCCCGCGGCCCCGTGGTTGGTGGACCTGTTCGCCTCGGGCTTCCGGGCCGATCCGGTCAAGTTCGCCCTCACGGTGCGCCTGACCCGCATCATGATGCCCTTCGTGGCTTTCGTGAGCTTGGTCTCCTGGTGCGAGGGCCTGCTCAATCACCGCGACCACTTCTTCGTGCCCAAGATCGCGCCGGGCATGGTGAGCGCGGCCATCGTGGCCGCGGCCCTTTGGCCCTCGAGCGGGGATCCCCAGGACATCGTGCACACCTTGGCTGCCGCCGTGTTGGTGGGTGGGCTGGCCCACGTGCTGGTCTGCGTGCCGCCCCTGGTCAAGCACTGGGGCGTCGTCAGGCCGCGTTTCGACGCGTTCCACGATCCTCGCTTCCGCCTGCTGCTCCGCGAGATGGGCAAGGTCGCCGCCATCGGCCTGATGGCCCAGGTCAACGTCATCGTGCTGCGCAACCTGGCCTCCCACCTGCAGACCGGCGCGGTCACCTGGTACTGGAACGCCACCCGCTTGGTGGACTTCGCCCAGGGCATCATCGCGGTGGGCGTCGGCTCGGCCCTGCTGCCGGCCATGGCGGCGGCGGTGGCGGGCAAGGACTGGGAGGAGTTCCGCGACTCTTTCGCGCGCGCCACCCGCCTGGCGGCCTCGCTGCTCTTCCCGGCCGCGGCCTTCGTGTTGCTGTTGGCCCCCCCCTTCGTGGCCGTGCTCTACCGGCACGGGGCCTACACCTGGGCGGATGTGGGCGAGACCGCCTCGGCCTTGCGCTGGTTGGTGCCCTACATGCTGGCGCTGGCGGGCATCCAGATCGTCAAGAAGCCGTTCTTCGCGCTCAACAAGCGCAACTCGCTAGTGGTGGTGGGGGTGCTGGGCGTGGGCCTCACCTTCGGTATGGGCATCCTGCTGGCGCCGCGCTTCGGTGTCGATGGCTTGGCCGCAGCGCTCTCCATCTCCACCGCGGGTCAGCTGGCGGCCTACCTGCTGTTGCTGGGCCGCATCACGGGCGGCAAGCTGGGGCTGATGGCCATGCTCAGACCCCTCGGGACCATCGCCCTGGCCACCATCCCGGCAGCGGCGGCCGGTTGGACCATCTGCCTGCTGGGCACCTGGGAGCAGGGGCCTTGCGTGGTCAACTTCGTGGTGTTCGGCAGCGCCGGTGTCGTCGGCGGCGGGCTCTATGCCGTGTCCGCCTGGGCCTTGGGTATCGGTGAAGTGCGGATGGTCGTGTCCCGGGTGCGGAGCAGGCTGGGGCGCTAGCCCCGAACTCGAGCCTTGACGAGGCGCACTGGACCGCCGCAACGGTCGGCGCCGACTCGCCCAGGACGGTCCCTCTCACGGACGATAGTGCGCTCTCCGCCGCCGGAGACGCGAGCATCGTCCCTCTCACGAACGATAGTGCGCTCTCCGCCGCCGGAGTCCCGAGCATCGTCCCTCTCACGAACGATAGTGCGCTCTCCGCCGCCGGAGACGCGAGCATCGTCCCTCTCACGGACGATAGTGCCGTTTCCACAGCCCGCCTGAGTCTCCTGTCGCGTCTCATCTCCAGGCAGGAGCACGGTGAGCCGGACTGTCGGCGCGCTCTTCCCCCAGGCTGTAGGGCAGCCGGGCGAGTGCGCTCCGCCGGGGCATGATTGGCTGCGCTGCGCGATCCGCGCTGGCAGCTGAAGGTTCACGAGAGCGATGCCGCTGCGTGTTTGCGATGGCCCCGATCGCGGTGGCCCATGCTGGCAGGTCGAGTCTGCACACCCTGGTCAGGTAGGTGCACGGATGAACCCGGCTAGCGGCGCTCCTTTGCCTCGGGGCGCGGGCCAGCTTGATGCACCCGTTCCCTCAGGGCCAGGCAGAGGAGCACGGCTCGACGCACCTTGGGGGGAAGCGGATCGCGGGCGAGCCGACGTGCGGTGTGCGCGGTGACTCCGAGAGCCGCGGCCAGGGCGGCCAGGTCGAGCCCGCCTTCTCTGGCCAGCACGCAGGCCGAGCGCCGGGCCATGACCGTGGCCGGTCCTTTGTCGGTCGCATCCGACGCGACGCAGAGCGCGAAGCAGGCTGCGTCGGCGAGCCTCGCTGGGCCGAGCTGTGCCAGCCTCTCGATGGGCATTGGATCCAGCGGTGCGGTAGAGATCTTTACGGCATGGAACGCCCAGCCAAGGCGGAATCTGGGTAGGCATCGCCGGACCTGCAGGTTCAGCCGTGGCACAACCCGTGCGCCCACGAGATCGGGGAGACACCCTCCACCCCAGAGGGCCGAGTGCCCGGGTAGCTCGTGCTTCTCGGGCTGCTGAAGCACGTAGTCCAGCACCGTCAGCATGTGCTTGCGCCCCCCGATCTTCCTGATCCGGGCTGGCTCTACCTTCACGCAAGCGAGCCTGCGCAGGACCCGGGTCAGCCCGCGGATGCGTCGGTGCAGGGTCGCGCGGTCGGCGTAGAACACTACGTGTACGTGCTCGTCGACGATGCAGAACAGGACGATGTCTTCACCTGCAACTTCTCCCAGCGCGACAACGGCGCGGTACAGGTGGGCTTCGGTTGCGAATATCGGGTGTCGTCCCTCGGTCGACCAGGTGACGTGCCAGGGCTGCATGAGACCTCCTTCGGTGTCGGGCCATGGCCTGCGCAAGGTTCGTGCCATCCGATTTTCGGCGTTCGCCGGTTCGAGGATTTTCAGGTGAACTTGGCGATCAGCCGGGCGACCCTCGCGGCCCGGCTCGGTCGACTCGTCGAGGACGGGCTGATGGAGAAGGTCGAGTACCAGCAGAATCCGGTTCGTCACGAGTACCTGCTCACCGAGAAGG
>PVBE010865381.1_pt1 | contig 10128 bp, 6 predicted proteins | sample 1631181 | NCBI WGS metagenome assembly PVBE01 (sample SAMN08397723, study PRJNA350692) | Marine metagenome, whole genome shotgun sequencing project. | isolation source: water | place: Pacific Ocean | collected 2012-04 | reverse complement strand
CCTGAATACCCTCCTGCTCCTTGCCTTTGGCTCCATGCTCACGGGCGGGGAGGGGGTGGTTCTCTACGCCTCCGCTTTCGCCAATGGGCTTATCATCGCCCTTCTGATCCTCAGCCGTCTTCGCGGATCCTACGATTGACGCTCCCACGGGGGAACGGGGGGGATCGGGGTCCTGCCGGCCTCATTATCCATTCCTCCCCGATTCCGGAGCAGAGAACCCCTCCCTCCGGTCGAAGACTATAAATAAGGGAAGCGTCCATCCGGATGGCTGGAATTCTCTCCCTCGATCTTCTTCTCCACGGAGAGCTTTTTCCTGTCAGGTTTTGCCTGGCCCTGCAATCTCCGGGGAAGAGACGAATGAAAACAGGAGACCAGGATGTGGGAGGTATTTGTCGTCACGATGCTCTGCCTGCTGGGGCTGTTCGCCCTCGTGGGATTCATCCTCTCCCTCATCGCCTTCCGCCGCGTGGGACGCCTCGAATTGCTTGTCGCTTCCCTGCAGACCAACGTCCGGCAGGCGCCCGTTCTCGCCCCCATCGTTTCTCCTTCCGTGGCACCGGCACCGGCTCCGCCTCCCGTCGTTCCGCTTGAAAAAAAGTCCGCCGATTCGCCTCCGGTCACGGTGACGGATCCTCCCCCGGAGGACGACCGTATTCCCTGTCCCATGTGCGGGGGATTGATCAAGACCCAGGCGGCGAAATGTTTCCATTGCCGCGCTTTCCTCAACCCAACGGCCGATACCGGGAAGCAGCAGGTTCTCCAGATGCCCGGGAAGGACGATACTCCTGTTCCCGCCGTCGCCGCAACCGTTGTCCCCCCTTCGGATTCCCCACCCGCCTCCGCTCCCGTAAAGGAAAAGGAAGCCGGGAACCTAGAAAGCATGGTGGGGGAGCGAATCATGAGCGGTCTCGGCGTGCTCATCCTCGTCGTGGGGGTCTCCCTTCTTCTCTGGTATTCCTATACCCATCTCGGAACCATCGGGAAGGTCGCCCTCGCAGGATCGACCGGCCTGGTGATGATCGGCCTCGGGGCCTTTCTTGTAAACAAGGCGCGCTACCTCGTTCCAGGTGGATGCCTCGTCGCCGGCGGTTGGGCCGTCACCTACGCGACCGCCTACGCTTCCCATCACGTGGAGGCTGCCCGGGTGATTACCAGTCCGACACTCGGCTTCTTTCTCGTCCTCGGGATCGGAGCGGGTGCGATCATCCATGCCCTCCAGTTCCGGAAAGAGTGGGTCGCCGGCCTCGCATACGGACTCCTCTTCCTGACTTTTTTCATCTTCCGTGCCCAGGATACCTCGCTCTACGCGCTGGCGCCGATCGCGCTCTCTTTCGTCCTCCTCGTCTGGAGGATGCGCTGGATCCATCTCGCCACCGGCGGGCTTTCGGTGCTCTACCTGCTGCTCTTCCTCTCCGGGGGGGACAACCCTTTACGGAGCGGCATCTCTCTTGGACTGCTCTGGGCGGCAATGTCGATGGCGCAGTTCCTCTACGAGGAGAAGGATGACAATTCACGCTTGAGCAACGGGATATTCGGGCTTCTCAACATGGCCGGTTTGGTCGGGTGCGGGGTCTGGCTCCTGGATAAGGGGGGCGTTTCCCAGCACTGGTGGATCTTCGCCGCGGCTGGATTGGTCTACGGGCTCAAATCCGAGATCTCCCTCCGAAAGGCATCCCGCGTTGTATACGGGGTCTCCATCTCCGGCGCGGTTCTCCTGGTCTCATGGGCGGCATGGAGGCTGATTCCGGACCCGTGGATATCGCTCTCCTGGATGGGTCTTGCGCTCTCAACCCTCCTGTTCGGGATCGGACGGAAACAGGTGATCCCGCGCGTGCTTGGACATCTTCTTCTCGGGGCGGCTCTATTCAAGACATGGAGCATCGACCGGGAGATGATCGATTCCTTCTCGTTGGGGGGATGGGAATATTCTCTCCGCGTGATTCCGGCCCTCCTCGGCGCGTTTCTCTTCTACGGGCATGCCGCGATCAGTTCGCGGATCAGGGATCTTAACAAGGATGAAAAACTGGTCGCCGTTCATCTTCTCCCCTGGGCCGGAGGCATCGCCTTTGCCGGGGCGATCTCCTTTTTTACACCCCCTCTCGGCGTGGCATTGGTTCTCTCCGTGGGCGCACTCGGTCTCGTGGAAGCGGGAAGGCGGTTCTCCCAGTTTCATCTTCGTCTCCAGGCGTATTTCTTCTGCCTCCTGGCGGCCGGTTTCTTTGCCGTGCAGAATCTTCCCGCGGAAGGAACGCTCCTTGGAATTTCGAAACGACTCCTGACCACGCTGCCCGTGCTCGGGCTCTGGTTCCATGTTCGCCGCCGGCTCGACCTTTTGGAGGGTTGGGATTCCTTCTCGAAAATTTCCCTTTCGGGGCTCTTTCTCATCGGGCTGCTCGCCCTGGTCCCGTCCGAAATCGGCCATTCGGCGACCGCTTTTGTCTGGGCTCTCCTGGCGGGGACCTGGATTGTGTGCGGGATGGTGTCCCGTTCCGGAAAGACCCTCCTGGAAGGAGCGTCCATCTCGGTGTTGACCGTTTTCCAATACGCACTCACCTCCCAGCACGAGATTCTCTTTTTCGGATCAACGCATGCCGCCGTCGTGGGGATCCCGGTTTCGGTCCTCTTCCTGGCGATGCACTTCTGGGTACGGCGCGGAAGCGGGTCCTGGAAAGAGGACAAGGGCATGGTCATGAACCTGGTCCGGATGGGGATGACGCTTTCGATGGCGGCCGCCCTGTTCATGGTCCTCGCACGCTCGGTGGAGGGCACCTGGCTGACCGGATCGTGGGCGATCCTGGCGGTCGGTCTTGCCTTCTACGGATTCCTTCTCCGGGACCGGATGTGCCGGTGGTCGAGCATCGTGGTCCTGGCGGTCTGCCTCGGGAAACTCTTCCTGTCTGATTTCTCCTCCTTTGCCATGCCGGTGAAGATCGCCACGACGATCGCCGTCGGAGGCTGCATGCTCGCCATTTCGATCGTCTATGCGCGGAACCGGGACCTGCTGAAGGATTACTTCACCGCGGAGTAGGATCCGGGGGAGGGGGCGTTGACATGGTGTGGAGCCCTCCCTATCATGACCCGGATGAATTGGATCGTATTCGCGCTGAGCCTTCCCCTCTTCCTCCAACCGCAGGATAAACTGACGGGAAAGGCCGCCCGGGTGAACAACGAGATCATCACCTGGGAAGAAATCCGGGAGAAATACCGTGATCTCTCCCCCCGGAATCTCACACCCGAATTCCTGCGTGCGGCCCTGCGCAAGGAGGCGGAGGAACGCCTCTTCCTCCAGGAGGCATCCCGCCGCAAGATCAAGATTTCCGAGGAGGAGATCGACCGGGCTGTCGAGCGGGTGATTCGCGCCTTCGGGGGAAAGGAAACCTTTGAACAATACCTCCGGTACCGGAACCTGACCGCGACCCAGCACCGGGAGACGAGCCGGAAAGAACTCCTGGAAGGAAGGCTCTACCGGACTCTCATACAGGAGGGAATGACCGGGCAGTCGATCCTCCTCGTGGAAAACATTTCGCCCACCGAGATCCGGGACTACTACAACGAGAACCATGACAAGTTCCAGGCGCTCCGCCACATCAATGTCTTTCGGATCGGGCTGCAGTTTCGCAACGAGCGGGAAAAGAAGGCGCGGAAAGAACTGGCCGAATCGGTTCTCCGGCGGCTGCACGATTCGACTGACCGTTACATGACCGCGATGTATTACTCGGACGTCCGCGGTCCGGGAGGGAAGGGGAAGGATCCCTTCACCCTCCGGCGCCTCCAGCGAAAGAACGAGTACTTCTCGGAAGAGACCACCCGCTACCTGTTCGAGGAACTCCCGGTGGAAACGTACAGCAGGGTGGTCCTCGACCGGAACAGCTGGAACATCTTCTTCGTCATCGAGAAGGTCAACAAGCCGGCCGATTCCTTCGCGGATGCCCAGCTCAAGATCCGGAGCGAACTCGAAAACAGGCGGCGCCAGGAGAACCGGAAACGGCTCATGAAAGAATTGCTCAAGAACGCCTACGTGGAACCGGCCGACCTGTTCCAGGAATGAGCAACACTCCCGACGGCTGGGCCCGGAACCTGCAGCAGGTTCGCGAGAGGATCTCCACCGCCTGCGGCCGGGTGGGACGCGATCCCGCAGAGGTGCAACTTCTCCCCGTCACGAAAAGCCTTCCCCGCGAAGCGCTGGTCCAACTGTCGCCGTTGGGAATCCCGGAAATCGGGGAGAACCGTGTCCTGGAGGGACTCGCGCGCAGGAACGAAGCCGCTTCCTCCTTTCGGTGGCACATGATCGGACATGTCCAGACGAACAAGGTCAAGAAGCTCCTCGATTGGGCAGACGTTCTTCACTCGCTCGACCGGGACTCGCTTGTCGGTGCGCTGGAAAAGGAACTGGCCCGGAGGGACCGGATCCTGCCGTGCTACCTGCAGGTCAATGTCAGCGGAGAAACTTCCAAGGGGGGGTACACTCCGGGAGCGACCGGGGAAACGGTGGCCCGGCTCCGGGAAGAGGCCCCGCATATCGACCTGGTTGGCCTGATGACGATGGCACCCGCCGGGGAGGATCCCCGGCCCCATTTCGAGGGGCTCCGTGTTCTTGCGGAAAAATCGGGCGTGAAAGGTCTCTCCATGGGCATGACCCAGGATTTCGAGACGGCGGTCGAGGAGGGGGCCAGTTGCGTCCGCGTGGGGAGCGCGATTTTTCGTTAGAGATCCAATCTTGCCGCGCGTATAATCTTCGGAGACAACTCGGGGGCGATTTTTGGCCAGACTCTACATCGAAAATGGCCCGGACAAGGGGCGATCCATCACGATTCCAGAAGGAGAGTCCATCTCTTTCGGGCGGGATCAGACCTCCACGTATGCCCTCAAGGACACGATGGCTTCCCGCCTTCATTTCCGCATTGAGAGACGGGACGAAGACTACTGGCTGGTCGACCTTGAGTCGATGAACGGGACCCTTCTCAACGGCCAACTCCTGACCGAATCCCGCCTCAAGGGGGGGGATCTCATCCGGGTGGGGGATACCCTCTTCAGTTTCACCACGGAAGAAACCTCCGTCGGAGCCCTTGCGGGGCACCGGATGGGCGGGTACCGGATCGTGGAGCGCATCGGGCGGGGAGGGATGGGCACCGTCTACAAGGCGGAACAGGTCGACCTGCAGCGCGAGGTCGCGATCAAGGTTCTTTCGGATGAAAACGGTTCGGACAAGGATTTCATCGATCTCTTCGTCCACGAGGCGAGAGCCTCCGCGCGGTTGAACCATCCCAATATCGTCCAGGTCTACGACGTGAAACGGCACGGATCGGTCTACTACTTCTCGATGGAATACGTCTCCGGGGGAAGCCTCCAGGATCTTCTGAACAAGACCCGGAAGGTGGAACCGGAAGAAGCCGTTCGCATGCTTCTGGATGCGGCTCGGGGCCTCGAGTATGCCCATTCGAAGGGGTTGATCCACCGGGACATCAAGCCGGACAACCTGATGCTTTCCGAAGAAGGGATCGTCAAGATGGGCGACCTCGGGCTCGCCCGGCGTGTCGATGAGAAAATCGGACCGAGCGAGGACCGGGCGGTGATCGGGACGCCTCACTACATTGCCCCGGAGCAGGTCCTGGGGCGGGAGGCGGACTTCCGGAGCGACATCTATTCGCTCGGATCCACCGCCTACCGGATGCTGGCGGGCATCACCCCCTACCAGGCACCCGGTATCCGGGATCTTGTTTCGAAAAAGGTGAAGGAAGATCCCAAACCGCTGCACGAAATTACGCCAGAGGTTTCTCCCGAACTTTCCGACCTGGTTCACCGGATGATGGCGCGTGATCCCGAGCGGCGGTTTGAAAATACACCGGAAGTGTGTGCCGCGCTGGAAAAGATCTCCCGCGAGATGTCCGGTGAAGGGGAAGAGGCTTCCCAACCCATTTCCACGGTTGGAAACCGCAAACTCCTGGTCGCCACCTTTGCCCTTCTCATCGTGGTTGTCGTGGGCGGGATCATCGGGGGGACCGCCCTGTTCGATTCCAAGCCGGAACCGGAGAGGGAAGAGGAGGCGGCGCCCAACCAGGAACTGGCTCTTTCCATCATGCAGACCGCCAAGGAATATGCCCTCTTGGACCTGAACCGGAAGGACACCGAATCCCTCACGACGGGGATCCGGGAGTTCCAGGTGGTGATCGATAATTTCGGGGATTCGGATGATCCCGCGATCCGGAAAATCGTCGAAGAGGCCCGGGGGTGGCAGTCTGAACTCCGGCAGGATCTGCGGGAAGTCCAGGCGGAGAAACTGTTCGACGATCTGGATACGAAGGCTCTCTCCGACTGGCGTGCCGTTCAAAACAATCCCGGGGACCTCCGGACGGTCGACCGGAGCATCCAGAACTATTCCGATTTTGCCCTGCAGGAGAAGGTAAAGGGAACCCGCGCGGCAACCATGGCGGAAAAGCGGGAGAAACATCTCCTTCGCTGGAAGGAGGAGTCGGCGAAATGGCGGGAGGCGTACAAGAAAGTCGCCTCCGAGGTCGCCCTTCTCGAGGAAAACCAGTCGCACCGCGATATCGAGCGGAAACTTCGCGAATTCCAGGACAAGGTGATCCGCGGGAAACTCGACTGTCCCGAGAAGGAATGCGGGGTTCCTGAAGAGTGGTACCATTCCCTTCTGCTGGAATACGAGATCGACAACACGATTGACAAGCTCCGCATCATCGCGGAGGCCGGTTACTACCAGGTGGAAAAGAAGGTCAAAAAGATTCTCGAGAGCCATCCCTCCTCGCCGGAGGAATTCGATGCGGCACTGGTGCTGCTCCAACCGATCGTCGACAATTCCCTTGGTGACATCGCGGATTGGGCACGGTCCCTGCAACACACCGTGACCAACCGGAAGGCGGAGTGGGTCGAGAAGGACACGGACCGGAAGCGGGTAAAAAAACGGATTCTCCTCGAAAAGGAGAAAAAGGCCTTCGGGTCCGCCTGCCAAAAGGCGCACGAATTCATTCTCGGGTATCGTTTCCGGGATGCCTACGGCGAATTCAAGGCGAGAAGCTCGGAGATTTCACAGGAACCCTACAGCGGCCGGATCCAAAGACGGTTGGAAGAGGTCGGGCGGGCGGTTCTCCTGGGCAACGCCATCCCGAGGGATTTCAAAAGGGGGGTCTTCCGGGAGGATTTCGATATTTCCCGGTTGTTGAAGGGCGGGGGGAAGATCTCCAGGCTGACCGAGACCTCCGTGACCGTTCGGCTTTCCTCTTCCGGGTTTGTCAGTTTTGCCTTCAACCAGTTTACCCCGCTGGAATACTACCAGTTTGTCCGGAATGGATATCGAAAGATGGACGCCGCGGGGGGGCTTAACCTTGCCGTGACCTGCATGGAATTCGGGCTGTACGAGGAGGCCCGGAAGGAACTGGAAGCGGTCACCCTGTTGGACACCTACGGCCAGGACAACCAGGTCCGGTTGCTCGTGGAGGAATACCGGAAGATGATCCGGGAGGGGCGGTATACCGACGCGGATGAGATCGAGGCGAAGAAACGGATCGGGCGGGTGGAGCGGTTCATGGATGGGAAGGATTACGAGGCCGCCCGTTCGGAAGTCGATATTCTCAAACGGAATTATGGCCGGACCCGGGCATTCGGGGAGTCCCAGGAATATATCCAGGGGATCCTGGATGAGATCGGGATAAAGACCTCCGAGGAGGACCAGAAGAAGCGGATCAAGACACGGTATGATGAGATTCGTTCCATGCTGGCCTCGACCGACCGGGAAATGAGACGGAAATTCGAGAGGGGTCTCTCCCTGATGCGGGATCTGAAGGATCCCACGGAACGCTACGCGATCATGGGGGATGCCTACGGTGCCTACGGGAAGCCGGGGAAATCGAATGAATACCTGGTGAAGGCCAAGCGGCGGCTGGAGGAGAACCTGGTTCCGGGGAAAGTTTCCAGGGAGGTCAAGTCGGCGCTCTGCACCCTGCAGTTGGGGATCATCCGGAACTTTTACCTCGCGAAACAGCCCAAGCATGCGGAGGGCGCGATCGAAGAGGGAGCGAAACTGTTTGGATCCGACGGGGCTCTCCCCCTCGAGGGGTGGAGCCGGAAGGTGAAACCCTTCTCCTACTGGGCGGACGGGGGGCTCGAAAAGATCCGGAAGAAGGTGGACGAGAAGGAGAAACTGTTGAAAGACCGGCCGGATGATCCGGCGCTCCTCTGGGAGATCGGCAGGATCCGGTTCCTGGAACTCGACGATCCATCGGGAGCCCTCGGGTATTTCCTTTTCCTGAGTGAAAACCATCCGGGATATGAAAAGGTGAAGTCGGGAGATTGCCAGTACATGGTTGCGGAAGCCTGGTACCGTCTGAAGATTCTCCGGCGTGCCTACCTGGCGTACCGGAGAATGAAGGAAGATTATTCCCACCATGCCATGGTCTCCCCTTCCGGGAACGGGAAGGGAAGTACGGTGGCGGGGAAAATCACCGAGTGCTTCCGGCTGGCAACGAAGTTGGGGTGGAAACTGACGGACGGAAGATAGGGCCACACTCTCTTTCCTTTTCTTCTCCCGTTTCCTATCATTGCGGGGCATTTCCATGGTTACATTGACCCGGCGGGACGGGGAAGTCCTGCTTTCGGTAAAGGTGGTTCCGGGATCGGCCCACGTACGGGTGGTCCCCATGGGGGAGCGGCTGAAGGTTTGCGTCGTTGCTCCCGCGGAAAAAGGTAAGGCGAACAGGGCAATGCTGAAAGTCATCGAAGAGCGGTTTGGTGTGCAGGCCCGGCTTCATTCGGGAGCCTCCTCCCCGTTCAAGACCGTTGCCCTGGCATCTACAATCGAAGCCGTCCAGGCTCGTCTGGAGGAATCATGACCCTGCGTGAAAAGGTGGATGAAGCGGTCCGGAGCCTGGCCCTCGAGCGGCCTCCCGAATTCGGGGTGGTGCTCGGAACCGGACTGGGTGGGCTGACGGAACGGATGGATATAATCCGGAAGATCCCGTACGACCAGATTCCCCATTTCGCGCGCTCGACCGTAACCAGCCACAGCGGGGACCTGGTCTATGGGCTGCTCGAGAAACGGCCGGTGATCGCCATGGAGGGGCGCCTTCACTACTACGAGGGCTATTCCATGCAGGAGATCACCTTTCCGGTCCGCGTCATGGGCGCCCTCGGAGCGAAGTCCCTCATTGTTTCCAATGCGGCGGGGGGGCTCGACCCCCAGTTCCAGCAGGGCGACATCATGCTCATCGACGACCATATCAACCTGATGGGGGATAATCCCCTGATCGGGCCGAACGACGAGTCGATGGGACCCCGGTTTCCCTACATGTCCCAGCCTTACGACAAGGCTTTCCTGGAACTGGCCGAGAAGGTTGCCCTGAGCGCGGGGATCCGGCTTCACCGGGGAACGTATGCCGCCCTTACCGGCCCCTGCCTGGAGACCCGCGCCGAGTACCGCTACCTTCGCGCCGCGGGAGCCGAAGCGGTCGGGATGTCGACCGTTCCCGAGGTGATTGTCGGCGTCCACATGGGCCTTCGGATCCTCGGTCTTTCCATCATCACCGACCTTTGCATTCCGGACGCCTTGGAACCCCTCACCCTGGATGACGTCATTGCGACCGCGAAATCGACGGAACCGATGATGACAGAGGTCGTCCGCCGGTTTGTTGCCGCCGCAAGGTTGTAGAATCCCGGCCGGGAGGGAAGGGAAGAGGAGAGGAGCGGTCCCGCTTATTTCTCCGCGAGCTTTTTCTCTGCCATATTGAGCCAGAGCTGGAGAAGGGATCCGAAGGGGGGAACCGCATTGATCAGCGTGTTCCAATCGTCAATCGCCTCCCGGGGCAGGTCCAGGTAGTAGTTGGCGAATCCCCGGTACAGCAGGCAGAAGTGGCGCAGGACGTAGGCGTTCTTGTCGTTGGGGAGGTTCCCCTCGAGAAGTTTCGTGAATCCCACCTTTGCCCGTTTGTATTCCTCGGTCGGATCCTTCCGCTGCAGTTGCAGTTCCATCGCCTTGCGGATATTGACGAAGGCTTCACTGTCGTAGATGCGGTAGGCGCCGACGATGTCCCCGGCTCTTCCAAAATCGGCTGATGCGGCCTGCATCGTCTTGACACATACCTCTTTTTTTTCGAGGAAGTATCCGTATAGGCCCTTCAT
>PVBE011486237.1_pt1 | contig 10129 bp, 10 predicted proteins | sample 1631181 | NCBI WGS metagenome assembly PVBE01 (sample SAMN08397723, study PRJNA350692) | Marine metagenome, whole genome shotgun sequencing project. | isolation source: water | place: Pacific Ocean | collected 2012-04 | reverse complement strand
GATGTACATCTTGATGAGTGGCTGGAACGACGTGTTCGACTCGCACACGTTTGCCGACGGTTCGACGGTGACTGGTGGCCCCGTCGGATTCAACACTACCTTCCTGACAATCGGGGATCGCCTCATGGCACTGCAACGGATTCAGCGAGACGATGACAATCCGGATTGCGATTCTCTTCCGCCAACACCCGGCCCGAGGAGCATGGAGGCATACTCGAAGGAAGTGATCGACACGTACACCGCCAATATCTGCAGGATGGCCGCGTTCTCCCAGGCGCGGGGTGCGAAGTTCCTTCTCGTGTTCCAACCAGAACTCGGGAGCAAACGAGTCCGGTCAGAATTCGAAGACGAGACCCTGGCGAAGTCCGAAATCGAGCACGGCTACCTCAGGAAGCAGATCCCTGAGCATTATCGACGGTTGATCGAGGTCACACAGGATATCTGCAAGGAGCGGGGGATCACCTGCATCGACCCCAACGACATTCCTTCGTTCACTGAGAATCCGGAGACCCTGTTCTTCGACTCCGCACACCTCAACGCACTCGGTCACAGCGCCATCGCACAGATCATCCATGAGGCAATGCCGCGAGTGTCACAGGAGGGGAAGCGGGACGACTGATCTTGCCCGTGCTGTCCGAAAAGTGGGACGACGCCAAACCCGCGAGAGCGACGGCGTCGGTGACAATGGCCGCGAGTTCGCGAGCGCGCCGAGCGTATCGGCAAGAGCGTAGGAGCCATGCGCCAGCTCCTGGGACGGGGACTGGTGAAGTTGGCGGAGCTACTGGACGAGGATGGGGATGCGCCTGGATCTTCCGAGGTTCATCGCTAGGTCCGTTCGTTCCATCGGTTCGTGGATCGTGCCGGCCCATCGAATACGCTCCTCCATGTTCCGGACCACACCCCGACTCCGGGTGGTCAGGGGAATCTGGAGTCGACCCACCTACCTATCCTCTGAAGCTGTAACAACTGGCTTCGAACCGGAGCCTGGCTCCGTACTGAACGACAGCACGTTCATCGGGCAGACGTCGATGCAGATGCCGCAGTGAATGCAGCCGCTGTTCTTGTTGTCGAAGCTCTCCTGGTTCTTGGCGAACGCCATCACGTCCACGCCCACCTGGCAGTACTTGGAGCACTCGGTGCAGGAGATGCACTTGTCGTTGGACTTGATCTTGAGGCGGCCGTACCACCGGCTCAGCACCTGGTTCCAGGCCGCCAACGGGCACCAGTAGCGGCACCAGACCTTGCCGCCGAAGAACGGGTAGAGGGTGATGGGGATGACCGCCACCAGCCAGAAGTCGACCAGGTAGGCGTAGGCGGTCCACCAGCCATTGCTGCCGCTGGTGTTGTAGGCGGTGACGATGATGACGCCGATCATGAACGCCGCCAGCATCACCGCGGTCGCCTGCCACTCCCACGCGCGGGAGCGCTCACCCTTCGGCGACAGATACCGCCAGCGGTCGCCGAGGGTCTCCGCCAGGCCGCCACAGCCGCAGACCCAGGTGCAGAAACGCTTGCCGTGCTTCCAAGCCAGCAGCGGAATGAAGACGAAGGTGCCCAGCAGGCCGGCGATGATGAAGAACGCCATCACGCTGCCGGGATCACCGTTCGGCCCCGTGTTCCACCAGAAGAACGTGTTGAAGAACAGTGGGAACGGCTGATACAGGCCCCAGGCTCGCCAGGCGTAGGTGACGGTCAGCGCTTGGACCGCGATGACGTTGACGATCAGGAAGAAACCGACCTGGAACGCCAGCAGCGTCAGGTAGCGGTACGTCTGGTAGCGCTTGTCCCGGGCATGACCCCGCCAGCGGATCATCGCCTCCCGGCCGAACACGACCATCACGATCGTGTAGAGCAAGCTGTAGAGATAGCCCTGCTGGAAACCACGGGAACCACGATTCGCCATGATGTCCGCGAGGGCAGCTTCCTGGAACATCCAGGAGAACGGCAGGAAGCACCACTCGAACATCGCCCGCAAGGTGCCGTCATAGGCCGCCGGGGAAATCATGCCCTCGTACGGCCACGCCACGGCGCCTTTGCCGAAGCTCTTCACCGAGTACAGGGAGTAGACACCCAGGAACACCAGCAACAGCACCGCCCAGCGCTTCCACTGCCAGGTCTGCTCCAGTCGGATCCCCACCTTCTTGAAAAATCCGAACGGTAGCTCGGCGCCGATCATCTCGAAGACGTGGTCGTTCTTGGTCTCCCTGATCTCGCCCGCGGAGCCACCGACCGAGAACGTGACGGTGTCGGCACCGATCGACTTCAGGAACGAGCCGAAGTGCAGATCGATCCGGCCGTCGGTCACCTTGCCCATGACGGCGTCGATGTTGCGCTTCTTGGGGTAGATGAACTCCGGGTCGATGGTCACCATCGTGACCCGGTTCCGGTCACAGAGGGACAGCGCCGCCTCCAGCGCCACGTCGCCACCGCCGTAGACGAGGATGTCCTGGTCGACGTGCTTGTCGGGCTCGATCAGCCGGTGGTCGATCTTGTGGCCGTGCTCCACCTCTCCCGGAACGCCGGCCTTTCTGGGGTTGCCGGCCTTTCCCGCCGCCAGGACCACCCGGCGCGCCCGGTATTGGCCCTTGGTCGACGTCACCAGCAGCAGGTCCCCTTGGCGTTGGACGTCCTCGACCTTCTCGAAGGTGCGAACGTCGAGGCCGGAATCCTGGACCTGCGCCTCCCACCGCTGCAGCAGCTCCTCCCGCGTGCACTCCTCAAACCAGATCCTGCCCTTCTTCTCGACGTCTTCGGGCTCGGCGAAAATCAGCTTGCCCTTGGTCATGGTGTAGACCGTCTCGGCAAGGTGGTTCGCCTCCAGGATCACCGCCGAGAGCCCAAGGTCCTGGGCCGCCGCTGCTGCCCCCAAGCCCGACGAGCCGGCGCCGATGATCACCAGGTCAAGAACGCCCTCGGGGCACGGCCCTTTCGCCTTGAGCTCCCGCGCCAGGCTGTGCGTCAGGTCATGGCCGGCGTTGACGCCCAGCTTGATCAGCGGCGTGCCGGCAATCTCCCCCACCGCGTAGACCCCGGGCACCGTCGTCTGGCTGTTGCCATCGACCTGGGGCAACCGCGGGTACGACGGCTCCGACCGCTTCCTCTGGAACAGCTGGCCGACAGCGGCGCGAAACGGGTGGGTTTGCTTGTCGCTCACGAAGCTCGGCATGATCTCGCGGCGTTACTATCGCCGAACGCAATCGTTCCGGCCAATTGCTGGAGACCCACCTATCCTCACCGGAGGATCGGTCACCGACGAACCCTGCAGCCCGTCACGGAGCGTCTCGTCGTTGCCCCCCCTCTGGGGAGCTTGCCCCTTCCGCGCACGAGAGATTCGCGAGAGGAGATAACGTGGGGACCGCGACAGGTTATGTTAGTATACACCCACATAACGAATCCAATCACCGACCATGGCCAGACCGAGCACCGCACACGCCCGCCGCGAGGAGTTCCTTCCCATCCTCGCGCGCACCTTCTCCGAGACCGGCTACCGCCGCGCGACGACTGCCGAGCTCGCCCGGCGCTGCGCAGTCCCGGAGAACACCCTCTATCGATTGTGGCGGGACAAGAAGCGGATGTTCCTGGAGTCGATCGACTTCCTCTACGAGCGGACCGTGACGGTCTGGGAGACGCGCCTCGCCGAGAGCACGACCCGACGCAGCGGTGCCGAGCAACTCCTCGACTACGAGGGCGCCCACTACGGCGAGCACGGCTTCTACCGGATCATCTTTACAGGCCTCAGCGAGATCGACGACCCAGAGATCCGCAAGGCGCTGCGGCAGATGTACCGCCGGTTCCATGAGTTCATCGCCACGCACATCGCCGCGCATCGCAAGGGTGCGAGCCTGCGAGGCGGCAACATCGTCGAGCTCCTGGCCTGGGCCGTGTTGGGGATGGGCACCGTCTCCGGTCTCGGTCACGAACTCGGACTGATGTCACGCAAGCAACAACAAGATCTCTTCTCCGACGTCGGTAAATCCCTGCTGCGCGTCTAACCGTCAATCCGAACGAACCACCAACAGGCAACCAAGAACGATGCAGATTCCCGCCCTCCCCAGACAAGTCGCCATCCTCACCGTGAGTCTCGCCGTGCTCACCGCCTGCGCGAGTCGCCCGCCGCAAGACGAATACAATCCCGGCGAACGCATCGGCACCTACGACGGCCGCGCCGTCGCGATCGCGTACGCCAATTCCGAGCGCTTCGCAGACTGGATGAAGGAGTTCCGCGTCAAACATACGAAGGCCAAAGCTGCCGGCGAGGACGCCACGGTGAAGGCCATCGAAACCACGATGGAGCGACAGCAGGAGACGTTTCACGGTCAGGCATTCCGCGGCGAGAACATCGATGACATCCTCGCGCGAATCCCCGACCACGTGCGACGAATCCGCAGCGCAGCCGACGTCGTCCGCCTCGAGCAGGTGAACCTGCGGCGGCCGACGACGATAGAGACCATCGACGTCACGGACCAGCTCGTCGCGGTGTTCGAGCCCGACGCGAAGGCCCGGGGCTGGATCCGCGACATTCGCAAGAAGCCACTGGCGAGGCGTCGCTGAGACGGAAGCGATGGAGTCGCCCTCACACCCTCCCCACATCCGCATCGTCCGCCTGATCGCGAGCTGCGCGACCGTCGTCTGGTCCGTGCTGTGGATCGGGCTCGTGGCAGCATTCGCTGCGGGTGACGAGTTCTCGGACTCACTTCTGCCGGCGCTCAAGTTCATGATTCCACTCGCCTCGATCGCCGTCCTCGCGTGGTGGCGCCCAACCGCGGGCGGCACTCTCGCCGTCGCCGCTGGGATCTTCGCGATGTTCTTCTTCGACCATCCGTTTCCGCGCACGTGGCTCGCGTCGCCGGCGATCCTCCTCGGTGCCGTATTGATCCGAACGACCGTGCTCCGGGCGTTCCGCCCCCTCGAAGTCGCGGCCTGGATTGCGCTCGGCGGCGGCATGTTCGTCGCTGCCGCTCTCGTCAGTTAGCGACACCGCGGAACCTGTGTCGGGCGATGCGGGTGACGCTTACCCTGGCGCGTCCGGAACCCGAGCATGCACAACCGCAAACTCTCATCGATCGCCCTCCTCGTCGTCTTCTGGGCTCTCTCCGCGGCGAAGGGCGTGAAGGCCGTGTGCCCGATCCAACGTTCGCCGGGGCGCTGCTACCCCTCGTCGTTCACGCCGGAGTGGTGGGAAATGTTCGAGTTCGTGCACGCGGAGTGCAAGCGCCTGGGCATGGCCTTGTGGACGTACGACCAGCTCGGCTACGGCCACTACGGCTGGCTCGAGATGGCGTCGGCGCAGGCGAACGATCCGGACACGCGCCAGGTCAAGTTCGTGACCGAAGTCGGCGCGGCCGGCGAACCGATCAGCATGGATCTTCCGGAAGGCACACTGCTCGCGGCGCGGGCGTACCCCGTCGCGGGCGGGAGTCGCTCGGGCCGCTCGGACCGAAAGCTCTTCTGCGATCCTCGCTCTACAGGAGCTTCGTGATCCCAGGCAGGAGCAGTGGGTAGTTGCCGGTCTCGTCCTTCAGGGACGGCGGCTCGGTGGCGAACGTCGATTCTTCCGGCGTTGGGCCGAACTCGAGATCCGAGTCGGACGCGGTCTTCCAATCGGTTCGCTTCCCGGTGTAGCAAGCGATCTGCCCGAGGATCGCCACCATCGTGCTGTTGGCCATGTGGTAGCCGCTGTTGATCGGCTCGCCCTTCACGACGGAGTCGATCAGCGCCTTCTGCTCGGCCTCGTAGGCGTTGTTGCGCTTGCCGCTGTACCTCCAGTTGGTCTCGCCTTCGATCCGACAGCGGTTCAGTTGGCAACTCCCCTTGGTGCCCATGATGATGTCCCCGCCATTGCCGTAGGTGCCCTTCTGGGTCCGACACATCGCGTACATGCGCGTGCCGCTCGCGTACTCGTAGACCGCCGTGTGGTGGTCGAACATGTCGCCGTAGACTTCGCCGAACGACGACGAGCGCCCGCCGAGTCCGAAGCACCACGTCGGCATCTCCTCCTTCATGATCCAAGAGATCCGGTCGACGTTGTGGACGAGCGACTGCGTGACGTCGTCGCCCGAGAGCCAGCGGAAGTGGTACCAGTTGCGGAACTGGTATTGGGTTTCCGTCCACTTCGGATCACGCTTCTCCAGCCGGTACGGGCCGCGCAAGAACATCGATTGGACCGCCACGATGTCACCGATGATGCCATCGTGGATCCGCTTGACCGTCTCCTGCCAACCGCTGTGGAAGCGACTCTGCAGGCCGGAGACGATGCTCAACTTCTTCTTCTTGGCCAGGTCGCAGACCGCCTGCATCCGACGGACGCCGACCGGGTCGATGGCGTGGGGCTTCTCCACGAAGACATGCTTGCCCGATTGGATCGCAGCCTCGGCGTACATGGGGTGGAACTTCGAGGCACACGCGATGAGGACGACGTCCACGCTGTCGATCACGTGCTGGTAGCCGCCGAACTCGGTGAAACAGTGATCGTCGTCGACCACCACCTGGTCGGGGTACATCTTCTTGAGTGTCGCACGGCTGCTCTGCACGCGGTCCGCGAAGATGTCGTACATCGCGACGAGCTTGACGAAGGGGCCGACCTTCAGACTCTGCGCCGCGGCGCCGGAGCACCGTCCGCCACAACCGATCATGCCGATGCGGATCGTCTGGTTGCCGGCGGCATGGGCACTACCCTCGATCGGTAGTGTACTGAGTGCCGCCGCGCCAGCCGCCGAGGTCTGGAGGAACTCGCGACGCGTGGCTTGCGGTGGGCGCGCGGAGTCGTCTTCAAAGCTTCTGGGTCGAGTCATGGTCATCTCTGGAAGGGAGGAGTTTGCAGGTGTTGGGTCATTCCGTCTCGATGGGCACATCGAGTTCGAGCAGCGTGTTGCGCAGCCATGCGAGCGACTTCTCGATCATCGGCCCGCCCTGGCCCTCGCACTCCATGCTCAAGACTCCTTGGTACCCGTGGTCGCGAAGGATTCTGAGCACGGCCTGGATGTTCTGGGCGTTGGCGCCATCGCCGATCGAACAGTGGCTCACCGCGATCCCTGTTTGTTCGCCGCGGACATCGGCAGCCAACGATTCGCTCACGTCCTTGATGTGAACGTGGTTGATCTTGTCCTTGAAGCGATCACAAAACGCCGCCGGGTCCTGCCCCGCGATGAACGAGTTACCCGTGTCGAGATTCATGCGCAGGTAGGGGCTGTCACAGAACTCGAGCATCTCGGCCACGCGGTCGGGATTCGTGGTGAAGTAGCCGTGGATCTCGATGGTGATCACGATCTCGTACGCCGCGGCGACTTCGATGATCTGCCCGTAGCTTCGCCGCATCGATTCCATGGCTTCTGCATCCGACAGTCCCTCGGGTTTGTGCATGCCGTCGGTCGTGGCGACCCGCTCGCAACCAGCGAGCTTGGCCCAGGGAATCGTCTTGAGGACGTAGGGCACGCCGTACAGTGGACCGTCCTGACCGGAGAGCGGGTACGCCGCGTCGACCTGGGAGAAGCGCACACCGTAGTCCTCCATCTTTCGGCGCAGCACGAGTGGGTCCTCGTACAGGGCGACGTGGGGTTGATAGCCGAGGCCGTGGATCCAGCTCACGCCGTCGATCACGCCGCATTCGATGAAGTGGATGTCGTTTTGTTGCGCCCACTCGAGACACTTCTCGAAGTTCCAGTAGGCGGAATTGAAGGCATCGGTGTGGAATCCGATTCTCACGTTGGTTTCTCCTCAGGCTTCGTACACGAAGGACTGGTCACCGTATCCGGTCCTTGCCCGCGGTGGGGTCTATTGTCTTCCTGATCGTGCTCCCAGGCTGCGCCGCCGGATCCAGGCCGGCTGCCCAAGCGCAGCCGCGGCGGAAGAGAGCGCCGACAGCTGGTACGGCGAGTGCGCGCACATCGTGTCCGAGCGGAGAATGAAATACCCGGCCTGCGCCGTACCGCAACACGAACGCCATGGGGTGGCGTTTCCCGTCTACGTTCGAACGCGCGTCGGCGAGGACGGTGACCGGTGTCGTCCCCTCCAGGCAGGTGTACAGTTCGTCGGTCGTCTCGAACGAAGTCATGCCGCGAGTGACGGCGTGGTCGGTCTCGAGGATTTCGACGCGGAAGCGGCCGTAGCGATCGTGACCGCGGAACTTCGGGTTCCACACTCGTCCGGCGAGCGTCTCGAACTCCTGCTTGTACTCTTGGAACGCGCCGCACGCAAAGTGGACGAGAACGAGGCCCCCACCCGCACGGACAAAACGGGTCAAGTTGTCGTAGCCGTCGCGTCCCGGCACCGCCGGATCGTAGTTCTTGAAGTGCAACACTACGGCGTCGTAGGCGCGCAGGTCAGCCGAAGCGAGCTGCGTGAGGTCGCGCACCACGTCCACCGTCAGTCGCGAGTCGGCGATGAGTTGCCGCCGCAGCACTGCTTCGGTCCGCTGCCACTTGTGGCCCGGGTAGTCTTCCCCGGTGACGATCAACACCTTTCCTTGTGTCTTGGTCCGGGCACCGGCGCCACGGGACGGTGCTTCCGTCGGGACTCGGCATCCGATCAACCCTGTTGCCACCAGGGCCGCCACCGCGAGAAGGACCCTCGACGCGGCGCGCGGACGATTCCTTGCTTCGACCAGCACTTTCGTAGCGTTCACCATCGACTTCGGGTTGGGTCCCGCCGATCGTCGCACCGCGTCGGTCCCGGCACAAGGATGGACGAAGTGCCGCGTCAACAATTGACCCACCTGCTTCCGATCGCTCGTTGCGCGCGGGGACCTCACCCTCCGGCTCTCGCCAGAGGCCATCGTTCCTACGCCGGTTCCCGATTCTCCTGGCACGCCAGCAAGGGGAGCGCGAGAACTACGGCGGCCGCGATCATGCCTTCGTGGCCGCCCCAGGGTGGCGTGTGCTCCACGAACCCCCGATAGCTCTTCGACAGCAGTTGACCGCCCACCACGACGTTCCAGCGCATGGCCAGCACCTGCACCAGAACGAGCAAACCAGCCAACCCACTGAGACGCATCATCCACCGGGGATCGAGCTTGGGGCGAATCGCAACCAGCAGGAGCAGGAAGGGACAGAGGGAGCCAAGGAGAACCTGCACGAGACCGTAGGACACGGCCAGGTGCTCCGTGATCAGGGTTGAGGCGGCATGCCATTCGGCCCCGGACTCGTAGACCCTGCGCGCCAACTCCAACGTCTCCAGGCACACTGCCAGGTCGGTTGCCGACCCCAACGGCGACAGCTTCACCTTCAAGGACAAGCGACGACACCCGGAGCGGATGTTGTGGTCCGAGCTTGTGCAGCGGGTGTTTCTCGCGGCTGTGTTGCACTGTCCCCGCGGTGGCGGCGCCGGGTCTTGGCGATGATCTTCAATCCGGTGTCGATCGAACGAGTGTTGCGGCATCCGGGTTTGCCGCACCAGCCCATGCCGCGCACGGTACCGCGGCCGGTGCAGGTTGGGTTACCGTTCTCGGCTTGACGCGCGGCAGCGATGTCGGGGTGAGAACATGGAGAGCGACCCCCACTCACTGACGAACCTCGCAGGTGAGAAGGCACCCCAGGACGCGCTGAAGAAACTGCGCCGCGGACTCCATGACCTGCAGTTGCCGGGCTACAGGTCTTCGTACGCAGCTTCCCGCTTCACGCGCCGGGCGACCTCGCTCGCGTAGCGGCGGCCGAGTGTCGCTCGATTCTTCCTCGCCCAGTCGGTCAGCCTGGTCGGCGCTGTCGACGGGGCGTCCGAATCGAGCAGGCCGCGCATGAGCCCTGTGATCTCCTCCCGCGTGATGATGACGTCCTTGACGAATGGGCTCAGACAACGGCCGACCCAATAGCCGAACCACGGTGGGACGCGCACGATCGGCCGCCGCACCGCGATGATCTCGGCGATCGTGTCGACGAGGTCGCGGTAGGTGAAGGTCTCTGGCCCGACGGCGTCGATGGTCGAGTCCTCGGTCTCGTCCGCGCATTCCATCATCAACGCAGCCATGTCATCGACGTGCATCGGGCGGAGCTTGTACTCCCCATCGCCGAAGACACCGAAGATCGGCATGTGCCGGAGCACCCACGAGATGTTGTTCACGAGGATATCGCCACGACCGAACAGCACGCCCGGCCTCACGATCGCGTGGGACATTCCGGTGGCCACGAGCGCACGTTCG
>PVBE010248911.1_pt1 | contig 10130 bp, 7 predicted proteins | sample 1631181 | NCBI WGS metagenome assembly PVBE01 (sample SAMN08397723, study PRJNA350692) | Marine metagenome, whole genome shotgun sequencing project. | isolation source: water | place: Pacific Ocean | collected 2012-04 | reverse complement strand
GGCAGAAGAAGCAAGGGTTTGAAGTTTTGTGTTTACTTCTCCCCATGTTTTATAGTCACTGTACCACCCGCCCAATCTGTTGTTTCTTGATTGCTCGCGAAGTTGTTCGAAGCGCAGAAGTCGTCCATCAATATCTGTTTCAACAACATCAAAATGTATTCCAAGTTTTTTTACAACAGCAAGAGTGTTTTTATCGAGCAACATCGGGGTTTCACCCGAGTGATCAAAACACGCAAGAGATCTTGCGCCGAGTTCGCGAAGCGATTGAAGTTGCTCTGGGCTTTCTATACGAACGTTGACAATGGACAACCCATCGTACATGTTTGTTGAAAAAAGCAGAGCCGTGGTTAGTGCAATTGATTGAAATATCATCATGGTGTTCTCCATTATGCTTATTCGTGGGATTATGGCTATAAGATTCTTATAATTTTACTGATTGACAACAATTAACATAGATGGGATGCTGCTCACATGGTTAAAACGCTGTTTGTTGGCATTTTTATATTTGTTGCGGCTGGGTGCACTTCGGTCCCTCGCGGCCCGACGCACATCTCTGATGTTGGTGTAAGTGTTCGTACCGACCTTGAAATAATCGAGCCCGCAACGAATCGGCACATCAGCTGGGTAGAGTTTTTGGTAAAAATAGATGGTGTTGATATTGTTTTGCTTGGGGAGCAACATGACCACGCGGTTGGCCACGCGGTACAGCTCGCCGTTGTAGAAGACGTGATGGACGCATATCCACACAGTGTTTTGGCGCTTGAGATGTTAGAGCGGGACGAACAATTACGAGTTGATGATTATATGGAGGGTTTTATCGATGCGAAAACATTCGCCTCTATTACACAGTCAAAAAACTGGGGTGGGAGTGGTGGGTGGGAGGCGTGGTACCAGCCCATTATTGATGCAGCAAAAGAACGTGGCGGGTCCGTTGTTGCCGCTAATGCTCCACGAAGATATGTTCGATTAGCCCGCCTTGATGGCTATGAAAGAATTGATGAACTTCCAAAAGAGAGACGCGCGTTTATTGATTACCCAGAAGAATTGTCTAGCGGTAGATATAGACAGCGCTTTTGGGAATTTTCCTCGCATGGTGACGGCGAGGATGTTGTTGAGGTTGACGTTAATACAATTGATCCAGACGACCCAATGCTCCCGACTTTTAAAAGTATGCAATCGCGGGACGCGACAATGGCGCAATCAATTGTGAATGCAAATCCATCAAACTCTCACAAGGTTATTCTCCTTGTTGGTCAGTTTCATGTCGAATACGACGGGGGAATTGTGCAGGAACTGCGAAACAGAATGCCGGGCGCAAAAGTGCTTGTTGTTTCGATTCAAAGAGATATTCCAGAAGAAGATTGGCAAGGAGATACTGATATTGCTGACATTATGATTGTCGAAAACTATACTGATTAGGTAGAGCAACACCTGCACAGGCGGTCGTTAACGGCTTGCCACCCGGTCAACTTTCCCGGCGATTCTATTATTATTTTTTTTGCTCCAATCGAATCCGCCTCTCGCAGTGATGCATATAGTTTTTTTGCGTAGTTTTTGGGGGTGGGCGGCATTTGGATTGTTTTTTTTGTTGCTTCGGGGGTTGCGTGAATGCTAAGCACAACACAGTCGCAATTATTCACCGCTTCTACAAGTTCTTTGTCGAGCATGGCTGTTGGTGTGTTTGGCGCATAGTGGCGCATTGTTGTTCCCGGAGAATTTGATTGGGATGTGGCATTGTTAGAACATACCCGCCCAATTGCCCGAGATAACTCCTCAACAGTTATCGAGCCCAGCCGAAGTACTTCTGGCCTATCAACCATTGAAATGACTGTGGATTCAATCCCCGTTTCACATGGCCCACCATCAATTACTAAAACAGATCCACCAAAATCTTCTTCAACGTGTTGCGCGGTTGTTGGCGAGATGTGTCCAGACTTGTTTGCCGATGGTGCTGAAATTGGGCCATTAAATTGCGCCAACAGTTCCCTTGCCACCGGGTGTGCGGGTAATCGTATTGCTATTGTTTCAAAACCACCACAGGCGGATTCTGGAACGACTTCTTTTTTTGGAAGCACAATTGTTAGGGGGCCTGGCCAGAAGTGTTCTGCGAGTTGATCGCATTTTGTGCTCCACCCACTGCAAAGTTTGTCGACCCAAGAAACATCTGCAATGTGAGCAATCATTGGGTTGTTTTTGGGCCTGTTTTTTAGTTTGTATATTTTTGCAATCGCTTCTTTATTAAAAGTGTCGCAACCAAGACCATATACTGTTTCTGTTGAAAACGAAACAACGCCCCCATCGCGCAGTTTTTTTACAGCGCTTTTGTACGCGCCTTGGGTTGGTTGGACGATTGTCATTAGTCGGTATTAGGATCCCTTTCGATCGACACTTGGTGTCTTGAAAGGGTTGTGCCCATTGCTTTATAAAGGTTTGAAATTGATTTGTTGTAATTTATGACCGAACTTATTTCCGCCGACCTTGCAGAAGCTAGGCCAGATTGTGTTTGGAGTTTTAGGTTCAGGAATGTTGGGGTAAGCCCGGCCATTGTTTCTTCTTCAACTAAAAGTGCGCGCAAATTTTCTGTTTGAGCAATTCTATAGTCCCTGTTTGCGCGCATAAGGGCTGCGTTTGTCAAAAGGTCTCGAAGTGCGTTTTTAATTTCTAGAGTTGCCTGCAAGATTCCTTTTTTGTAAGACGCGATGGCCGACATTTGTTTAAGCCGCATAATTTTCTCGTTGGAGTCTGCGGCCCTGTTGCCAAGGGGAATGGATAGCGTGAGACCAGCCAAATAATTAACGTAATCTCCATTAAAAACTTCGTCGTAACCATTTCCAACCGTATCACCTAGTCCATAAAAGGACATTTGCGCCTGCATGTCTAATTCTGGCAAATGTGCGTTTTGGGCAACCTTAATATTTATTTCACTGGATTTTATTTCTAGTGCAAGGGCAAGGATGTCTGGCCTGTTTTCAACCGCAGTAACCAGCGCTTGCCGAAGTGACACTGAAACTGGGAACGCTTGAACCATATAACTTGGCTGGATTACAGATTCCGAATTCAACGAGTGTTGATTTGAGTTTATAAGTTGTTTCAACACATCTGATGAAGACTGGACCGCCGACTGTTGTTCGATGACGTCGGCCCGCCTTCTTTGCACGGTGGCAACCGCCTGAGCGTAGTCTGCTTCGCTTGTGTCGTACGACATTCGCCGCTCTAGTGTTGTCACCACCTCTTCTCCTTGTGAAAGAAGCCATTGTTTTATTTGCAACAATCTCCACTGTAAACAAAGGTCTAGATATCCTTGTTCGGTTGAGGCAATAACTTCGTTTAATGTTTTTCTAAACTCTTCTTCTGTTTTATCTTTGTCGATTTCGGAAAGTTTTATTGTTGAAAGAGTAACAGTTTCTCCAAAATTTCTAAGTAGCGGGTGGCTTAGTTCTACTGTGCCAACCGTTTGCCAGGCGGGGTCTGGAGAATAATCAAAATCTTTAGATTCCGCCATTGTTTTTGTAATGTCTGTAGAAAGCAAAAAGGTTCCTCCGCTGTCAAGTTTTTTTGTCAGCGACGCGTTGGAAGAAAAAATGTCTGTTGCTCTTTCAGAAGAGCTTAGTAGTTGTCCGCTTTGAGTTACTGCCTGTTGTTGTGGGACCCTGGACCTGTTTTTTGATACGCCCGCACCTAGAACCATGTCGAACGCCGCTTCTGCTGCGACCACGGACTGCGCTGATATTTGTGGGGCGATGGATGAAATGTGTATATCGAGATTGTTTTCAATTGCTAGAAATACTGCGTCCTCCATTGAGAGGTGGTTTGAAGACGCCTCGTTGTGTTGTAAATCTAGCCCAAGCAAAATCTCGTTGTCGTTGTCGTCTGCTGATGGAACCAACTCTTGAATTTCCACCATTCTGTGTTGTAGTGATTTTTCAACGATCGACATTGTTGTGTCTGGAAGAGTAATTGTTTCTTCGTGGGCTGTTGGACTTGTTGTAATTTGATCGCCAGAGGGCCCGGTGGGCTTTTTGGTGTTTTGGACAGAAAGCGGAGAGGAGCATGCCTGTAAAATAAAAACACAGGATAAAATGCTTGTTTTTATATATTTATTAAACATGTTGGAAGAATACCATCATCCGGCAGTTGCCATAAACGCATAATGCCGATACGCTCACCATAAATAATTAACGTCCTACGAAACACGGAAGTCGAGGAGGCCGAAAATGCCAAAAATCAAACAAATTAACTTTATAGCGGGCGTCTTTATTTTGGCGTTTGCCGCGGGCTCAGACATGTCTTTTGCCCAAAACACAGGGGCCAACAACGGGGCCGACTCTTGGGTTGGGGTTGTTTCCTCGGAAACCGCAAGTATTCGCTGTGGTGCAAATGAAAGTTATTATCCAATAGCAACTATCAAGAGCGGCGATTTGGTTTTGGTCAGTGGAAAAAGCCAGGATTGGCTAAAAATTGAAACCACTGGCAAGGTGTTTACAGATGTTGTTGGGTATGTAAAACACACAGCCGACAACACTTCAACTATAACCATTAGTGGAAATCGTGGCGAAATTTTATCGAACACAGAGGTTTTGGCAAACAACATAGAGTCTGATGAGTTGTATCGCTCTTGGCGACCGGTGTGCCGACTTGCTTCAGGAGAAGCGGTAGAAATAATTTCTTCAGAAACCACTGATCCCGGAACACTTCACCGCGAATCATATGTCGTACATACAATCAAAATGCCAAACACTGGCAACGGTTGGGTAAACGCCTCTAACATAAGCCGCGCAACTGATGCGCAAACTTCTTTGTTTTATGGAAGACCAGAAAAGACAACGACTACAACAAGGGCGAATAAAGAAACGACACCACACCAGGTCGGCAGTGAAACTGATGTTGTTGCAAAGAGTGTGAACAAAACACCAACAGCCTCAGAAACATCGAAGGAAACTGTGGACAAAGAACTCGACCCGCTCTCGCTTGTTGAGCTTGAGGCCCGATGGGATGTTATTACCACAGAACCAATTATGGGAGCGGAGCTGGTTCCGCTACTTACAATGTATACCGAATTGCTTTCTGAAAGTGATGGGGATATTGTTGTTGAGCAGGTTGCCGGCGGTCGAATTAAGCAGTTGATTGTCTGGGAGCGGCTACAGTCCCAGAGATTTAAAATAGAAAATCTAAAAGAAAAAATGGAGCTTGGTGCAGGTGAGGTTGATGCGTATCAGTCCGTTGTATCAACATATGGTGATTATGTTGTTGTTGGAAAATTGGCGCTTTCTAAGACTTTTGATGGAAAGTTGAGACCATTGATGTTTCGTGTGTTAGACCAAAAATCTGGAAGAACCCTCGGTTATTTGCCTGTTAATGAAGATTTTGAGTTGTCGTCTCTGCTTGGGCAAATCGTTGGTGTAACTGGGGAAAATGCTTGGAATTCTACCTGGAGAGTAAATGTGGTTTCTGGTGAGCGGTTTGATATTTTGTCCCCCACTACCGCAATCGTCTCGCCTGATATACAATAGTACGATTCTAAATCGCGACTATCACTATCAGACTCCCAACCGATGGTCGTGCAAAGGAACCAAGCCTTCAATATTGCGGACTCCGCTATAAAGAGGGTGTTTGGGGCATTAGCTCAATTGGGAGAGCGCTGCCTTTGCAAGGCAGAGGTTATCGGTTCGAGCCCGATATGCTCCATTTTCTGGAACAACTACACTGGTTTATATACTTCGTACCGAACGAGTTTTCCTTTGTGTACGGCGGCGGGATTATCGCGAAATAACTTGGCGTGATTTGGTCTTTTTACAACAACGCGTTTTTTCGCCACACGCAAGGCAAGTTCGAATAGGCTTTTTGTCTGCTCTTTGTTGTCGTGCCCAACAATCGCCTGCAGTAGCTGAACGCTTCCTTGTGGAAGTGCGGTTTTTTTCCGCTTTGGTGGAAACATTGGGTCTAAATACACCACGTCTGCTGGGTGTGTTGTTTGTATTGCGTCAAGTGAATCAGATTCTGTAAACGAAAGTCGGCCACCAAGGGCTTTGTTAATCTCTTGGTTTTGTTTTGCTCTTCGCAAGCCGTCTCTCAGTAAAACTGCGATGATTGGAGATCGCTCAAACGCCTTTACGGTATACCCCATAAGTGCAAGCATCGCAGCATCTGAGCCGAATCCGGCGGTTGCGTCTATTATTGTTTTTGTAGAAGATCCAATTGATTTTGGGAATATTTGCTTTCGAGAGAGGTTGCCGGCGCCAGTTCGTCTGTCAATGGCCGAGAAGTCCACGAAGTATCCTTTTTTAGTTGGGTTTTTGGCGCTTCTAATATCTATGCCACCATGTCCAAAATATAAAAGGAGGGATGGTTTTTCGGTGGCTTCGCGAAATTTTGCCCGAAGTTGCTTGGCCTCGTTTATAAGGTGAGCATCTTCTGTTTCAACAACAACCGCAACGTGCGGTTTGTGGGGTACACTGCGCTGTTCTTTGGTTAAAATAGACACCTCGTCTTTATTTTACATTCGAAACCGCCCGTTTGATAAACCGCCTAATATGGAGTTGGTGAAATGATAAAAAAATGCTTTGCTCTCGCTGTCGCGCTAGGAGTATCTGCGCCAGCTGTTGCCGACGTTAAGCCTGAAATATTTACTCTAGACAATGGAATGAAGTTTATTCTTCTTCCAAGGGCAGAAGAGCCCAACAGTGTTGCTGTTGGGTGGGTTGCGATGGTTGGCTCTGTCAACGAACGCCCAGGAATTACTGGGATTAGTCATTTTTTTGAACACCTCATGTTTAAAGGAACGAACACCATTGGTACCTCTAATGCGCAAGAAGATGCGGATTTCACTGATGCAGAACGAATTATTCGTAATCAAATGCTTGATATTATTTGGAACGAGCAGTACAGGCGGTGTAAACTTGGTGAGATAGACGATCCCTGGGACGCAGAAAACGACTCTCCTCAACTTGCAGCACTTAGAAAAGAACTAAAATCAACAATGGACGCTCACCGAGAGGTCATTGTTAAAGACGAGTTTTCTTCTGTCTATCAGGGTGCCGGATCTACGGGCATGAATGCTTTTACGAGCGAGGATGTTACTTTTTATATTAACCAGCTTCCTGCAAACAAGTTTGAGTTGTGGTGTTGGATGGAGTCAGATCGTCTTAAAAACAGCGTCTTTCGAGAATTTTTCTCTGAGAGAGACGTGGTACACGAAGAGCGCCGAATGAGGACCGACTCTACGCCAACGGGTGTTTTTCAAGAACAATTTAATTCTATGTTTTGGCAGGCATCACCGTATTCGTGGCCAATAATTGGCTGGCCAAGTGACCTAAACAGCTATACGCTTGAAGAAGCAATCCGCTATTTTGATGTGTACTATCAACCAAGCAACTTGGTTGGTGTGGTTGTTGGAGATTTTGAACTCGATTTAACAAAAAATCTAATATTGGAATATTTTGGTTCAGTAGAACCTGGTGAAACGCCCCCGCCGCCTGTTCCAACCATTGAGCCTGCACAACGGGCTCCACAAAGAATGGTTGCAAGCGTCGAGGCTCAGTCGCAGGTTGAAGTTAGGTATCACGGCGTTCCGTTTCAACACAAAGATTCTTATGCTCTTGAGGTTATGTCTTCTGTTCTTAATGGAAAAACTGGCCGCCTGTATAAGGCCATGGTTGAGGGTGAAGAAATTGCAAGTGGCGCAGGTTTTAGCGTAGACACAAAAAAATACGCCGGTGCGCTTTCTTTTGGTGCGACGGTAAAGGGCGACGCGTCACCAGAGCAGCTTGAGGCCGCCTGGTATGAACAGGTTTCATTGCTCCAAAAAGAACCCGTTTCTTTGTATGAATTAGAAAAAGTAAAAAATAACGTTGTCGCAGATCAGTTTAGACAACTTCAAAGCAATTTTTATCTAATGATTCAACTTGGGTACGCCGAAGCAATTGGTGGGTGGGAGGCAATTAATGACTCTAAAGATTTTCTCCTTGCCGTTTCTGCTGATGACATTATGGGGGTTGCGAACAAATATTTGACGGTCAACAACAGCTCCGTTGCTGTTTATCACCGGTCCAAAGACGTTGGGCCTGTAGATGATGAGCTTTCTGGCTTTGGTCCACAAGAACAAATGATGATTAAACAGGCACTTGCTGAGCTAGACACCATTCCGGAAGACGAATTGTTGGAGGCCGCTGCAAAAATGAAATCACAGGCGCAGCAGGTGCCTCCTGAGTTTAAGCCGGTGTTTGATTATTTGTTAAAAAAATTACAGGACAAAATAAACTCTGTTTCTTCTGATTCGAACTCTGTAGAAGAAGGCGCGGTTGTTAATAATGAAGCAGAAGAGGGGGCTGTTAATTTTGTAGAGGAAAAAGAACCCCCAAAACTCACGCCACAACAACTAGCTCAAGCAAAAGAATTCCTTGGAAGCACTGCGGGAATGACGCTTGAGGAGTCCAAACAAACCCAACTTGCACTTCAGATGGCAGCCACAAAGGTGCCAGACGAAGAGCGTCCAATTCTTGAATACATTCTTGCAAGGCTAACTGTTCGTATTGCAGAGCTTGAAGCACAAACAGACCCCTAATCACCCACCAGCAGCGGATTTTATATATGTTTATTACAACTTTACTAGTAAGTTTTTGTGCGGCGACTCCAAGTAGCCCAAAAGAAATTGTGTTCCCGGAGTATGTGTTCACACCCCCAGTTTCCGAAGAATTCAGAGAGTTTATTCTCGATGGTATTCCCGTTTTTATTGCAGAAGACCAAGAGTTACCACTTATTAATCTGGTAGCGACATTTCGTGGTGGACGATATTTGGATGACACAAAAAATGTTGGTCTTACTGGAATGATGGCCTCTTTGGTTCGTGACGGCGGAACAGAATCAATGTCTGCTGAAGAATTAGATGAAAAATTTGCATTCCTTGCAGCGGGTGCATCTGTTAGGGCCGGTGGCTCGACCACTACGGCGTCCTTGAACAGTCTGTCTTCTAATTTTGAAGAAAGTTTTGATTTGTTTTTGGACATGTTGCAGCATCCTGGATTTCAGCAGTCACGAATACATTTAAAAAAGGCGGACATGATTGAGGGGATGAAACAGCGAAACGATTATCCAAGTAGCATTCTTGGCAGGGAAAACAGTTCTGTTTTATTTGGTGACTCCTATTTAGGAAGAGAGGTAACAAAAGAGAACATCGACTCAATTACTGAAGTTGATTTGCGGTCGAAACATAAAGCTATTATTAATCCATCTAATTTGATTCTTTCTGTTAGTGGTGATTTTGATAAAGACGAAATGTTGTTGTTTTTGACTGAAAAATTAAGTGGGTGGGAGCGCGGCGACGTGTCCGACGATCCCCCCGACGTGATTTCTGATTTTGATCCGGGTGTTTATTATGTGGACAGGGACGTTCCTCAGGGAGGGGTTCGTATTTCGCTTCGATCGTTTAGGAGGGATGATCCGGACGCAGAGGCTGCTGTTGTTATGAATTACATTCTTGGTGGCGGTGGATTTAGTAGCCGAATAACCCAAAGGGTTCGAAGCGACGAGGGTCTTGCCTATAGTGCGGGTTCTCAGTTTTCTGCGGGCGTGTGGAGTGATGGTGTTTGGTCTGCTGGGTTTGAATCAAAAAGCCCCACTGTCGCCCTTGCCGCAAAACTTGTTTTTGATGAGGTTAACAGAATAAAAACAGAGCTTGTTTCCGAAGAAGACTTGTCGTTGGCCAAAAGCGCTATTATTGAGCAGTTCCCAAGCAATTTTCAATCAAAAGCTGGAACGCTTAGTGTGTTTGTTTCTGATGACTTGTCTAAAAGAGATCCGCAATATTGGAGCAACTTCCGAAATAAAATTGGTGCTATTACCGCAGAAGATGTTATGGATGTTGCAAACCGGGTGCTTAGACCAGAAGACATGGCCGTTGTTATTGTTGGCAACTGGGATGAAATCAACAAGGGCGACGCTGGTGGCAGGGCAACAATAGGAGATATTAAAGATATTGTTGGTGGAGATATTGTTGAACTTCCTTTGCGCGACCCGCTTACTTTAAAGGTGGTAAACGAGTAACTCGTTTTTAAGAAGAAACACTGTATGGGAAGACCTGTAAAACCCGGCTGGATAACTGCGAAAACCGCTGATATTAATGATTTATATGAGCG
>PVBE012523385.1_pt1 | contig 10131 bp, 10 predicted proteins | sample 1631181 | NCBI WGS metagenome assembly PVBE01 (sample SAMN08397723, study PRJNA350692) | Marine metagenome, whole genome shotgun sequencing project. | isolation source: water | place: Pacific Ocean | collected 2012-04 | reverse complement strand
GGCTAAAAGCGAATTGATGATACTCGATCTTATTGCAAACAATAACTGGAAAAGACCAATATATTTTACTGCTCTCGGACACAGGGCAACACTTGGATTAGATAAATACTTTAGGTTGGAAGGTTATGCATATCGTTTTGTCCCAATTAGAAATGATGATTATCAACCTACAGCCCCAGGAAGTATTAATACTGACATTCTATATAATAATTTAATGAACAAATTTAAGTGGGGAAGAATGAATGAGGAAGATGTTTTTCTTGGATATTATCACCGTCGGGTTCTTAAAATTATTAAAGTTAGAGGTACTTTTTCACGACTGGCTGATGCATTGATTGAAGAGGGCAAAATTGATTCTGCAATAACTGTTTTAGATAAATGCCTTGAACTATTACCAAACAGAGTTCTGGAGTTTGATTATTATAACACAAGTGTTGCTGAATCATACTATAAAGCTGGAGCAATGGAAAAAGGAACCGCTCATGTTAGAGAATATGCTTCAATACTAATGGAAGAACTGAAATATTATGTGTCATTATCACAGAAGAATGTTAATACTGTGACGGTAGAAACTAATAGAACAGTAGCAATTCTACAGGCACTTGTGAAAATTACAGAACAATATGAGCAAACAGAAATTAATGCTGAGCTTCAAAAAGAATTAGACTTTATGGTTAACTTTGGCTAAGATCAAAACCAGTCATCATATTAATCTTTGCGAAATAGTATATTTTGGTTAGAATACCTGCCCTGATAAGGAAAATATTTTTTGATATTATTTGGAAAATACCCGGCCAAACACCATCTATCTATTTAACATTTGATGATGGGCCTGGGCCGGAACTTACTCCCTGGATACTTAAAACACTTGAATCGTATAAAATAAAAGCTACATTTTTTTGTGTTGGTGAGAATGTGGAAAAATATCCAGAACTTTATAATAATATTATCCTGGGAGGGCATTCAACAGGGAATCATACATTTAGCCATATTAACGGATGGAAATCTGGAGTAAAGGAATATATTTATGATGTGGAAAAAGCTGCAAAATTTATCAATTCCAAACTATTCAGGCCACCATATGGGAGGATTAGACACCTTCAGAAGAAAGCATTGAAGAAAAAATATGAAATTGTGATGTGGAATGTGTTAAGTAAGGATTATGACCAATCATTAACAGAATGGGAGGTGCTTGAAAATGTTCTAAATTATGCTAACCCTGGTTCAGTAGTTGTGTTTCATGATAATGTAATAGTAGAAGAAAAACTAAAATTTGTTCTACCTAAAGTAATAGAACATTATCTTTACAAAGGATACACATTTAAAAAAATTAGTAATTAATAATTCGTAATTATCATGAATGTTCTAATAATTGGTTCAGGTGGCAGAGAACATGCTTTGGCATGGAAAATATCTCAAAGTAAAACTCTTAAAAATTTGTTTATTGCTCCTGGAAATGCTGGAACGGTATTACATGGTGAAAATGTAGATGTTGATGTTGAAGACTTTGATAGTGTTCGCCAATTTGTTCTTAAAAATCAGGTTAATATGGTTATTGTAGGTCCTGAAGATCCATTGGTTAATGGTATAAGTGATTATTTTCTGAATGAGCCATCCCTGGTTAAGGTTGGCTTGGTTGGCCCACCAAAATTAGGTGCATTGCTGGAGGGAAGTAAAGAATATGCAAACAATTTTATGGAAAAATATAATATTCCTACCGCTGGATCTATCACAGTTTCAAAAACTAACCTACAGGAAGGAATAAATTTCCTAACAAACTTACCTGGTCCTTATGTTTTGAAAGCCAACGGACTAGCTGCAGGAAAGGGAGTTCTTATACTAGATAAGCTGGAAGATGCCATATTTGAGCTGAAAGAAATGCTGGAAGGTAAATTTGGTGCTGCAAGTGATAAGGTAGTTTTAGAAACATTTCTTAAAGGTATAGAATTATCTGTGTTCATTTTAACTGATGGGGTTTCATATAAGATCTTTCCTGAGGCTAAAGACTATAAAAGAATTGGAGAGGGAGATACAGGCCTAAATACAGGAGGAATGGGTGCCATTTCACCTGTTCCTTTTGCAAAAAAAGAATTTATGGATAAAGTTGAAGAAAGAGTAATTAAACCCACAGTAGAAGGTCTCCAAAAAGAAAATATTAAATATAAAGGCTTTTTATATTTTGGTTTAATGAATTGCAATGGAGATCCCTATGTTGTTGAATATAACGTTCGAATGGGTGACCCGGAAGCAGAGGTTGTATTGCCAAGAATAAAATCTGACATTCTTGATCTTTTTTCAGGGGTAGTAGAAGGAAATTTGGAAAATAGAGAAATAGAGATTGATAATAGAGCTGTTACAACAGTAATGTTGGTTTCAGGTGGATATCCATCAAGCTATGAAAAGGGAAAAATAATAACTGGCTTGGAGAAAGCTGAAGAGAATGTGGTTTTTCATGCTGGAACAAAAATTTATAATAACCAAATTCTAACTAATGGTGGCCGCGTAATTGCAGTAAGTTCTTACGGTGGGGACATATTTGAAGCAATGGCTAAATCTTATCTGGGCGCCAGGCAAATAGAATTTGAAGGTAAATATTTTCGCCAGGATCTGGGACATGATCTTGTTAAGATATAGAATATATTCATATCGTAAAGCTTTAGAACAATGCTTTTAAGTTTTTTAAAAGGCTACAAGATTCCTGTAATTTATTTTATGTGTTTTCTAGGTGGTTTTGTGTTTTTTTCACCATTCCGCGATTTAAAACATGTAATTTTACCATACGAAAAAGAACCATTAATTGCTTTTAATTTTTTCTTCAAAATAACTGCCTGGAACAGAATATTTGAATTGGCTGTTACATCGGTAATGGTAACTATACAAGCTTTTTTGATAAATAAACTAAATGCAAAATATTATATTCTCAAAACCAATTCATATCTTCCAGGTATACTATTTATACTAATAATAGGAAGTTTGCTTCCTCTTCACAGGGTGCAGCCTTTATTATTCTCAAATATTTTTCTTATTATGGCAATCGATCAGGTATTATCAAGCCTGAGAAAAGAAAAAACTATTGATAGTTTCTTTAATGCAGGCTTCTACTTATTTATGGGCAGCTTGTTATACAGGGGTCTGGCTTTTTACATATTGATTTTGTACGTTGGCCTTTTTTTCTTCAGAACATTTAGTTGGAGAGAATGGATTATGCCGATATTAGGTTTTCTATTACCATTGATAATGCTTATCGGAATAATGTTTCTTGTAAATAATACAGAAACTTTTTACGATAATTTCTTTATGAATATCAAATTTAAGCTTGTCAATTTCTCAGAATTTAGAATTTCTCTCCCATCAATAGTCTTCTATATTTATACAAGTTTAATACTACTATACTCAACAATAATTTATAGAAACAATAAAATTAATTCCAGAAAATATATGGTCTTTTTATCGTTTATGTTTTTGTTATCGGTCTTATTGTTTATAATTTTTGAAACCTTTTATATCGAAGGGCTATTTATTGCAGCTATTCCTATTGCATTTTTTATAAGTTACTTTTTAATAAATTTAAAAAGCAAACGGATAGGAAATATTATTGTTTTTGTTTTAATTATCCTTGTTTTGTGGGTCAGGTTTTTTGGATAGGAATAAATTAAGGCTTGATTATTAGCTTCTTATTTCTTCTCCTGCCAGCAATATATCCAAATAATAAACTAGTAAAGAAAGAGAATATAGCATATACCAGTGCGGGCTTAGTCATTTCATTATTTTTGAGTATTGTACCTGTAACCAATAGGGCTAGTGTTGTGTTTTGTAAACCAACCTCAATTCCTATGGTTACAGCTCTTGATATATTAATTAGGAATTTTCTTGAAATAAAATAACTAATTATCATTGTTGTTGTATGAATAACCAGAGTAATTGGAAGAAGAATTTTTATATCATCAAAATTAATACCACTCCCACCGGATTTCTCATTCCCAAAAAATTTAATTCCAAACACCAATCCAAGCAAAATAATATTGGTGATTTTCAGAAATAATTGAATTTTTGAACTTACTTTTTCAAAATTACTATTAAACCAAACTCCAAGAAGAGCAGGCAGTAGTACTACAATAAGAACATTAAAAATAGTTGAAGAAACTGGAAGTACAATCTGTTGTCCCTCATTCAGAAAAATTGTCAGAGCAATATTTGCACCAATTGGGATTGTTATTAAGATCAGTATACTATTAATGCTTGTTAGAGAAATTGAAAGCGCTGTATCAAGTTTTAAAATATATGAAATAAAGTTTGAGGTTGCTCCACCTGGGCATAAGGATAAAATTATAATGCCTATTTTATGATATGGATTTAATGGAATAAGAAAAACAATCAGTCCTACAACCAGGGGTAAAAAAATCATTTGCAGTCCTAAACCCAGAAATACTGATTTAGGATATTTAAATAGATCTTTAAAATCGTGAAACTTCAGAGATGCACCTATACCAAACATTATTAGTACCAGAACTAATGCAATAAGAGTGTTTATCCCATTCATCTACAAAGCAAGATTAATGCTGGTTAAAATTGGTTTTGTGAATTGGTTTACAAATCAATTTCAGGCTCATCTTTTTCTCTTTTGAAACTTTCAAATGGAACCTTCTTTTTTTTAAAATTGTCGAGAAACTTCCAAAATCTTTTATCTTTGATTTGATTCGATATTCCAAAGATTTTTTTATCCTTTTCGCTTGTTAGCCTGGAATCAATATATTTTTTTACGATTTTATCTTCTGCTCTAATCTGTGATAGATATTTTGAAATCCATCCCATGAATTCTTCTTCAAGCTTTTTATTCCTACCATAACCAAGGTAACCAGGCATTCGATTTAGTAGAAAATTTCTATATCCTGCCTGATTTTCCTTATGTATGTTCATGATTTCAAGAAATTCAGTGTCATTTTCTGTAATCAGACCTTTTTCTTTTAATCTGCTGATTATGGCAATGTTAATTGATGTCATTTCCTCGTACTCATTAAGTTTTAAGGAAATATCGCGAATTTTTTGCCCTATGAATTTTTCTTCATCAGTCACAAAACTATTTTATTATTTTAATTGTAATAATACTCTTGATAGACATAGGAATTGACATTGTTTCAGGCATTTGAGGAGAACTAACTGAAATATCGCCTTCAATATATTGTTCTACTTTAGAATGATCTATCAAACCTGTATTTATATCTATTACATATTCACCTTCCAGGTTTCCTGACAGATTATAACTCATATCCATCTCCATTGCCATCGCTGTTTGAGTTATACTAGCACCATCAACAGTACTAATTGTTCCTTCTGTCGCTACATGTGCAAGATTACCTTCTATTTTCTTCAGAGTGAATATGTTATCTGTTAGAATTGGCATATTTGGTTGTCCTTTTGAGCTATTTTTCCAGCTATTTCCTTTTTTTACTTTCTTTTTTGGTAAAACGCTCAAAAAGCTGCCAATATTAGATTTTTGCACTTCGGATCCATACATTTGTAGAAGACTTCCCTCCATCATTCCTGTCATCATGGGATCGTCAATCTCGGCCATTATTTTTTTTATTTTCTCCAACATACTCTCAGTGCCCAGAACCTCAACCACCTCTCCCATACTATTTACTTTTATCTTAAATGTACTTCCTACGATTATGTTAAATAATTTATTTTGAGGATTGTTACTACTGCCATCATCATTATCTGAATCATATTCCATACTACCCATACCCCCATCAGATTTACTGGCAATACGACTTAATGTTACTTTAATCAAATATTCTTGTAAGTTGTTCGCTTCCAGTACTTCCATGGTGTACTCCATAAGACTTGTACTATTAGAACTCATGTCCTGCCCCATAACACTTTGACCAGTTTCCTGCTCGGTCAGGAGTTCAACTTTGAAGATTTCTCCTTTTTTTAAATTTAAGCTCAGTTTAATTTTATTAGCTGATACTTGGGTAGTCGTAAATAATATTATTAGAAAAAAGGAAAATAAATATTTAATTTTAGCTTTATGATTTTTCATAATAGTATAGATTATTAAATTGTATGATATTTATTCAAAGATAAGCCACATGGTTGAATTAGCAAGATGAAAACCAGTTTTTGTTTCAATAACGTACACTATATAGTTGTTAGCGTACACTTTAAAACCTTTAATTTTGCTTTTTCAAAATATCAATCTGCAATAATTCAGACATTTAATCGTTTTGGCATAATTAATGTTCATTATTTGGTGCAAAGCTCTGATAATAAATTGTATTGATTTATCAGAATAATGCAAAAAACCTAAAAAACTAAAGAATGTTTGTTGATTTTAAAGAAAATGAAGTAGTTATTAAAGCCGGAGATACTGATCACTTGTTTGAGAGTGAAAAAATTAAAGGCAAGCTTATTGTAACCAACCAGAGAATATATTTTCGAACTATTGAAGAAGAGGCTGGAAAATTTAATCTTGAAATTCTTCCGGAAGAAATATGCGAGGTTCATTATTTTAATATAAAAAAGATACTGCCCAGCGGACTTGAGATTATTACAAAAGACGGGGAACATTTAAAATTCACAATAAAAAAGCGAAATGCCTGGGGTGAATTAATTAATAAAATGTACTAGAAAGAATAGCTAATAATTTCTATCTATCTTAATATCTTTTCTGATTTATCTTTCTTTTTTGAAATTCCAATTGTGGTATGTTTATTGCCTTTTAGCAAAGGCAGATAGGTTATACTAATATCTCCAGATTTTGAATGCCAATCATAATTAACAACAATTGCTGTATCAATCTTTTTTGGTTTACCATATTTTGTTGTGAAAACTGAAACGATGTGATCCAGATCTGTATTCTTTATTCCTATACTGACACCTGAGAAAATTCCATCCCTGAATCCATAGGTGATTGAATGAGCTTTTATCCCCTCAAAATTATAATTCTCTGATATTTTATCATATGCCTTAAAACGTGGTAGACGGTTACTCGATGACCTTAACCTGCTTGACAGCTCAGAGTAATCCATTCCCCATTTCCAGTTTCTGAAACCATCCACATCAACTTGAGCCTTAAGACCTGTTAAAGTGGTAAAGAACAGCAAAATAAATATTAGTTTTTTCATCTTTCACAAAATTGAAGAAATCAAAAATAATATAATTTCGGCAACAAATTATTCTGATCAATGAGAATTTCGATTTAGCCGGTATAATTTCTGGGACATATTGAGTATTTTTTATTTAATTTGTTGCCGAAAATAAAATAATTTTTACCTTTGCACTCCCAACGGGCAAAAATAAATTATGCTCAGTTAAAATGGTCCGTTCGTCTAGGGGTTAGGACGCCAGGTTTTCATCCTGGTAACAGGGGTTCGATTCCCCTACGGAGTACTAAAAAACAACTTTTTTTTAAAAAAAACGTTATTTTATTTGACATTACAAAATATAGTTAATATATTTGTTTTATAATTTTGTTATACACATTTAAAAACAACCAAAACTATGGAAAATTCATACACACGTTACTTAGAAATTCAGGAAGAGGAAATGGAAAATAAAACTCCACAGACCGAAAACGGAATGTCTACTAATAACTCATCTTTAGATGATTGTGTGGATTTTTTCTTCACCGTAGGTGCAATGAGAGGAAAGAATAAAATTAAGTTAATTGAAAAATTTTCTAAAGCTTATTCTAATGACTCATTAATAGCAACAAAACTTTTGTTTTGGGCTAGAGACGTACGAGGAGGTGCAGGAGAAAGACAAATCTTTAGAGATATTTTATCTCATTTAGTGAAGTTGTCTCCTACAGTAGTTAAAAAGAATTTATCTCTGATTTCAGAATATGGAAGATGGGATGATCTTTTAGTGTTGTTAGGTACAGAATTAGAAGAGGAAACTCTGGAACTAATCGAAACCGCTTTACAAAACGAAGATGGTTTATGTGCTAAGTGGATGCCACGCAAAGGTGAGGCATTTAACAAATTAAGGAAGTTGTTAAGGGTAACACCAAAACAACTCCGAAAACTGTTGGTTAATCTAACCAATGTCGTTGAAACTAAGATGTGTGCTAAAGAGTGGGATAAGATAGATTATTCTAAATTACCTTCTGTAGCATCATCAAGGTATCAAAAATCTTTCAGTAGAAATGATCAGGTGGGATATGGTAAATACATTGAAGCTCTTGAAAAAGGTGAAGCGAAAGTTAATAGTGGGGCTTTATATCCTTACGATATAACTAAATCTCTTTATTGTGGTGGTAATGAAGTTGTTTGTCAAAAACAATGGGAAGGACTACCTAACTATATGGAAGATAATAATGACATTGTGTTACCTATGGTAGATGTGTCAGGATCAATGAGTTGTCCAGCGGGTAATAACCCAAACGTACAATGTATGGATGTAGCAGTTTCTTTAGGATTATATATATCTGAAAGAAATGAAGGCACATTCAAAGATTGTTTCCTAACATTTTCCTCAAACCCACAATTGCAATACCTTCAGGGTAGTCTTAAAGAAAGATTATCTCAGTTAAGGGATGCAGATTGGGGTCAGAGTACTAATTTAGAAGCTACGTTTAATCTTTTATTAAGACAAGCGTTATCTAATAATGTGCCACAGGATAAGATGCCAACAAAAATTCTCATTTTATCGGATATGGAATTTGATCAAGCGACAAGTGGTTATTGGGGGGATGAAAATCCTGACTGGAACCCAACGGCGATTGAAATGATCCGTAAGGGTTATGAAGAATCAGGTTATAAAATGCCTGACATAATCTTCTGGAATATCAACTCAAGGGGTGATAACATTCCAGTGAAGAAAGATGAGTTAAATACTGCTTTGGTTTCGGGGTTTAGCCCATCCATATTGCAATCTATCCTAGCCGCTAAGGAGATTACTCCTTATAGTGTTATGATGGAAACAATAGATGGTGTTAGATACCGACCAATAACAGTATAGTTCTTTGAAAATAATGGTATAAAAGGAATCATTGCAGCAATTTTAAAACATTCAACAATGATGAAAGAAGGGTTCAATCGGTGTCCCTCTAACCAATAAGTTATTAAACCGTTTCGGCGGGGGGACATAACAAAGAGTTAGTAAAAGCCGGTAAGGGATTCCGAATACCAAAATTGATGTATAAAGAATGGTTGCAGCAACCAAAACTTTAAACCAGAAGAGAGGGTTTTTCTACTTTACCCTAAACTAAAAATCTAAAGTAGGTAACTTTGAGAGGTTATAAAACTACTCCTTGATTTATCTCAAGTAAAAAAAGATAGTTGGGTTGTAACAACTGAAATAATACACGTAGAAATAACAATTACGATACCAAATAGTTAGATCATCATTCTGACATCAAATTTATTAAGAGGATATTTTTTTAAAGTATCCTCTTTTTTTTTGCAAAAAATTATATATATTAATAAAAAAAGATTATGGGAAATTTCGAAGAAATAATAAAATCCTCTACCCCTACATTGGTAGATTTTTTTGCAACGTGGTGTGGTCCATGTAAAATGATGACACCAATTTTAGAGCAGGTATCATCAGAAATAGGAAAAAATGCTAGAGTTTTAAAAATAGATATTGAAAAAAATAGGGCGATATCACAACAATATGGTATAAGAAGTGTACCCACCCTATTAATATTTAAAGAAGGAAAAGTAGTATGGAGGCAGGCTGGAGTCCCCCCAAAACATTTAATTGTAGAATCAATTAAAAATCATATTTAAACATTTACACTTTTAATTTTTTTTACTAAAATTATATTATAAATAACAATAAAATAGAATGTATTTAAATGAAAATAGTAACTAAAAATTATGGAATACAAAAAGGTAAAAGATTATATTTAGTTTATCTAATGGATCATAATAATAAACCTTTAGAATGTATAGATATTAGTGGGGAGGATAAAAGAATAGAAGAAGAAAATAAACTAAGTAAAAAATATGATATATCAACCGAAAATATAGAATATATTTCTTTTGAGGAATTTAAATATCAAGAATTACCTTTAGACCCACCACTATTTTTAGTTTTTTATTTGGATGCCAATACATTTACTAGTAAAGGGCTGGTTGAGGCTTATGGAGAAAATGTTAAAAAATATCTTGATGAAAGGGG
>PVBE011436960.1_pt1 | contig 10131 bp, 9 predicted proteins | sample 1631181 | NCBI WGS metagenome assembly PVBE01 (sample SAMN08397723, study PRJNA350692) | Marine metagenome, whole genome shotgun sequencing project. | isolation source: water | place: Pacific Ocean | collected 2012-04 | reverse complement strand
GCCGGTGCCCATGGCGATACCTATATGGGCCTCGGCCAAAGCCGGCGCATCGTTCACGCCATCGCCCGCCATGGCGACAATGTGCCCCTCGGCGCGCAGTTTTTGCACCACCTGGCGCTTTTGCGCCGGCAGCAACTCGGCCTGAACCTCATCGATGCCGAGCGCCGAGGCCACCGCCTTGGCGGTCACCGCATTATCGCCCGACAGCATGACAACGCGCACGCCATCGGCATGCAGCTCGCGCACCGCTTCAAACGAGGACTCTTTAATCCTGTCCGCCACGGCAACAAGCCCGGCGGCGCTGCCGTTTGCGGCGACGAACATGACGGTACGGCCCTCGGCGCGATGATCCTCGGCGCGGCTCTTGAGCGCGCTAATGTCGATCGCCATATCGGCAAGCAGGCGCGCATTGCCAAGCACAATATCGGCGCCATCGACCCGGCCGACGATACCACGTCCGACATTCGCCTGGAAATCGCTAACCTCACCCAAAACGAGCTGTTTTTCCGCCGCACCCTCGACAATTGCACGCGCCAAGGGATGTTCGCTGGCGCGCTCGAGGCTGGCGGCAAGGTACAGCGCGTCGTCCTTGCGGAAACCCTCCAGCGCCTCAACGGCAGCGAGACGCGGCTTACCCTCGGTCAAAGTGCCGGTCTTATCGATCACAAGCGTATCGACCTTTTCCAAGAGCTCGAGCGCTTCGGCATCGCAGATCAACACACCGGCCTGAGCGCCGCGCCCGACGCCGACCATGATCGACATCGGGGTCGCCAAGCCGAGCGCGCACGGACAAGCGATAATCAGCACGGCAACGGCATTGACCAGCCCGTAATCCATACTGGGCGCCGGGCCGAAGACACCCCAGAGGGCAGCGGTGATAAGCGCCGCCGCGAGGACCACAGGCACAAATATCCCGGTGACGCGGTCGGCGGTGCGTTGGATCGGCGCGCGGCTACGCTGCGCCTCGCCGACCATTTGCACGATACGAAATAGCAGTGTCTCCGTGCCAACATGCTCGGCCCGCATGATAAAACTGCCATTGCCGTTCTGCGTGCCGCCGGTGACATTGTCGCCTTTAGACTTTTCCACCGGCAGGGATTCGCCGGTCATCATCGATTCATCGACGACGCTGGCGCCGTCGACAATCACGCCGTCAACCGGCACCTTCTCGCCGGGCCGGACGCGCAAGGCGTCACCCACCACTAAGGCTTCCAGGGCAACGTCATCTTCCGAACCGTCGGCGCGCACGATGCGTGCCACCGCCGGCGCCAAATCCAATAGTGCGCGCAGCGCCTCGCCGGTCCTGGCGCGTGCTTTCAGTTCCATCACTTGGCCGAGCGCGACCAGTACGATGATGACGCCGGCCGCCTCGAAATATACCGGCACGTCGCCGGCGGCCGAGCGGAAGGCGGCGGGAAAGATGTGCGGCACGGCTGTGGCAACGATGCTGTAGGCATAGGCGACGCCGGTGCCAAGCGCGATCAGAGTGAACATGTTGAGATTACCGCTGGTGACAGAACGCCAGCCGCGCTCGAAAAACGGCCGCCCGCCCCACAGCACCACCGGCGTTGCCAGGGCAAACTGAATCCAGGTCCAGAGCCGCACCGAAGCAACTTGTTGCAACGGTTCGCCCGGAATCATATCCGACATGGCGATGAACAACAGCGGCAGGGCAAGCGCGCCGCCGAACCATAAACGCCGGTTCATGCTCACCAGTTCGGGATCCGGCGCCGCATCCGCCTGGATGACGCTCGGCTCAAGTGCCATGCCGCATATCGGGCAATCGCCGGGCGCCTTGGCCTCGACTTCCGGATGCATCGGACAAATGAAGTTTGTCTCGCGCTGAGGTAAGGCAGCGGCCTCCAGGGCCATGCCGCAGCCCGGGCAAATCCCCGGCCCGTCATTCTCCACTCCCGGACACATCGGGCAGGTATAGGCGGCGCCACTAGCAGAATTTTGCTTAGGCGCGCTTTCGCCATGCTCTTTATGCGAGCCGTGGCAGCAGGTGGAAGGTGTAGAGGTCATATTGGGTCGATCATTACGGCGTGACTGCGCGGCACTGAGGGCCAGCGAAATGTGAGATGCGATAGCCTATATATGCTCATTCCAGTGACTGGAAGGTCAATAGGTTTGCGGCCGATTTATCGCCAACCCTTCGAAAGTCGGAAAAGGGCTGATGCATTTTCGAAAAATAACGCTATAAAACCTTGATATGTTGCTCTTAATCGACAATTACGACAGCTTCACCTACAACCTCGTCCACTATCTTGGCGAGCTTGGCACAGCGGTGGAGATTTATCGCAATGACGCGCTCAGCGCCGAGGATGCGCTGGCGCTGAAGCCGCGCGGCATTGTCCTCTCGCCGGGACCGTGCGATCCGGACCGCGCCGGCATCTGCCTCGAGCTGATCAAGAAAAATGCCGGTGACGTTCCCCTGTTGGGCGTCTGCCTCGGCCATCAAGCCATCGGCCAGGCATTCGGAGGCAAGGTGGTTCGCGCGCCGAGCCTGATGCATGGCAAGACGAGCGATATCCAACACATGGAAAGCGGCTTGTTCGCGGGCGTGCTGACGCCCTTCACGGCGACACGCTATCATTCGCTCGTGGTCGAGCGCGATACATTGCCCGAGTGCCTTGAAGTGACGGCTGAAACCGACGACGGTGTCATCATGGGCTTGGCGCACCGGCAATACCCCGTCCATGGCGTACAGTTTCACCCGGAGAGCATCGCCTCCGAGCAGGGGCATGAATTGTTACGAAATTTTTTGACGATCGTAGAGGGCGGCAAACCGGCATGAATGAAAGCTTGGATAATTTTCGCGGACTCCTGGCCAATGTGGCGGCGGGAAATGCGCTCAGCGTCGAAGAAGCGGAGCGCGCCTTCGATATCATGATGGGTGGCGAAGCCACGCCGGCGCAAATGGGCGCATTGCTGATGGGCCTGCGCGTGCGCGGCGAAACCGTCAACGAGATCACCGGCGGCGCCCGGGCGTTGCGCGCCCGCGCCCTGGCGATGGACGCGCCGGCAGGCGCAATCGATACCTGCGGCACCGGCGGCGATGCCAAGGGCACGTTTAACGTATCGACCGGTGCGGCGATCGTATCCGCCGCCTGCGGCGTCTCGGTCGCCAAACACGGCAATCGCGCGCTTTCCTCCAAATCCGGTTCGGCCGATGTGCTGACTGCGCTCGGCGTCAACATCGAGGCAGATATGCCCCTGGTGCGCCTAGCGCTGTGGCAGACCGGTATCGGCTTCCTGATGGCGCCGCGCCATCATGGCGCCATGCGTCATGTCGCGCCGACGCGAGTCGAGTTGGGAACCCGTACCATCTTCAATCTGCTTGGGCCGCTCTCCAATCCGGCCGGCGCCAAGCGCCAGATTATCGGCGTCTTTGACCCGACCTGGGCCGAGCCCATGGCGGCGGTGTTGCGCAATCTTGGCTCTGAGCGGGTGTGGGTGGTACACGGCTCGGACGGCATAGACGAGCTCACTATCACCGGCCCCAGCACGGTGGTAGAACTGAACGGCGGCGAGCTGCGCCAATTCGAAGTCACTCCGGAAGATGCTGGATTGGCCCGCGCCGCGCTCGACGATATCAAGGGCGGCGATGCGGATGCCAACGCGCAAACCATGACCGCAATGCTGGACGGCACTCCAGGGCCGATCCGCGATATCGTGTTGCTCAACACGGCGGCGGCGCTGATCGTCGCGGGCAAGGTGGAGGCCTTGCGCGATGGTGTGGCGATGGCTTCCGAGGCGATCGATTCAGGCGCCGCGCACGCAACCCTGGACAAACTGATCGAGATCACGAACCGTTCGTCATGAGCGATATCCTCGCCAAAATTTGCGCCGACAAGCGCAGCCATATTGCTGAACGTAAGGAGAAAATTTCTCTGACCGAGCTCGAATCCGCGGCCGAGGAGGCACCGGCGCCGCGCGGCTTTGCCGCCGCGCTGACACGCGCCGCAAGCAATGGCGGCCTGGCGCTCATTGCCGAGCTAAAGAAATCCTCTCCCAGCAAGGGGCTAATCCGTGCCGAATTCCACCCGCCGACGCTGGCCAGTGCCTATGAAGCCGGCGGCGCCGCCTGCCTCTCGGTGCTGACCGATAAACCCTACTTCGGCGGCGAAGACGGCTTTCTTGTCCAGGCGCGCGGTGCCGTCGCCCTGCCCGTCCTGCGCAAGGACTTCATGCTCGACCCTTATCAGGTCATCGAGGCTCGGGCGCTCGGTGCCGACTGTATCCTGCTCATCATGGCGGCGCTTTCGGATGAACAGGCGGGCGAACTTAAATCCGCCGCCCTGGCGCTCGGCATCGACGTGCTGGTCGAAGTGCATGACGCGCCGGAATTGGCCCGCGCGGTTGCTCTTGGCGCGGCATTGATCGGCATCAACAACCGCAACCTGAAAACGCTGGCGGTCGATTTGGCGGTAACGGAACAATTGCTGCCCGAGGTGCCGGCGGAGAGCGACGTGGTGTGCGAAAGCGGCCTCAACAGCCATGCCGACCTGCTGCGCATGACAAAAGCTGGCGCGCGACGCTTTCTCGTCGGTGAATCGCTGATGCGCCAAGCGGATGTGACGGCCGCGACACAGACCCTGCTCACCGGTAAAGCAAGCGCGAACGGAGAGGTTTAAGCATGTCGTCATTTACCCATTTCGACGATCAGGGCAATGCCCGCATGGTGGACGTGTCCAACAAAAAAGTGACGGAACGCAGTGCTACGGCGCGCGTCAGTGTTTTCATGCAACCCGAAACCCTGCAATTGATCGTCACCGGCGGGGTCAAAAAGGGCGACGTCCTACAGGTTGCGCGGCTCGCCGGGATCATGGCGTCCAAACGCACGTCGGACCTCATACCGCTCTGCCATCCGCTCGGATTGGATGCGGTTGAAGTCGACCTGGCGTGCGATCAGTCAAGAGGTGCTGTCGATATCAGTGCCACCTGCCGCATCAAATCGCGCACCGGCGTCGAGATGGAGGCGCTGACGGCGGCATCCGTCGCGGCGCTGACGGTTTACGATATGTGCAAGGCGGTGGATCGCGCCATGCGCATCAGCGATCTCCGCCTGACCCACAAAGCCGGCGGAAAGTCCGGCGAATTTACCCAAGACTAAAAGGACCCTACCCGCATGATACCCGTTGCCGAAGCCATCACCCGTATCACCGGCGCCTTCGAGCCGCTTGCCGCCGAGACGGTATCTTTGACCGAGGCAAACGGCCGCGTGTTGGCCGCAGACGTCCTGGCGCGGACGACACAGCCACCGTTCGACGTCTCGGCCATGGATGGCTATGCCGTGCGCGGTGATGATGTCAGCGAGGCGCCGGCAACGCTCAGCCAAATCGGCGCCGTGCCCGCCGGACAGCATTTCGAGAGCGAAGTGGGGGCCGGCGAAACGGTGCGAATCTTCACCGGCTCGCGCATGCCAAGCGGCGCCGACACGGTGGTGATGCAGGAGAATACGACCACCGAAGGCAAACAAATCACAATCTTGAAAGCGCCCACGAAAGGGCAATTCATCCGCGCCGGCGGCCTCGACTTCCGCGCCGGCGAAACCGGCCTCAAGGCGGGACAACGGCTATCGCCGCGCGCCATCGGTTTTGCCGCCAGCATGAACTATCCCTGGCTTTCGGTGCGGCGCAAGCCGCGTGTCGCCATCCTCGCAACGGGCGATGAAATCGTCATGCCGGGAGATCCCCTCGACGCCAACCAGATTGTCAGCTCAAATTCCCATGCGCTTGCGGCGGCGGTGCAAAGCTATGGCGGCGAACCCTTCAACCTCGGCATCGCGCCGGATGACCGGCAGGGCCTAAAGTCCATGGCGACCGCCGCGCTTGGCGCCGATATCTTAGTGACGACGGGCGGCGCTTCGGTCGGCGACCACGACCTCGTCCAAAGCGTGTTGGGCGAGATCGGCCTCGAGCTGGACTTTTGGAAAATCGCCATGCGGCCCGGCAAGCCGCTGATCTTCGGCCACATCGGCGATACGCGCCTACTTGGGCTACCGGGCAACCCTGTTTCCGCTTTGGTTTGTGCTCTGATTTTCTTACGACCGGCAATATTCCGTATGCTCGGGCTGGAGGATAGCGGCTTAACAACTTTACTCGCGCGTATTGACTGCGAATTGCCGGCCAATGATGAACGTCAGGATTATTTGCGCGCAACATTGAAAAGAGCGGATAGCGGCGCGCTTGGCGTCTCGCCATTTAAGCGCCAGGACAGTTCGATGCTCTCTCTCCTGGCCAATTGCGAAGCGCTCATCGTCCGCCCGCCGTTTGACCCTTCCATATCCGAGGGCGATACGGTCAATATTATTCCGTTGGCAGGCGGCTTTGCGGAAATCTAAATGCCTTGTTTTCACCTGCCTAGCCAGCGAATTCGTCTTGACAGCGAAAAAGAACTAAACTAGAACGTTTCTATTGATTTCTATTTTGTTCATTTTCCGGAGGGCCTGTTATGTTGACCAAAAAACAACTTGAATTGCTGCTCTTCATTGACCGACACCTCAAGAAACATGGCACGGCACCCTCTTTCGAGGAAATGAAAAAAGCCGTGAACCTGAAATCCAAATCGGGCATTCATCGCCTTGTTACGGCGCTTGAAGAACGCGGCTTCCTACGGCGCCTGCCGCACCGCGCCCGGGCCCTGGAAATCACCAAACTGCCGCCATCGCATGGCGCACAAGGCATGCAAGCGCCTGAGCCTCAAAGCAAAGGATTCAATCCGAGCGTTATCGAAGGAGACTTCAGCCAAAGCCGCAGCAGCCACCGGGCAAGCGATGATTCGGCCAGCGTCTCCCTGCCCCTCTATGGCCGCATCGCCGCCGGCATGCCGATTGAAGCGCTCAGAGACGAAACCAATTTTATCGATGTACCCTCCGGGTTATTGGCCAAAGGCGACCATTACGCGCTTGAGATTGACGGCGATTCAATGATCGAGGCCGGCATTCTCGATGGCGATACGGCGATTATCGAGCGCTGCGAATCAGCCGAAAACGGCGCCATTGTCGTTGCCTTGGTGGACGAATCGGAAGTCACGCTCAAGCGGCTTCGGCGCAAGGGTGAATCGATTGCCCTCGAGGCCGCCAACAAGGCCTACGAGACGAGAATATTCGGCCCTGGCCGGGTGCGCGTTCAGGGGCGCCTGTCCGGAATTATGCGCGATTACAATTAACGCACCGCCACCTTCCAACCAAATTGCGTGCGCACCGTTATGCCACAAGTCGAAACGGTCAATCACCGTGTGCGGAAATTCGCAGCGGCCTCGCACCGAAACCAAACTGACGACCAGATCGGCGCCGGCGCAATCCTCCGGCAGGGCGCGTGCATCTTGAACAAAGGCGATTATTTGCCCGTCTATCTCTTGCACGCAGCCGAGCGAATCGCAGCGCATTCCGGGCGGCGCTTCTGTGCCTTCGCGCCACGGCACACCGATTTTTTCTCCTACCCGGACCGGCACAGCCAGATGTCTCCGGCAAACTGTGCGCGCCGCTTTGATGAGAGCCAAAGCTCGCCACTCTCCACCCGCGTGGCAATCAAGCGGCCGTCGCCATCGATCAGGATATCGGGCGAGCGGTGTGTCAGCACCAGAACCAGACCAGGCAGCGCGATAGCAATACCGGCCAGGCGCCAAGGCTTGCGCTAAATACAAAGCCAGACACCGCCAAAGACGATAAAGGCAAGCACCAGGGGCGGCATGGCGCCGGCGTGGATCACGGATCCGGGCAAGCCGGCAACGCTGCCGGATATCCAATCCATTGCTTCCAGTCCGAGACCCATCGGCACCAAGACCAATTGCTCAAGCCAGAACGGCATGAGCAGCAAGGCCAGCAGACCCCACGGCATGATCCATAGACCGGTCACCGGAACAGCGGCGAGATTGGCCAACAAGCCATATTCGGCAAAGCGGTTAAAATGATAGATGGCGAATGGCGCGGTCGCGCCGCTGGCAATGATCGAGGTGATGGCAGCGCCAAGAATATAGAGTAATGGCCTGAGCTTTAGAGAGGCGCCCGACGCGAGCCTGGTCAAAGGCTGGCGCAAAACCTTATAGGCCGCGATCAGCGCCTCCGCGGCGGCAAAGGACATCTGAAAGCTCGGCCCCATCAAACTCTCGGGCCTAAGGAGAAGGAGAACAAATGCCGCCAGCGCGATCAACCTCATGGATAGCGAGGTGCGGTCGAGAATAACCGCTAGCAATACCAAGCTGCTCATCAAGAAGGCGCGCTGGGTCGGGACGCTCGCTCCGGACAGCAGCAAATAACACAAAAATCCGATCAGGGCGGTTGCCGCCGCCCATTTCTTGATTGGGTGGCGCAACGCAATTGGCTCGATGGCGACCAACAGCAACCGGACTACGACAAAAATAATGCCGGCGACGAGACCGACATGAAGACCGGAAATTGCCAACAAACGAACCAAGCCCGAGGCGTACATATTATCCAATATAGTTTGGGGGATGGCGCTGCGGTCGCCGGTCAGCAAAGCGGTCGCCAGACCGCCGCTACGCTCGCCCAATGCGGCCGCAATGCGGGCCGATATGCCGTGCCGCAAAATTGCGCAGCCAAACGGAAATCCCGCGCGCGCGTCTCTCGTCCAGCGGCGCGAGCAGCTCCGCCGCGCCATATGAAAAGCCGACCGCGCCGACACCCTGAAACCAGGATTGGCGGCCAAAGTCCCACGCCCCCGGCGCCACCGGGCCAGGCGGCGAGCGCAAAGATGCGCGCAGGCGAATACGATCCACCCGGAACCGGGCGGCGCGCCGATGGGGTGCCACCCTCTGCCAACCGTGAAGGGACATGAACCGTAATACACACCCGCTGTGGCGTATCATCCGCGGCCACGCCGGCAATCGATAGCTCATCCAGAATGTAGCGCTGCATCCCCTCGCCAATTCCACTTTCGACGAGACAGCCGCGCACCTCAACCGAGCTGATTGTTTCCGGCAAAACAAGCGCGGCGACATGGGCGCTCCTGATTTGCCCCGCCGCCACGTCGCAGCCAATGATGGCGAGGGCGAGAAACAGCAGAACGAATCCCGTACGCCGGCGCGATATATAAGCCAGCGCAAACGCCGAGCGCCAGACAAACCGGTGCCCACAGCAGCCAGCGCTCGCGTTCCGGCAGCAGAATTCCGCCAGCCATTCGCTCTCTCGTCCGCCCAAGGGCGCGGCCCAGAATAATCAGGCCGCTGCTCAGGTTGGCATGGTATGCCCACACATGGTTGCGACATTGGATTGATGCGCCCAACCAGGCGGAGAGAGAACATTCCCCATCCTGCGCGGAATATGCTACATGCCGGGCACCTAACCTGTTGCAACTCTAGCCTTAGATTGGTGGCCAAGAAAGCATGACCGTCGTCACACGATTTGCCCCCTCACCAACCGGTTTTCTTCATATCGGCGGCGCCAGAACGGCGCTGTTCAATTGGTTGTATGCGCGCCACCACAATGGCAAGTTTCTTCTCCGCGTCGAGGATACCGACCGGGCGCGCTCCACCTCGGAAGCGGTTCAGGCCATATTTGATGGCCTGACCTGGCTCGGCCTAGAACATGACGGCGAGGTGGTGATGCAATCCGAGGGCGCGGAACGCCATGCGGCGCTGGCCCATCAATTGCTCTCGGCGGGCAAGGCCTACCACTGTTGGTGCACACCCGATGAACTGAATGAGATGCGCGAGAAGGCGAAAGCCAAAAGCCGCTCAATGCGCTATGACGGGCGCTGGCGCGAGCGCGACCCGGACGAAGCGCCCAAGGATGTGGCGCCGGTTATCCGCTTCAAGGCGCCGCTTGAAGGCGAAACGCTGATCGACGACCTGGTGCAGGGTCCGGTGCGCACCGCCAACGAGCAGCTCGATGATATGATTCTACTGCGCTCGGACGGCACCCCAACCTATATGCTCTCCGTCGTCGTCGACGATCATGACATGCAGGTCAGTCATGCCATAAGGGGTGACGACCACCTCACCAACGCGGCGCGCCAAACGCAGCTCTTTCTCGCTCTCGGTTGGGAGGTGCCGCGTTATGCGCATATTCCCCTCATTCACGGATCCGACGGGGCCAAGCTTTCGAAACGGCATGGCGCACTCGCGGTCGGCGCCTATGCGGATATGGGAATTCTTGCCGAAGCGATG
>PVBE010225290.1_pt1 | contig 10131 bp, 10 predicted proteins | sample 1631181 | NCBI WGS metagenome assembly PVBE01 (sample SAMN08397723, study PRJNA350692) | Marine metagenome, whole genome shotgun sequencing project. | isolation source: water | place: Pacific Ocean | collected 2012-04 | reverse complement strand
CTCATCGCAGTCCGAGAAGGGGACAAGGCTTGTCACGAGTTCAATATTGTCTGGGCCGAGATCAATCGGAGCTCCTGATGACTCTACTTGGTTAGAGTCCGAGCAAGCGCCTAAGACCATGCCGAGAGATAACAGGATAGATATAAAGTATTTTTTCATTTTCCCTCATTTACTTTTGGCTGTATATCTTTGACGTTCGCAGATTAATTTCGGTTCCCGAAAATAACTCTTTTGTTGTGCTTAATCTTGGGAAGGTAACCAAGCTAGTCGGGTTTTTTCAAATTCGCTTATAGATGTTTCATCGCCAAGAGTGATTCCAATGTCATCAAGACCATTCAGTAATCTCTCCTGTATAGATTTATCGATTGGGAACGCAAACTTGAGATCAATTTCAGGAATCTCTACTAGGGCCCGCTCAACGTCAATCACAAACTCTAGAAGAGGTTGTCGTTCAACTTCCCCTAAGAGGCGTTTCCCGATTTCAGTTTCGACTTCAACAGGAACTAGGCCATTCTTTGTTGAGTTGTTTTTAAAGATAGGGCCGAATCTTGGGGAAATAACCGCTTTGAAACCCGCCTGCTGGATAGCCCAAACAGCGTGTTCTCGAGAAGACCCTGTCCCAAAATTAGGTCCAGCTATAAGAATCGAAGCTCCAGAGTAGGATTCGTCGTTTAACACAAACTCCGGATTGTCTTTCCATTCAGAAAAAAGGCCTTTCTCGAATCCTGTTCGTTCAACGCGCTTTAACCAGTCGCTCGGGATGATTTGATCAGTGTCGACATCAGAACGGTCTAAGGGGACGGCTGTACCTTGAATAATGTGTACAGGCTCCATTAGAGATCCTCAGGGGTCGCAAAATGGCCGGCGATTGCTGTTGCAGCGGCAACTCGGGGAGACACAAGGTGAGTTCTACCGCCGCGTCCTTGCCGACCTTCGAAGTTTCTGTTGCTTGTACTTGCCGATCTTTCACGAGGGCTTAGCTTGTCAGGGTTCATTGCGAGACACATCGAGCAGCCTGGCTCCCTCCAATCGAATCCCGCATTTTTAAATATCTCATCTAAGCCTTCTATCTCTGCTTGTTGTTTAACTACTCCAGACCCAGGGACAACCAGTGTTCGTATCCCCGTAGAAACCTGCCTTCCTTTAATGACTTCAGCGGCTGACCGTAGGTCTTCGATGCGACTATTTGTGCAACTACCAATGAAAACAGTATCAACGGGGACAGAGGAAATAGGAGTATCTGCCTCCAAGCCCATGTACTCAAGTGCGCGCTCTGCGGCTTCGCGTTCAGCAAGGTTTTCGAAATTAGCAGGATTCGGGATAGTTCCCTGAACAGGTATTACTTGGCCAGGATTTGTGCCCCAAGTTACCTGAGGGACGATATCTTCTCCATTGAGAACTATTTCTCTATCAAATTGGGCATCGGGGTCAGTGTGGAGTTTCTTCCACTCACTTACTGCGTTCTCCCAGAGCTCCCCGGTAGGTGAATTAGTCTTTCCTTTCAGGTATTGAAAAGTTTTCTCGTCAGGGGCAATGAGCCCAGCTTTAGCGCCAAACTCAATCGACATATTGCATACTGTCATACGTCCTTCCATCGAAAGAGCTTCAATAACTGGGCCTCTAAATTCAGCTATTGCGCCAATTCCTCCACCAGTGCCGACGGCGCCTAGAACGGCTAGCACGACGTCTTTCGCTGAGGATTCTGGAGGGAGCTCACCTTTGATAGTAATCGCCATCGTTTCTTGAAGGGGTTGGGGGAGTGTCTGTGTCGCTAAGACATGTTCAACTTCGCTTGTACCAATGCCGAATGCTAAAGCCCCGAAAGCGCCGTGGGTGGAAGTGTGGCTGTCACCGCATACAACAGTCATGCCGGGCTGTGTTAAACCAAGTTCTGGGCCTATCACGTGGACGATGCCTTGGTTGGGGTGGCCCATAGGGTAATGCGTGATGCCAAATTCTTTTGCGTTCGCTCTGAGTGTTTCAATTTGCTTCAAACTGACTGCATCTTCAATAGGTTGATCAATATTCTCTGTAGGAACATTGTGGTCTTCTGTCGAGATCGTTAAATCTGGCCTTCTCACGTTTCTTTCGCTGATCCTAAGGCCATCGAAGGCTTGCGGGGATGTAACTTCATGAACAAGATGAAGGTCGATGTACAAAAGGTCAGGTTCCCCACTCCCTGAACGGACTATATGGTTATCCCAGATTTTTTGGCTTAATGTTTTTCCCATAACTCCCCTACACCCTAGAGGTAGTTTATCTAATCCTTCTCGGATGCCGATGGGTTCGTGTCAAGAGATAGCGGAGAATCTTCATCCGAAGAAGATTGGGAACTTACGCAACTTAGGATAGTCAGGGAGCCAAAATCCAAAATCGGAAGGTCATCGGCGCGTGCCCAAAGCTGATTTAACGGTGAGGATGGGTCTCGGAAAGCAATCCATGTTCCAGAAGCATTTTTGCCTTCGAGGAAAGCTTGGGAAGGAGGCTCGATTTCATTAATGGGAATCGCATCTCCAGCACAGGAATACACTTTCACAGAGGTCACTTCTTCTATTTGCGAAGGGACAACTATTGACGGCTCATTTTGTTCATCGAACTTATTGAAAAGGTAAACGGCAAGGAGCACTACTCCTCCGAGGATCAAAAGAGATACAAGCCCTCCAACAATAACTCTCGGCCAGTCTGTTCCTAGGTAGTAGTCGTTCGGGGTGTAATAACCCGCTGGTGTTCTCCGCGACTGGGACCGTGTTCGAGGTGGAGGGAGAGGGGATCGTTGAGGAGGAGAGAAACCCGAAGGTGCTAATGGTTCAGGTACTGGCTGGGGAATATCAATTTGAGTTTCTTGTGGTGCGAGAAACTCAAGATCTAGCTCTTCCGGTTCTTGTCCCTTAGTTTCTGGGAAAAGGTCATTCTGGTCGCTATCAACATGATTTTCGCCTTTATTGACTGTTTCGTCGTTTTCATCTAGATCCATATTTCTCAAGTCTTACCGAAAAACATACGCATGTGATACATATCGTTCCTAATTAGCGTTTCAAACTAGTGCTGAGGTAAGGGATGTAAGCCGGAGGGGATATTAATCTATAGAGATTACTTTGACTTCGAGAGTTCCTCCAGGGGCTTCGTAAGTAACCGTATCTCCGATGTTCGCTCCGACTAAGGCTTCACCTAATGGAGAAGTAGGAGAGATCACGTCGACGTCTTCTAGGCGTTCCTCGATAGAGCCGATTAGGTATCTTTCCGGATCGTCGTCTCCGGCGTAGCAGATGGAGACTGTGGATCCGGCCTGAACTGTGTCTCCACCAGAGACTTCCTCAACAATTTCCGCATTCTCTAGAATTGATGATAAGTGTGCGATCCTGCCTTCCATCTTTCCTTGCTCTTCTTTTGCAGCATGATAGTCACCGTTCTCTGAGAGATCACCGAGTTCACGGGCAGTTTCGATCTTCCTGGCGATATCAATTCTCCCCGCAGTGGTTAGGTGTGTGTGCTCGTCTTTCAACCGGTCGTATGCTGCTTGAGAAAGTTGTTGAATTTGTGCCATAACAATGAGGTTACCTTGTCTTTAACGTTTGCGATTCGCGATTTCCCAAGCGAGACTGAAAGAAGAGAAAAAATTCTCGAAATATTGAAATCAGTAGGAGACGTAGTGAGTCATAAAGTAGGTGTAATAGGCGGTGATGGGATTGGCCCAGAAGTCATAAAAGAAGGCTTGAAAGTTATAGAAGCTGCCGGAGTAAATCTCGAGATTCACGACTACGACCTTGGTGGTGAACGTTATCTTAGGGATGGGGTTGTGCTTCCTGACTCAGTGTTGGACGAATGGAGAGCTCTCGATGTCTTGTACCTCGGAGCGGTTGGGACCCCTGATGTTCCCCCTGGGTTGATCGAACGCGGCCTGCTTCTAAAGATGCGATTCGATTTGGATCTCTATATCAATCTTCGACCCTTTGTCGTTGCTAAAAGCGAAAATAATGAAGGTCATGATTTTATGGTTATCCGTGAAAATACTGAAGGGGCCTACGCAGGTGAAGGAGGCTTCCTGCGAAAAGGCACACCGCATGAAGTAGCAACTCAAGGTTCAGTCAATACGCGGCACGGAGTGGAAAGGTGCATCAGGTACGCTTTTGAACTAGCGAACTCCAGAGAGAAAAAACACTTAACGCTCGTCCACAAAACAAATGTTCTAACATTTGCAGGTGATCTTTGGGACCGAACTTTTCAAGCTGTAGCGGAAGAATACCCAAGTGTTGAGACGGCATATAACCATGTTGATGCAGCGTGTATCTACTTTGTTGAGAATCCCCAGCGATATGACGTAATAGTTACTGATAACCTTTTCGGAGATATTCTCACTGATCTAGGTGGAGCTATCTCTGGAGGGATCGGCCTTGCAAGCTCAGCGAACCTTAATCCAGAAAGGACATCTCCTTCTATGTTTGAACCAGTTCACGGCTCTGCACCCGATATCGTGGGAACGGGTAAAGCTAACCCAACAGCAGCGATCCTTAGTGGGGCGCTAATGCTCGACTTTTTAATGGAAGATGAAGCAGCACGGAGGATAGAGAGAGCATGTGCTGATCCGAAAACACAAAGTGGAAGTACCAGCGAAATCGGCGATGCAATCGCTGCTCAGGTCTAGAAATAGAGGTTAAAGAAAATGCCAATCGAACCAACGAAAAATATTTGGATGAATGGAGAGATGATTCCTTGGGAAGATGCTCAGATTCATGTATTGACTCACACTCTTCATTACGGGACAGGAATATTTGAAGGCATACGTGCGTATGAGACATCTGAAGGCCCTGCAATATTCCGCCTACGCGAACACATGGATCGGATGATGAATTCTGCCAAGATTCTTCTTATGCCTATGCCGTATTCCTCAGAAGAGCTTCAAGATGCTGCGAAGCAAGTAGTTCGCGACTCAGGTCTCGAGAGTTGCTATATCCGTCCTATTGCCTACTACGGGTATGGCGAGATGGGGCTTGCTACATCAAGTTGCACTGTTGATGTAGCTATAGCGTGTTGGCCTTGGGGGGCATACCTCGGTGAAGATGCAGTCACCAAAGGTGTTCGGATGAAAATATCTTCATGGGCCAGACACGACCACAATATTATGCCTCCTGCGTCAAAGACCACCGGGAATTACGTCAACTCGACTTTGGCCAAAATGGAAGCTCTTCGGTCAGGATACGACGAGGCTATCATGCTAAATCGAGACGGTCTCGTCGCTGAGTGCACTGGTGAGAACTTGTTTGTTATCAAGGGAGAGACTCTTTACACACCTCCTTTGGTTTCAGGTGCTCTTGAAGGTATTACGCAAGATACTGTTATGGCATTCGCCCGTGACCTTGGTTATGAAGTAAGAGTTGAGGGCTTAGCTCGATCCGATTTATTTATTGCAGATGAAATCTTCGTAGTTGGCACGGCAGCTGAAGTGAGCGCTGTCAATAGTGTGGATGACCGTCCGATTCCTTGCCCTGGGCCAATAACCCAAAAAATAGCTACTTTGTATGCTGATACAGTCCGCGGTAAGGAAGAAAAATACGCACACTGGTGTGAGGTTGTTTGATGCCGAACTCTTCCAAGCAGTCGATAGAAATTTATGACACGACTCTTCGAGACGGTAGCCAACTTGAAGGAATTTCGTTAACGGTCGAAGATAAGCTTCGTATTGCCGAGCAGCTTGATTCCCTTGGCGTTCATTACATTGAAGGGGGTTGGCCAGGGGCTAATCCCAAAGATGATGAATTCTTCGCTCGCGCACAAGAGGAGCTCTCATTAGAAACATCAGTATTTGTAGCATTCGGGTCGACACGTCGAGCTAAAGGGAAAGTAGATCAAGATCAAACTCTTGCAAATCTCCTCGCTGCCAATACGGAAGTGGTCTGTATTGTTGGTAAATGCTGGGACTATCACGTACGAGAAGCCCTGCAAACATCCCTTGAGGAAGGGGTAGCGATGGTTGCAGATTCTGTCGAATACCTAGTCGCGAATGGTCGAAGAGTATTCTTTGACGCCGAACATTTCTTCGATGGCTATAAGGACAACCCTGAGTTTTCTCTACAAGTTCTGGAAGCGGCCGCTATGGCTGGAGCGGAACGTCTTATTCTTTGCGATACCAATGGAGGAACATTGCCCCATGAAGTTGAGCAAGCGGTTGGGAAAGTAGTAGACCATCTAGATGTCGGGATAGGGGTCCACCTTCACAATGATGCTGGTTGCGGGGTGGCTAATGCTATAGCTGGAGTTAAGGCCGGAGCTGTTCAAGTTCAAGGAACAATCAATGGATATGGGGAACGAACAGGGAATTGTGATTTGGTAGCTGTTATCGCAAACCTCACTTTAAAAATGGGATACGAGACAATCCCTAATGATTGCCTTTCTCGTTTGACTCCTGTTAGTCACCACGTCGCTGAATTGGTCAACTTGACTCTGAACCCTCAGCAGCCTTATTCAGGGAACTCAGCTTTTGCTCATAAGGCGGGACTCCATACCAGTGCTATTTCAAGAAGGCCTGATGCATACGAACACATTGACCCAGAGACAATCGGAAATGGGACAAGATTTGTTGTCTCAGAGATGGCTGGAAGGTCCACTCTTGAGCTCAAAGCAAATGATTTAGGGATACAAATTGATGGAAAAGTCCTTGGTGACGTAGTCGAAGTTCTTAAGCGCCTTGAATATGAGGGCTACCATTTTGAAGTAGCAGATGCATCTCTTGAACTCCTAATGCGAGGAGCCAGCGGCTGGAAACAAGGCTTCTTTGAAGTTGAAAGTTTCAAAGTCGACATGAATCACATTGGATCTGGTAGCCGTGCTTGGAATGAGATCGCGGTTGAAGTAGATACTAGAGCTGTGGTTGACCTTTCCGTAGATGGCAAAAAGCTAGTTGGATTAGGGGACGGTAACGGACCAGTTAATGCTATCGATACCGCATTGCGCTCCGTTCTCATCGATAGTTACCCGGAGCTGAAAGATATTTCTCTTGTTGACTACAAGGTTCGAGTCCTTGATACAGAAAAAGGGACAGGTGCAGTTACTCGAGTTCTTCTAGATAGTACGAATGGTGAAACGGTTTGGACAACTATCGGTGTATCGGAAAATATCATTGAAGCGAGCTGGCAGGCATTGATTGATTCAATCGTTTACGGCCTTTTACATTCTCCTCACCGTGATGAAGCTCAAAGCGAATAAACTAGGAGAATGGCAGCTCCCCGATACGTTCCCACACCACCTACTCAGAATAAGTATTACCAGTCTTCTCGGAGGAGAGATTCAAGTCGTTGGATTTCGGGACGTCCAGCCGAACAGAAGGTAGCCTCGAGACAGAACTCGGGATTCGGTAATCAGGGCCCAGATCAAGGCTACGCACTAAAGGTCGTCCAATATTTTCGAGATAAGGTGTACCTATCTATCACCGAAGAATGGAGCGACGCTGCAGAAGTCGCTGTGATTATTGGATTGAAACGAGCTTCATTATTTGGCCGCGCTCCTTCGCGCTATGACCTTGAAGCAGCATTTTGCATATGGGGGTATCTCGATACTTCGCCGGATTCTGGCCTAGTCGAACTTCGAACCAAAATATTAAGGAATTTAGGTGCTACACACAACTACCTTCTCCGACGCACTATCGCAGACAGTGTCGCATCCCATATTTTGAAAGAAGGATTAGAGAAAATACAGCAGAAATACCAAGATGATTGGCGCACGATGATCGATACGTCCATACTTCAAAAGGCAGAAACCCTTTGAAGACCGATACGCCACGTGTGCGATTTGCACCAGCACCTTCAGGCTACCTTCATGTCGGGTCTGCAAGGTCTGCACTTTTCAACTGGTTGTTTGCCAAACAGTCTGGTGGGACGTTCATTCTGCGAATAGAGGACACAAATGCTGAACTGGCGACACCAGAGTTCTATGATGCAATTACTGAACCGCTCAAATGGTTAGGGCTTGACTGGGACGAGGGTCCATACTTCCAATCAGAAAGGAACGCCCTGTACCTCAGCGCTATCGATGACCTCTTGCAGTCTGGAAAGGCATATCTTTGTGACTGTTCACGAGAACAAATAGAACAGCGAAATAAGGAATCTGGATTTCAAGGAGGCTATGACGGCTATTGCCGTGATAGGAACCTTGACGAAACGCCAAAAGCAAGTGTTAGATTCCGAACTCCTGATGAGGGCACGGTTAAGGTAAATGACCTAATCCGAGGAAATGTTCAGTTTGAGAATGCAGAATTGGAAGACTTCGTTATACGCAGGGCAAATGGAACTCCTGTATTTCTGGTAGCTAATGCTGTAGATGACGCTGATATGAATATCAGCCACGTCATACGCGGTGAAGATCTACTCAATACCACCCCAAAGGTTCTTCTATTGTGGGAAGCATTGCATTATGGTGATCCTCCCGCATATGCTCATTTGCCACTACTCGTTGGGGAGGATAGAAAGAAGCTTTCCAAACGACGCCAGTCAGTTTCCTTAGGAGACTTTAAGGACGATGGGATACTTCCAGAAGCAATGGTTAACTATCTGGCGCTCCTCGGGTGGGGGCCATCAGATGAGAAAGAAATTAGGCCGATAGAGGAAATCGCTAACCTATTTTCATTAGAGGGCGTTAACAAGGCACCAGCTTTTTTTGATATTAAAAAATTAGAGCACATCAATAGCCACTACATCGGGGCTATGCCGGTAGGAGTGTTTGCAGGCGAAGTATCTAAATACATTGAGAAAATTGGGTGGTCGCCTCCTCATTATGACAAATCAGTTCTGGAGTCTCTCAGTCCGTATCTTCAGCAGAGGACTACTCGAATTCGAGATGTAATCCCACTTCTCGATTGGGTATTTGAAGATGAGATACCTCAGGAAACAGACGAAAAAGAGATAGCGAAAATAGCTAAGGCAATGGGGGCCGAGATGGTTCCAGAAATTCTTGAGGAAACCATCAAAAGGCTCCAAAACTGCCAGTGGGATGCTGAGACCCTTTCAGCAGAAATTCGTGAAGTTGGCGATACGCTCAACGCTAAATCTCAGGTTCCTGTTCGAATTGCTGTGACAGGTCGAAGAACTGGTCTTCCTCTGTTCGAGCCCATGGCATGCCTTAATCGGCAACTTGTGCTTGAGCGTTTACAGAGAGCTAGATCAAATTTGAAATAGACGCATATCGATTCCGTATTTCTTTGAAGGGTTAGAGAAATGAGAACACGGTGAACTCAAAACAGCATCGGCCGGTTCAACTCCGGAAATTTTTAACTATCGCCACATTTTCTGTCCTTCTTTTATCTTTCTCGTATGTATTTATTGTTTTTGTCCAGGTTTGGCTAAATAGTTCTCGTGATCAAGCTCGCCCAGTTGATGCCATCGTTGTGCTTGGCGCGGCTCAATGGGATGGAGTCCCATCGCCTGTTCTTGAAGCCAGATTGGAGCAGGCCTTGAAGTTGTATGAGCAGGGGCTTGCCCCGATCATTGTTACAACCGGTTCAAAACAAACGGGAGACCGTTTCACTGAAGCTTATGCTGGGCTAACGTATCTTCTCGATCGTTCAGTTCCGGAAAATTCTATCCTCGTTGTCGTTGATGGAAGCAACACTTTTGAGTCTTTGAGCGCCACAGCGAACGTTCTTATAGATCAAGAAATAGGGAATAAAGTTCTTTTAGTATCGGACCCTTATCACGCTCTCCGAGCGAAAGAGATCGCTCGTGAGGTCGGATTGGAAGCATGGTTTTCACCCACGGATTTATCAAGCTCGTTCAGTCAACTCATTCGAGAAACCGGAGGTACTTCGGTAGGGAGAGCTATTGGATTTCGTAGGGCTAGCACTTTAAGTAACTAAAACGTGTAAATCTTCGCGTACCCCGTACGGGATTTGAACCCGTGCTACCACCTTGAGAGGGTGGCGTCCTAGGCCGCTAGACGAACGGGGCTGGACTTTTCTATGTTATCTGTTCGGGAGGAGGACTTGAACCCCCAATGACTGGATCAGAACCAGTTGTGTTGCCAATTACACCATCCCCGAGTGTTTAGTTTTCGGAATGCCCCACTAGCTTAGCGACGTGGGAGTCCTCCACCCAACATCTGACGCCTCTGATTGACTCTCTAGGGCCAATAAGTTATTTACTTTCT
>PVBE011461046.1_pt1 | contig 10133 bp, 7 predicted proteins | sample 1631181 | NCBI WGS metagenome assembly PVBE01 (sample SAMN08397723, study PRJNA350692) | Marine metagenome, whole genome shotgun sequencing project. | isolation source: water | place: Pacific Ocean | collected 2012-04 | reverse complement strand
GGGTGCTTTGGGACATGGTGCTGAGTTATTGGCGAAACACCCCCGCGCGGCAAGAACTCGGTACTACGTGGGCAAACCGTGAAACCCTTGCGAAATGGGGGCACGGAGCGGTTTTCGCTCGCCGAAAGTGGCTCGGACCTGGGTGCATTTTGGGTACGCATCAAAAGGGAGAAAGAAGAACAACCAAGGCACCACGAGAGACACCTGGACAAGACCGAGACCACTACGACTAGAACAACACACCACTCACCAACGAGAGAACGAATCAGACACCACCTACTAGACAAGCCAACAACGAAGACAACCAACCCAAGTCCGGCCAAGACATGCGGGCCCTGCACGCCGCCCAGGCCCGCACATGCCACTCCCCTGCCCGGACCCTCCGGGACACTCCGGACCACCCTTACAAAGAGCTCTACTGGGATCTAGGCCCGTTGTTTGCTCATGCGGGGACTCTGAATACGCATCTTCAGAATCACTACGCCTCACAGGCGTTGTCGAAGGCTTTAGGTAAAGGCCGCCGTGGCTGAAGAGGTTGAGGAGCAACCTCCTCTGACAAGGTCGGGTGTTAGCTCCCCGAAGCTTGCTGTGTGTTTCCGTTCAGAGCGAAAATCTCCGGGACAACACACACGGGTGGTTGGTACTTGTCTACACCTGGGGGCTCCGATGTCGCCCCCACTCCGCTCAGGGCGTGGGTCGTCGTAACGCTCTGCGAGTCGTTGTCGGGAGCGCCTTAAGACCGGCGAGTTGCTGGAAGCGGCGCGATGGAATCTTGAACACGGCATCTGCGATGCTCTATGCCTATGGCCACCTACAAGCCGTTCTGTTACGAACACGGGTTGCCAATGGAGTTGCGCTCCGGCAAGTACGGCGAGTTCTGGGGTTGCCCGAACTACCGGTCCCTTGGCTGCAAGGAGACGCGTTCGCTTTCTGCCCACCCAGCGGAGTCACCGAGAATCGCCTGGGTTGATGCCACCTCCGAGCGCCCAGGATGGACCACTTTTTTTGCAACGGCTGGGGCTTCGCTGCGATCGATGCCCTACGAGCCCCTATGCCCAGAGCACGGGGCCCCGCTGGTGCTAAAGACCAGAGAAGATGGGCCCAGTACAGGACAACAGTTCCTCGCATGCGTCAGACAGGAATCCCACGACTGCGCTGAGGTGGCTCCGGCTGAAGATCCACTCAATGGCCTCTCCGGGTGCTGGATCGCCATCGAGAGGCGCACAGACAGTCGGATCGTCGACCTGGACACAAACTGGTTTGTTGGAATTCTCTACAAGATGTTCAACCGCGGACCTGTTCCACCTTTGCATCCGGACTCCGAAATGGGCCTTCTCAAAGAGTTAGGGCTAGCAGACCAACTGATACCTCCTCGGCTTCCCGGCGACATTGCACCCAGACTTAGAGAGCATCCGAAGCGTGATCTGCGACCGCCAATCCGACAAGGCCAGTCACCGCCCCTGACCGACGACATAATTGATGTTCCTGGTGAGAGAGAGCTGTTCGAATGGATTAAGCAACACGCACCAAGGCTGGTTCCTTTCCTGATTCCTCAAGCACCCTTCGCTGGTCTACTCAGATCTCGAGGCGGCCCAGAAGGGGAGTGGCGTCGATGCGATTTCCTCCTCGCAATACCGGGCAAGGGTCCACTGGTTATTGAGTTCGACGAAAAGCACCACAGAGGGCAGCAAGCCGTTGACAATGAGCGGGATCGTCTTCTCGACCATGTCGACATAAGCACATGTCGTATCACGGAACAAGAATTCAAACGGCAGTCTGGACCAGGGTTGGATCGTCTGCGAAGGGCTTCGGATCTAGTCAAGACGGCGCCCGAACTAGAAGCGGCCGTATGGGCCCCCATCCAGACACACCGACTGCTCTTAGCCATCTGCGAGTCGCTCAAAGCCGGATTCCTTTCAGATAACCAGTGGTCGATCCGACTTCATGATCCAACCGGGATGGCCTCAAAGCTCGTAGGACCGTACTTGGAGACGATTGCGGCTCTATCCCGGATCTGGGGCCAGGAGAATCAAATAGCCGAGACAGTTGTCTTCGTAGGTGACCATGAAACGATCTCCTACACACGGCAACACTCTGGCTCCTACAACGCGACACCTGGAAAACCAGGGCCTGTAGATGTTGAGATTTGTCTCGAATGCGACCGAACACCTATCGAGGAGCTGCCTGAGCGGGGTTCTGCACCTCTGGTCGTTGTCCGCTCTTCCTACGCCCCGGTGGCCTTTAGCGATCGACCCGTTGGGGGAAAAGAGCCGAGAACGGTTGCAGCCACGGACTCGTCACTGCGGCCTGCTCTGCGAACGGTTCTGCAGGCTGTGTTTGCCAAAGATGATTTCCTTCCGGGCCAGTACGAAGCGGTAAGTGAGATCCTTCAGGGTCGAGACTGTGTGGTTCTGCTCCCCACTGGTGCCGGAAAGAGCATTATCTATCAACTCGCTGGGCTCTGCTTGCCTGGGAGGACAGTTGTCGTTGATCCGATAATCGCACTTGTTGAAGACCAGATTCGTGGTCTTAGAGCTCACGGCATCGACCGTGTTGTTGGTATTTCGAGCCAGACCACGCGACAGAGACAGACCGAACGGCTTCTAGCTGAGTTGGCCAACGGTGACCCCTACTTCGTGCTTGTTGCCCCAGAACGATTCCAGGACCAGAACTTCCGAGATGCCCTAGAGGGGCTTGTGACGAGCACACCCGTGAACCTCGTTGTAGTTGACGAAGCCCACTGTGTGTCGGAATGGGGCCATGACTTTCGCACCGCCTACTTGAACTTCGGAGACCTAGTCAGAGACAAGTGCAAGAGCCCCCACGGCGTATCGCCACCTATTCTTGCTCTCACCGGAACGGCCTCTCGAGCTGTTCTCAAAGACACCTTGTTCCAGCTCGGAATTGAATCAGCGGCGACGGGGAACACTCTTATCAAGCCAGCGTCGCTGGACCGACCGGAACTGAATTTCGAGATACGACTTGCAGACAATCAAAACTCAGAAAATGCCCTAAGAGCGGCACTAGAAGAACTGCCTCAGGTGTTTGGTCGAAGCGACCAGGGATTCTTTGACTGCAATGGAGACGATACGTTCTCCGGGCTTGTGTTCGTCCAGGTAGTTAACGGTCATCGTGGATTTGAACGACACAGCATCCCACCGGTTAGAGCAGTTGTTCCAACTGTCCGCACCTACTCAGGAAGCACTGTTCCGGACAACACAACCAGAGAGAAATGGGAGATCCAGAAACGCGAAAACGCTCAAGCGTTCATCCGGAATGAAGCGATGGCTCTCGTGACTACGAAGTCATTTGGCATGGGAATCGATAAGCCAAACATCCGATGGGTCGTGCATTTTGGGCTGCCAGGTTCAATCGAGTCTTATTACCAAGAGGCTGGGAGAGCGGGACGGGATCGCCAACGAGCCCACTGCGTCTTTGTTCTGTCGGAACACTCCGCTGCGCGTAACAGGGATCTCCTTTCAGCCGATCACAGCTTGGCTGTAGTCAGAACGAAACAAGAGACTGTTGAGAAGAATGTCAGCGATGACGTGACGACAGCCGTGTACTTCCACAAGAAGAGTTATCTCGGGATTGACGAAGAGTTAGCCGAAGTTGTGGACGTAGTGAACATGATTGTTGACGGTGAGACGGCAATCCCATTTGGCCCGGACGAAGATCGGCGTGAGAAGGCTCTGCACCGCCTAGCGGTCTTAGGGGTCATAAACGATTACACGGTCGGATGGGGCAGCAAGTACTTCACCGTGGAACCGGCTTGGGCCACACCGGGAGATGTCTGCAGCAATCTCGTCCACTTTGTGGAGCGAAGTGATCCTGGCCGGATCCAGAGGATCCAAGCGGTAGTAAACAGTGACTACGAGACGATAGATGAGGCGGTAAAGGCGTGCGGCCGGGCGTTGCTCGAGTTCATCTACGACACGATCGAGGTGTCCCGACGCCGCTCGCTTCGAGAAATGTACGTTGCCGTGACTGACTCGAATGATGGTGAACAGTTCCGGGAACGCATCTTGGGGTTCTTGACCGAAGGGGACCTGACTCCTGTGTTCACACGCCTAGCGGAGATCTCTCCATTCGGGTTTGAGGAATGGATTGACACCTGGGATGAGATCCTTACACCTGAAAACGCGGTAGAGATCCGCGGTACGTGCGCCAACTTGTTGAGGACGTTCGGTCGCAACCCAGGGATGCTCATCTCCCGTGGCGTCGCAGAGGCGCTAATTCCGGAGGGAGCCACACATGATTTCGAAACCAATTTACGGTTGGCGATACGAAATATGAGAACGGAGTACTCCTTAGAGGAATCTCAGGTCGAACTGGTCTTCAACTGGCTTATCCGAACCTTGCATGAGAGAGCACCACATGCAGTCGCCACCTTGCTAGCTATAGCAGCCTCAGAGAAGATCAGTTCAAGAGGAATCGAGCAATGGTTGAACAAACACTGGGAAGACCATCCGGGCTTGGCTGCTGTCTGGCTCACCAACAGCCTGGAACGCGCTCTTGAACTAGTCGATACTGCACTTGTCAGATATTCGGAGGTATGAGGAAAATGGCCAACGACAGCCCCGACTGGGAAAGTACGAAGGAACGATTCGCTAAGGCAACCGAACTTCTCGAAGATGTAGGGGAGCGCCTTAGTTCACTTACTCTTGCTGATGAAACGCAGGGTGAACACGCCAAGTCAATAAGCGAGGCATCGAAAGAACTGTCAAGCTTTGTTCAAGAGGTATCTGCATCGACGACCGTTGCTGGTAAGGCCGTTACTCATGCAGTTGAGGCCCTACCGACGGCAGAGGAGTTCTACGAAGGCCTCCTGAGACGACAGAAAACTGTTGAGACATGGGTAAAGGTTTGCTGTCTACTTGTCGTTGCCTGTGGCCTCCTGATCGTCTTCATGGCTTGATAACCAGTGACACTCGCCCAAAGGCTGAGATCTAAGCCCCTTCCCCTGGGGGGGCGGGGGTTCAAGTCCCTCCGCGCCCACCAGGAAACACACAGGCTGGCTGTGCAGACGAGAGCTCAATTAGTAGTGGACGATCGGTCCGAAGTGCACGTATACTATGGACGCTGCGTCCAGTAGTGCTGCTTGGAAGGGAGAGGTCCGGTAGTGGGTCCAACAGTGATATTCGACTTCGACGGCACCATCGCTCTCGGAACCGGACCTGTCATCGCCTACGCAAAGGCCATTGCCAAACGAGCCGCCAACCCAGACCTGTTGGTCGACTTACTTCGAGCCATCGATGCGTTCGAGTCAGGGTCATTGAATGCACGGGACGGCTATGGGGCAGTGGCGAGTGCTGCAACATCGCACGGGGTGACCGCCGCGGATATGAACACGGCGTACCTTTGTTCCCGCGAGCTGCTCGGGAGCGAACTCGCCCCCGTCGACCTGCCCGCAGACCTCGCGCCCTTCCTACAGCGGCTGGGCGCCATCGCCGACGTGTGGCTTGCTACCAGCGCCCCAGCGACCGGCGTCACGCAACTGCTGGGAGCGGCCGGCTCGCAGCATGGCTTCGCCCGCATGTTCTTCGATGTCGGCAAGCCAGACGGGCTGGTCCCGATTCTTACCGAAGCGCTCACTCGGGGCCCGGTCTTGTCCGTGGGCGATGTCTACGACTACGACCTTGTACCGGCAGCGCGTCTCGGAGCAGCGACCGCCCTCGTCGGCGCACATTCATCTTGCAACCGATTCGAGGTCACGATGCGGGCACCTGGGCTCATCACACTCTTTCCCGCGATTGAAAGCTGGGCCGCCACTGCGGCGCTCGGTCGTGACGCTTCGCATGAAGATCCACAACCCCAAACAACACAATTCCAAAGAAATGGAGACATGACATGTTCAAGAGACTGCTCGCGTTAGGACTTGCCGCGGCGTTGCCGCTGGTAGCGGCCTGTGGTTCAGGGTCGCCCGACGAGATCACCATCTCACTCGTGCCATCAGTGGAGGGTCAAGACCTCGCAGAGGCGCTCGGCCCGCTCACCGCCTACCTGTCGGACAACCTCGGCATCGAAGTCAAGGGCGTGGTCGCCACCGACTACTCCGCAACCGTCGAAGCACTTGGAGCAAATCAGGCGGATGTAATCATTACTGACGCGGGCTCGCTATTCAGCGCGATCACCCGTTACGACGCCCAACTCATCCTTCGCGACATCCGTTTCGGTGCATCGTCGTACGCCTCGATCGCCATGACCAACAACCCGGACAAGTACTGCGCCGATGAGCCGGTCCTGGCGACGTATGCCGCCTCGGGGATCGAACTCTCCTACTGCAACGGCACCGAGCAGGCCGCCACGAAGGCCACTGGCGTCGGCCCCGTTAGCGCTGACGCGATCGGCGGCATCGCGAAGGGCACCAGGGTCGCTCTCCAGGCTGCGACGTCCCCCGCCGGCTTCCAGTACCCGATTATGACCATGCGCGAGGGCGGTATCGACACCGACAACGATATCAAGCAGATTCCGGTCGAAGGGAACAACAACGCGGTGCTCGCCGTGTACAACGATGATGCCGAGGTCGGGTTCGCTTACTGGGATGCCCGCACAACGGTCAGAGACGAGGCACCAGACATCGCCGAGAAGGTCGTGGTGTTCGCGTACACAGACATGGTCCCCAATGGCGGCGTTGCCGTCTCGCCGGACCTTCCTGCCGACCTGGTGACACAGCTCACCAACCTGATGGATGGTTACGCCGACTCGTCCGAGGAGGCCGCGTCGGTGATGTATGACTTGGTGGGTCTGTCCGATTGGACTCCCGCGATCGCCCTGCACGAGATCACTCGCTACGGCGAAGTTCTCGCTCAGTTCGCCGAGTAGGTTGCCAGGACTTGTCCTTTGACTGACCAGCACGAGGTGGGGCCCGGTGCCGATGTGGCGAGCCCCACCTCGTGGTCAATTCATCTCAACGACGTGTCGGTGACCTACCCCAACGGCACGACCGCACTGCGGAACGTCTCGCTCGATATTCCAGCGGGTGAGATGGTCTCGATCGTCGGACTGTCCGGCTCCGGAAAGTCGACGTTGATCCGGGCGATGAACGGCCTGGTCCCCATCACCACGGGAACCGTGGCTGTCGGACCCCACGAGGTCACGCACTTGCGGGGCCGGCAACTACGTCAACTCCGTGGCCACATCGGCATGATCTTCCAGGGCTTCAACTTGGCGGAGCGGACGTCTGTGTTCCGCAACGTCATGGTCGGAAGGTTTGCCGATACTCCTACCTACCGCACCCTATTGGGAGTGTCGTCCGAGCGGGACCGGGACCTGGTCTTCGCCGGTCTCGATTCGGTAGGAATGCTCGACAAGGTCTGGACTCGGGCGAGTGACCTCTCGGGTGGGCAGAAGCAGCGAGTCGCCATTGCCCGTGCCTTGGCCCAGGGGCCTAGCGTGATGTTGGCCGATGAGCCCGTCGCCAGCCTTGACCCGCCGACGGCGCACTCGGTCATGAACGACCTTCGGCGCATCAACGGAGAACGGGGGCTGACCGTTCTCGTCAACCTCCACCTCATCGACCTGGCACAACAGTACACGACTCGAATGATCGGCCTCCGGGCCGGTGAGATCGTGTTCGACGGCCCGGCAGCCGAAGCTATGGAATCGGATTTCGAACACATCTACGGGAGACCCATCAAGTCCAACGACAAGTTGGCCAACTGATGACCGACACAGCTCCGACAGTCTGGGAGCTACCCCCGAAACCGACGAACCGGGCTCGCATTGCACTGATCGTTGGGGCCATCGCGACGTTCACAACGCTCACGTGCCTTCCGGTCATCGGCGGCGTGGAGCTGGACTTCGCGTCGCTGGTCGACAACTGGCGAAATGGCGCGCGGTTGGGTCGCGAGTTCCTCCAGCCGGACCTCAACTTCCTCCCTCGAACTTACGGGCCGATGCTGGAGACGCTCCAGATGGCGGTCGTCGGCGCGGGGGTGGCAGCCGTGCTGTCGGTACCCCTGACGCTGTGGGCGGCGAGGCAGACCAATCCCCGCCTCGCCACAAGGCAGCCTGTCCGGTTCATGATCAATGTGGTGCGGGCAATCCCCGACCTCGTCTATGCAACCGTGCTGGTCGCCGTGATAGGCGTCGGGCCCCTTCCTGGGCTGATCACCTTGATCCTGTTTGACATCGGCATCGTGGTGAAGCTCGTGTCCGAGGCAATAGACGCAGGCGAGCATCCGTACATGGAGGCGGGGATGGCCGCCGGCGGAACCCAGGTGCAGATCAACCGCGGCGTGGTGTTGGCTCAATCCTGGCCCTTCTTCACGAATCAGTGGCTCTATGTACTGGAACTGAACGTGCGGATCTCCGCGATCCTGGGCGTCGTTGGCGCCGGCGGGATCGGGCGCCTTATCAGCGAGCGTCGTGCCTTCTTCGCGTACGATGACGTGGGCGCGATCGTGCTCGAAATTCTTGTGGTAGTCATCGTCATCGAGTTGTTCTCGAACTTTCTCAGAAGACGCCTGACATGACCGTTGATGAGAAAGCAACTCCGCTTGGTGTCTCGATCCCGGCGCCACCATCTCGGTTGGGGCAAACGGCGACTGCCGTGGTTGTCGGGGTGGTCCTGCTCGCCTCAGCCGCGGATCTTGACATCGACTGGGGCGAAGTGTGGAGCATCCCCGGCCAGATACAGCGTTATGGCCGGCTCATGTTCACCGACCCTGACTGGGAGCGACTCCCACGTGCGCTGTTCGAGACGTGGCGCTCGGTCTCGATGGCCTGGCTTGGTGCGATCCTCTGTGTGGTGCTGTCGATTCCTCTCGGGATGCTCGCCGCCCACGGCGTCGGCCCAACCTGGCTTCGCCTTACCCTTCGGGCCGTGTTCGCGGTGATTCGGGCTGTTCCCGAGGTGGTTATCGCTCTCCTCCTGCTCACCGTGACGGGCCTCACCCCGCTCACCGGCATGCTGGCGCTGGGGATCGCGGGAATCGGAACTCAGGCCAAGTGGGTGTACGAGGCCGTCGAGTCCGTCGACGATGGCGCACCCGAAGCAGTGGTCGCGGCCGGGGGGGCTATCGCTGAACTGGCTCGTTGGGCCCTGTGGCCTGCGGTCGCGCCGGCACTGACGTCGTTTGCGCTCTACCGCTTCGAGATCAACATTCGTACGTCGGCCGTCTTGGGTCTCATTGGCGCTGGCGGCATTGGCAGCATGTTGTCCAACTACACCAACTTCCGACAATGGAACACGGTCGGCATGCTCCTGGTCGTTGTGATCACCGCCACCATGATCATCGACGCGATCTCAGGTAGGATCCGGCGCCGGATCATGGAGGGAGCCAAGCAGTGACCTGGACAGGCTCCGATGACGCACCGCCGACCGCGCGCATCGCGACGCTGGGGCCATCGCTTCAGCCGTCGGAGCGGCGGGTCGCCGAGGTGGTCGCCGCCGACATTGCTGGAGCCGTCGAGCTGACCGCGCAAGAACTCGCAGAGCAGGCGAATATCGGCCGAGCAACCGTCGTCCGCACCGCGCAGTCGCTCGGGTACGAGGGTTTTCCTCAGCTGCGAGTGGCGCTCGCGCTCGAAGTGGCGATGACCGAAACGGAGGCCGCTCCTGCCAGCGATGGGACGCTCCTAGCCGCAGTTAGGAGAAACGTTGAGCAGTTCGGATCTCGGTTGCACCAGGTGACCTCAGCGCTGACCGAGGCCAACGTGACGGACTTCGTCGCCCGTATCGATGCCGCAGATCGTGTTCTGGTGGTCGGCAATGGCCTCTCTGCACCCCTCAGCCTCGACGTCACCATGCGGCTGAGCTCGGCGGGACGCCCTGCGGAGTATCTCCCCGACGCGCTTGCCCAACGGATCGGGGCAAGCCAGCTCTCGTCGGCGTCGGTGTGCCTCCTCATCTCGGGCTCGGGTGCCAGCAAGCCGACCCTTGACGTAATGGCATCTGCGCGAGCTTCCGGGGCTCAGATTCTGTGCCTTACCTCGTTTGCTCGGTCGCCCTTGGCGCAGGACTCCGACATAGCACTCGTCGTCCCACCTGTCGAAGGTTCATTTCAAGGCGAATTGATATACACGTCGCGAGTTTCTCTAGCACTGATAGCGGAGAGCCTTATCAATGCCCTCTCGATCTATCGCGGTGGCAGCGGTAAGGAATCGCAGGCAGCAGTTCTGGCGGCAAT
>PVBE010832845.1_pt1 | contig 10133 bp, 10 predicted proteins | sample 1631181 | NCBI WGS metagenome assembly PVBE01 (sample SAMN08397723, study PRJNA350692) | Marine metagenome, whole genome shotgun sequencing project. | isolation source: water | place: Pacific Ocean | collected 2012-04 | reverse complement strand
TCAAAAAAAAGGCCCACATCACTCGAACACCGAGACGCCGGGCCGTGGAAACACTGACCTGCATGGTTCGCCGTTATGGTTACTATTCCATGACAATTATAAATCATGGGCCGGAAGGCGGCAAGATGCGGCGGGTGGGCCTGATCAACCGCCCTCGGCGAGTCGCACCTTAATCTCAACTTAGGAATGGAATTGACGCAAAAGAGGTGCAAAAACTGTGCATTATGAAAAGTCGGGAAAACCAGCTTGAGGAGTTCAAGCGCCGTTTCGCTACCCTGAAGAAAGATGAAGGCTTCGGCACCGGCCTAATCATCGTGGCAGGGTTTGTAGTCCTGAACGGGCTTATGATAGCAGGTAACCTTCTATTCCCCGGGAAAACAGATGGTGTTTGGGAGTGGTTGTTTCTTGAAGTTGGGATTTGCATCGTCCTGGTCGGGTTTGTCGTAGATCTACGAGAAGAGAAAGTGCAGGGCCGCCCGCGCTGGTATTACGCAGTGGTCTATCCAGCGATATGAATCGGGCCATTTTTCATCGCCAAATAGTGACCGGTAGACAACGTTGATGTGATATGATATCAATAATGATATCAAATTGAAATAGTGATTATGGCTCAAGTTCTCGTTCGCAATCTCGACGACGACATCGTCAATGGCCTTAAACGCAAGGCCGCGCTCCATGGCCATTCCCTGGAGCAAGAACTGCGCGACATCCTTGCTGCTTCGGCCCGGTGGGGCGCAGACGAGCGTATCGCGGCCACCCGACGTATTCGGGCGATGACGCCCGTCGGGAGCAAACAAACTGACAGCGCCGCGCTGATTCGTGAAGATCGTGACCGGCGGTGACTCTTGTCGTCGACGCCAGCGTCGCCTGCAAATGGTTTGTCGAGGAGGCGGGTTCGGCGGCGGCTGAGCGCCTACTGTCCATGGGGCGGGCGCTGATCGCGCCCGATTTGGTGGTTCCCGAGGTCTGTAATGCCCTGTGGCGCAAATCCACCACCGGCGAAATCAGTTCGGACCAATTGTCGGACTCCGTCGATGACCTAGTCGGGTTTTACGATGACCTGGTACCGACCATGGCATTGGCTGCAAGAGCCACGGCCATGGCGTCCACCATGGGGCACCCCGTCTATGATTGCTTCTATGTCGCCCTGGCCGAACGTCTCGGTTCGCAACTGGTCACCGCCGACAAAGAACTCATGAAGCGGCTTTCGCGTACTGATTGGTCGTCTTTGGCGATCATGTTGGTGGATGCCGAATCCGTCCTCGGCCAGCCTCAGCCCTGATCAACCGCCCTTGCCAAGCCGCGCCTTGATGGCCAGCAGGTCGCGCCAGGTTTCGCGTTTTTGCAGGGGTTGGCGCAGCAGGTAGGCGGGGTGGAAGGTCGGCAGGGCGGGCCCTGGAGCCGGGAGGCCGGGGCTGGTGTAGTCGCGCCAGGTGCCGCGCAGGCGGGTGATGCCTTCGCTGCGTTCGAGCAGCGTTTTGGCGGCGACGCCGCCCACGGGCACTAGAACTTTCGGCGCCAACAATTCAATCTGGCGCCGGGCGAAAGGCAGGCAGGTGGCGATCTCGTCCGGGGTCGGGTTGCGGTTGCCCGGCGGCCGCCAGAAAACAATGTTGGTAATGTAGGCGTCATCGCGGGTCAGGCCGATGGCCGCCAGCATGCGATCCAGCCGGCGTCCGGCGGGGCCGACGAAGGGCAGGCCGCGACGGTCCTCCTCGCCCCCCGGCGCCTCACCGACGATCATCAGTTTCGCCTCGGGGTTGCCGTCGCGGATCACCGTGTTGGTGGCGGTGTCCTTGAGAGAGCAGCCGTCGAAGGCCTCGATGGCCGCGTACAACGCGCCGAGACTGGCGCAGGCCTGGGCGATGTCATGGGCATTGCCGGCGGCCGGTGGCGCCGGGCTGCGTTTCGCTGTCGCCGGGGGCGGCGCGGCCGGTTTGATAGCCGGCGCTGGCGGCGGCGGCGCGACCGCCTCGGCAAATCGGTCGTGCGGAGCCTCGCCGATGGCCTCGTCGGCGCCGGCATCAACGTAGAATTTCAACAACTCGATGGGTGAGGGGGTGTCCGCCATGGCTCAATCTACCACGCGTCTCCGGCCCTCGCCAGCAGCCGGCGATTGACCGCTACGACCACGGGGGATAAACCGGCACTAGTAATCGCGGTCGATCAGGAGAGCGGACCATGGAACGGGAATCGATGGAATATGATGTGGTGATCGTCGGCGCCGGACCTTCGGGTCTGAGCGCGGCGATCCGCCTCAAGCAGATGGCCGAGGCCGAGGGTCGCGAGGTCAATGTCTGCGTGCTTGAGAAGGGTTCGGAAGTGGGCGCCCATATCCTTTCCGGCGCGGTGCTGGAGCCTCGTGCGCTCGACGAACTGCTGCCCGACTGGAAGGAACAGGGCGCGCCGCTCAACACCCCGGCTGGCGACGACAAGTTCTTGTTCCTCACCAAGACCGGGTCGATCCGCTTGCCGACGCCGCCGCAGATGAACAATCACGGCAACTACATCATCAGTCTGGGTAATGTCTGCCGCTGGCTTGGCGAGCAGGCCGAGGCTCTGGGGGTGGAAATCTACCCTGGCTTCGCCGCCGCCGAGGTGTTGTACGACGAGGCTGGCCGTGTCAAGGGCGTGGCCACCGGTGACATGGGCCTCGGCAGTGACGGCGAGCCCACGGCGCGCCACGAGCCAGGCATCGAACTGCATGCTCGCTACACCCTGTTCGCCGAGGGCTGTCGCGGTTCCCTGACCAAAACACTGTTCGAGCGTTTCGGCCTGCGCAAGGGCGCCGAACCCCAAACCTTCGGTATCGGCATCAAGGAACTGTGGTCTGTTGATCCGGCTCAAAGCAAGCCGGGGTTCATCGTCCATAGCGTCGGCTGGCCGGTCAGTACGGACGTCTATGGAGGCTCGTTCCTCTATCATATGGAGGACAATCAGGTGGCGGTCGGCTTCGTCATCGGCCTCGATTACAAGAACCCGCACCTGAGCCCGTTCGACGAGTTCCAGCGCTTCAAGACCCATTCCGCCGTGCGCCCGACGTTCGAGGGCGGCGAGCGCGTTGCCTACGGCGCGCGGGCGCTCAGCGAGGGCGGCATCCAGTCGATCCCCAAGCTGACGTTCCCCGGCGGCGCCCTGATCGGCTGTACCGCGGGCTTCCTCAACGTGCCCAAGATCAAGGGCACCCACACGGCCATGAAATCGGGCATGCTGGCCGCCGAAACCGCGTTCGCCTCCCTTGGCCAGGACAGCGGCGAAATCGACGCCTACGAGACCGCCCTGGAATCGTCGTGGATTTACAGTGAGCTGCATAAGGTTCGCAACATCCGCCCGAGCTTCCATTACGGCCTGTGGGCCGGCATTGCCTACTCGGGCATCGATACCTATCTGCTGCGGGGCCATGCGCCCTGGACCTTCGGTCACAAGGCCGATCACCTGGGTCTCAAGGGCAAGGACGAATGCCCGGCCATCGATTATCCCAAGCCCGACGGCGAGGTCAGCTTCGACAAGAACTCATCGGTATTTCTCTCCGGCACCATGCACGAGGAAGGTCAGCCGGCTCACCTGCGCCTGACCGACCCGGACAAGGCGGTGGTGGTCAACCTCAATCGCTTCGGCGGGCCCGAGGAACGGTTCTGCCCGGCCGGTGTTTATGAGTTCGTCGAAGGCGACGACGGCGCACCGAAATTGCAGATCAACTTCCAGAACTGCGTTCACTGCAAGACCTGCGACATCAAGGATCCGACCCAGAACATCACCTGGACCACGCCCGAAGGCGGCGGCGGACCCAACTATCCCAATATGTAATGGAATCGCCCTGAACGTCTGGATTCGGGAACATTTGAGAAATTAGCGCGTTCGACTACAATGAGCGCCGCTTTTTCTATTCGAGTGGAAGGCGACTGAAATTATGGGCGCTGGGATAACCTGTAACGGCGTGACAATGAGCCGCGCCATGGTGGCGGTGTTGGCCGTGCTGTGGCTTGGCGCCTGCGCCGCCGACAAGGCCAAGCCGGTCGCCCAGGTCCAGCCGGCGGCAGCGCCGGCGGCAGCGCCGGTCTACGTTCCGGTCGAGCTCCACTCGCCTCTGGGCGCCTATTTGGCCGGACGGCTGGCCCACAACGACGGCGACGGCGAGGCGGCGACTAGTTATTTGATGCACGCCCTCGAGCACGACCCCATCAACGCCGACCTTCTGCGCCAGGCGTTCGTCGCGGCCCTCAGCCAGGGCGCCATGACCGAGGCCATCGAAATCGCCAAACGCCTGACGGACATCACGCCGAGTTCGTCGGTCGCCGGGTTGACTCTGGTCGTCGACGCCATGCTGCGGGGTAATTATAACGCCGCCGAGGAGCGTCTTTCGGCCCTGCCGGCCCAGGGTTACAACACCCTGCTGGTGCCCATGGTCGGGGCCTGGGTGGCTGTGGGCCAGAACAAACCGGCGGTGGCGATCGACCTGCTTTCGGCGCTTGAGGACAATGACGCCTTCGCCGTGTTTCACGATTTCCATCTGGCGCTGATCAACGACATGGCGGGCAACCGCGAGGCCGCGGCGCGGGCCTACAAGGCCGCCATCGACGGTCAGCGCGGCGGCAGCTATCGCACGGTGTACGCCTATGGCACCTTTCTTGAGCGCGGCGACGACGCCGATGCCGCCCTGGCGTTGTACGGCGACTACCAGACAGCCAATCCGGACAGCGTGTGGTTCGAGGCGGGCATTGCCCGGGCGGCCGTGGCCGAGCCGGTTGAGGCCATGGTGCGCGACGCCCGCGACGGCGCCGCCGAGGCTCTGTTCGGCGTATCCAGCGCCCTGCTCCAGGAGAACGCTTTCGAGGCGGCCATCGTCTATGCCCGGCTGGCGGTCCATCTGCGCTCCGGCTTCGACGCCGGTTACATGCTGCTTGGCGAAATCCTTGAAGGCCTGGAGGAACCGGATTCCGCCATCGAGGCCTACGAGCATGTGTCGCGCCAGTCGCCACTGTCGTGGACCGTGCGCCTTAAGACCGCCGACAACCTGGATATGCTGGACCGGATCGACGAGGCGGTTACCGCCCTGCGCGCCCTGGCGGCGGAACGGCCCAACCGGACCGATCCGCTGATTGCTCTGGCTGATCTGTTGCGCGGCAAGGAACGCTGGCTCGAGTCCGTGGCGGCCTATGACGAGGCCTTTGCGCGGATTGATGAATTGTCGCGCCGCCATTGGCGGGCGCTCTATGCCCGGGGTATCGCCCTCGAGCGATCACGCCAATGGGCCCGGGCCGAGGATGATTTCCTCACCGCCCTCGAACTCGTGCCCGACCAACCGTTCGTGCTCAATTACCTCGGTTATTCCTGGGTCGATCAGGGGATCCATCTGGTCCGCGCTCTCGACATGATCGAGCGCGCCGTCGATCTCCGTCCCGGCGATGGCTACATCGTCGACAGCCTGGGTTGGGCCCATTACCGCATGGGCAATTTCGAGAACGCGGTGCTCCACCTGGAACGGGCCATCGAATTGCGCGCCGACGATCCCACCATCAACGATCATCTTGGCGATGCTTACTGGAAAGTAGGCCGCAAGAATGAGGCGCGCTTCCAGTGGCGCCGGGCATTGACCCTCGGCCCCGACCAAGAGGGCATGGAGACGTCGATCAGAGCGAAGATAAAGCACGGGCTGGTGCCCTCGCCCGTCGCCGATGGCGGTAGCTGAGGCGGGCGCTGTCGGCGTTACCGCGCCGGCCAAACTCAATCTCTATCTCCACGTAACCGGCCGTCGCGCCGACGGCTATCACCTGCTCGACAGCCTCGTTGTCTTTGCCGGCGTCGGTGATCGCCTCACGGTGTCGCCGGCCGACGATCTCAGCCTCGAACTCATGGGCCCTTATGCCGGGGCCCTGGCCGATGATCCCGACAATCTGGTGTTGCGCGCCGCCCGCCTGCTGGCTCGCGCCGGCGGTGTTGACGCCCGCGCTGCCATTGGCCTCGACAAGCATTTGCCCGTGGCCGCCGGCCTCGGTGGCGGTTCCGCCGATGCGGCGGCCGCTCTTGACGCCCTGGCACGCTTATGGGGGCTGGCCCCGGACGCCGACGACCTCGCCGCTCTGGCCCTCGAGCTTGGCGCCGATGTACCGGTGTGTCTCGCCGGCCGGGCCACGTTTGTTGGCGGTATCGGCGAGAATCTGGCGCCGCCGCCGCCCTTGCCGCCGGTTTTTGGGGTGTTGGTCAATCCCGGCGCGGGGCTTTCCACCGCCGCGGTTTTCGGAGAATTGGGCGGGGTCTACAGCGCGGCCGACCGGTTCGGCGGGTCCCCGGCCGACGCCAATGCTCTGGCGGCGCTGCTGGCGGCTCGGTCCAACGATCTTGAGGCTCCGGCCCGGCGTCTGTGCCCGGTGGTGGATCAGGCTCTGGCTACCCTGGCCACCGCGCCCCATTGCCTGCTGGCGCGCATGAGCGGCAGCGGCGCCACCTGCTTCGGTCTGTTCGCCAACGCCGGCCATGGCGCCGCCGCCGCCCATCGTATTGCCGCCGCCCATCCCGAATGGTGGGTTGCTCCGGCGCCTTTGCTGTATAATCCGGTTGGCGACGTATGACAGTGATGGGCGGAATATGACGATCTTGGTAACCGGCGCGGCGGGCTTCATCGGCTCTCATGTGGCCACTCTGTTATTGGACAGAGGTGAGGCGGTCATCGGCGTCGATAATCTCAATGCCTATTATGACGTCACGCTGAAGGAAGCCCGGCTGGCCCGGCTCCAGGCGAAAGCCGGCTTCACCTTCCTGCGCCTCGATCTGGCCGAGCGCGGCGCTCTGGCCGAAGCTCTGACCGACGCCGGGGTTGACCGTGTGGTCCATCTGGCGGCTCAGGCCGGGGTGCGCCACTCCCTGACCCATCCCTTCGATTACGAACGCGCCAATGTGGCCGGCCACCTGGAAGTGCTGGAGTTCTGCCGCCACCAGGATAATTTCGTCCATCTGGTCTATGCCAGTTCAAGCTCGGTCTACGGCGGCAATACCAAGCTGCCGTTCTCGGAAAGCGACCGGGTCGACACGTCGGTATCGCTCTATGCCGCGACCAAGCGGTCCGGTGAACTCATGAGCCATACCTACAGCCATCTCTACCGCCTGCCAGCCACGGGCCTGCGGTTCTTCACGGTCTACGGTCCCTGGGGCCGGCCCGACATGGCGGCCTGGATTTTCACCAAGGCGATCCTGGCGGGCCAGCCCATCACCGTGTTCAACCACGGCAACATGATGCGCGATTTCACCTATGTGGACGATATCGCCGCCGGGGTGGTGGCGGTGCTCGACGGCACGCCCGAGGATGACGGCGATACGGCGCCTCACAGGCTCTACAACATCGGCAACAACCGTTCCGAAAAGCTGATGGATTTCATCGCCGCCCTGGAGGACGCCATCGGCATCAAGGCCGAGAAGGCGTTCGCCCCGCTCCAGCCCGGCGACGTCCCGGACACCTATGCCGACATCAGCGCCATCGAGGGCGATCTGGGCTTTCGGCCAACCACCACAATCGCCGAGGGCATCCCCAAATTCGTCGACTGGTATCGCCACTATCACGGCAATTAGGCGGCGCGCCCCAGCCATGGAAATTTGCCTTGAAACGCCGGAAGATTTTGCCGCTATCCGGCGCGTGGTCATCGCCGCTTTCGATCAGCCGGCGGAGGCCGATCTGGTCGGTAGTTTGCGCGACGCCGGTGACGCCGAGATTTCACTGGTTGCCGAGGATGAAGGCAATATCGTCGGCCATGTCCTGTTTTCCCGGCGCCTGGACCGCGCCCAGGGCCCCATGGGCCGCCGCCACGTAGGCTTCCAGCGCCGCGTTGTCGCCAACGGCGCAGGGCGCCGCATGGGCCACGCCGCCATGGCCGGCGATCTGCGCGCGGGCCTGCTCCAGGGTCTCGGCATTGCGGGCGCAGATCGACACCTTGGCGCCCTCGCGGGCGAAGCCCTCGGCAATGGCCAGGCCAATGCCCTTACTGCCGCCGGTGACGATAACGCCCTTGTCCTTGAGTCCGAGATCCATGGTGCTGTCCTTTGTAAGAGCTGGACCGGGACTATGCCGGGGAAGCGGTGGCTTTGCCAAGGGGCTGGCGCAACCGAATTTGATGTATAATCGTCGCCACCATGACCGAGCATGACGAACCCGACGCCACGCCCGCCGCCGCGTCCGATGATCGTCCGCTGGCGGCCGGGCGGGCGGTGATTAAGGCGGCGCTCAAGTCGTTGCCGTCGGCGCCGGGGGTCTATCGCATGATCACCGCCAAGGGCGATGTGCTTTATGTAGGCAAGGCCAAGAACCTGCGCAAGCGGGTGTCGAGCTACGCCTCTGAAGCCCTGCTTTCGACTCGCATTCTCCGCATGGTTGCCCAGACCGCGTCTCTCGAAGTGGTGGCGACCCATACCGAGGTCGAGGCGTTATTGCTCGAATCCAACCTCATCAAGCAGCTCAGGCCGCGCTACAACATCCTGCTGCGCGACGACAAGTCGTTCCCCTATATCCTGGTCACCGGCGACCACGAATGGCCGCGCATCACCAAGCATCGCGGGGCGCGCAAGCGGGCCGGCGAGTATTTCGGCCCGTTTGCCTCGGCCGGGGCGGTGAGCCAGACCGTCGGTGCGTTGCAGCGGGCGTTTCCCCTGCGCTCGTGCTCCGACAGCGTGTTCGCCAGCCGCACCCGGCCCTGCCTGCAGTACCAGATCAAGCGTTGCACCGCGCCCTGCGACGACCGCATCAATGCTACCGACTACACCGCCATGGTCGGCGAGGTCACGGACTTTCTGTCCGGGCGCAGCCGCCAGGTTCAGGACAGCCTGCTGGCCCGCATGGAGACCGCCAGCGAGGCCCTGGAGTTCGAGACCGCGGCGGTGTTCCGCGACCGGGTGCGGGCCCTGGCCCAGATTCAGGCCAAGCAGGAAATCAACGTCTCCTCGGTGGGCGAGGCCGACGTCATCGCGGTGCATCAGGACGGCGGCCAATCCTGTGTCGAGGTATTTTTCTTCCGCGCCGGCCAGAACTTCGGCAACCGCGCCTATTTCCCGGTCCACACCGGGTCGGTGGAACCGGGCGAGGTGCTGACCGCCTTTGTCGGTCAGTTCTATCAGAACAAGCAGGCGCCCAAGCTGGTGCTGATCAGCCACCCCCTGGCCGAGCAGGAACTGGTCGAGGAGGCTCTCGGCGTCCATGCCGGCCACCGGGTACACCTGTTGCGGCCCCAGCGCGGCGGCCGCCGCAAGCTGGTCGACCACGCCGTGCAGAACGCCCGTCTGGCCCTGGCGCGCAAGATGTCCGAGAGCGCCGCCCAGCGCAAACTACTCGACGGTCTGGCCAATCGCCTGGGGCTCGAAGCAGCGCCCCGGCGCATCGAGGTCTACGATAACAGCCATGTGTCGGGGACCAACGCGGTGGGCGGCATGATCGTCGCCGGGCCCGGCGGTTTTGTGCGCAACGCCTATCGCAAGTTCACCATCAAGGGGGTGGTCGACGGTTCGATCACGCCGGGCGACGACTACGCCATGATGCGCGAGGTACTGACCCGGCGCTTCACTCGGCTGCTCAAGGAGGCCACCGGGCGCGACGACGAGAACTGGCCCGACCTGATCATCATCGACGGTGGCCAGGGTCATCTCGGGGTCGCCAGCGAAGTGTTCGCCGATCTCGGCGTCAGCGACGTCGCCCTGGTGTCCATCGCCAAGGGCCCCGACCGCAATGCCGGCCGCGAGCGCTTGTTTCTGCCGGGCAAGGCGCCGATCAGCCTCGATGGCCGGGATTCGGTGCTGTATTTCCTCCAGCGCCTGCGCGACGAGGCTCACCGTTTCGCCATCGGCACCCACCGGGCGCGGCGGGCCAAGGCGGCGGGCGCCTCGCCACTCGACGAGGTCGCCGGCGTCGGGGCCACGCGCAAGAAAGCTCTACTGCACCATTTCGGCTCGGCCCGGGGCGTCGCCCAGGCCGGCCTCGCCGATCTTGAGGGCGTCGACGGTATCTCCAGCACGGTGGCCCAAGTAATTTACGACCATTTTCACGACGCCGAGTAGACTCTTTTGGAAAGCGCGTTCACATCGCCTACTCTTGTGTTCACACGAACTGGGAGCTCCCGCCGCATAAGCGGCGACCCGCGGTCGCGGGCTGAAAGAAG
>PVBE012038982.1_pt1 | contig 10134 bp, 5 predicted proteins | sample 1631181 | NCBI WGS metagenome assembly PVBE01 (sample SAMN08397723, study PRJNA350692) | Marine metagenome, whole genome shotgun sequencing project. | isolation source: water | place: Pacific Ocean | collected 2012-04 | reverse complement strand
GAGAAGGCCATATGGCTCGATCAACTCGTCCCCGCCTTCGGCGAAAAAGAGTTTTTCTACGAAGCCGAGTTCCGGGCGATGAAAGAAAATATGGCCGAGGCGCTAACCTGATAGCCCGTCGCCCGATTGTCCCTTCAGACCACTTCTCCTAGAGCGCTTTTCCAGAGTACCTTTTTATGAAATCCACCGGCATGTATGCCCCCGGGTCGATCTTTGCGCGCAATAATAATCCTCGCCGGCATCCTCCGCCAGGACGGGCTCCCGCCGAGACGGACGCACCCCCAGAGCCGAAAAAACTGACGGCAAGTATCTTGCCGCCAAACGGGTCGCCTCACTTTTTGGGCGGGTTGTGGATGGCGGCGCCATGCACATCGTGCGCCGCCTCCATGACAGCTTCCGACAGCGTCGGATGTGAATGAATGGTTCCGCCGAGATCGACCGCAGAAATATTATTTCGAATCGCCACCGCCGCCTCGTGAACCAAATCGGCCGCGTGAAGGCCGACCACATGAACCCCGAGGATCGAATCGTCCTCCGCATCGGCGATTATCTTCACTTCCCCCGATATCTCGCGCTCGGCATGTGCCTTCCCCAGCCCCCGCATCTGAAAGCGGCCGATACGCAGGTCTCGGCCTTCGTCCCTGGCCTGCCGCTCGGTGAGGCCGACGACGCCCACCTCGGGATGAGTGAAGATTCCCGCGGGAATGCCCCGGTAGTCCATGGCGACATCTCCCCCCGTCGCGTTTTCCGCCGCGACGACACCTTCCGCAGACGCCACATGGGCGAGCATGAGCCCCCCGATGACATCCCCGGCGGCATAAACTCCCGGCACATTCGTCTCCATCTTGTCGTTCACCGTGACATCGCCCCGCTCGCCGAGCGCAACCCCGATTTTGTCGAGGCCCAGGTTGTCGGTATTGAAAGTGCGGCCGATGGAAACGAGAACCAGATCCGCCGCGACGAGATCGCCACCCTCGATTTGCGCGGCCATCTCGCTTCCGCTCGGTTCGACCTTGAGAATTTTCCTGCCGGTGAGGACCTTGATTTTCTGTTTCTTCAACTCCCGCTCTATCAGCTTGGACACATCCTCATCGCCCAGGGGAAGCACCCGGTCGAGCAACTCGACCACAGTGACCTCCACCCCTATCTCCCTGTAAAAGCAGGCGAATTCGCATCCGATCGCGCCCGCTCCGATGATGAGGAGCCGCTCGGGCAACTCCTTTAGATGAACCGCCTGATCGCTCGAAATGATTCTCTTCCCGTCGATTGGAAAAGCCGGGATCTGCGCCGGCCGCGCACCCGTCGAAACGAGAATTTTATCGGCCCGGATTTCCTCCTCATCGCCTTCCGCTCCCCGGACGCGAATGAGGGCTTTTTCCACTATCGACGCCTCGCCAGCGAAACGTTCGACCCGGTGCGCCTTGAAAAGGCCTTCGATGCCCTTCACCAGGCCCGCCACGATTTTGTCCTTGCGCTCGATCATATGACCCAAATCGGCCCTGATCTCCCCGGTGATCTCGACCCCGAAATCCCGGGACCGCTTGATGCTCCGGTAAACATCGGCCGAGCGAATGAGGCTCTTGGAAGGGATGCACCCCCAGTTCAGGCAGGTGCCGCCGAGGGCGCCTCGTTCGATGACAATGCATTTCGCTCCCCGCTGGGCCGCGCGAACGCCGGCAACATATCCCGCCGGCCCCCCTCCAATCACAGCGAAATCGTACGTTGAATCCACCATATCTCCCCCCGGGCCCCGGGCCCGAACAACAATAATCAGATGAAATATTAACCGATTCAAGAATACCCCATGGGGCCGAAACAGTCTGCCCTTGGCCTCTATTCCTCCCGCAATCGTTGACCAATGGAGTCCGCCCTCTGTAGGATTCCCCCTCGGTTGTATGTCCCCGGAAAGGAGCTAAAAGTGTCGGATCGCGTACTTATCACCGGAATCACCGGGTTCGTGGGCAGTCACCTTGTCGACTACCTGCTCACCTTGGATGATGTTGAAATTTTCGGCATGCGGCGGTGGAGAAGCCGCACCGAGCATATCGATCACCTGACCGACAGCGTGAATATCGTCGAGTGCGATTTGCGGGACCAGATTTCCGTCAGCCAGGTGTTGATTGATACCCGGCCCACGAAAATTTTCCATCTCGCGGCGCAAAGCTTTGTCCCCACATCCTGGACGGCTCCGGAGGAAAGCCTGCACACCAACATCATCGGAACGCTCCACCTTCTTGAGGGCGTCCGCCAGGCGGGAATCGACCCATGGATTCAGGTGGCGGGAAGCAGCGAGGAATACGGCTTGGTGCACCCCGACGAGGTTCCGATCACAGAGACCAACCCGCTGAGGCCTCTCTCCCCCTACGCCGTGAGCAAGGTTGGAACCGACCTGCTCGCCTACCAGTTCCACCAGAGCTACGGGTTGAAACTCGTACGAACCCGCGCATTCAACCACACCGGTCCGCGCAGGGGCGATGTATTCGTTTGCAGCGATTTTGCCAAGCAGATAGTCCAGGCCGAGAAAGGGGATCGCGAGCCTGTCATTCACGTCGGAAATCTCGAGGCCAAGAGAGACTTCACCGATGTGCGGGATATCGTGAAAGCATATTGGCTATCCTTGCTCCACGGCGAAGCGGGCGAGGTCTACAATATCGCCTCGGGAACCACTTGGACGATTCGCGAGGTGCTGGACATGCTAATCGCCCTCTCCAACATCGAGATCGCCATCGAGGAAGACCCGGCAAGAATGCGTCCCTCGGACGTGGAAATTCTTCTGGGCGATTCGTCGAAGTTTCGGGAAGCCACGGGCTGGAAGCAGGAGATTCCCTTCGAGCAAACCTTGCGGGACATACTGGACTACTGGCGAGAGCGTTTGTGAAAGCCCTGATCGCGGGCATTGCCGGATTCGCCGGCAACCATTTGGCCGAACACCTCCTCGAGCTTGGTTACGATGTGTCGGGCATCGCTCTCCCGAAATAATCGCTGGATAACCTGAGCCGCATATCCGGCCGGGTCATCCTCCACCGGGGAGACCTTCTCGATAAAGAGGAAATCCGGTCCATCGTCTCGGAGACCCGGCCCGATCGCGTATTCCACCTGGCGGCGCTAAGTTCGGTCCCCGCCTCGTGGGAGGACCCCGCCCGAACTTTCGAAACCAATATCAACACGGGCATCCATCTTCTTGAAGCCTGCATGGCCGCGAAAAACGAAATGCGAGTCCTGCTCGTCAGTTCGGCGGACATCTACGGAGGGGGCGACCTCTCCGGCCAAATCACGGAAGAATCGCCGTATGCCCCCAACAATCCCTATGCGGTGAGCAAACTGGCTCTGGACCTCGCATCCGCCAAAATCGCGGAGGCAAACGGGCTCCACCTCGTCCGGGTGCGGCCGATGAACCATACCGGACCGCACCAGGCTACGGGATTTGTCATTCCGGATTTATCCAAGCAAATAGCCGAAATTGAAATCGAAAAGAAAGACCCGATTTTAAGGACCGGCAACCTGGAACCCCGGCGCTATTTTTCGGATGTCAGGGACATTGTCCGGGCCTACGCGGTGGCCGCCGAGCGCGGACACCCCGGAGAGGCTTATCTCGTCTGCTCGGGCCAAACGAATTCAATCCGCGAGGCTTTGGAGGTACTTCTCTCCTATGCGAAAATTTCGATCATGGTCGAAGCGGATTTACGGAAAAACCGCCCCAGCGAATCCAATGTCGGGTCCGCATCCCACAGCAAATTCACTCAAACGACAGGCTGGCATCCAGAAATTCCCTTCGAGCAGACCTTGCGGGAGACCCTCGATTACTGGCGGGAAAAGATCGGCCGCTGATCCTATGGCCCTCTGGCGGGAAAAGACGGGGCCCTGATCGTCCGGCCACAATGAATACCGAGCCGCAATGAATCCCGGGTTTCCCTCCAAACGCCATTTAATTGCTTTCATTATGGGGAAAATATCCCCTTCCCAGGCGTGTTTTGGGGCTTTTTCCCTTTTTTCACCCCCAATATCTGGGGAAAAATTGTGAACAACTCCACATATTTTGTGGATTTTCATAAAAAATTCTTGACAACCCCATATCTGGTGCTTTATCTTTATCCCATTATACTATATGTACTTACAGAGGCCCCTAGGTTCAGGGTTTTCGTAGGTCGTTTTCCTGGTTCCACCGGATATGCCTGAATTTAGGTTTGTTATCGGTTTTGTTGATCGCCGGTTTTGGCCCAGATGATTGAAAAGGAAAAAAAGACGAATACAATACGAACAATGTTGATTTTTTGAATTTCGCCCGAAATTCAGCCCGAAATTCAGAGGAATTTTTTAAATGAAATTTGATCGTTTATTCACCTTCTCCGGGGCGGGCCCATACGAGGATATCAACTTCGTCCCCCGGACCTCCCGAATCATCAACCCGGACGGAACAGTTGTATTTGAAGCAAAAGACATCCTGGTTCCCGAGAACTGGACCCAGGTCGCGGTCGATATCATCGCCCAGAAATACTTTCGGAAGGCGGGGGTTCCCGCCAAACTGAAAAAAGTCGCCGAATACGGCGTGCCCGAGTGGCTCCAGCGTTCCGAGGCCGACGAGGAGGCTTTATCCACGCTCCCCGAGGACGAACGGTTCGGCATGGAGCGGGACGCTCGGCATGTATTTCACCGGATGGCGGGATGCTGGGCCTATTGGGGATGGAAACACGACTACTTCGGCGACGGGGAAAACGCCAGGGCCTTCTACGACGAGAACACTTTCATGCTCGCCGGCCAGATAGCCGCGCCAAACTCCCCCCAATGGTTTAACACCGGCCTCAACTGGGCCTATGGAATCGAGGGCCCCGCCCAAGGCCACCACTACTGCGACCCGATTACGGGAGAAGTGACCCGGTCCAAGAATGCCTACGAGCGGCCCCAGCCCCACGCCTGCTTCATCCAGTCGGTCAACGACGATCTCGTGAACGAGGGCGGGATCATGGACCTCTGGGTGAGCGAGGCGCGCATTTTCAAATTCGGTTCGGGGACGGGGTCGAATTTCTCGAACCTGCGGGGCGCGAACGAACCCCTCTCCGGCGGCGGAAAAAGCTCGGGCCTGATGAGCTTCCTCAAAATCGGCGACCGCGCCGCCGGCGCCATCAAATCGGGCGGCACCACCCGCCGCGCGGCAAAAATGGTCATCCTCGACGCCGATCATCCGGACATCGAGGAATTCATCAACTGGAAGGTCCGCGAAGAACAGAAAGTGGCCGCCCTGGTTACGGGCAGCCGGACCTGCAACCGGCACATGAACGCCATCATCGCCGTCTGCAACCCCAAGGATCAGGCCGAACTGAACGGCGGACTCTACCTTCTCGAGGAAAATCCCGTCCTCCGCGCCGCAGTCCGCAAGGCCCGAGACGCCGGTGTGCCCGACAACTACATTCACCGCGCCCTTCAGCTCGCCAAGCAGGGCTACAAGGAAATCATTTTCGACGAACTCGACACGAACTGGGAGGGCGAGGGTTACGCCACCGTCGCGGGCCAGAACTCGAACAATACGGTCCGCCTGAAGGACGAGTTCATGAAAGCCGTCGAAGAGGGCGGAACCTGGAATCTCATCCAGCGGACGGACGGCGCGGTGGCGAAAGAGCTCGAGGCCAGGGATTTATGGGACCAGATCGGCTACGCGGCCTGGTGCAGCGCGGATCCGGGCCTGCAATTCGACACCACCATCAACGACTGGCACACCTGCCCGGCGGACGGCCGAATCAACGCCTCGAACCCCTGCTCGGAATATATGTTCCTCGACAATACGGCCTGCAACCTGGCATCGATGAATCTCATGCGATTCCTCGACACCGATACGGGCGGTTTCCGGGTGGACGATTACCGGCACGCCGCCCGGCTCTGGACGACCGTACTCGAAATTTCCGTTCTGATGGCCCAGTTCCCGAGCCGGGACATCGCTCTCAGGTCCTACCAGTACCGCACCCTCGGCCTCGGCTATGCGAATCTGGGCACCCTTCTCATGGTGCTCGGAATTCCTTACGACTCGCCCCAGGCCGAGGCTTGGTGCGGAGCCCTCTCCGCGATCATGACGGGCTGTTCATACGCGGCGAGCGCCGAGATCGCATCGGAGATGGGGGCCTTCCCGCGCTATGACACCAACCGGGAGGACATGCTCCGCGTCATCCGGAACCACCGCCGCGCCGCCTACGGCGCGCCGCCGGCGGAATACGAGGACATCTCCAAGGCCCCGGCGGGCATCGACCCCAGCCACTGCCCTCCCTACCTGCTGTCGGCGGCGAGGAAGGCGTGGGACAGCGCCCTCAACCTGGGCGAGCAATTCGGCTACCGCAACGCCCAGGCCACCGTTATCGCGCCCACGGGCACAATCGGCCTCGTGATGGACTGCGACACCACCGGAATCGAGCCCGACTTCGCTCTGGTGAAATTCAAGAAGCTGGCGGGCGGCGGCTATTTCAAAATCATCAACCAGTCGGTTCCGATCGCCTTGAGAAGGCTTGGCTACGGCGAGGAGGAAATCAGGGAGATCGTCGCCTACTGCCGGGGCCGAGGAAGCCTCACGAACGCCCCCCACATTAATCCCGAATCGCTCATCGAGAAGGGATTTACGGAGAAAACCCTCGAATCGGTGGAGGCGGCGCTCGAGGGGGCCTTCGAGCTTCCGTTCGCGTTCAGCAAATATACGCTCGGAGAGGAATTCTGCCGCGAAAAACTGGGGCTCACCGACGAACAGCTCGGCGACTGGAGCCTCAACCTCCTCGAAGCCATCGGCTTCACGCCCGGGGAAATCCGCGAGGCGAACGATTATGTATGCGGGATGGTGACAATCGAGGGCGCCCCCCATCTCAAGGAAGAGCATCTCGGGATTTTCGACTGCGCGAACCGTTGCGGCCGCGGGGGCAAGCGCTACATCAGCCCGATGGCCCATGTGCGGATGATGGCCGGAGCCCAGCCGTTCATCTCCGGCTCGATCAGCAAGACGATCAACCTGCCCAACGAGGCGACCATCGAGGAGATTCAGGGTCTCTACCACGAGTCCTGGAACCGGGCGACCAAGGCCATCGCTCTCTACCGGGACGGCTCGAAGCTCAGCCAGCCGCTAACGACGCAGCTTCAGACCGGCCTTTTCGACGAGGATGAAAGCGACGACAAGGGGGCGGGCGAAAGCCGGCCCGTCCATGTGGCGCAACAGATTGTGCGCCGATACATGTATCAGGGCCGCCGCCGCAAGCTCCCCACCCGGCGGGGCGGTTACACCCAAAAGGCCATCGTCGGCGGCCACAAGGTCTATCTCAGGACCGGCGAATACACCGACGGGAATCTGGGCGAAATCTTCATCGACATGCACAAGGAGGGCGCCGCCTTCCGCAGCCTGATGAACTGCTTCGCCATCGCGATATCGCTGGGGCTCCAGCACGGTGTACCGCTCGATGAGTTCGTGGACGCTTTCGTGTTCACGCGCTTCGAGCCGGGCGGCATTGTCGAGGGCAACTCTCATATCAAGATGAGCACCTCGATCATCGACTACATCTTCCGCGAGCTGGCCCTCAGCTACCTGGGGCGTAACGACCTGGCGCAGGTCAAGCCCGAGGACCTGAGGGGCGACACCATCGGCCGGCCCGAGAACGAAATCCCAGAGTTCGACGTCGAGACCGAGGAAGTGGTCGAAACCTTGGAGGTGGACGTGGACGTGCCGCGCAGCGATCATCTCCACCTGGGCCAAAAAGATGACAACGGCAATTCTATTGACAATGGTGCTGACACACATAACGAAAACGAGAGAAAAGATACAGAGCAAGACCTTATTTATACGAGAAGTTCTAGACCAGTTCCCGACCTTAAAGCACAAAATGCGAACCAAGTTGAATCAGCTCGAGTTAAGGGCTACGAGGGCGAGGCCTGCGGCGATTGCGGGCATTTCACGCTCGTGCGAAACGGCACATGCCTCAAGTGCATGACTTGCGGTTCGACAAGCGGATGCTCGTAGTAGAGGCGCGTGACGACTGAATAATTTCCCGTCTCAGGGGTAACGGGCGGACTCTGTGGCGGGTAGAGGGCCGGTAGGCAGACCTTGGAGGTTTGGCTGCCGGCCCTCACCAAATACGAACTTCCTGGCGTGGGGCACACGGGCGGACTCTGCGTCAGGACGAGGGCCGGTAGGCGGACCTTGGAGGTTTGGCTGCCGGCCCTCACCAAATTACGAGTTTCCTGGCGTGGGGCACACGGGCGGACTCTGCGCCAGGATGAGGACCGGAAGGCGGACCTAGGAGGTTTGGCTTCCGGTCCTCGCCAAATACGAATTTCCTGTCGCGGGGCACACGGGCGGACTCTGCGGCGGGATGAGGGCTGGTGGGCGGCCTTGGAGGCTTGCTCGCCAGCCCTCGCTTTTTTCGGCCCCCTTGCTTTATTTCGCCCTACACCGACGCTTGACACCGGCAGGGCGTTGGCCTAATTTCGGGCTCCTGTGTGGGGGTGTAGCTCAGCTGGGAGAGCGCGTGGATCGCACCCACGAGGTCAGGGGTTCGAGCCCCCTCACCTCCACCAACAAAATCAACGGGTTACGGGTAAAGCCGGGCCCGTTAATTTGTTGAGGTAAGCACAAGGTAAGCATCAGATTTCATCTGCATGACAAGCCCGCCATAGAAGCGCAGGAGGTCTCCTACATTCGCAAAGCGGTTACGCGAGCTCACTCCCAATGAGATCCAGCAGCCCGTAACCGAGTCCGTGCAGGAAGGGCCTGATATCGAATTCAAGGCGACCCTGACGCCAGAATGGGTGATGACCCTTGGATTCGAAGCCAGGAAAGTATTGGAGACCGTGCCCGAAATGAAATAATTGAAGGGGTCATCGCCTTCGCCAATGCCCACGGGGGGACCGTTAGTGCCCCTCACCGAGGGGGAGCTTCACCACTTCTCCGGTGCGCGCCGATTCTTCCATCGCAATCGTCACTTCCAGCGTCTGGCGTGCCTCCTCAGCCGTGGCAAGGTGGCAGGGCCGCCCTGTCGAGAGATAATCGAGCCACCCGCGCGTCTCGTCACCGATAGGGCCATACATGTTGTCCAGCACCCAGTCTCCCGACGAAGTGCTACCCAGGAATACCATCGGCAGGGAGTGACCGGGCACATAGGCATGCGGATAGCCTTTCTCGGTATAAAAAATATTCTCTTTATGGTCCTCATCGAACATCAAAACACCTTCCGTTCCGATTATTTCGAGACGGACACTCTGCCCCGCCGTGGGATATTTAGCCGGAAGGGAATAACAGATACCCAGATTCACCACCGCCCCGTCCTCGAACGTGATGATGGCCCAGCTGAGATCATCCGCATTGGGATATCCCGCCTCCTTGAAAACAATCCCATGCCCCCGGCAGATGACCTCGACCGGCCGGTTTCCCTTCATGAACCAGCACATCATATCGACATAGTAAGTCAAAACATCGAGAACGGGTGTGGCATCGGCCGAACGCTTGAGTATTTCGAGTGCCTGCGCCCGTGAGTTGAAGACTCGCCCCGTCGCGCCGACCAACGTGCCCAGCCGTCCTTCGTCTATCTGCTCCTTGCCCAGAAAATACTGCCGCTTGTAGCGCATGATGTATCCCACACGCAGATCGCCATTACTTTTTTCCACGGCGGAAAGCACCCTGTCCGCATCTTCGAGCGACATGGCAATGGGCTTTTCGACCAGGACGGGCTTGCTAAGCTCAAGAGCCTGCAAAATGGGCTCCACATGGGCGAACTCGGATGTGGAAATAATCACGGCGTTGACGTCGGGATGCGCGATTATCTCCTCGTTGCTGCCCGATGTGACCTGCGCCCCCACGCGCTTTCCGAGCGCTCCGGCGCGCTCCGGGTCCAGATCGGAAATCGCCAGGAATCGAACCGCCGGATGCTGAACGGCCAGGCGGGAGCGGTGCGTCCCGATACGGCCGGCTCCGATAACGGCAATGCCGAGTTCTTTTCTATCGAATCGCATGAAACCACCCCTGGTGTGGCTAGAAAAATTCCACCTTCAAGCTATGATGTTAAACTTGACCTGGATCGTCCTAACCACGCATTCCCGCCAAAAAGCTACAAACCCCGTATAGGCAAGGAAATCCCTTGTTTATACGGAGTTTTTCTTTTGGATAAATGATACGGAGGG